>Ga0187842_1000626_pt1 | contig 17256 bp, 13 predicted proteins | sample SpaLakP09_SKY_41_FD_134514 | JGI IMG/M metagenome (GOLD analysis project Ga0187842, IMG submission 134514) | Oligotrophic lake water microbial communities from Sparkling Lake, Wisconsin, USA - SP09_SKY_41 | ecosystem: Environmental > Aquatic > Freshwater > Lake | place: USA: Sparkling Lake... | reverse complement strand
CGGTCCAGCAGCGGCTGGCTTTCCGGCGTCGCGCCGTCGACATAGCGGCCCAGGAAGCCCCACAGGATGTCCTTGGTCGAGGCGTCGGCGGCCGAGACCAGGTTCAGCATCAGGCTGAACGACACCGGCGAGCCCTGCTCGGGCGGCGTGCCCGAATGGACGTGCCAGGCCGGGTTGTCGATCTGCTTGGCCGGTTCCTGCTTCTGGAAGGCGTCCAGCTGCTGAAGATATTCGTCCGTCGCCTTGGGGATGACGTCGAAATAGAGCTTCTTGGCGCTCTTCGGGCTCTGGAACATGTAATAGGCCAGGCTCTCGGGCGCGCCGTAGCGCAGCCACTCGTCCATGGTCAGGCCGTTGCCCTTGGTCTTGGAGATCTTCAGGTTGTTCTCGTCCATGAAGAGTTCGTAGTGGAACCCTTCCGGCGGTGAGCCGCCCAGCACCTTGCAGACCTGGTTCGACAGGCGGACGCTGTCGATCAGGTCCTTGCCGCTCATCTCGTAGTCGACGCCCAGCGCCGTCCAGCGCATCGCCCAGTCGGGACGCCACTGCATCTTGACGCCGCCGCCGGTGACCGGAACCTCGGTCAGCTCGCCGTCCTCGTCGCGGAACACGATCGTGCCCTTGGCGACATTGCGCTCCAGGGTCGGGACCTGCAGCACCTTGCCGGTCTTGGGGCTGATCGGCAGGAACGGCGAATAGGTGGCGCGGCGCTCTTCGCCCAGTGAGGGCAGCATGATCTTCTGGATGGCGTCGAAACGCTCCAGGGCCAGCAGCAGGGTCTCGTCAAAGCGGCCGCCGCGATAGCAGTCGGTCGAGGACACGAACTCGTAGTCGAAGCCGAACCCGTCGAGGAAGGTCCGCAGGCGGGCATTGTTGTGATGGCCGAAGCTCTCGTGCTCGCCATAGGGGTCGCGGACCACGGTCAGAGGCTTGTCGAGGTCGGGGATCATCACCTCGCCGTTCGGCACGTTCGGCGGGATCTTGCGCAGGCCGTCCATGTCGTCGCTGAACGAGATCAGGCGCGTGGGGATCTTGTCGTCGGTCAGGGCGCGGAACGCCGCGCGGACCATGGTCGTGCGCGCCACCTCGCCGAAGGTGCCCATGTGCGGCAGGCCCGACGGGCCATAGCCGGTCTCCAGCACCACCGGTTTGCGCAGGGCCTCCAGCGTGGCGACCGCTTCGTCGGTCTTGCCAGAGTGGATCAGGGTCGCGGCGAGATCGCGCTCGGCGTCGGACAGGCGCAGACGCAGGGTGCGGGCCAGCAGGGCGCGTGCCTGCTCGAACGGCCAGGCGCGTGCGTCGCGGGCGAGGGGGGAGAGGCCTTCAAACATGCGGGCGGTATAGGGCGAAGTGGCGGTGGTGGCTAGGTTTTGGGTGAGGGGGGCTGCGCTTGTCAGTTTTGAGCCAAGCAACCCCAGCCGTCGATTATTCCCCCGAACTCGTCGGCCAAGAGGCTTAGAGCTGTCTCGGCGCGTGTCACGGCATCGACGGTCGGCGTCATTTCGCGCGACGCAACCACATCCCAGGGGTGGGTGGGGACCGTCCTGGTCTCTTCCAACTCCACGTCATAGCCCTGTTCCGCAGCGCGCTGGGCGAAGCTCGATGCCTTGGCTTGGTCTATGAAGGCGGCGGTGAAATCCATTGTGCGTGGGATATTCAGGTCATCGCCGCGCTCGGCCATGCCTTGCAGTACGGCCGCATTTTCAGCTTCAAGTGTTGACGTCATTGATAGCCTTCTCAGTGGGCCAAGCCATCCGCCGTCGCGGAGGCTGGCGCGCCCTGAAACCCTTGGTGGAATTGGAGCTCTGAGGTCAGGCCGTGTCAATGACGGCGCGCCGCGCCGCCGCGCGCGGCCGGCCTCTGGCCGGTCATTGACACGGTCTGTCCTCAGAGCAAGCTCGCCTCCAAGGCTTTAAGGCGAGGCGGGGCCGCAGGCGGCTTTCCGGGGAAGAGGCACCGACCATGAGCAACCCTGTGTTCCACTTCGAGATCCCGGTCACGGACCTGGAGCGGGCCATCGCCTTTTATGAAGCCGTCTTTGGCTATGCCATGTCGCGGCAGGCGGTGGATGGCCACCCCATGGCCTTCTTCCCGCGCAGCGATGGTGCGCCCGGCGCCAGCGGCGCGCTGGCCAAGGGCGACGTCTACAAGCCCTCAAGGGCCGGCGCGATCCTCTACTTCGATGTGCCGGACATTGACGCCGTCCTGCAGCGTGCCCAGGCCCTTGGGGCAGAGGTGCTCTATGCCCGGACGGATATCGGCGAGGCTGGCTATGTGGCCGAGATCGAAGACAGCGAAGGTAACCGTATCGCCCTGTCGCAGGTCAGGGACTGAATAGGATCGGCGTTCAGTGTGGTGACGGGTTGATCTGCTCGCCCGAAAGCTCGCCTCCAAGGCTTTAGGGTGGGGCCTGGGCGGCCAGGGGCGGCCAAGGCCAAACCAAAAACGCTTGTCATCCCGGCCGTAGCGCGAAGCGCGGAGCGCCGGGACCCAGGGGCAACTGCAATGCGCCGGCCCCTGGGTCCCGGATAGCCTCTGCGAGGCTTCCGGGATGACAAGAATTTGGCAGACGAGAGCGGGGGCGGGCCCCGCTCCCGCCCCCCTACTTCAACAGCCCGCCCGGCGGCGTGTAGTGCACCTGGGCCCCCGGCCCCAGTGGCCAGTCGAACATCACCCAGGCCAGGGTCATGGCGACACCGGCCACCATGAAGGCCAGGGCATAGGGCAGCATCAGGGCCAGCAGCGAGCCGACGCCCATGCCGGGGTCCCAGCGCCGGGTCATGGCCAGGACCAGCGGGAAATAGCTCATCAGCGGGGTCATCAGATTGGTGAAGCTGTCGCCCATCCGGTAGGCGGCGGTGGTCATTTCCGGCGAGATGCCCAGCAGCATGAACATCGGCACCACCACCGGGGCGAGGGCGCTCCACTTGGCCGAGGCCGAGCCGATAAACAGGTCCAGCACCGACGAGAAGGCCAGCACGCTGACCAGCAGCAGCGGGGCCGGCAGGTTCATGGCCTTCAGGGCCTCGGCCCCGTGGATGGCGGCGATGGGGCCCAGCCGCGACCAGTTGAACATGGCCACGAAGTGGGCGGCGAAGAAGGCAAAGACGATATAGGGGGCCACCGAGCGGACCCCGTCGGTCATCATGATCACCACGTCCTTGTCCGATCGCACCGTGCCGACGCCTATGCCGAAGGCCACGCCGCAGGCCAGGAACAGCAGCATGAAGCCGGCGATCAGGGCGCTGTAGAACGGGGTCAGCTGGGCCGGACCGGTCTTGGTCTCGTCGATCAGCGGGGTGAAGCCGGGGACCAGGGTCAGGGCGGCGAACAGGGCGATCACGGCGAGCGCCGCCAGACCGGCCAGCTTCAGTCCGCGCTTTTCCGCCGTCGTCACCGCCGACTTGGCCAGTTCGGCCTTCAGGCCGTCATCGGCCTGTCCGCCCCAGGGGCCCAGGCGCGGCTCGATCACCCGGTCGGTCAGGAACCAGGCGATCGGCGTGAAGATCAAGACGATGGCCAGGATGTACCACCAGTTGCCCAGCGGGTTCATGGTCCAGGCCGGATCGATGATCCGGGCCGCTTCCTGGGTGAAGCCGAACAGCACCACGTCGAACTGGCCCGGGGTCAGATTGCCGGCGAACCCGCCGGAGACGGCGGCGAAACCGGCCGCGATGCCGGCCAGCGGATGGCGACCGACGGCGGCGAACAGCAGGCCGGCCAGCGGGATGAACACGACATAGGCCGCGTCGGAGGCATGGTGCGAGACCATGCCGATCAGCACCACCAGCGGGGTGAGGATCGCTTTCGGCGCCTCGCGCAGGCTGGCCCGGATCAGGGCGCTGAACAGGCCCGAGCGCTCGGCTACCGCTGCCCCCAGGATCACCACCAGAACCAGGCCCAGCGGCGCAAAGTTCGTCAGGGTCTTGGGCATTTCGGTGAACAGCCTGGCGAGGTTGGCCTCGGAAAACAGGCTGCTGGCGGCATAGGTCAGCACGCCGTTGTCCAGCTCGCCGAACTGGGGAGCCTCATCACCGCCATAGGTGATCGAGGCCGACCAGCCCAGCGCCTGGCCGATGGCCGACAGGACCATCAGCCCCAGGATCAGCCAGACGAAGATCATGACGGGTTCGGGCAACAGATTGCCCAGTCGCTCGACCGCGCCCAGAAAGCCCTTTTGACGGACCGGTGGCGTCGGGTCGGAAGCCTTAGTCGCACTCATGCGAATTACGCCCTGACTCTAAGAGATCCCCACCCCTCTTCGTCCTGCCTAACGGGCCTTGGGCGCAGCGTAAAGTGGCGGAAAGGCTCCCAGGAGCAAGGTGCGCGATGTTCTAGCCCTTCAGGGCCCCGGCCACGACCTCGCGGGCCTCGGTCTGCACCTGTTTCAGATGCTCATCCCCGAGGAACGATTCCGCATAGATCTTGTAGACGTCCTCGGTCCCCGAGGGGCGGGCCGCAAACCAGGCATTGGCGGTAACCACCTTCAGGCCGCCGATCGCCTCGCCGTTGCCGGGGGCGGTGGTCAGGGTGGCGGTGATCGGCTCGCCGGCCAGGGCCGTGGCCGTAACGTCCGAGGGGCTGAGGGCGGCGAGGCGCGACTTCTGGGCCCGGTCGGCCGGGGCGTCGAGGCGGGCATAGGCCGGGCGGCCGTACCGGTCGGCGAGTTCGTCATACAGCTGGCTGGCGCTGCGCCCCGTGCGGCCCTGGATCTCGGCGGCCAGCAGGGCCAGCAGGAGGCCGTCCTTGTCGGTCGTCCACACCGTGCCGTCGCGGCGCAGGAATGCGGCCCCGGCCGATTCCTCGCCACCGAAGCCGACACTGCCGTCCAGCAGGCCCGGCACGAAATGCTTGAAGCCGACCGGCACTTCCAGAAGCGTGCGGCCGAGGCCTGCCACGACGCGGTCGATCATCGAGGACGAGACCAGGGTCTTGCCGACGGCAACGTTCGAACCCCAGCCCTCGCGGTGGCTGAACAGATACGAGATCGAGGCGGCCAGGAAATGGTTGGGATTCATCAGCCCGCCGTCGGGGGTGACGCTCCCGTGGCGGTCGGCGTCGGCGTCATTCCCGGTGGCGACATCAAACTTCGCTCCACCCGCCATGGCATTGACCAGATTGGCCATGGCGCAGGGCGAGGAGCAGTCCATGCGGATCTTGCCGTCTGTATCCAGCGGCATGAAGGCCCAGCGCGGATCGTCCGCCGGGTTGACGACGGTCAGGTCGAGCCGGTGGCGGTCGGCGATCTCGCCCCAGTAGCCGACACTGGCCCCGCCCAGCGGATCGGCCCCGATCTTCACCCCGGCGCTGCGGATGATGTCGAGATCCAGGACGCTCCCGAGGTCGTCGACATAGCGGCCCAGGAAATCGAAGCGGCCTGCCTGACGGATCGCCTGCTCGAACGGGATGCGGCGCACCTCCGTCAGGCCGGTCTCGATCAACCGGTTGGCGCGGGCGGCGATGGCCGAGGTGGCCGAGCCGTCGGCCGGACCGCCCGAGGGTGGGTTGTACTTGATGCCGCCGTCGCGGGGCGGATTGTGCGACGGCGTAATCAGAATGCCGTCGGCCAGGCCCGAGGTCCGGCCGCGATTATGGGCGAGGATGGCATGCGACACGGCCGGGGTCGGGGTGAAGCCGTCGCGGTCGTCGATCAGGGTCTCGACGCCGTTGGCGACCAGCACCTCGATCACGCTGCGCCAGGCGGGTTCGGACAGGCCATGGGTATCGCGGCCGACGAAGATCGGGCCGGTGATGCCCTGGCCAGCGCGGTATTCGACGATCGCCTGGGTGATCGCCAGGATGTGGGCCTCGTTGAAGGCCCCGTCGAGGCTGGAGCCCCGATGCCCGGAAGTGCCGAAGGTCACCCGCTGGGCCGGGTCGGCCAGGTCGGGACGGCGGTCGAAATAGGCCCCGGTCAAGGCGGCCAGGTCGATCAGGTCTTCAGGTCGGGCCAACTGGCCGGCGTGAGCATGCATGGGAGCAACCCTAAAGATCGCCGGTTGAGCGTTCAACCGACTGGAGCCCTGTCAAAAGGCGGCGCTGAAAATCGTTCCATCGGGCAGCAGGGCCGCGCGTTTGACGCCGTCGGAGGCAAACGGCATGGCGATGTTGCCGTCGCGGTCGACGCTGATCAGCCCGCCGTCGCCGCCGAGGGCCGCGACCCCGGCGATGGCGGCCGCAGCGGCCTGCTCGAGGCTCTCGCCGCCGAAGCGCATACGGTGGGCGATTTGCACGGCCACCGCGGTGCGGATGAAATATTCGCCCTGGCCGGTGCAGGACACGGCGGCCATGTCGTCGGCCCAGGCCCCGGCCCCGATGATCGGCGAGTCGCCGACCCGTCCGGGCATCTTGCCGAACACCCCCGCCGTCGAGGTGGCGGCGGCCAGCCGGCCCTTGCTGTCGCGGACCACGCAGCCGACCGTGCCGGTCGGATGGTCCGGCGGATGATTGGTCTCGAAGGCGGCGGCGTGGGTGAACCAGGCCGCCGGATCGACGATGGCTTTCAGGCCCTGGGACCGGGCGAAGGCCATGGCACCCTCGCCGGCCAGCATGACGTGCGGCGTCTTCTCCATCACGGCCCGGGCGGCCAGGATCGGGCTTTCGAAGCCCTGCAGGGCGGCAACCGAGCCTGCACGGCCGGTGGCCCCGTCCATCAGGCAGGCGTCCAGCTCATAGGCCCCCGCCGCATTGGGCGAGGCCCCCTTGCCGGCGATGTAGAGACCGCTGGCCTCGAGGGCGACGACCGTTTCGACGGCGACGTCCAGGGCCTCGGCCCCGGCGGCCAGCCGGTCGCGGGCCGCCTCGACCAGGCCGCGCATATGGGCGATCTCGACGCTGTAATCATGGCCCGGCGCTGCGCCGGCCCCGCCGTGCAGGGCAAGGCTAAAACGTTTGTTTGACATTCCGCTTCCTTGGTCGCGCGCCCTGCGTTAGCGTCCGCCGCCTCTTAACGAATAAACCCGGGAGAAGACAGATGAAGGCGGTGCTCAGCAAGGCGGTCGGTGGACCCGAGACCCTGGTGCTGGAAGAGCTGCCCGATCCCGTGGCCGGCCCCGGCCAGGTGCTGCTGGATGTGAAGGCCTGCGGCGTCAACTATCCCGACGTCCTGATCATTGAGGACAAGTACCAGTTCCGGCCCGAACGGCCCTTCGCCCCGGGCGGAGAAGTGTCGGGCGTGATTGCCGCGGTCGGCGACGGTGTGACGAAGTTCAAGGTCGGCGACCGGGTCCTGGCCTCGACCGGTCATGGCGGCATGGCCGAGAAGCTGGCCCTCGACGAGAACCGCTGCACGGCCATTCCCGACTCCATGCCCTTCGATGAGGCGGCGGCCTTCATCCTGACCTATGGCACCTCCTACTATGCCCTGAAGGACCGGGGTCACCTGAAGGCCGGCGAAACCCTGCTGGTGCTCGGCGCGGCCGGCGGTGTCGGCCTGGCCGCGGTGGAACTGGGCAAGGCGGCCGGGGCGCGGGTGATCGCGGCGGCCTCCAGCCAGGAAAAGATCGACCTGGCCATCGCCCACGGGGCCGATGCCGGCGTGATCTATCCGCGCGGCCCGTTCGACAAGGACGGCCAGAAGGCGCTCGCCAACCTGATCAAGGACGCCTGCGGCCCCAATGGCTGGGACGTGGCCTATGACGCGGTCGGTGGTGACTATTCGGAAGCCACCATCCGGGCCTCGGGCTGGAACGGTCGCTTCCTGGTGATCGGCTTCCCGTCGGGCATTCCGAAGATTCCGCTGAACCTGACCCTGCTGAAGTCCTGCGACATTGTCGGCGTCTTCTGGGGGGCTTCTGTGGCCCGCGATCCCAAGGGTCATGCCCAGAATGTCCAGGAGCTGATGGACCTCTATGCGGCCGGCAAGATCCGTCCGCACGTGTCCGAGCGCTTCCCCCTGGCCCGGGCCGGCGAAGCCATCGCCCACCTCGCCAGCCGCAAGGCCATGGGCAAGGTTGTGGTGACCAACGACTAGGACGGCCTGATCCTGACGGCTCCGAAGGACGGGGCCGTCAGGGTTAATCCCCGCTAAGCATGAAGCTTATCGGGATGCTTACGTCGCCTGGACAAGACTGCGGTCATGTCCGACGTCGCCCTGTCCCGCGCCGAGCCCGAGGCGCTGTCCCGTCCTTTCCGCCGTTCGCGGCGCGACAGCGAGCGGGTCATGATCCTCGGTGCCGCCATGGATCTGGTTCGCCCCGAAGAGGCTTTTCACTTCGTCGCCGGCCGTCTGGCCCGGGGGCAGGGGTCGATCATCGCCAATCACAACCTGCACAGCCTGTATCTGGCGGCGAAAAGCCCGGGCGTGCGGGCCTTTTTCGCGGCGGCCGATCTGGTCGAGGTCGACTCCACACCGCTCATTCACTGGGCGCGGCTGATCGGCCGCTCCAGCCGGTCGTTCCATCGCTGCACCTATCTGGACTGGCGCGACCTGTTCTGGACCCGGGCCCGGACCGAGGGCTGGCGGGTCTGTTTCGTCGGCGGCGCGCCGGGCGTGGCCGACCGGGCCCGCGAGACCATCCTGGCCGACTATCCAGGGGTCAACCTCGTCACCCATCACGGCTATTTCGACGCGACAGTGGGCTCGGCCGAGAACGCGGCGCTGGTCGCGGAGATCAACGCCTTTGCCCCGCACATCCTGCTGGTCGGCATGGGCATGCCGCGCCAGGAGCTCTGGGTGCTGGAGAACCACCCGGCCCTGACCTCGCCCTGCGCCAGTTTCACGGTCGGTGGCGCCTTCGATTATGAGGCCGGGGCCCAGAAGGCCGCGCCGCGCTGGATGGGCCGTCTCGGCATCGAGTGGCTGTTCCGGCTGGTCGCTGATCCGCGCCGTCTGTTCGTCCGCTATTGTGTCGAGCCCTGGAGCCTGGTGGGCCCGGCCCTGGCCGACCTGCGCCGGGCGTTCCGCAGCCCGGCCTCACGCCCGGAAAGTCACTAGCCAAGCGCCTTTCACTCCGCGAGTATGATCAATGATCACCGACCCGTCAGAGGTCGGGCGGCAGGGAAGGGAAGAGACCATGGTTGGACGTCTGGACGGCAAGGTTGCCGTGATCACCGGCGGGTGCTCGGGCATCGGCCTGGGCGCGGTGGAACTGTTCGTAGCCGAGGGTGCCAAGGTCGTGGCCGCCGATCTCCAGGTGGAGAAGGGCGCGATGCTCGAGCGGCGCTTCCCCGACAGCGTGCGGTTCGCCCGCTGCGACGTCACTGTCGAGGCCGATATCGCCGCCACCGTGGCCCTGGCCAAGGAGACCTTTGGTGGCCTCGACATCCTGTTCAACAATGCCGGCCATGGCGGCACCCCTGCGGGCGTCGCCGACATGACCGCCGAGGGCTGGGACCATACCTTCGCCCTGCTGGTGCGCGGTCCGGTGCTGGGCATGAAATATGCCCTGCCGCTGATGCTGGAGCGTGGCGGCGGCTCGATCATCAATACCGCCTCGATCGCCGGGCTGCAGGCGGGCTTTGGGCCGCTGGCCTATTCGGCCGCCAAGTGCGCCGTGATCCATATGAGCCGCTGCGCCGCCGCCGAGCTGTCGCCGCAGAAGATCCGGGTCAATGCCATCTGCCCGGGCCTGATCGCTACCTCGATCTTCGGGGCCTCGATGGGCCTGCCGCGCGAGGTCGCCGACCAGATGGCCGCCCAGATTGCCGAGGTCGCCCCGAAGATCCAGCCGATGCCCAAGGCCGGCCTGCCCGAGGACATCGCCCGCGCCGCCCTCTGCCTGGCCAGCGACGACTCGCTGTTCGTCACCGGCACCCACCTCGTGGTCGACGGCGGCATCACGATCGGCGGGGCCCACAGCTGGAACCCGAGCGCCCCTTCGCCGCTGCTGTCGGCCATGGGCATCACGCCCGAGCAGGCCGAGCAGATGCGGGCGGCCATGCTCGCGGCCGGCGCGGCCGGGTGACCGGGACAGCGCTCACCCCCAATCTGCGCGGCGCCCTGTGGATGCTGGCCTCTGCGGTCGGCTTCACGGTGATGACCACGCTGATCAAGTATCTCGGGCCGGGCTATCCGGCGGCGCTGCAGACCTTCTACCGGCAATTGGCCGGCGTGATCGTGCTGCTGCCGCTGGTGGCCCGGGACTGGCGGGGGGCGTTCCGGACCACGCGTCCGGGCATTCTGGTCTTCCGGTCCAGCGCCGGGGTCCTGGCCATGATCCTGGCCTTCTATGCCTACCAGGCCCTGCCGCTGGCCGACGCCAATGCCCTGTCCTTCACCCGCACCCTGTGGCTGGTGCCGCTGGCGGCCCTGGTTCTGCGCGAGCCGCTGGGGCCGCTGCGGATCAGCGCGGCCCTGATCGGATTCGTCGGCGTGCTGGTCATGCTCCGGCCAGGGGCAGACGGATCAGGTGGCTGGGTGGGCTGGCCGCAGGCTGCGGCCCTGGCTTCGGCCCTGCTGTTTGCCCTGACCATCACGGGCATGAAGGTGATGACCCGCGACCACTCGCCCTTCACCCTGCTGGTCTATGCGGCGGTGCTGGGCCTGGTGTTCTCGCTCCCGCCGGCCCTGTTCGTCTGGCGCTGGCCCAGCCTGCCCGACCTTGGGCTGCTGGCGGCCATGGGCGTGATCGGCACCCTGACCCAGGGGTGCTACATCAAGGGCATGGAGGCCGGAGAGGCGGCGGTCATGGCCCCGATCGACTATACGCGGCTGGTCTTTGCCGTGCTGGCCGGGTTTGTCCTGTTCCATGAGGTGCCCAAGGCCACGACCCTGATCGGGGCCGGGATCGTCGTGGCCTCGACCCTGTTCATCACCCTGCGCGAGCACCAGCTTTCCCGGCGCGCCCGGAGCCCGGACGCCCTGGACTGACGGCTGCCATGGTGACGCCGCCGGAGGCATCGCCTAATGCTGGCGAGTATCCCGTCCGGAGTCGCCGCATGCCGTCAGGTCGTTCCCGCTCCCTGCTCGCGACCCTGCTGTTCGCGACCCTCTGGCCTGTGGCGGTCCTGGCGGGGCCGGCGGCACCGCTGGACCGGTCGAGCTTCAAGCCCACCTTCGCCGCCGAGTTTGACGGCCCCCTGGATCTATGGAGCCCCGCCAATCCGAGGGGGACCTGGAAAAGCGACTACTATTTTGGCCCCCAGCGAGACCGACGGAGTGCGCCGACCACGCTGGCCGAGCAGTTCATGGCCCGCACCCTCCCGGGGGAACTGCAGGTCTATGTCGACCCGGCCTATTGCGGTCACGACCCGTTCAGCGTGTCCCAGGGCGTACTGTCGATCCGGGCGGAGCCGCTGCCTGATAAGGTGCTGTTTGACTGTGGTCGGGGAACGCGGCGCTGGGCCAGCGGCCTGATCACCACCGAGAAGAGTCTGCGCCAGACCTACGGCTATTTCGAAGCTCGCGTGAAGATGCCGGGAGCCTGGGGAACCTGGCCGGCCTTCTGGCTGCTACCGACCGAGAAGACGGCCGAAAATGCCGGCCGGTTGCCGGAGATCGACGTCTTCGAACACTATGCGGGGCCGCACCCGACCGTACAGGTCAAGCCCGGTGTGCCCCTGGACCGCACCGGTTTGGCCAATATCGCGGTGCATCTGGGGCGGACCGGCGCGGAGCAGGTGCTGCATCCCCAGATCCAGCCGAAGACCACCACGACATCCGAGTTCCATACCTATGGCGTGCTGTGGACCGCGAGCGAACTCGTCTTCTATCTCGATGACCGCGAGACCTGGCGGACGCCGTTCCAGTACGCCAAGCCGATGTACATGCTGCTGAACCTCGCGATCAGCGACAAGACGGCGGGCGATCCGGCGCTGGGCACCTATCCCGCCGCTCTGGAGATCGACTATGTCCGGGCCTGGACCGCGTTCTGACCGTCAGGAGTCCCTGAGCGCCGCGCCGATCACGCCGCTCAGCCTGCGGGCCCCCGTCGCGCTCAGGTGGTTGTCGTCGAAGTACAGGACATCGCCGCCCCGTGCCCCGATGCAGGCCCTGTCATCGCAAAGCACCTTGCCGGCGTCGAGGAGCTGGAAGTCCAGAGCCCTCGACTGCGGCTCGAGTATGGCCTGAACCGGGGCCTGACGGGCCAGATAGGTCGCCCGCGGCACGCTGATGTCGGGCTGCGGGTTGAAATAGCGGCTGAGCGCGGCGGCCCGGGGAACGTCAACGGCCTGCTCGGGGACATAGGCCACGACCAGAACCTTGAGGGGTTTGATCCTGCCGATGGTGCGGGCCATCGACCGCTCGAACACCCGGGGGTTCTCCGCGTAGCTGCGGGTGGTCGACGCCTCGTCGCGGATGAACATGGCGTTCTCGCTCATCGCCCCGAACCGGCTGCCATTGACGGCGGTGGTCCAGCGGCCGACCAGAACCACGGTCCGGATGCTCGGTGTCCGGCGGATCAGGGCGAGGCTGGCCTCGAGCTGACGCTGGCATTCAGGATTGCCCTGGTCGACGCCGACGAGGGCGTAGCAGCCGCTATAGGTCAGGATCAGGCCCTTGCGCCCGGCCTGTCGGCCGGCACCGTCGATGCCCGGGATCAGGGCGTCGCCGAAGCTGTCCCCGAGCACGGCGAAGGTCGGGCCGCCGCCGACCGCTGCGCCCAGGGTGCAGACCCGTCCGGCCGCAATGTCCGAGGCCGAACGTCGGTCGCAGGCCGCCCGTTGCGGATTGATGTCCTCGGAAGCCAGGGCGTAGTGGCGGACCGGGGCCGGGAAGCGTCCCGGCAGGCCCTTCAGCAGATAGCCCGCCCCGCCCACCGCCAGAACGAGGGCCATCATGGTCGCCGCGCCGAGAAACATTGACCGGGTGTCGATATTGCGGGCTCGCCGGAACGGGCGCTCAACGAAACGCCAGCTGAGATAGGCCAGCAGCATCACGACCGCGAAGATCGCCAGCTTGTCGACCGTTTCCAGCGGACGCATCAGTACATAGCGGGCGAAGACCAGAACCGGCCAGTGCCAGAGGTACAGGGAGTAGGAGATCAGCCCCACCCAGATCATCGGCTTCAGCGACAGCATCCGGCCCACAAGGGTGGGTCCGGTGATGTCGGCATAGAGGATGAGGCCCGCGCCGAGACAGGGGAGAAGGGCGCTTTCGCCCGGAAAACGGGTCTGTGCGGTGTAGGTGACGACGCCGTACAGGATCATGCCGAGACCGGTCAGGGACATCAGCTGACGGGCTGTCCGGTTCTGGATCGGGGGCGGCAGGCCGACAGCGATCAGCGAGCCGATCAGCAGTTCCCAGAACCGCGTGAAAGGCAGGTAGAAGGTCATGCTGGGATCCTTGCGGACCAGCACGATGCTAAGGACCAGCGAGGCCACAGTCACGGCCAGCAGGGCCCAGCGCCAATGGCGCCAGCGCGGCATGACCAGGGCCATGAACAGCGGGAAGACGGTGTAGTATTGCTCTTCAACCGCCAGCGACCAGGTGTGCAGCAGGGGCTTCAGCTCGGCGGCCTGGTCGAAATAGTCGGACTTCAGCCAGAAGAAGATGTTCGAGCTGAACAGGGTCGTGGCCACGGCGCTGGCTGAGAACTCCTTGAAGTCCATGGGCATCAGCACCGCCGCGGCGATCAGGCCCGTGACGATCAGCATGGCGAACAGCGCCGGGAAGATCCGGCGGATGCGGCGCTCATAGAAGCGGATGATGCTGAAATCGCCGCGCGACACCTCGCCGGCGATGATCTTGGTGATCAGGAATCCGGAGATGACAAAGAAGATGTCGACCCCGACATAGCCGCCTTCCATATGCGGCACGCCGATGTGGAACAGCACGACGGACAAGACCGCAATGGCCCGCAGGCCGTCGATATCCGGTCGATAGTGCAGATCTTTGCTCATTCGTGCCTGAACAGTTGCGTAAGGTTCATGCCTGGGGCGGCCCTGTTCTGCGGCAGCGCCGCGGGTCCGACCCGGTTTAATTCCGGCCCATTATGGCCGCCCATCCGTAGCGTTCTGATGAACGGTCGGCGAGAAACAATCCTCGCGCCGCCAGGGCCGACGGTCGCCCTGGCCCTCCGTGCTGGAGTTTGCAGCGCCGGTGACCGAAGGCCGTGCGATCGGACAGGGATCCGGCCGCTTCAGGCGTCCGAAGTCCGGCGCATGAGCATCTCGTTGTAGCGGAGACGCACGGCCGACGATCGGGTGATCAGCATCAGGAAGGTCGCCAGGTGAGGGATCAGGGTGTCCCGGGCCTCGGTGAAGCCCGAGCAGAGGACGGCCAGGGCCAGAATGCCGGCGGTCAGGTCTCCGCGCTTGGCGTCCGGGCGGGTGGTGCCGATGACGGCGACATAGAGATAGCCGCCGATATAGGTCCCCAGACCCAGGATCCCCACCTCGCCCAGCAGGGCCAGGTACATGTTGTGAACGCTCATATTGAGGTCGTTCACGAAGGTCTCGGAGATCATCTTGTTGATGACCGAGGTTCCGGTCACGAACGAGCCCGGGCCCCGTCCCAGAACCATGTGCCCTTCGAAGAAGCGCAGATAGAGGTTCCAGCCCGACTCGCGGTTGCGCAGGCTCTGGCCCTTTTCAAGCGCCTCGGTCAGGGCCGGAAGGATGAAGTTGACGGCCAGGGCCAGGGCCACCAGCACGGCGAGGATGACGAAGATCTTGAAGCCAGGGGTGACGCGAAGGACCTGCAACTGCCGGAGCAGGAAGTAGAAGGCCGTGCCGATCATCATGATGCCGACGGCCGTGCCTGACTGGCTCAGCAGCGCGATCGCCACACACAGCGCCATCGCGCCATAGCGGAACAGGTTGCGGCCGCTGGTGTAGGTCAGCAGGAACAGGAATCCGATGGTTCCGAACCAGCCGCAGGTGTTCTTGTGCAGGAACAGGCCGCGCAGCATGGTCCGGCCACCACCGCGCATCGTGGCCCACTGCGGCTCGACCACGAACAGGACCAGCGAAACAAAGGCGATCGCCGCGAAGGTGAAGGCGGCCACGGTTCCGATCTGGCTTCCCGACGTCTGGCTGCCGATCGCCAGGGCCGCGCAGGCCATGGCGGTCCACAGGGTCAGGAACCAGACCGAACAGGCCGGATCATCGCCAAGGGCGGAAGACAGCAGCGCCATGCACCAGAAGGCCGCCAGCGGGGCGAACCCGACCAGCAAGGCATAGTTGGGGCCGCGGATGATCGCGCCCGCAAACCCCAGGGCGATGAACATCCAGAGTGCGGAGCGGAAGGCACCGCCACCGATGCGCTCGATGGCGAAGAAGAAGTCGACACCGTTCTGCGGCCAGAACCAGGCGGTCGAGAACTCGATGATGCCCATGGCCAGGGCAAGGGCCAGGGCCAGGGACAGGGTCATGGCCAGGAAGTCCTGGACCGGGGCCCCCACATCCTGGCGGGGAATGCTCATCCGTGGGCTGTCGCTGAGTGACATGTGTCTTCCAGATCTAAGCCGCGCCCGGTGACGCCCGCTTGCGAGTTTGCCAAACCTGATCGGCGCGCGCCAGCCATTGGCGACGCCGGATCACAGAACGCCATGGCGCGCGAGGCACCATAACCATCTGAATTGGAGCTCTTTTATCCTTATCAAATCTTTCCATTTGACGAAGATCGCGTCCAGGTCGGACGCGGAGGTGTTCAGGTGGCTGGAGGCGCGGCGACTTCCGGGCCGTCGCGAAGGCTGAACAGCAGGCCCCAGAGCGTGGCGGCGATCGCCGCATGGCCGCCGACGAAGGCCACGACGACCCCCCACATCCCGCCGAAATGCGCCCCAAGTGCCAGTCCGGCGCTGAAGACCACCGTGGCCAGGGTGAAGATCAGGGTGCGCAGGCCCTGGCGGCCGGCACCGGTCATGGCGTCGGCGGCAGGGTACTGTACGGCCATCAGGGGCAGGGCGCAGGCCAGGCCCAGGGTGATGGTCGTGGTCTCGGCGAAGCCCTCGCCCATCAGGGCGGGGATCTTCAGGGCCGCGACAGCCACGCCGACCCCGCAGACCAGGCCGATGCCCAGCTGTAACGGGGCGCAGCGGATCGCAAAGCGTCGGGTTGCGGCCAGACCGCCTTCGGCCCCGTGGGCGAAGAAGCGCGGATAGAGCAGCCGGTTGGCGATCTGGATTGGAAACAGGGCCAGCTGGGCCACCCGTGAGGCTGCGGCATAGGCTCCGATCAGCGGGCCCTGGGCCACCGCCGCCATCATGGCCCGGTCGAGATTGCCCTGGGCCGCACGGGCCGTCTGGTTGACCGAGAACAGCGCGCCCGTGCCCAGTTCGACCGTCTCGATATGCAGGCTGGGCCGACCGTAGCGGCGGATGACCATGGCGATATAGACCGCCGAGGTCACCACGGCATAGCCTGCCGTGAACCAGATCCAGGTCTCCATGTGCTGGACTCCGCCGAGCCCCAGAACGGCACCGGCCAGGCCAAAGCGGCTGACGGCGGAGAACAGGCGCACGAAGCTGGCCCGCACGACTTCGCGATGGGCGACGAAGATATTCTCGACCGTTGCTGCGACCCGGGCATTGAGCGTGTCAGTCGCCAGCATGACGATCAGGGCCAGTGGGGCGATCGCGATGTGCAGCAGCTGGGTGGCGATCAGATAGGCGAGGCCGACACAGATTGGCAGGCTGATCAGGCCCAGCCAGACCGTATTGCCGAAATAGTCCGCAAAGCGGGCCGGACGCTGGACGATGGCCCGGACCAGAATATCGCCCGAGCCGAGGCCCACGACTTCCACCACCACGATGGTCAGGGCCATGGCGGCGGCCAGTTGGCCGAACTGGGCCGCGCCCAGCGAGCGCCCCATCAGAATGAAAGTCCCCAGCTGGAAGACCAGGGCGGCCAGGGTCGGGGCGAAGGAGATCGCGAAGGCCCGAAGCTCGGGCTTCCGCGCCAGGTCGCGCAGTCGGGCAATCATCGTGCGGGTTGCTCGCCCATCATGACCGTCCGATGCTGACATAGGTGAAGCCGGCGCGGACCATGTCGGCGGGCTTGTAGACATTGCGCAGGTCGACGACGACGGGAGCCTTGAGGGCGCTCTTGAGACGCGAGAGGTCGAGCGCCCGGAACTGGTCCCACTCGGTGAGGATCAGCAGGACGTCGGCCCCTTCGGCGGCCTCGTAGGGACCGGTGGTGAAGGTCACGCCGGGCAGCATCCGGACCGCCTCGTGGCCGCCCTCCGGATCGAAGGCCTGGACGGTCGCGCCCTTGGCCTGCAGGGCCGGGAGGATGTCGAGGCTGGGGGCGTCGCGCATGTCGTCGGTATTGGGCTTGAAGGTCACGCCCAGCACGCCGACGGTCTTGCCGGCCAGGTCCTCGGAGCCGAGGGCGGCGGCGACCTTGGCGGCCATGGCCTTCTTGCGGGCG
>Ga0187842_1000622_pt1 | contig 17320 bp, 18 predicted proteins | sample SpaLakP09_SKY_41_FD_134514 | JGI IMG/M metagenome (GOLD analysis project Ga0187842, IMG submission 134514) | Oligotrophic lake water microbial communities from Sparkling Lake, Wisconsin, USA - SP09_SKY_41 | ecosystem: Environmental > Aquatic > Freshwater > Lake | place: USA: Sparkling Lake... | reverse complement strand
CTCGGCCACATCGTGCCTAACCACCTGACCGGTGTTGCCCCGGAATCCGTGGTGGCCGCCGACGAAGTCGAGCAGGTCAAAGGCCGCGCCGTGGTGGCCAAGCGTCTCAAACCTATCATGGTGGAAGCGGTGGTACGCGGCTACATCATCGGTTCGGGCTGGAAAGATTATCAGGCTACCGGCAGCATCTGCGGCATCCAGCTGCCAGCCGGCCTGCGTCAGGCCGAGAAACTGCCAGAGCCACTGTTCACCCCTGCCGCCAAAGCCGATCTGGGCGAGCACGACGAGAACATCAGCTTTGCTGAAATGGAAAGCCGCATCGGCGCCGAACTGGCTGCCAAGATGCGCGACGTCAGTATCGCCCTGTACAAGGCCGCTGCCGACTACGCAGCGACCCGCGGCATCATCATCGCCGACACCAAGTTCGAATTCGGCCTCGATGAAAACGGCGTGATGCACCTGATGGACGAAGTGCTGACGGCCGATTCGTCGCGCTTCTGGCCAGCGGATTCCTACGCACCGGACATGTCGCCGCCATCGTTCGACAAGCAGTTCGTGCGCGACTATCTGGAAACCCTGACCGACTGGGGCAAAACTGCACCGGCGCCAGCGCTGCCAGCAGAAGTCATAGCAAAAACTCAGGCCAAGTATTTCGAAGCCATCGAACGCCTGACGGGCGAGAAGCTGAAGGTCTGAGATGAGCGCTAATGCAAGCAGCACGCCGCTGGTCGGCGTCATCATGGGTTCGAACTCGGACTGGGACGTGATGCAGCACGCGGTCGCCATCCTGAAACAGTTCGGCGTTCCGTTTGAAGCGCAGGTGATCTCGGCCCATCGTATGCCGGACCAGATGTTCAGCTACGCCGAAACCGCCCGTAGCCGCGGCCTGCGCGCCATCATCGCCGGTGCCGGCGGTGCGGCCCACCTGCCGGGCATGGTAGCGGCCAAGACCATCGTGCCGGTGCTGGGCGTGCCCGTACCGTCCAAATACCTGCGCGGCGAAGATTCGCTGCTGTCCATCGTGCAGATGCCGAAAGGTGTGCCGGTATCGACTTTCGCCATCGGCGAAGCCGGTGCCGCCAATGCTGCACTGACGGCAGTGGCGCTGCTGGCTGCAACGGATGAAGCTCTGGCGCAGCAGCTGCTGGCCTTCCGCGCCACCCAGACGGCAGCCGCCGAGGCCATGACTTTGCCCCTGTAAGGGTAGGTAACAACGTAACGATATAAACGGTATGAGTAATTCGACGTCTTCCCCGCAACAATCCCGTACTCCGGTGCTGCCTGCCGCTAACCCGCCTGCATGGCTGGGCGTGATGGGCGGCGGCCAACTGGGCCGCATGTTCGCTCAGGCTGCCCAGGGCATGGGCTATCAGGTGGCCGTGCTGGAACCGGCGGCAGCCTGTCCGGCGGGGCAGGTAGCGCAACGTCTGATCGAGGCTGGCTACAGCGATGCAGCCGGTCTGGACGCGCTGGCAGCGCAATGCGCTGCCGTCACTACCGAGTTTGAAAATGTGCCGGCTGACAGCCTGTCGCGGCTGGCGCAGCAAGTGTTTGTCGCACCGAATGCGCATGGCGTATCGGTGGCGCAGGACCGCATTGCCGAGAAGCGCTTCTTCGTTGACTGCGCCGAGAAATCCGGCGTACTGCCGGCGCCGCACAAGACCATCGCCAGCGTAGCCGATATCGACGCCATCAGCGACGATCTGCTGCCCGGCATTCTGAAAACGGTGCGCATGGGTTACGACGGCAAGGGGCAGGTAAGGGTGCGCTCGCGCGAAGATGTGCGTGCCGCTTTCGCCAGCATGAACGGCGTGACCTGTCTGCTGGAAAAGATGCTGCCGCTGGCGTATGAAGTGTCGGTGCTGACGGCGCGCGGCGCCGATGGCGAATCGGTGGTGTATCCGATTGCCGAAAACGTCCATCGCGACGGCATCCTGTTCACCACCACCGTACCCGGCCCGAACGTGTCGGCCGAAAGCGCACTGAAAGCCCAGCGCGCAGCGCAGGCCATCGTGGCCGAACTGGGTTACGTGGGGGTGCTGTGCATCGAATTCTTCGTGCTGACGGACGGTACGCTGGTGGTCAATGAAATGGCGCCGCGTCCGCACAACAGCGGCCACTACACCATCGACGCCTGCGTCACCAGCCAGTTTGCCCAGCAGGTGCGCGCCATGGCCGGTCTGCCGCTGGGTGATGTGCGCCAGCATTCGCCTGCCGTGATGCTCAACATCCTGGGCGACGTGTGGTTTGAAGGAGAAAGCGATACGCCGCGCGAACCGGCGTGGGATCAGGTGCTGGCGCTGCCCGGCGCCTGCCTGCACCTGTACGGCAAGGATGATCCGCGCCGTGCCCGCAAGATGGGCCACCTGACCTTTATTGCGCCCACTCTGGCTCAGGCGCAGCAGCAGTTGCTGGCCGCCTGCGCGATTCTGGGTATTGCGGCGTGAAGTCTGGTCTGACACAGGCAGCTGGGCAATCTGCCGCTGCCGATGCTGCCGCCATTGCCACCGCAGCCGCCGTGCTGGAGCAGGGCGGGCTGGTAGCTTTCCCTACCGAGACCGTGTATGGCCTGGGTGCCGACGCGGAAAATCCTGCGGCGGTAGCGCGCATCTATCAGGCCAAAGGCCGGCCTAACGACCATCCCGTCATCGTGCACGTGGCGCCCGGCGCCGCGCTCGATTACTGGTGCAGCGATATTCCCGAACAGGCGCGCCAGCTGGTACAGGCGTTCTGGCCCGGCCCGCTGACGCTCATCATGAAGCGTGCCAGCCATATTCCCGATGCCGTTTCCGGCGGTCAGGATACGGTGGGCATACGCTGTCCTTCCCATCCCGTGGCGATAGCCCTGTTGAGCGCCTTCAAGGGCGGCAAGGGCGGGGTGGCAGCGCCGTCGGCCAACAAGTTCGGCAGCGTCAGCCCCACCACGGCCCAGCACGTGCGCGATGAGTTCGGTCTCGATAGCCACGACGAAGGCCCGATGGGCGGCGGCGCCGATGGCGAAAGCTGCGACGGCGCGTTGCTGAGCGTGGTGCTGGAAGGCGGTTCCAGCGCCGTCGGCATCGAATCGACCATTGTCGATCTGTCGCGCCTGGCCACGCACGGCCCTGTGCTGCTGCGTCCCGGCCATATTACGGCCCAGCAGATTGCCGACGTGATCGGCATGCTGCCGGCCACACCGGATCAGGCCGCACCGCGTGCTTCCGGTACGCTGGAATCGCACTATGCGCCGCGTACTCCCGTCACCATGCTGGACACGGCAGCACTGCCCGCCACGCTGGCGCAGCTGCAGGCGCGCGGCGTGCAGGTGGCAGTGATCAGTCATACTCTGCCCGCTTGCGGCCATGCCCAGCGCCACATGCCGGCACAGGCTGCCGCCTATGCCTATGGCCTGTATGCAGCGCTGCGCGACATGGACCAGACGGCCTGCGATCTGATACTGGTGGAACCCCCGCCGCAGGACGATCAGTGGCTGGGCGTGAATGACCGTCTGCGCCGCGCCGTGCATGGTTCGGCGGGCGTGATCGCGCGTTTTCTGGCTGATGTACTCCCCTTCAGTCCGGCGGCCGGATGGCCCGCTGGGCTTGCTTTCCTGCTAAGATCAAGTTGCTGCCGGTCACAAAGTCTGCCCGGCCATCTGACACTCTGGCGGGGCGCTGTCCCCGCACCTTGCGAGGACTAGCCTATGGATACGCGTGGTTTTTCGGTTTCTTTTCCTACCCTGATAGCGCAGCGCGCCTGCCGCAGCGGCTCGCTGGCGCTGGCCGCCGGCGTGGCCGCATTGCTCGGCGGCTGTGGTGGTGGCAGTCCGGCCAGCCAGACGGGCGGCGCCGTGGTGCCGCCACCACCTGTCACCCAGTTGCGCGGCCAGGCCATAGGCGGCGCCAGTCTGGTGCCCGCAGCAGTGGGCGGCTTTGCCGTGAATACCGTGCAGCCAGAGCAGATGAAGGCGCTGGTCGAAGCCAGCGTCAGCTATGGCGCAGCCGTGACGGGTACGCCTACCTGCGCTGTTACCCTCTACACGCTGCGCTACCATACGCTCGATGGCAAGGCCGCCGATACGCAGGCCAGCACGGCCATCATGCTGCCTTCGGGCACGGACCCGGCCTGTCAGGGCGGCCGTCCCGTGCTGCTGTACGCACACGGCACCTCTGTCCTGAAAAGCAACGACATGGCCGACCTGGGCGCCACCGAAACCCGTACTGTGGCCGCCATGTTCGCCGCGCAGGGCTATATCGTGGTGGCGCCCAATTACGCCGGTTATGCCGGTTCCACGCTCGATTACCACCCCTATCTTGATGCCAGCCAGCAGTCGAATGACATGATCGATGCGCTGCGGGCGGCGCGCAGCGTGTTTGCCAGCATCGGCGCGACGCCGTCCAGCCGCTTGATGGTAAGCGGCTACTCGCAGGGCGGCTTTGTGGCCATGGCCACCCAGCGCGCCATGCAACGCGACTACGCGGGTGAATTCAATGTCACGGCAGCGGCGCCGCTGTCCGGCCCGTACGCGCTGCTGCAGTTCGGCGACGCCATCTTCAACGGTGCGCCCAGCGTGGGTTCGAGCGGCTTCATGCCCATGCTGATTACGGCGGGCCAGCGCGCCGGTGCCGGACTGTATGCCAGCCTGACGGATATCTACGAGCCCAGCTATGCGTCCGGCATCGACACGCTGCTGCCGGGCAGCTTGAGTCTGGGGGCGCTGGTCAGTGCCGGCAAGTTGCCCAACGATGTGCTGTTCGATCTGAACTCGCTGCCGCAGGCCAGCGGCTACAGCCGCTTCTTCGGCACCGACCACCTGCTGCTGACAGCGTACCGCAACAGCTACTTGAGCGACCTCAAGGCTCAGCCATGTAACGCGAGCAATAATGCACCGCTGAACTGTGCGCCGTCCCATGCCTTGCGTAAATGGCTGCTGAAGAATGATTTGCGCACTTATACGCCGACCGTGCCGCTACTGCTGTGCGGCGGCAATCAGGACCCGGTGGTGCCGTTCTCGAATACCGATGCCGCCGTGGCATATTTCCGCGCACAGGGCATAGGCGCGGGGCTGCTCAGCGTGCTCGATCTGGACGATTCTTCGCTGCTGGCCGACTACCGCACCGTACGGACGGAATTTGCGCTGGCCAAGCAGGTGCTGAAATTGTCGGTGACGGATAAAGGCGGCAGCAATGCCCAAGCCAATCAGGCTGTGCAGGACAGCTATCACGCCGGTCTGGTAGCGCCGTTCTGTCTGCGCGAAGCGCGCAAATTCTTCGACGCTGCACCAGCACGGTGAATGGTGCTTAGCAGCATATGCTCGCTGTGAAACAGGCGGCGAGCAAGCGTTCTTTTTTTGGCACAAACGGCACGCTTTTACTGTGCGTCTCTATACAAGCGCGGATAAGGCTGGCATATTAATCAGGTTGCGAATAGCACAACCGTTCGTATCACACCATAAAAGAATTTTTCTAGGAGACAACATGCGTCATACCAAATTAGCATTGGCGGCAGCAGCCATGGCCATACTGGCAGGTTGCGGCGGCACCGACCCTACGCCCGGCGCGCAAACCCTCAAGAAGCAATACAGCGCACAGGTTTCGTTTGGTGACAGCCTGTCCGACGTTGGCTCCTACGCAGTAGGCACTGTCGCCGCACTGAAAGGCGGCAAATTCACTATCAACGGCGATAACACCGCCATCAATCCTGCCCTGACCGGCAAGAACTGGACGGAACTGATGGCCGCCCAGCTGGGTCTGGCTGCGCCATGCCCGGCGGTGACTGGCCTCGATGGCGATGCCAGCCAAGGCTTCTCGGTCCAGCCAGTTTCCCATTCCGGCTGCTACGGCTATGCCACCGGCGGTTCGCGTGTAACCAATCCGGTTGGCCCGGGCAACAAGCTGACCGGCAGTGCGCTGGGCGCCCTGACCATACCCGTCGCTACCCAGATTGCCAACCATCTGAAAGTTTCCGGCGGCAAGTTCAAGGGCGATGAAATGATCTTCGTCATGGCCGGCGGTAACGACGTGCTCTACAATCTGTCGGCACTGAGCGCTGCCGCCACGGCAGCCGGTACGGCAGCTGGCGGCACGGCCTATGTTACCAGCCTGGTGGGCCAGCTGGCCGCTGGCGCTACCAATCCACAGACGGCAGCGGCCGCCATCGGCCTGGCAGCTCAGACCGAAGCTGCGCGTTCGGGCAGCACCCAGACCACTATTACGCAAGTAGCCATCGGTACGGCAGCTGTCCAGCCGGGCAACTCGGCGGTGGCTTCGCCTGCTGTCTACGGTCCGATGGTTGCCAAGGCAACCACGGATGCCCAGGCTGCCGGTGCCAAGGCCGGTGCCGACTATGCTGCCGCGCATGGGGCCGATCTGGTCGCTGCCATGGCGCAGGCTGGTAACGAGCTGGTGGCACTGGTGAAGAACCAGCTGATCGCCAACGGCGCCAACTATGTCACCGTGAACAACCTGCCTGACGTGGCCACCACGCCAGCCGGCCTGTCCAAGGATGCCAATACCCGCGCCCTGATCAACGCCATGGTGGCCGCCTTTAATGGTGCACTGAATACTGGCCTGGCAACGGAGCCGAAAGTGCTGATCGTTGACGTGTTCGCCGTCAGCCATGACCAGGCAACCAATCCCGGCCCGTACGGTCTGACGGTAGTGAACGACACCGCCTGCGACCTGAGCGCTGCCAAGAACCCGCTGGGTACGTCGCTGACCTGCAATGGCGGCAACCTGAAGACGGGCGATGTCAGCCACTACTCGTTCGCCGATGACGTACACCCTACGCCATTCAACAACCTGCTGCTGGCCCGCTACGTGGCCGAGAAAATGGTTGTCAAGGGCTGGCTGTAATTCAGTCGTCGCCGGCCGCTGCCCGGGACAGGCAGCGGCCCGACTTACATCACAAAAAATTCTGGAGACGATATGAAGAACACTTTGAAATTGCTGGCGCTGGCCGGCGCGATGTCGCTGGCGACGGCTGCCTCGGCACAACAGACTGCCGGTACTTGGCTGGGTACGCTGGGCATCAACAAAATTACTCCGAAAGTCGATTCGGGCGATGTGTCGGCGCCGGCGCTGCCGGGCACCAAGGCCGACGTGGGCACGGACACCAAGCCGCGCTTCGCAATTGCCTATATGCTGACCGATAATGTTGCAGCCGAGCTCGATCTGGGCCTGCCGTACAAGCATGACCTGCTTGGTGCCGGTGCGATCCAGGGCACCGGCAAGCTAGGCACGGCGGAAGTGTTGCCGCCTACGGCTTTTGTGCAGTACCGTTTCCTGCCGGCCAATGCGGTATTCCGTCCGTATGTGGGTCTGGGGCTGACCTATGCCATGTTCCAGAAAGAAACCGGTTCGGCCCAGCTGACCGCGCTGCTGAACACCGGTGGCCCAGGCACCACCTACAAGCTGGATGACAAATTGGCGCTGAGCTACCAGATCGGCGGCACAGTGCGCATCAACGACAAGTGGTTCGTCGACGCGACTGTCATCAAGACCAAGCTGAAGACCAAGGTCAGCTTCTCGACCGGCCAGACGCAGGATGTGCACCTTGATCCGCTGGCTGTCAGCGTCAGCATCGGCTACAACTTCAAGGGCTTCTAAGCCTGCCAGTGTAGGATGCATGCGGTCGCCTTTAGGGCGCCGCATGAAGTAGCAGACGAAAAAACGGGGCTGAATCAGCCCCGTTTTTTATTGCTGCCGCTTATTACTGGCCTTATTGGAAGGCCTGGATACCGGTCTGGGCGCGGCCCAGTATCAGGGCGTGGATATCGTGCGTACCTTCGTAGGTATTCACCACTTCCAGATTCACCATGTGGCGGATGATGCCGAACTCGTCGGAGATGCCGTTACCGCCCAGCATATCGCGCGCCACGCGGGCGATTTCCAGCGATTTGCCGCAGGAGTTACGCTTCATCATCGAGGTGATTTCCACCGCAGCCGTGCCCGCATCTTTCATGCGGCCCAGTTGCAAACAGCCTTGCAGGCCCAGCGTGATCTCAGTCTGCATATCGGCCAGCTTCTTCTGGATCAGCTGATTGGCGGCCAGCGGACGGCCGAACTGGTGGCGGTCCAGCACATACTGGCGTGCCGTGTGCCAGCAGCTTTCGGCGGCGCCTAGTGCGCCCCAGGCGATACCGTAGCGGGCCGAGTTCAGGCAGGTGAACGGGCCTTTCAGGCCGCGCACGTCGGGGAAGGCGTTTTCTTCCGGTACGAACACATTGTCCATCACGATTTCGCCAGTGATGGAAGCGCGCAGGCCGAACTTGCCGTGGATGGCAGGGGCGCTCAGGCCAGCCATGCCTTTTTCCAGCACGAAGCCGCGGATGGCGCCTTCATCGTCCTTGGCCCACACCACGAACACATCGGCCACTGGCGAGTTGGTGATCCACATCTTGGCGCCCGACAGCGCATAGCCGCCCGGCACTTTGCGGGCGCGCGTTACCATGGAGCCGGGGTCGGAGCCGTGGTTGGGTTCGGTCAGGCCGAAGCAGCCTATCCATTCACCCGTCGCCAGCTTGGGCAGGTATTTCTGTTTCTGCGCTTCGGTGCCGAACTCGTAGATGGGCACCATTACCAGCGACGACTGCACGCTCATCATCGAACGGTAGCCGGAATCGACGCGCTCGACTTCACGCGCGATCAGGCCATAGGCCACGTAGTTGAGGCCTGGGCCGCCGTACTGTTCCGGAATGGTAGGGCCGAGCAGGCCCAGTTCGCCCATTTCGCGGAAGATAGAAGTGTCCATCTGTTCGTGGCGGAATGCTTCGAGGATGCGCGGGGCCAGCTTGTCCTGACAGTAGGCCGCGGCGGCATCGCGCACCATGCGTTCTTCGGCGGTCAGTTGCTGGTCCAGCAGCAGGGGATCATCCCAGTGGAACTGGGCACGGGCTTGGCTCATTGTGGTCTCTCATTATGGTGAATGCTGCAAGCATTCTATGCCGCCCATGACGCGGCGGCTTTCCAAATGGCGACACCAATTTCCGTTTTTAACCCAGATTGCCGAACTGGCCGCCGTGGAAGATCAGCGGCGGGCAGGGCGAGAATTCGCACAGTTCCACTTCGCCCACGAAAATCACGTGGTCGCCTTCCGGATAGCGGCTGCGGTTATGGCATTCGAACCAGGCCGACGAGCCTTTCAGGATGGGGTGGCCGGTGCGCGACAGTTCATATTCCACGCCTTCCCAAGGGTCGATGCCGCGGGTGGCAAAGCGGGTGGCCAGATGGGCCTGGTCGGCTGCCAGCACGTTGATGACGTAGTGCGAGTTGCCGGTGAAGATGGGCATGCTGTTGGCTGTATTGGCCAGACTCCACAGCACCAGGGGCGGTTCCAGCGAGACGGAATTGAAGGAGCTGGCCGTCAGCCCGCGAAACGTGCCGTCGGCCAGACGCGTGGTAATCACGGTCACGCCGGTGGCGAACTGGCCCAGCGCCTGACGGAAATGGCGGGTGTCGAAACTGGCAGCAGGGGCGCGTGGGGAAACTGTATTCATGGAAAGCCTGTATTTTTCCCACATTATGCCAAAAATTAAGGCAGTCCACCGGAAGCGCTGATTTTTGGGCGGATAAAAACTGGCGCTTGTCTGCGCTTGACTTAGAGTGCACTCTAAGTCGCAGAATGGTTCTCAACCTGTACGGAGGCGCAATGAAGATAGGCGAACTGGCGCAGCGCAGCGGTGTTACCGCCCACACGCTGCGCTATTACGAAAAGATAGGCCTGCTGTCCTATGCCAGCCGCGATGCCGGCGGCCAGCGCTGCTACGACGCTAGCGTGCTGGTCTGGCTGGGCTTTATCAGCCGGCTGAAAGCCTCCGGCATGCCGCTGCAAGCGATATTGCAGTATGCCGCCCTGCGTGAAGCGGGGCCGACGACGGAAGCCCGGCGTTTGCAGATGCTGAGCGAACATCGGCTGCAAGTACAGGCCCGGCTGGCCCAGCTGCAGGATTGCCTGCAGATGCTGGACCAGAAAATTCTCGGCTACACCGACTCTATGCAAAGGATGCCACTGTATGACCAAGCCCTGCCTCCCCGCCAGCAGCGACCGCCGCCTAAGAGGCCAGCAAAAGCTGGCTGAAATTGATGGCGCCGCCGGCCAGAACGTGATCGATGCACTGGCCGATATCGCGCCCGATTTTGCCGGCTACCTGTTCGAATATCCGTTTGGCGACATCTATTCGCGCCCCGGCCTCGATCTGCGCGCGCGTGAAATTGCCACCATCGCCGCGCTGGCGGCCATGGGCAACGCAGCGCCGCAGCTGAAAGTGCATATCGAAGCGGGACTCAACGTGGGACTGCAGCGCGAGGAAATCGTTGAAATTCTGATGCAGATGTCGGTGTATGCAGGCTTTCCCGCTGCCCTGAACGGTCTGTTCGCAGCGAAGGAAGTGTTTGCGCGCCACAGTCCCGCGGTAGTACAGGCCTAGCGGCAGCAGGCGGTGCGGCGATTTCTGCTATATTTCCCTGATCAGCGCCGGATTGTTCTGCGCACCGGTCTGACCAAGGAGGAAAGTCGTGGAAAATCTACAGCACAGTGAAATGGAAACCGCCGTTCTGGGCGGCGGGTGCTTCTGGTGTCTGGAAGCCGTGTTCGAGCGTCTGCGTGGGGTAGCCGAGGTGGAATCAGGCTACACGGGCGGGCCTTTGCCCAACCCCAGCTATGAGCAGGTCTGCACGGGCGAGACCGGGCATGCCGAAGTGGTGCGCCTGCGCTTCGATCCGGCCGCAATCAGCTACCGGGATCTGCTGGAAATCTTCTTTACCCTGCACGACCCCACCACGCTGAACCGGCAGGGCAACGATGTGGGCACCCAGTACCGTTCGGTGATCTATTATCAGTCGCCTGAGCAGGAAGCCACGGCGCGCGAAGTGATCGCCCAGATGGCCGGAGTGTGGGATGCACCCATAGTCACCGAACTGTCGGCGCCGCAGCAGTATTTCCGTGCCGAGGAATACCATCAGCACTATTTCGAGCAGCACCCGCTGCAGAGCTATTGCGCGTTCGTGGTGGCGCCCAAGGTGGCCAAGCTGCGCAGCCTGTACGCGGCACGGCTCAAGTAAGTGCGATCTGCTAGCGTAGCGATTAGTCTTGGCAAGCAAGCCTAGCAAATAACCTTAGCCAGTAAAGCGTAGCAATTTAGTGTGGCCGCCCGTGTCAATCGGGCGCCCCTGCCGTGTACATATAGCGGCGCGACCATGGCAGGGTGCTTGCCGGCTGGCCAGCCTTGCGCGCCACGATCTGGTACAGGCTGATCCAGTCCTGCTCGAAAGCATAGCTGGCGCCAGCCAGATACACCTGCCAGATGCGGAAGCGCTTTTCGCCGGCCAGCGCTTTCAATCGGCCCGCCGCAGCCTCGAAATTGTCGCTCCAGATGGCGCAGGTGCGGGCGTAGTGGCGGCGCAGGTTTTCCACATCGAATACTTCCAGCTGGCCCTGCTGCATGCTCTTCAGTACATGGCCGATGTGGGCCAGTTCGCCCTGCGGGAACACGTACTGCTCGATGAACTCGCCGCCGCCGTAGGGTGACTGGCCGTTGGCGGCATCGCTGCTGGTGATGCCGTGGTTCATGACGATGCCGTCGTCGGCCAGCAGCCGCGCCACGGCGGCAAAATACTCGGGCAGGTGGCGCACGCCCACATGCTCGAACATGCCGACACTGGTGATACGGTCGAACTGGCCCTGCACGTCGCGGTAGTCCTGCAGGCGGATTTCCACCAGATGCTCTAGCCCAGCGGCGCGCACGCGCTGGCGCGCCAGGGCATACTGCTGCTCCGAAAGCGTGACGCCGACGCAGCGGGCCTGAAAACGCTGCGCTGCACGGATTACCAGCGCGCCCCAGCCGCAGCCGATGTCGAGCAGGCGCTGATGCGGCTGCAGGGCAATCTTGCGCAGGATGTGGTCGATCTTCTGCAACTGGGCGGTGGCCAAATCTTCATGGCCCAGCTCGAAATAGGCGCAGGAATACACCAGTTCGGGATCGAGGAATTCGGCATAGAATTCATTCGATACATCGTAGTGGTAGTGGATGGCAGCGGCGTCGCTACGCTTGCTGTGGCGCCAGTTGCGCACCACGCGAGCGTAAGGGCCTTCGGCCTTGAGGGTATTGCGCGCCAGCGCCGTGACAATGTCTATCATGTCGCGTGCCGCGCCCTGTACTTCGATGCGGCCTTCGACGTAGGCGCTGCCCAGGCTGGCGAGCGATGGGCGCAGCAGATAGCTGGCCGCTGCCACGCTGGGGATGCGGATGGTGACGCGCGGCGGCAGGGCGGAGAAATCGATGCGCTGGCCATCCCACAGTTCGATGCGCAGCGGCAGCGCCAGTTGCTGTCGGATGGCGCTGCTCCATGCGCTCAGCCGTACCGCCAGCCTTGTTCCTACGCTGAAATAGCGGCTCAGTTCCAGTGTGTGACGGTTCCCCATGCAGCACCTCCGTGCAAAAAAAAGACCACCGCGAGCGATGGTCTTGCATGGGGCAGGGCGCTGCGCTCAGGGCTGCAGACGTTCCCGGGTCCAGCTGCCATCAGCTTGCTTGCAGTACACGATACGGTCGTGGAAGCGCGAACGGCGGCCCTGCCAGAATTCGATGCGGACGGGGTCAAGACGGTAACCGCCCCAGTGTTCCGGCCGCACGGGCTGGTCGCCGCTGGCCGCAGCCACGGCGTCGTAATTCGCTTCCAACTGTGCGCGATTGGCAATCGGCTCGCTCTGTTTCGAGGCGATGGCGCCGATCTGGCTTTTTAAAGGACGGCTGTAGAAGTACTTGTCGCTTTCCTCGCGCGATGTTTTCGTGACCGTGCCTTCGATACGGACCTGCCGTTCCAGTTCGCTCCAGAAGAATAGCAGCGCGGCGTGCGGGGTGGCGCGCAATTGCTGGCCCTTCTGGCTGTCGTAGTTGGTGTACCAGGTGAAACCGCGCTGGTCGTACTGCTTGATCAGCACGATGCGCGAGCTGGGGCGGCCTTCGCTGTCCACCGTGGCCAGACTCATGGCGTTCGGTTCATTGACCTTGGCGTGCATGGCTTCCTCGAACCATTTGCCGAACTGGGCAATCGGATCAGCCAGCACATCGTCTTCCGTCAGGCTGGCGCGGCCATAGTCGAGGCGGATATCGGCCAGCACCACGCCGTTGGCTACCGTGTTGCTGACCGGTACCTGATGTTGTTCCGGCACCTGGCTTTGCGGCAGCGACGGCTTGATGCCACGGCGTGCCTGCATGGCGCTGCCCAGCTGTTCCATCTGTTCGTGGCTGAAAAGGCGCTTGGCCATGGGGGCGATATTGGTTTCTTCCACCGCCATGTGGCTGGTGTAGCGGTCGCTGAAGCGCAGTACGGCGGTGCTATCGAGCGCGGCCGACTGGCCTTGGGCAATCTGCTCCAGCTGGGTATTGAGCTGCTGCCACTCCAGTTCCATTTGCTGGTGGTCGGCCAGGATGCCGGGAATGATCTGCTCCAGCTGCACGGCGTCGGCATCGCGTGCCGTGGCCTGCAGCATGGGCATCAGGTTTTCTTCTTCGTCTTCGTGGTGCAGGGCGGCAGCGTGGTTGAAATACTTCTGCACGGCCTGGGCGGCCTGCGTGCGTCGCTGTCGGCTCCGTGCACAGGCAGGTGGGCCAGCAGCTTCTGCAGGGTTTCCAGCTGTTTGCGGATACGGTCGTGGCAGTGCTTGAGCACGGCGATAGGCTGGTTGAAATCGGGGGCGGTATCGAACAGATTGTGGCTCATGGCTGGCGGCTCTGACTAGGTGAGAAAATCATTCTAGAATATTTTTTACGGCGGCGTCCGTTAAAATGGCGGGATGAACGCTGATAACCCTACCTCCTTTGAGGAAATAGATTTCGAACGCCGCTTCGGCGGCATCGCCCGTCTCTATGGCGCGGCGGCACTGGCCCGCTTCCGTACTGCCCATGTTTGCGTGGTCGGCACGGGCGGCGTAGGCTCGTGGGCGGTGGAAGCGCTGGCCCGCAGCGCCATTGGTCAGCTGACTTTAATTGATCTGGATAATGTTGCCGAATCGAACATAAATCGCCAGATCCAGGCGCTTAGCAGCACCATCGGCAAGGCCAAGGTCACGGCGCTGGCTGAGCGCATCGCCGAGATCAACCCGTTCTGCACGGTGCACCAGATCGAAGAATTCGTCACGGTGGAAAACGTGCCGGAGATGCTGGGACAGGGCCGCTACGACTACGTGATCGATGCCACCGACAGCGTCAAGGACAAGGCCGCCATGATAGCCTGGTGCCGCCAGCAGCAGATTCCCATGGTGATTATCGGCAGTGCCGGCGGCAAGACCGATCCGACCGAGATCGCCATCCGCGATCTGGCCCGTACCGAGCAGGAACCGCTGCTGAAAATGGTGCGCAAGACCTTGCGCAACAAATACGGCTATCCGCGCGGCGAGAAGCATAAATTTCACGTTGACGCAGTGTTTTCCATGGAGCGCATCAGCCTGCCCGAGCAGGCCGAAGCCTGCGCCATCGAGGATGGTGCCAGCAGCGGTGTGACGGGCCTGAACTGCGCCGGGTTCGGCTCGGCCATGGTGGTTACGGCCACTTTCGGCATGGTGGCGGCCAGCCATGCCTTGCGCCATCTGGCGCAGCAGGCGCAGACGGACATGGCCGGGGGCGAGGCCGCGGTAGTGGCCGATACCAGCGCGCTGTCCGCCTGAAAAGTAGGCCATGGCTGGCAGTTTTGCTATCATGTGCGCGCTGGCAGGGGGAGACCTGCTAACACTTGATCTGAGAGAGAGACGATAACATGCAGCGTAGTTCCATTTTTGCGGCCGTGCTGTGCGCACTGGCCACCAGCTTTGCTCAGGCCCAGACGCCTGGCGCCCCTGCCACTCCGGCTGAAGTGCCTGCACCGCCGCCTATGGTGGTGGGCTCGGCCACGCCCGGCCCAGCCGCCGAGCAGCTGATCGTGATCGATAACAAAGTGGGCATGGGCCGCGAAGCCACCACCGGCAGCACCGTGTATATGCACTACTCGGGCTGGCTGTACCGTCCGCTGGCCAAGAATATGCACGGCAAGCTGTTCGACTCGTCGGTAGGGCGCGAACCGCTCGACTTCATCCTGGGCGCCGGCCGCGTCATCAAGGGCTGGGACCAGGGCATCCAGGGCATGCGCGTGGGCGGCAAGCGCACGCTGATCATTCCAGCCGATCTGGCCTATGGCTCGCGCGCTGCGCCGGGCGGCAATATTCCGCCGAATTCGGCGCTGATCTTCGATGTCGAACTGATCGATGTGAAGTAAGCAGGACGCTACCGGAGCGGAGTCAGTCAGTGTAGACTGGCTGACATCCCCTCACTCCGGAGCCGTCCATGAAAATTGCCAATAACGTTACCGAACTCATAGGCCGTACCCCGCTGGTACGCCTGAACCGCCTCAACACCGGTAACACTGCCCAGATTCTGGCCAAGCTGGAGTTTTTCAATCCGGCCCATAGCGTCAAAGACCGTATCGGTCTGGCCATGTTAGAAGCGGCTGAAGCCGCAGGCCTGATCCGTCCCGATACCATCATTCTCGAACCGACCAGCGGCAACACCGGCATCGCGCTGGCCATGGTGTGCGCTGCGCGCGGCTACCGCTGCACGCTGGTGATGCCCGAAACCATGAGCCGCGAACGCCGCATGCTGCTGCGCGCCTACGGCGCCGAACTGCTGCTCACGCCCGGCAGCGAAGGCATGCTGGGCGCCATCGCCAAGGCCGAACAGCTGGCTGCCAGCGACAGCCGCTACCTGATTCCCCAGCAGTTCAACAATCCGGCCAATCCGGAAGTCCACCGCCGTACCACGGCTGAAGAAATCTGGGCCGATACCGATGGCCGCGTGGACATCCTGGTGGCCGGTGTCGGCACCGGCGGCACCATTACCGGCGTGGGTGAAGTGCTGAAACAGCGCAAGCCCGGCTTCCGCTGCGTGGCGGTAGAACCGGCCGCGTCGCCCATGCTGTCGCAGGGCACCAAGGGCCCGCACCCGATACAGGGCATAGGCGCCGGCTTCGTGCCAGCCGTGCTGAACACCGAGGTGTATGACGAAGTGGTGACGGTGCGTAACGAGGATGCATTCGAAACGGCGCAGCAGGCGGCCCGTCAGGAAGGTTTGCTGGTGGGCATCTCGGCGGGTGCCGCGCTGTGGGCGGCGGTGCAGGTGGCGCGCCGTCCGGAAAATGCGGACAAGATCATCGTTACCGTGATTCCGTCGTTCGGCGAACGCTATCTGAGCACGCCGCTGTACGCCGGTCTGGCTGACTAAACGGCATACTCTTCGGTCTGCCTAGGGCAGAAACGACAGCGGCCCCGGCGTTTGTTGCGCCGGGGCCGCTGTCGTTTCTGCTGTGTTGTGCTAGTGTGCGGGCCTCTGCAGGCTGCAGTTTGCGCGGCCGTCACCTAGCCGTACCTGCAGCGTGCTGTGGTGGATAGAGTATTCCTCGCGCAGCTGGCGGCTGATGGCGTCGAGCGCGGCGTCGCCCGGATGGCCTTGCGGCGTCACCAGCTGTACCGTCAGCGCCGTTTCTGTGGTGCTCATGGCCCAGATGTGCAGGTCCTGCACGGCGCTCACGCCCGGCTGGGCCGTGAGGAAGGCTTCGATTTCCTCGCCTTCGATATGGTCGGGCACGGCGGCCAGCACCATGCGCAGCGACTGTTTCAGCAGCGACCAGGTGCTGTACACGATGAAGCCGACGATCAGCATACTGACCGCAGGGTCGAGCCAGTTCCAGCCCGTGTACATGACGATCACACCGGCCACCAGCACGCCCAGCGAGATGGCGGCATCGGCTGCCATGTGCAGGTAGGCGCCGCGGATGTTCACGTCGTCCTTGCTGCCGGACATGAACAGCCAGGCCGAGAAGCCATTGATCAGGATGCCCACGCCCGCCACCAGCGAGACGGTCAGGCCGCCGACCGGATCAGGGTGGATCAGCTGCTGCACGGCTTCCCAGGCAATGCCGCCGCAGGCCGCCATCAGCAGCATGGCGTTGAACAGGGCGGCCAGCATGGACGTGCTGCGCAGGCCGTAGGTGTAGCGGCCGTTCGGCAGGCGCTTGGCGAGGATGGCGGCGCCCCATGCCAGCATCAGGCCCAGCACGTCGGACAGGTTGTGGCCGGCGTCGGCCATCAGCGCCGTGGAGTTGGCGAGGAAACCGTAGCCGAATTCGATGGCGACAAACACCGTGTTGAGTACGATGGCGATGGCAAAGGCCCGGCCCATGGTGTTGGGATCGCCGTGATGATGGTGGTGACCGTGTCCATGGTCGTGGCCGTGACCATGGCTGTGACCGTGGCCATGGCTGCAGGACTTGCTGCCGTGGGCGTGGGCAGATTTGCTGTCATGCTCATGCTCATG
>Ga0187842_1000621_pt1 | contig 17336 bp, 8 predicted proteins | sample SpaLakP09_SKY_41_FD_134514 | JGI IMG/M metagenome (GOLD analysis project Ga0187842, IMG submission 134514) | Oligotrophic lake water microbial communities from Sparkling Lake, Wisconsin, USA - SP09_SKY_41 | ecosystem: Environmental > Aquatic > Freshwater > Lake | place: USA: Sparkling Lake... | reverse complement strand
TCTACGGAAGTCTGTCCGCTGAAGACGGCAGATAGCCCGGATAGTCCCTCCACCTCGGCACCCCCAGTCGCTGCGTCTGAAGGTGCTGCCCCGGAACATACAAGCCCGGATGCAATCCGGGAGCCTGGTATGCCTCATGGCCCCGGATTGCATCCGGGCTACGAACTCAGTCAGTCGCAGCCAGAGCGCTTCGCGGTCTGGCACACGAACTCTTAATCTTCGCTTAAACCTCGGCTAATCAAGGCCTAACGTCACGTCCCTATCGTTCATGTCATGCGGAATCCCCCGCGAGCCTTGACGGAGAACGTGGCATGAACATCAAACCCCTGAATGCGGCCCTGCTGACGGCAGGTCTGTTGGCCGGCGGTGCCGCCGGTGCACTGAATCTGCCGCAATGGCTGAAGGGTGAGCCGAAGCCGGTGCCGGCCGCTTCGCCGGCCCCGCAGCTGGTGGCCGCTGCGGAACCAGCGCCGGTCAGTCCTGCGGCCCAGGCCCAGGCCCCGGTGCCGCTGCTGCGCGATGCCGGCGTGCCCAACTACCGCGCCATCGTCAAGCAGGCAGGCCCGGCCGTGGTGGGCATCACCGTCGAGGGCATGCACAAGGTCAGCCGCGAGGAGCAGGGCGGGGCGGATGCCGAGGGCGACCCCTTTGCGCAGTTCTTTCGCGGCATGCCGGGCTTTCCGGGCTTCCAGCAGCGGGGCCGCGGCCAGCCGCAGCAACCGTTTCGCGGCCAGGGCTCGGGCTTCATCATCAGCAGCGACGGTCTGATACTGACCAACGCCCACGTCGTCAACGAGGCCAAGGAGGTGACCGTCAAGCTCAGCGACCGGCGTGAGTTTGCCGCCAAGGTGCTGGGCACCGACAAGACCACCGACATCGCCGTGCTGCGCATCGATGCCAAGAACCTGCCGACGGTGCGTCTGGGCGACCCGCGCCAGATCGAGGTCGGTGACCCGGTGTTGGCCATCGGGGCGCCCTACGGCCTGGAGCAGACGGCCACGCAGGGCATCGTCAGCGCCAAGGGCCGCTCGCTGCCCGGCGATGCGGTCGTGCCCTTCATCCAGACCGACGCGGCCGTCAACCCCGGCAACTCGGGCGGCCCGCTGTTCGATGGCGGCGGCGCGGTGGTGGGCATCAACTCGCAGATCTATTCGCAGTCGGGGGGCTACCAGGGGCTGAGCTTTGCCATCCCGATCAATGTGGCGCTGAAGATCAAGGACCAGATCGTTGCCACCGGCCGTGCCCAGCATGGCCGGCTGGGCGTCAATGTGCAGGACCTGACCCAGGCGCTGGCCGACTCCTTCGGCCTGCCCAGGCCCGATGGCGCCCTGGTGGCCAATGTTGCACCAAAAAGCGCCGCTGCGGCGGCCGGGCTGAAGGCAGGTGATGTGATCACCGAGGTCAATGGCGAGCCGGTGGTGCGCTCGGGCAATCTGTCCAGCCTGATCGGCCTGTCGGCGCCCGGCGAGCGGGTCAAGCTCAAGGTCTGGCGTGACCATGAGGCCCGCGAGATCGAGGCCAGGCTGGGTGGTGCCGATGCCGGCGAGAAACAGGCCGCAGCCACCGACGGCGGCCCGCAGGACGGCAAGCTCGGCCTGGCGCTGCGCCCGCTGACGCCGAACGAGAAGCGCAGCGTCAACGGCGCCCAGGGCCTGGTGGTGGAAGATGCGGCCGGACCTGCAGCACGCGCCGGCATCAACCCGGGTGACCTGTTGCTGGCCATCAACGGCAAGCCGGTGCAATCGGCCGAGCAGGTGAGCGAGGTGGTCGCAAAGTCGGGCAAATCGGTCGCCCTGCTGATCCAACGCGGCGGGGACAAGATCTTTGTGCCGGTCAAGATTGGGTGACGTGACTAACGCAGTGGCGCCGCAAGCCCGATAATCGGGCTTGCACCCCAGTTGCCACTGCGCTCCCCTCACATGTCGAATCTGATTGTTCACGGCGGAACCCCGCTGGCCGGCCGCATCATCCCCTCGGCCAACAAGAATGCCGTCCTGCCCATTCTCTGCGCCACGCTGCTCAGCGCGGAGCCGATCCGGCTGCATGGCGTCCCCGAGATCACCGACGTCAAGAAGATTCTGGAGGTGTTCCGCAATCTGGGCAGCCGGGTGGAGGTCGATTTCAAGAGCGGCGTGCTCGATGTGCACCACCGCGACACCCATTTCGATGCCGCCACCGACCGTCTGCCCGAGGAAATGCGCTCGTCCATCATGCTGGTGCCCGGGCTGATGGCCCGGTTTGGTGCGGCGCGCATCGAGGACGACGTCAAGGGTTGCACCCTTGGCATGCGCGAGATCGATCCGCACGTCGAGGTGTTCGAGCGCTTTGGGGCCCAGGTCGAGCGCCAGCCCGATGGCCTGCTGCTGCACGTGGGCGCGAAACTGCACGCCAACGATCACTGGACCGACTACGCCTCTGTCACCACGACCGAGAACTTCGTGCTCTGCGCCGCGCTGGCCGATGGCGTCTCGACCCTGATGAATGCGGCCTCCGAGCCCCACGTGCAGGAGTTCTGCCAGTTCATGCTGATGCTGGGCGCGAAGATCGATGGCCTGGGCACCTCCAAGCTCAGGATCACCGGCGTGGCTGCGCTCAAGGGCGGCGAGTTCACCTTCGCCGAAGACTTCCACGAGATCGTCACCTTCCTGGCCCTGGGCGCCATCACCGGCGGTGATGTGCAGGTGAAGAATTCGACGCCCGAGCAGTTCCCGCTGATCGACCGCACCTTTGCCAAGTTCGGCGTGCGCATTGAGCACAAGGACGGCTGGTCGCGTGCCATCACCGATGGCCCCTTGAAGGTCAAGGAGCCGTTCACCCGCAACATACTGCAAAAGGTCGAAGCGGCGCCCTGGCCCTATCTGCCCGTCGATCTGCTGCCGATCTTCGTCGCCCTGGGCGTCAAGGCTGAGGGCAGCGTGATGTTCTGGAACAAGGTCTATGACGGCGCGATGGGCTGGACCTCGGAGCTGAGCAAGTTCGGCGCCCACGCCTTTCTGTCCGACCCGCACCGCATGGTCACCTTCGGCGGCAAGCCCTTGGCCCCGGCCGAGGTCGAGAGCCCCTACATCATCCGTGTGGCCATCGCCCTGCTGATGGTCGCCTCCAGCATCAAGGGCCGGTCGGTGATTCGTCACGCCACCCCGATACGTCGTGCACACCCGCACTTCGTCGAGAACATCTGCACCCTGGGCGCCCGCATCGAGTGGGTGGAAGGCGACTGAGGCGCGTGAGTGAGTGCTGAGCGTCGCAGCGGCGGCCTGTCCCTCGTTTCGCTCATGGCCCTGTGTCTGGGCCTGGCGGCTCCTGCCCGTGCGCAGGAGCCCGCCGGTCCGGTGCGCTGGATGACGCAGGACTTTCCGCCGCACTTCACCTATCTGAACGGCAAGCCCCCGCAGCGTGTGGCCGACCTGGCCCATGGCGAGCTCGATGGCTTTCTGCGCCTGCTGATCGCGAACATGCCGCAGCACAAGCATGAGTTCCTCGATGCCGGCTTCCCGCGCTTCGAGGCGCTGGCCCGCCAGGGGCAGACGCTGTGCTCGGTGCTGCATCTGCGTACGCCCGAGCGACTGAACTGGCTCTACTTCACCCAGCTGCACCCGCCGCTGTTCTCGCGCCAGCTGCATGTCATCGTGCGGCGCGACAAGGCCGCGCAATTCGAGTCCGGCGGCCAGCCGCTGCACTTAAGCGAGCTGCTGCAGCGCACCGAGCTGCTGGCCGTGCTGCCTCGCGACCGCTCCTTTGGCCCCAAGATCGATGCGCTGCTGAAAACCGCTGCCTTCAACGCCCCGCAGACCGTGGTCGCCACGCGCAGCCAGCAACTGCTCGCCATGCTGCGCGCCGGCCGCATGGACTACACGCTGGAGTACCCTTCGGCCGTCGATGAGTACCTGCGCACCGCCGAGCCTGGCCCCGAGCTGATCAAGCTGCCGCTGGCCGAAGGCCGCAGCACCATGGTCGCCACCGCCGCCTGCACCCGCAATGCGGAGGGTCGCAAGCACATCGAGGCCATCGACCTGGCCGTGCGCAGGCTGGCCCAGGACCCGCAGCGCGAGGCCTGGATACGGGCCTGGCGCGGCGATGCGCTGGACGAGCAGGACCGGCTGCGCATCAACCGGTATATGGATGAGCGGGCCAAGGGCGGGGCGCTGATCGATTGAAGGGCCGCGGGCGTTACCCGCGCAGCAACTCCGCCAGCGCCCTGGCATCCAGCACCGTCGCCTCGTCCTGGCCCTCCAGAATGCCGTCGGCCAGGCCGCGCTTGTCGCGGTGCAGGGCGAGGATACTTTCTTCGACCGAGCCGGCCGTCACCAGGCGGTAGACGGTGACCGGGCGCTGCTGGCCCATGCGGTGGGCGCGGCCCATGGCCTGGTCTTCGGCGGCGGGGTTCCACCAGGGATCGACGATCAGCACGTAGTCGGCCATCGTCAGGTTCAGGCCGAAGCCGCCGGCCTTGAGGCTGATCAGGAACAGCTCGCCCTCGCCCTTCTGGAAGGCGGCCACGCGCCTGGCGCGCTCGGGCGCCGGTGTGCTGCCGTCCAGGTACTGGTAGGCCAGGCCCATGCTGTCCAGGCGCTCGGCCAGGAGCTTCAGGAAGTCGGTGAACTGGCTGAACACCAGGGCCTTGTGCTGGCCGTCGACCAGCTCGCGGACGATGCGCTCGAACTCGGCCATCTTGGCGCCGGCCAGGCCCAGCTCGGGGGCCACCAGGCGCGGATCGCAGGCGGCGCGGCGCAGGCGCATCAGCTCGGCCAGCACCTGCATGGTGGCGGGTTTGCCGCCTTTATTCTCGTTCATGCCGGCCTGCTTGACGCTGTCCTGCGCATTGCGGCGCAGCGCCTCCAGAAAGCTGCGCTCCTCCGGCCCAGGCTGGACCAGATGAACGATCTCGGTGCGCGGCGGCAGGTCCTGCAGCACCTGGGCCTTGGTGCGGCGCAAGAGGAACGGCGAGACCAGCCGACGCAGCCGCGCGCGCACGACCGGGTCCTGCTGGCGCTCGATGGGCCCGGCGAAGCGCTCGTTGAACTGGGCCGCGCTGCCCAACAGCCCCGGGTTGATCAGATTCATGATGGACCACAGATCGGACAGACGGTTTTCCACCGGCGTGCCCGACAGGGCCAGCCGGAAACCGGCGCTGAACTCGGCCACCGACATCGCCCGCTTGGTGGCGGCATTCTTCAGCGCCTGGGCCTCGTCCATCACCAGCGTCGCCCAGTGCTTGTCGGCAAAGCGTTCGCCGTCGATCTGGGCCAGGGCGTAGGAGGCGATCAGCACGTCGCCGGGGGCGGCGGCGGCGATCTGCGCCTCGCGATCACCCTCCTCGCCGTACAGACTGCAGCGCAGGCCCGGCGCGAACTTCTCGCCCTCGGCCAGCCAGTTGGCGCAGACCGAGGTCGGCGCCAGCACCAGGGCCGGACCGAGGTCGGCGCGGGCGATCAACAGGCCAAGAGTCTGCACCGTCTTGCCCAGGCCCATGTCGTCGGCCAGGCAGGCGCCCAGGCCGGCATGGGCCAGACGGCTCATCCAGGCATAGCCCTCCAGCTGGTAGTCGCGCAGCTCGGCGCGCAGGCCCGGCGGGGCGGCGGGCTGCAGTGCGGCGGCCTGGGCCAGTGCATCCATGCGGGCACGCCAGGGCGAGTCGCCCTCGACCTGCATGCCGTCCAGCGTTTCATCAAGCCAGGAGGCGACCGCCGTGGGCAGTTGCAGCTGGTCCTTCTTCGTCTGGCCCAGCGCATCGAGGTCGCGCAGCTGCTGGCGCAGCTGTTCGCTGAGGGCCAGGTATTGCCCATCGCCGAGGCTGACGAAGCGGCTGCGCGAGGCCCGCGCCAGTGCGATCAGCTGCTGCAGGTCCAGCACGCGCTGCTCGTCCAGCTGGGCCTGACCCTGCAGGGCCAGCCAGTCTCGGCCGCTGGCCACGTTGACGGTCAGTGCCGCGCTGGCCAGCGGTTGCACGCGCAGCGGCCGGCCCTTGGGCCAGTCCAGCGCGGCCACGCCGGGCAGGCCGGGCAAGAGCTCGACGGCGTGCAAGGCCTGCTCGGGATCGTCCAGCAGCCAGGGCGCGTCGGCGCCCAGCTCGGGATCGAGAAAGGGCAGGGCGTCCAGCACGGCCAGGCGGTGTGCCTGCTCGGCGGCCAGATCGCGCTCGGTGGCCAGGCTCAGGCCCTCGTGCATGCACATCAGCCGGGCGCGGCCGAGGCCCGGCGTGACGGCCGGGCCGAAGTCGCCGAACGGCTGCGCCACCAGCTGCAGTTGCAGGCCTTCGCCCAGCGGGCTCAGGCGCGCGCGCAGGCGGCTGTCGCCGGTCACCAATTGGCCGGCGGCAGCGTCGCTGTGCAGCTGGAAATGGCCGCTCAGCACCTGCAGCGCCGCACCCAGCTCGGCCGTGGCCTCGGCCGGCACGGCCCAGCCCTGCGAGACCAGCTCGGCGACCCGCCGCTGGGCGGCGCTGATGCGTATCAGCCGCGCATGCTGTGGTCCGTCGCGCAGCAGGCGGATGCTGTTGCGCTTCTCAATTTCACTCTCGGCATTGCTGCCCAGCCAGTCGGTCGTGCGGGGTGGCTCGGAGGTAACCAGCGGTGGGTGGACGGAGAACTCGAACTGCTCGCGGCCATCGGCGCCGGCCTTCTTCAACACCTCAAGTTCAGGCTGCGCCTCGACCAGCTCGACCCACTGGCCCGGAGCGTCGGCAAACATCAGGCCGGGGTGGCCGACCAGCGCGATCGCCGCCTGGCTGACGTCGATCTGGTAGGTGGTGCTGGCGCCGTAGGCCGGGCGTTCGACATGGCGCAGCACCACGCCGTCACGGGCCAGCAGGGCGCTGCTCTTCTTCAGCTTGGCCCAGCCAACCGGTTTGAGCTTCAGCTGGCCCCGTGCACCCAGGCTGCGCTCCAGGGCCTGAATGTCCTGCACCCGGCCCTGGGCATCGAGCTCCAGCTGCCAGGCCAGCTCGACCTGGGCGGTGGCGGTCTTGGGCGCGGCAACCTCATCGAGCACGGCGATCGCCGCCAGTGCATCGCGCCAGGCCTCGCGCGGGCCGCCGAGAAAGCTGACCGGCTGCGGGCGCTGGCCCTTGTCCAGGCGCACCGGACCCAGTTCGAGCGCCTCTGCTGCTGCTGCCACGAGGGCGGCGAGCCAGTGCTGCTGCAGCGCCTGCAGGCGTGCCACCACGGCCTGCACGGCGTGCGCCTCCCAACCCGGCGCGTCGCGGCCCAGCCAGGCGGCCAGCAGCAGGCGGTTGCAGGCGGCGTCCAGCACATGCTCGCGTGCCTCCAGGCCGGGGATGTAGGCCAGCGCGGCGTCGTCGGGGCTTTCCTCGCCCAGGCGCACGCCGACGGCATGAGCCCACAGGCCCCACCATTCGAAAGCCGTGGGCTTGCGCGAGCCCGATTCGGCGATGCAGAACTTGCGCGCCGCCTCCCACAACCTGGGGCTGTCCTGGGCCAGGAGGCTCAGCACATACAGGCGCCCATGGTTCTGCCCCAGCACGCCGCGGCGCACGCCGCGCTTCTTGCGCAGGTCGACGAGCGCCTGCTCGTAGCGTGCGGCGGCGTCGGGCCAGCGGCCGCCCAGCATCAGTTTCGCGGCCTCGAAGGGGCTGGCTTCGATGCTGTCCAGTCCCTGCAGCAGTTCACCGAGCAGCGGCAGATCCAGTGCCTGCAGCGCGTCGTCGGCCAAACGGCCGCGCAGTGCCGGAGCCAGGGCGTTCGGAGCGGCGTGGAATTGGGCCAGCAACCAATCGTGCAGCATCAGGCCTGGGGCCGAACCGGGCGGCAGCAGGCCCAGCAGCTGGCCCAGCACTTCGTCGCGCAGCGCAGGGTCCATCGCCGCCACGACCTCGGGCAACCAGGGCTGCAGCAGGGCCGGCACGAGCAGGGCCTCGTCGGACAGATCGAGCAGCAGCCCGCCGAGCAGCCGCTGGTACTCGGCCAGCGCGAGGCCCGAGGCCAGCAGCAGACGCAGCAGGTTCAGCCGCTCGTCGGCGTTGCGAAAACTGAGCCAGCCGGGCAGACGTTCGATATCGCCATGGGCGCCGCTCAGCAGCCAGACCATCACCCGCCAGTAGCGCTGCGCCTGCGGGCGCAGCAGCAGGGCCTGCAGTCGCTCGGCGTGGCGCTGGGTATCGGCGGCATAGCCTTTGCCGTAGTGCTGGGCGATGGCGCCGGCGCCCAGCAGGGCCTGCAGGCCGCGCGTCACATCGGCGGGCTCGAAGGCCCCGCCATCGCGCCGCTGCCAGCCCATCGCGGTGAGCCACAGGCTCAGGCCGGTGGCGCCACGGGTGCCGCCCAGCAGCAGCAGGGCGTCGAGCACGCGGTCGGTATCGGAGGGGGCCTGGGTTGTAGATTGAGAGGTCATGGCGCAGCACTGAGAGAGGCCGCGAGTATGCCGGTGTCGCCGGGTCAGCCCCGTGCCAGAACCGCCCAGCGCAGCACCGTGGCCACCAGATCGCGGGCCACCAGCGGCTTGGTCAGGAAGTCGTTCATGCCGGCGGCCAGGCAGGTGGCGCGATCCTCGGCAAAGGCATTGGCCGTCAGCGCGACGATGGGCACGGTCTTGCCGCGCGGCCCGGCGGCGCCGTTGCGCAGGCGCCGGGTCACCTCCAGGCCATCCATATCGGGCATCTGCCAGTCCATCAGCAGCAGATCGAACTCCTGCTCGTTGACCAGCTGCAGCGCCGTCTGCCCGTCACCGGCGATCAGGGTCTGAAAGCCGGCCTGGTTGAGCATGGCCGAGACAATCGTCTGGTTCACCAGATCGTCCTCGACGATCAGGATGCGGCTGGGCACGGCGGTAGCCGCAGCGGCCGGCCGCTCGGAGGCCAGCCGCGGCACGGCGCCGAAACGGCTGACCAGCTGGGCGCGCAGCACCGGCTTGATCAGGCTGCGCGGCAGGTGGAACCGCTCGCGCGCCGCATCGGCACGGTACCAGTCGGCCTGGGTCATGCCGACTACGCGCTCCGGATCCAACCAGGGCGCGGCGGCCTCCAGCAGCGGCGGGCCCAGCGGGCTGTCGGCGCTGACCAGCAGCCAGGACGGCTGCCGGTGCAGCGGCACGCCGTCGAACAGCGCGCGCAGCTGCCCGGCGGTGTCGCAGGCCAGCGGTGTGCAACCCATGCGCTGCAGCAGGCTGGTCAGCCCTTCGGCCGAGGGCGGATGCGGCTCGAAATAGGCCACGCGCAGGCCCAGCGGCGCGGTCTCGGGCACGGGCGTGGCGGCCCGCGGCAGCGGCAGGCTGACACTGAAAGTCGAGCCCTGGCCCGGGATGCTGCGGACCTTGATCTCCCCCCCCATATTGATCACCACGCGGCGGCAGATGGTCAGGCCCAGGCCGGAGCCGCCGAAGCGCTTTTTGGTGCCGGCATCGGCCTGGCGGAAGGGCTCGAACACGCGGCCCAGCGCGGCCTCGTCCATGCCGATGCCGGTGTCACTGATTTCGAAACGAAGTTGCTCGGGGCCGCCAAGGCCTGTCGTGATGCGCAGCACCACCTCGCCGCGCAGGGTGAACTTGACCGCATTGCCGAGCAGGTTCAGCAGCACCTGGCGCAGCCGGGCGGCATCGCCATGGCGCCACGGCTCGAGCTCGGGCGCCAGGATGCAGGCCATCTGCACCCCCTTGCCGCGCGCCGGCACGGCCGCTGTGGCGACGGCCGCCTCGACGCAGTCGGCCAGATTGAAGTCGCTGCTGTTGAGCTCCAGCACACCGGCCTCGATGCGCGCCAGGTCGAGCACGCTATCTATCATGTCCATCAGGCTGGCGCCGCTGAAACGGATGATGTCGACCAGCTCCTGACGGCGCTGCGGGTCGTCGCCCTGGTCCTGCAGCAGCTGCGCGGCACCGATCACGCCGTTCAGCGGCGTGCGCAGCTCGTGGCTCATATTGGCCAGGAACTCGGTCTTGGCCCGGTTGGCGGCCTCGGCCATTGCACGCTGCTGACCCAGCACCTGGTTCTGCGCCTGGGTGTGGCGCTGCTGGGCCAGGGCCGCCAGCAGGCCGCCGCTGGCGATCAGCAGCAGCGGCGGCAGCGGCTGGGTCTGCCATTGCAGCCAGGCCAGGGCGCCCAGGCTCAGGCCCGCCACGGCCGTCAGGGCCAGGCCGGTGGAAAGCGCATCCCGCCGCAAGTCGGGCCGGCCCCGCCGCCACAGGTTCAGCGTCGGCAGCAGGGCCAGGGCCAGCAGGAGGCTGTCGGCGGCCCGGTCCGGCGGGTGCGAGACCCGGCCCTCGCGCAGCTGGGCATAGGCCAGGGCCAGCCAGGCGGTGCCGGAGAACTGGCCGGCCGGCGTCATCACGCCGTCGCCCGACAAGGCGCTGCTGCCGATGAAGACGATGCGATCCTTGAACGCTGCCCGGGTCGGCTGATCGCTGACGCTGCCCAGCGGCGTGCCCAGCGCCGCCTGGGCCAACTGGCCGAAGGGCAGCTGGGTCAGCTCGCGCGCATTCGAGGGCGGGACGATGGCCGCCATCCCGGCCTCGTCCACCGGCCAGTCACGGTCCTTGACCAGAAAGCGGCCGGGCCGGTAGACCGGCTCCGCCTCCGCCTGGAGCCGCAGATGCACGGCCACCGGCAGGGCCGGCAGCACCCGGCTGAGACCGAAGGCCTCGACCTGGTGCAGCACCGGCAGCCGGCGCAGCAGACCATCGGCATCCAGCGGTGCCGAGATCACGCCGGGCGGGGCCAGCAGCAGCGAGTCGGCCGGCAGCAGCAGGCCCGGCCAGTGCATTGCCGGCGTGCCGTCGGCCGCCGGGCGCGACACCTGCTCCATCCGCTGGGCATGAGTCGACTCGGTCTCCAGCGGCTGCAGCAGGCTGCGCGCGGCCAGCAGCACCGGCGCGCCCGGCGCCTGCAGGGCGCGACGCAGCGCGGCGTCACCCTCGCGCTCATCAGCGAAGACGATGTTGATGGCGATCAGCCTGGCGCCGGCCTCGCGCAGGTAGTCGACGACCAGTGCATAGGCGTCGCGCCGATAGGGCCAGGCGCCCAGATAGGGCTTGAGCTGCTGCAGCGAGGCCTCGTCAATGTCCACCACCACCAAGTCCTGCATTGCCGCGGGTCGGGCCAGCAGTCGCGCCTGTGCATCCGCCAGCCAAGCCGAGGCGCTGTGCTGCCAGGGGCTGAGCCAGAGCAGGCCGGTCAGCAGCAGGGCGCCCAGCGGCACCCAGGCCAGATTGAGACGCGACCGCGCAGGCGAGGGCGGCGCTGCATGGTCCGGACCCTCGGGCTCGCGCATGGTGAGGGCTTCAGAGCGCCAGCAGCAGGAGCAGCAGCGGTGCGGCCAGCCACCAGGGCGAGCGCGGGATGGCGATCTGCTGCGTGCCGCCGAACGGGCCGACGAAGCCGTCGGCATCGATGCTGCGCACGCGCAGGAAGTAGTCGCCGGCCGGCGGCTTGGCCAGGGTGATCTGGTGCTCGGCGCTGGACTGTTGCTGCAAGACCTGCTTGAAATCGGTATCGGCCGCGAGCTGGAACTCGAAGCGGGTGCCGGGCTCCTGGGCCTGCCATCGAAATAGCAGGCCGTCGCCGCTGATCTGCGGCGGCTCCAGCGCCGGGCTGGGCGGGATGGGCTTCTGGGTGAAGTGCTGCACATCGCTGAAGGGGCCGTGGTCGCCATCGGCGCGGATGCTGGCCACCCGCCAGTGGTAGCTGCCGGGCGGCAGTGCAAGGCGGTGCTCGCTGCCCGTGACATCGGCCAGATCGAGCCTGGGTCGGCTGAAATCGGTGCTGTCCGACAGCTGCAGGTGGTAGTGCGCGGCGGCGGTGGATCGCGTCCAGGCCAGGGTGGCGCTGTCGCCATAGACCTTGGCACCCGGTGTCGGCTGACTGATGAAGGGGGGCTCGGGGCGGGCCTTCAGGCGGAACGCCTGGACGGCATCCAGCCCCTCCAGACCGTTGGCGGCAATGCCGCGCACGCGCAGCCGGTGCTTGCCATCGGGCAGATCGGCCCAGCGCGCGGCCGGTGTGTCGAAGCGGCCGTCCAGCGGCAGGCCCCCCTGGTCATCGATGACCTGTGCCCGGTAGGCCACCGCGCCATCGAGCGCAGGCCAGCTGAAGCGCAGCGGCACCCGCTCCAACAGCGCAGCCACACCCTGCAGCGAGGGCGCGGGCAGCAGCTTGGTCGGCATGCCCGGTGCCTGTCCAGCCTGGGCGCGCAGGCCGTAGCCGGCCTCGACCAAACGTTCGCCAGCCGCCTTGAGGCTGCCGTCACTGGCTGCGACCTTGCCCTCCAGTACCTCAAGACTGGCACCTTGGGCGTCGGCCTGGGCGCGGAAGTCGGTGCCGCGCACTCCCAGCGTCACCGTGGGTGTCTTGATCTGGTAGCTGCGCAGGCCGCCGGCTCGCGGCAGCACCTGCGAGTCCAGGCTGCCCTGCTGAAGCTGCAGCCGGGTGTCGTGGACCTCGCTCTGGCCATACACCATCAGCCGTTCCAGCATCAGCCTGGTTTGCGGCCGCACCAGCAGGCGCGAGCCATCGGCGAAACGCAGGGTCAGCGAGCCGTCGGCTGGGGCCTGCAGGGCATCGCCGGTGAGCAGCTTGTCACCAATCGCCACCGTGCTGGCCGGGGCCTGGCCGCGCTGCAGGCCAACCTGACCTTGAACATGGACCACCTCGGCCACGGTGGCATCCTGCCGCAGCCAGACCACCGGCATGCGCAGGCTGCTGCCCGGCATCAGCCGGCGCGGATTGGCCACACGGTTGAGTTTTTGCAGACCGCGCCAGTTGGCCGGCGGCTGCAGAAAACGCTGCTGTAGGCCGATCAGGGTATCGCCCGGCGCGACACGATAGTTCCAGTCGCCCGATGCCGGTGGCTCGGCGGCCAGGGCCGGATGCACCGTGCCCAGGCTGCTGCCGGCAATCAGCGCCAGGCCGAGGAAGGTGCGCTTGGTGAAGCTCGGATACATGAGTTGGCGACCCTGGAAGAGGACTCGGACTCTGCCCACGGCTCACTCAGCGCCCAACCGTGGGCGACGACAGGTGCAGAGAAATAGTAACCGAGGTGACCGTGACCCGCGGCATCACTTGGACAGCACCCTTCGTGTGAGCCTGCGTAGCGGGGTCAGGTCGAGTCCCTTTGACGGTGAAAAAAACGCCCACACCTGGTGCGTATCGGCCTATGCTTGCCTGGCATTCAACTCCGGAAAGGCGTCGACATGAAGCTCAACAGAATCAAGCTGGGGCCGCGTCTGGGCTTCGGGTTCGGTGCCGTGCTTCTGTTGTTGGCCGTCCTGGTGGCCGTGGCCTATGTGGGCATCAACAAGATGAACGCCCGCATGGACAGCGTGGTGGAAGCTCAGTCCCTGGTGTCCAGGACCGATGAGTGGGAAGGCCTGACCCAGCTGAACGTGGCGCGCACCCTGGCAATCGCCAAGTCCGGTGCCAACCCGCAGCTGACGGCCTTCATGAACCCGACAATGAAGGCCACCACCGAGCGCATCAGCGCGGTGCAGAAGGCACTCGAGGCCGAATTGCACACCGACAAGGCCAAGGGCCTGTTTGCCGAGATCGGCGCCAAACGCAAGAGCTATATCGCGATGCGCGACGAGATCCTGACCCAGCTCAAGGCGGGTGGCGACCCGGTGGAGGCGCAGGCGCAGATCGATGCCAAGTTGATGCCCGCCGCATCTGGTTATCTTGCCGCCATCGAGGCCTTTCAGGCTTACGAGCGTGAACTGGCTGCCGAGGCGATTGCGGCTTCGCAGGCAGAGTCCGGCAGGGTCAAGACCATGCTCTTGTTACTGGCCCTGGCCAGCGTGGCCATGGGTGCCACCAGCGCCTGGTTCATCACCCGCTCGGTGACCCAGCCCTTGCGCCTGGTGGCCGCAGCCACCCAGAGCATCGCCGACGGTGACCTGTCGCAGCGCATCAACGTGGACGGGCAAGACGAGGTCAGTGCGGTGATGAGCAGCCTGGAGCAGATGCAGGGCTCGCTGGGTGCGATGGTCAGCCAGGTTCGCCAGTCGACCGAATCGATCACCACCGCCAGCGGCGAGATTGCGGCCGGCAGCCCGGACCTGTCCTCGCGCACCGAGGAGGCCGCCAGCAGCTTGCAGGAGACGGCCGCGGCGATGGAACAGATCACTGCCACGGTCAAGCAGTCCGAGGCCTCATCCAAGACGGCCAGCACGCTGGCCGTGTCGGCCGCCGAGGTGGCCGCGCGCGGGGGGCAGGTCGTGTCCCGGGTGGTGGCGACGATGGACGACATCAACAGCTCGTCCAAGCGCATCGTTGACATCATTGGCGTGATCGACGGCATCGCCTTCCAGACCAATATCCTGGCCCTGAACGCCGCAGTGGAGGCGGCCCGGGCGGGCGAGCAGGGGCGGGGCTTTGCCGTGGTGGCCGCCGAGGTGCGCAGCCTGGCCCAGCGCAGCGCCCAGGCCGCGAAGGAGATCAAGACCCTGATTGGTGACTCGGTCGACAAGGTCGGACAGGGCTCGCAACTGGTCGGCGAGGCGGGGCAGACGATGACCGACATCGTCAGCTCGGTGCAGCGGGTCAGCACCATCATCGAGGAGATCACCGGTGCGGCCAGCGAGCAAGCTATGGGCATAGGCCAGGTCAACACCTCGGTCACCCACCTGGACCAGATGACGCAGCAGAACGCGGCGCTTGTCGAAGAATCGGCAGCCGCCTCGGACAGCCTGAAGGTGCAGGCGCTTGCGCTCGCTGAAGTGGTGCGGCGCTTCAAACTGCCGGAGAACCGCGGCTGAGCTGGCTCGCGCCAAGGGTTGCCGCCAGTGCCCCGGCACCAAATGTGGGCGTAGTATTTGCGCCAGTGGGCACGGCACGTCACCGCTGGTCAGGGTCACGGTCGGCAGCCCCGCACAGGAGACTGCATGCGACCGACCGAGCTTGCCGACCCGTCCTACTTCCACAAAGTCGTTGACTGCCAGTGGGCCTGCCCAGCCCACACCCCGGTGCCCGAATACATACGGATGATTGCCGCGGGGCGCTACGCCGACGCCTATATGGTGAACTGGGCGTCCAATGTCTTCCCCGGCATTCTGGGCCGCACCTGTGACCGGCCCTGCGAGCCGGCCTGCCGGCGGGGGCGGGTCGAAGAAAACAATGGTGAGAAGCCTGAGCCGGTGGCCATCTGCCGCTTGAAGCGTGTGGCAGCGGACCTGAAGGCCGATGTCAGCGGCCGCATGCCCAAGCTTGCCGCGCGCAATGGCAAGCGCATCGCCTGCATCGGTGCCGGCCCGGCCTCGCTGACGGTGGCGCGTGACCTGGCCCCGCTGGGCTATGAGGTGACCGTGTTCGACGGCGAGGCCAAGGCCGGGGGCTTCATCCGCACGCAGATCCCGCGCTTTCGCCTGCCCGAGTCGGTGATCGACGAAGAGACTGGTTACATCCTGGACCTCGGCGTCGAGTTCCGCAGCGGCACCCGCGTCGAATCGATGAAGGCCCTGCTGGCCGAGGGCTACGACGCGGTGTTCGTCGGCTGTGGCGCGCCGCGCGGCCGCGACCTGGATATCCCGGGCCGGCAGGAGGCCTCCAACCACATCCATATCGGCATCGACTGGCTGTCTTCCGTTTCCTTCGGCCATGTGGACAAGATAGGCAAGCGCGTGATCGTGCTCGGCGGTGGCAACACGGCGATGGATTGCTGCCGCTCGGCACGGCGGCTCGGTGCCGATGACGTCAAGGTGATCGTGCGCAGCGGCTTCGAGGAGATGAAGGCCTCGCCTTGGGAGAAGGAGGACGCTCAGCACGAGGGCATACCCATCATCAACTTCCATGTGCCCAAGGCCTTCGTTCATACCGGCGGGCGGCTGGTGGGCATGAGCTTCGAGATCGTCGCGGCACGCTATGACGAGAACGGCCGACGCAGCCTGGTGCCCACTGGTGAGGCCGATGCCTTTTTCGAATGCGATGACGTGCTGGTGGCGGTGGGCCAGGAGAACGCCTTCCCCTGGATTGAACGCGACAGCGGCATTGACTTCGATAAGTGGGGGCTTCCGGTGCTGGACGCCAAGACCTTCCAGGCCTCGCTGCCCCAGGTCTTCTTCGGTGGCGACGCGGCGTTCGGCCCAAAGAACATCATCACCGCGGTGGCCCACGGCCATGAGGCGGCGGTGTCCATCGACCGGCTGCTGCACGGCGAGGCCTTGAGCCAGCGCCCGCCGCCGCAGTTCAACCTCGTGTCGCAGAAGATGGGGATTCACGAGTGGAGCTATGACAACGCGGTGTCCAACGACGACCGTTTCAAGGTGCCCTGGGCGAATGCCGCCAAGGCGCTGGCCAGCATCAAGGTCGAGGTCGAGCTGGGCTTCGATGTGGCCACCGCCTTCAAGGAGGCGCAGCGCTGCCTGAACTGCGATGTCGAGACGGTCTTTGCCCCGCCGGCCTGTATCGAATGCGATGCCTGTGTGGACATCTGTCCGACCGACTGCATCACCTTCACCGCCAATGGCGAGGAGGCCGATCTGCGCACGCGGCTGAAGGCACCGGCGCTGAACACGGGCCAGGCGCTGTACGTGTCGCCCGAGCTGAAGACCGGCCGCGTGATGGTCAAGGACGAGGACGTTTGCCTGCACTGCGGCCTGTGCGCCGAGCGCTGCCCGACCGGGGCCTGGGACATGCAGAAGTTCCTGCTGAACACGACCAAGGCGGGGGCGGCTTGCCGAGATTCTGCTGTCCTTGCGGGACAGACCGCGCAGCGCTCTGTCCCCAACCGATTGGAAGCAGCATGAAGCGTTTGGAAGCGGTCAACGACTTCGTCATCAAGTTCGCGAACGTCAATGGCTCGGGGTCGGCCTCGGCCAACGAGCTGTTCGCCAAGGCGATCCGGCGCATGGGCGTGCCGGTCAGTCCGCGCAATATCTTCCCCAGCAATATCCAGGGCCTGCCGACCTGGTACGAGGTGCGGGTCAGCGAGGCCTGCCATCTGGGACGGCGCGGCGGCATCGACATGATGGTGGCGATGAACCCGCAGACCTGGGGCGCGGACGTGGCCGAGCTGGAGCCGGGCGGCTATCTGTTCTACGACAGCACCAAGCCGCTGCCGAAGTCGGCGTTCCGCGACGATGTGCATGTCATCGGCATGCCTCTGACGGCCATCTGCAATGCCACCTACGACGATCCGCGGCAGCGTCAGCTGTTCAAGAACATCGTCTATGTCGGTGCGCTGTCGGTGCTGCTGAACATCGACGCGGAGCAGATCAGGACGCTGTTCTCCGAGCAGTATGTCGGCAAGGAGAAGCTGCTGGCCTCGAATATGCAGGCGCTTCAATTGGGCCGTGACTTTGCTCAGGAACATCTGGCCGGCCAGGTCGGCCTGAGGGTGGAACCGCGCGACGCGGTCGGCGACAAGATCTTCGTCGATGGCAACAGCGCCGCGGCGCTG
>Ga0187842_1000620_pt1 | contig 17375 bp, 17 predicted proteins | sample SpaLakP09_SKY_41_FD_134514 | JGI IMG/M metagenome (GOLD analysis project Ga0187842, IMG submission 134514) | Oligotrophic lake water microbial communities from Sparkling Lake, Wisconsin, USA - SP09_SKY_41 | ecosystem: Environmental > Aquatic > Freshwater > Lake | place: USA: Sparkling Lake... | reverse complement strand
GCCTTCGTTCTCGTACTTGCGCCCGACCATGAAGCCGGTGATGTTTTGCAAAAACACCAGCGCGATCTTGCGCTGGCAGCACAGCTCGATAAAGTGCGCGCCCTTGAGGGCCGACTCGCTGAACAAAATGCCGTTGTTGGCGATGATGCCTACCGGCATGCCTTCCACATGGGCAAAGCCGCACACCAGCGTGGTGCCATAGCGGGGCTTGAACTCATGCAGCTCCGAGCCGTCGACGATGCGGGCGATCACTTCGCGCACATCGAAGGGCTTGCGGGTGTCGACCGGGATCACGCCGTACAGTTCTTCCGGCGCGTACTTCGGTTCGACCGACTCGCGCAGCGCCATCTGCCGGGGCTTGGTCCGGTTCAGGTTCGAGACGATGGTGCGCGCCAGCGACAGGGCGTGCAGGTCGTTCTGGGCCAGGTGGTCGACCACGCCCGACAGGCGGGTGTGGACGTCGCCGCCGCCCAGGTCTTCGGCCGTCACCACTTCGCCGGTGGCCGCCTTCACGAGCGGCGGGCCGCCCAGGAAAATGGTGCCCTGCTCTTTCACGATGATCGATTCGTCGCTCATGGCCGGCACATAGGCGCCGCCTGCGGTGCACGAACCCATGACCACGGCGATCTGCGGAATGCCCTTGGCGGACAGGTTGGCCTGGTTGAAGAAGATGCGGCCGAAATGGTCGCGGTCGGGGAACACGTCGTCCTGGTTGGGCAGGTTGGCGCCGCCCGAATCGACCAGGTAGATGCACGGCAGATGATTCTGGTCCGCGATTTCCTGGGCGCGCAGGTGCTTCTTGACGGTCATCGGGTAATAGGTGCCGCCCTTGACGGTGGCGTCGTTACAGACGATCACGCATTCCTGGCCGGCCACGCGGCCGATGCCGGTGATGATGCCGGCGGCTGGCGCGGCGCCTTCGTACATGTCGTAGGCGGCCAGCTGGGAAAATTCGAGGAAGGGCGTGCCCGGATCGAGCAGCATCTGGACGCGGTCGCGCGGCAGCAGCTTGCCCCGTGCGACGTGCTTGGCACTGGCAGCGTCGCCGCCGCCGGCCGCCATGGCCGAGACCTTGGCGCGCAAGTCATCGACGATGGTTTGCATGGCTGCCGCGTTGGCCTTGAAGTCATCGCTGCGCGGATTGAGTTTGCTGTCGATTTGGGGCATTGCGATCCTTATTAGTCCGGGAAACTGCCGTCCAGGTAAAACCAGCGCCCATCTTCCCGCACAAACCGGCTCACTTCGTGCAGTCGGTGGGCGCGGCCATTGATTTTGTAGCGGGCGACGAATTCTACGGTATCAGCGTCTTGATTTTCTGATAATCCTGCTTTACGTTGACGTAAACGTAAAGCAGATTTTACCTCAAGTCCCAACCATTGCAATTTTTCGTTTTCCCCAATGACGGGCTCGCTTGGAAGGGTGCTGGCATGCCAGGTGGCGCGTAAATACGCCTCGTTGCGCTGGGTGTAGGCGGTATAGCGCGAACGCATCAGCAGCTCGGCCGTTTGCGGCACGGCGTCGCCGGCGATGTAGGGGCCGCAGCAGGTGGCCAGGGAAGCGCCGCCGCAAGGGCAGGTGGATGATGAGGGCATGATGGCAGGCAAAAGCGGAGTCGTGCAATTATCCGCCATATTGGGCGACTCGGGCGTGGAAGGCTACTTCTTGAAAAGTTCGCTGTGGGTCCCGGTGCGTGCAAAAACGACTTCCGTATCGGAGATGCGATAGATTAGCAACCAGTCACCGGAAATATGGCAGTCGCGGTAGTCACTCCAGACACCTGAAAGTGGGTGGTCACCGTATGCGCCAGGCAAGGGCCCATCGTTCGCGATGAGATGCATCATCACCGTCTTTAGACGTGGCATGTCGTAGCGGCCACTTGCAGCCAACTTCTCCCAGTCTCTCTTGAATTCGCCGGTTCTGCTGGAACTTCTCGGTTGTGTTCTTGTGGAGTATGTCAGGACAGACGGGCTTAAGCGCGCTCTATTTGCCTCTTGCGCGGACGGATCGCTTTCCCTGCGCTTTTTTTTCGCTGGCATTGATGCCCTCTAATTCGCTGAATAATTCATCAGGTGTTTTGAAGCGAGCAGAAATTCGCCGTCCTTCTTCCAGCGCAGCGATTGTTTTTTCGTTTGGAACAACTTCGAACGGCAAGCCTTGGGCAATTACTACCCGGTTGAGAAAAAGTCGGATGGCAGTGCTAAGGTCAAGTCCGCATGCCTTCAGAATTTTCCCCGCATCCTCTTTAAGTTCCGGTTCAACCCTGGAGCGAATGGTTGCAGTCAGCATGTTGATCTCCTTGTCTCGCTAGCTGATGAAATGTAGCTACAACGTAGCTACATTTCAGTCTAGTCCAGACAAACACCCGTGTCCAGTAGATAGGCCACAAGCTAGGCGATTAGTTCCAGGCCATCCATCGATATCGGCGACGGCTTGCCACGCATGACATCGGCCAAGATGCGGGCTGAGCCGCATGCAAACGTAAAGCCCAGCGCGCCCTGCCCCACGTTCAGCCACAGATTGCTGTAAGCGCTGGCCCCGATGATGGGCGCGCTGCTCGGCGTGGCCGGCCGCAGCCCCGCCCAGGCGGTCATGTTGTCGTAGTCGGCAGCGTGCGGCATGGTCGCGCGCACCTGGCGCTCCAGCCCGGCCAGGCGCCGGCTGTCGAGCGACAGGTCTTCGCCCACGATGTCGGCCATGGCCGCCACCCGCAGCTTGTCGCCGATGCGCGCATACAGCACCTTGCGCTCGAAATAGGTCACGCTGATCTCCGGGGCGCGGTCGCCGGGGCGGATCGGTGCGGTCAGGCTGTAGCCCTTGATCGGGTACAGCGGCAGGTAGATGCCGGCGGTCGCGGCCAGCGAACGGCTCTGGATGCCCGCCGCCAGCACGAAGGCGTCCGCCTGCAGCATGCCGGCGCTGGTATCGAGCCAGCTGACCTTGCCCTTTTCCGTGAGCAGCGCGCGCGCCTCGCCATGGTGGATGCCGCAAAAGCGCGGGTGCGCGCGCAGCCTGGTGGTCAGCGCCTGGCAAAAGGCGTAGCAGTCCGCCACCGCTTCCCCGCTATTGAAGATGCCGCCTGCCAGCACGCCTTCGGCCTGGGCCAGCGCCGGTTCGCGCGCCACGCATTCGGCGGGCGACAGCACCTGGCGCGCATCTTCGCTATCCGGGCGCGCCACGGCGGCGTCGAAACTCTTGCGGCTGCGGTAGACCACCAGCTTGCCGGCGTCGCGCCAGGCAAATTCGCCCGGCGGCAGCACCAGTTCGAGCCGGGCCATGGAAGCGCGACTGAGTTCGCCAAGTTCGAGCAGCCGCGCGGTGGTCCTGCGGTTGCTGCCGGCGTTGCAATGCCGGAGGAACTGGGCCAGCCAGCGCCACTGGCGCAGGTCGGCTTCGGGTTTGAAACGCAGCGGGCCATCCTTCTGGAACAGCCATTGCAGCGCCTTGAGCGGCACGCCCTCGTCGGCAAACGGCGCCACATAGCGGTAGCTGAGCTGGCCGCCATTGCGAAAGCTCGCGCCCGCGGCCACGCCGGCCTCGCGTTCGAGCAGGGTCACACGGAACCCGGCCTCGAGCAGCCACCAGGCCGAAGTGAGCCCCACCACGCCACCACCGATGACGATTACATGCTGCATGTCGGTCCGCTCATGTTAAATACTGAAAAATGACCGAGCGTAAGCGACACGCGCGCCCCCGGCCAATGAATGAAGTGCGGACAGCTATAACCGTTCGCTATTGCCGCGTATGACGCGACTGTGCAATGCGGACAGGATTTGTTCCTCGAAGCGTGGCATGGCCGAGTAGACACCCTTATAGTTTTCCGGGTCGGACGATACGCCGCCCACCAGCACCACCATGCCATTCTTCGCTTCCAGGTCGGCCACGAACACCGACATCAGGCCATAGGCTTCGCCCAGGTGGCCCACGCCGGCAAAACCGCCGCCTTCCACCAGTTGCATGCCGCTGCCGGGACGGTCGGGAAATTGCTGGTTGCCCATGCCCCAGCGGTCGAACAGGCCGCGTTCGGTGTCGCCATTGCTGCCGTCGTAAGTCCACTGGCGCGTCAGCATGCGGGCCAGCGTGGCCGGCTTGACGACCTGGCGGCCCTCGTGCACGCCCTCGTTCATCAGCATCAGCATCAGGCTGCCCAGACCGGCGGCCGACACGCGCAGCCCGCCGGTGGGGCTGAAGGGCGTGGCGTTGGTGCCGGGCACATAGCCGGCGATGCCTTCCGGCGGGGACGGCGGGCGCAGGCTGTAATCGTCCACCTGCGCGATCCAGGGACCGGCCGGGTTCCAGATTTCGGTGTCGGTGGTGCGCTTGCGGTACAGGGTGGCGATATTGGCCTGGTCCTCGGGCGCCATGCCGGCCGGGTAGTAACCGCCCCGCATACCCAGGGGGTCGAGCACGAGGCGCTTCATCAGCAGGTCGAAGCGCTCGCCGGTGACTTTTTCCATCATGGTGCCGATCAGCGCCCAGCCCAGGTTGGCATAGGTGAAGTAATCGCCGGGGGGCGCCGTGGCCGACCACATCCGGCCTTCGCCGTAGTGTTTCTGGCCCGGCACCAGCACGCTCTTGAGCGGCACGGCGAAGGGCCAGGAATAGCCGGCATCGTCGCGCAGCGAGGAAGTGTGCGAGAGCAGCGCGCGCAGCGTGATCTCGCGTTCCGGGAAGTGCGGATTGCGCACGATGAAGCCCAGGTAGCGGCTGACGTCGGTGTCCAGGGCCAGCTTGCCCTGCTCGACCAGCAGCATGGCGCCCAGCGTGGTGACCATCTTGGAAATCGAGGCGATGCGGTACAGGGTGTGTGCATTGGCCGGTTTCGCGGGCAGCGCGCCGGCGGCCAGGAAGCGCTGCCCGAACTGCTGCTGGTAGGCGACCTTGCCCTTGCGGATGGCCAGCACCGACAGGCTGGCCAGTTCGCAACCGGGGTAGGTGGCGATGGCGGCCAGTTCGGCATCGAGCGAGCGCGGGGCGGCGAACGCGCGCTTCACGCCGCCGAACAGCGCCAGTCCCAGCAAACTGCGCCTGCCTTGTTTCATCTGCGGTGTCCTTTCCCGAACTGGTCCAATGATAGGCAGAGGATACGATTCCAGGCATGGCCAGGCCAATGAATTGGCAGCGATCGTACATAACTTTTTGATATGCACGCATCCGGAGCCCCAACTCAGGCTAGAATGCGCCTCAAGAATACCGCCATAACTTTGCGGAATGTCCATTCCGGTTTATTTCATGGCGGCGCGTGCCCTCCCTTCCCGGCAATCGGACTACACTGAAAGCGTGAGCGGTCGATGGGCAGTCAGGCACACATGAAGAGCGAAAGCGTAATGAGCGATACCAGCACCGATTTCAAAGCCGACCTTGGCGACAATTCGCCCCTGTACATGCAGGTGGCGCGCAAGCTCATCCAGGATGTCCGCGACGGACGCTACCAGGTCGACCAGGCCTTGCCGTCCGAACGCCTGCTGTCCGAACAGCTCGACGTGTCGCGCGTCACCGCCCGCAAGGCCATCGACCAGCTGGTCGAACAAGGCCTGGTGGTACGGCGCCGCGGTTCGGGCAATTATGTGGCCCCGCGCATCGAGCAACCGCTGTCGAACCTGTCGAGTTTTTCGGAACAATTGCAGCAGCGCGGCTACCGTCCCGGTTCGCAGTGGCTCAGCCGCTCGCTGGTCGTGGCCGCGGCCGATGAACAGCTCAGCCTGGGCCTGTCGCCGAACGCCCGCGTGGCCCGCCTCGAACGCTTGCGCATGGCCGACGATATCGTCATGGCCTATGAAGTGTCCATCATTCCCGCCACCATGCTGCCGCGCCCGGAAGCGGTCGGCAATTCCCTGTACGAATACCTGGCCCAGAGCGGCCACATGCCGGTGCGCGCCCTGCAGCATATCCGCGCCATGAATGCCTCGGCCACCCTGGCCGGCCAGCTCGGGGTGCCGGAAAACCAGGCCGTCCTGTTCATCACCCGGGTCGGCTACCTGGAATCCGGGCAGGCGGTGGAACTGACGCATTCGTATTGTCGCAGCGACCATTACGACTTCGTGGCCGAGATGCGACGCGTGGCCTAAAGCAACAGTTACAGCACTTTTCCTTCCTGTAGTTACCGGTAGGCATTATAATTTGGCCAAGTAATTGGCCGCGCCGCTGTCCTCCCCTGTCAAACTTCCCCGGAAAAACTGACACAAGCCCATGCAGGGAGGGCGTGCGCGTGGATTCGAATTGCCGACCACGACCCTAAAAACCCTCAAAGGAACCTTATGAAGTTTGCCCTGAAGCTCATCGCCGCCGCCGCAGGCGCCATCCTCGTCACTGGATGCGCAAGCATGATGTCGGGCACCACCCAGGAAATCCAGGTCAATTCGAACCCTGTCGGCGCCACCGTCTACATCGGTTCCGTGGCCAAGGATGGCACCGTGATCAACAAGGTCGCGGCCGGCGTGACGCCGACGAAAGTACGCATTTCGCGTAAAGATGGCGCTATCGTCGTTGAAAAAGCTGGCTACATCGGCGTCAACCTGCCGATGACCACCAAGATGAACAAATGGGTATGGGGCGACATTGCCCTGACCAGCCCGCTGAGCACCTCGATCGACACCTCGACCGGCGCGTTCAACGAATACGATCCTGGCGAATACAACGTCGACCTGAAGCCACTGGTCAAGTAAGTCCCGTGCGGCCGCCCCCATGCTGATCGCGCTTGTCAGCCTGCTTGCCTCCCAGGCGGCCGCCGTGCCGCAGCCGACCTGCGGCTGCGCACCGTTTCATGCCGACAGCGCCGCGCCGCCGGCCCTGTCGACGCCCGACGCCCGGGCGATCCGCGATTTCACCCTGTTTTCCCACCGCAAGCTTGCCGATGACCTGGTCCGGCAGGATGGCGCCTATCTCGATACCTTGCTCGCCGCCCTGAACAGCTGCCCCGACCGCGCTGCCAAGCTCCACTGGCTGCGCCGGGTGGCGGCCGACACTGCCGATACCGCCGCCTTTGCCGGGCGCATCGTGCGCGCCCACGAGCAAGGCATGCTGTGCCCCCGCCAAGATGGCGCATCCTAGGCGCTCGCTGGCGCTGCTGGCGGCGCTTGCCATCGGCGGGCCGTGCAGCGCCGCCGAGGAACCGGGCTGGCTGGCGCTGATGCACTATCGCGTCCAGGGCAGCGGCTGGCAAAGCGAAGCCGACCGGCCGCAATTTTTCCTCAGCAAGGACGGCAGGCATGCGCCGCAGCAGGAACTTGCGGCCAACCTGGCGGCGATGAGCGCGCCCACCTACGCCTGCACCTTTCCCGCCCGCTACGAATGGCTGCGCACCCGCTACGCGCCCGCGCTGCCGGCGCGGCGCGAGGGCGACTGTCCCGAACTCGACGCCTGGTATCGCCAGTTTCCCGGGCAGCGCGTCAGCATCAGCTTTGCCGCCAGTTTCCTGGAGAACCCTTCGTCGATGTTCGGCCACACCTTCCTCAAGGTGTACCGGGATTCGCCGCGCGAGCTGATGAGCCCGACGATCAACTACGCGGCGCGCACCGACGCGCGCGAGGGCGACCTGGACTACATCCGCAAGGGCTTGTTCGGCGGTTTTCCGGGCGTGGCCGACGAACTGCCGTTTTACCGCCGCCTGCGCACCTATACCGAAAACGAAGGACGGGACATCTGGGAGTACGAGCTTGGCCTCACTCCGGCCGAAGTCCGCCAGCTGCTGCTGCATGTGTGGGAAGTGCGCGACGGCATCTTCGACTATTACTTTCTCGACGAGAACTGCGCCTTCCGCACCCTGGCGCTGATCGACGTGGCCCGGCCCCAGGCCAGGCTGCTGGACCACTACAGCGCCCTGACGGTGCCGGTGGAAACCATCCGCACCCTGCAGGCGGCCGGCATGGCCGGCGCCCCCATACTCTGGCCGGGGCTTCCCAAGCTGGTGCGGCAATACGAAGCGCAACTGGGCGCCGACGAGGTCCGCCAGGCGAGCGCGATTGCCGATGGCAGCCTGGCCCCCGACAAGGTCGCGCAAGCGTCGGTCTTGCAGCTTGCCTATGAATACCTGTCGGTCAGGATCACGCGCGACCAGGCCGAACGCGAAACGCGCAAGGACACCATCAATGCCATCCTGCGGCGCCGGCTTGCCATCGGATCGCCGGGCAGCCTGCAACAGGCAGCCGCGCTTGACCCGCCCGAAAGCGGCCATGACGGCAGCGCCCTCAAGCTGGGCGCCTACCGGGATGGCGCGCGGCGCGGCGCCAGCCTGGCCTGGGCCGGTTTCCAGCACACGCTGACCGACCGCCTGGGAGGCTACGAACCGTATGCCGAAGTCACCGTGCTGCAGCCGGAACTGCGCAGCGACGGCGGCCGCGTGCGCCTGGAACGGCTGGACTGGCTGACCGTGCAATCGACCTTGCCCGGTTCGGCCCTGTTCAGCCGTTCGGCCTGGCGCCTGATGCTGGCCACGCAGCGCAAGGAAGACCGGCTGGCGACCAGCCTGGGATTCAATTCCGGCCAGGCCTGGGCAGTCGGCAACACGGTGATTGCCGTCATGCCGGGCGCCGGCGTGGAGGCCGGCCATGCCACCGCGGCGGCGGGCACCCTGGCCGTGCTGGCGACGCGCCAGGGTTCGACCTGGTCGGCCCAGGCCGAGTTCAATGCCGAAAAGCAGTTCCTGGGCGGGCACGGCTATCGCAGCCATGCGTGCCTGCGCACCTCGCTGATGTTGTCGCGAAACACGGCGCTCGAGCTGAGCGCCAGACGGTCGATCCGCCCCGTCCCGCATACCGAGGTCGCGCTGGGCTTGCGCGTGCACCTGAAACCGCTCGCATTCGCGCAGTGAAAAAAGCCACATAACCTGCCGGAATGACCGCGTCTGATCCTTTCATGGGAAACGCTGTCATTATGGTATTACACTGTGGTCATGCTCAAAACCGAAACTCCCGATGCACGGCATGCCGATCTGGACCGGTATCCTACTGCCGAGCTGGTAAGCGCCCTGGTCGACGACCAGTTCGATGCCGTGCACGCCGTGCGCGCCGCCGCCCCGTCGATAGCCGCCGCCGTGACTGCCGCGCTGCCCCGCATCGAAGCCGGCGGGCGCCTGATCTATGTGGGCGCCGGCACCTCGGGCCGCCTGGGCGTGCTCGACAGCGTCGAACTCTATCCCACGTTTTCCTGGCCGCATGAACGCGCGCTGTCCCTGCTGGCGGGCGGCGCCGATGCCATGTTCATGGCCGTCGAAGGCGCCGAGGACGACGCCGCCCAGGGCGCGGCCGACCTGCGCACCATGAATCCGGTCCGAACGACGTGGTGCTGCTGCTGGCCGCATCCGGCGCCACGCCCTACGTGCTGGGCGCCCTGCGCGCGGCCCGTGCGGCCGGCGCGCTGACGGTGGGCTTCGCCAACAATGTCGATGCGCCGGTCGCTGGCGAGGCCGAGATCGGCGTCACCCTCGATACCGGTTCGGAAATCATTTCCGGCAGCACCCGCCTGAAGGCCGGCACTTCCCAGAAAATCGCCCTCAACACCTTTTCGAGCGCGCTGATGGTGCGTTTGAACAAGGTTCATGGCAACCTGATGGTAGACTTGAAGGCAACCAACGCCAAGCTGGTGCTGCGCGCGGTTCGCCTGACCATGTTGGCCACAGGCGCGACCGACAGCGCAGCGCGCGCCGTGCTGGAACAATGCGATTTCCATGTCAAGGTCGCCATCGTGGCCCTGACCAAAAAAACCAGTATCGACCAGGCCGGGAGGCTGCTCGAGTCGGCGCGCGGCAGCGTGCGCAAGGCACTCGCCAGCTAGTTCTCTCGCCTGCGCCGTTCGCGAAAGAACTATGCAAAAAGAGCGCGTGAGCAATCCCTGGAGCTGGATACCCTCCCTGTACTTCGGCCAGGCCATTCCCTATGTCATGGTGATGTCGCTGTCGGTCATCATGTACAAGAACTTTGGCATCAGCAATACCGATATCGCCTTCTATACGAGCTGGCTGTACCTGCCCTGGGTCATCAAGCCGCTCTGGTCCCCGTTCATCGACATGTTCCGCACCAAGCGCTGGTGGACGGTGGCGATGCAGCTCATCATCGGCGCCGCGCTCGCGTCGGTGGCCTTGACCACCCAGCTGCCGGCCTTCTTCCAGATCAGCCTGGCCATCCTGTGGCTGATGGCCTTCAGCTCGGCCACCCATGACATTGCCGCCGACGGCTTCTATATGCTGGCGCTGCCGCAGCACCAGCAGGCCGCTTTCGTCGGCGTGCGCAGTACCTTCTATCGCATGGCCAATATTGCCGGGCAGGGCGCCCTGGTGTCCCTGGCGGGCCTCCTGACCGAGCTCACGGGCGACCTCGGCTACGCCTGGTCCGTGGTGCTGTTCGTCATGGCCGCCATGTTCCTGTCGCTGTGGGCCTACCACTCCTTCATCCTGCCGCGTCCGCCCAGCGACCATGCTGTGGCGCAAAGCAACAACTACATCAAGGAATATTTCAGCACCTTCGCCGCGTTTTTCGGGCGGCGCGACATCGTGCTGGTGCTGCTGTTCATCCTCACCTTCCGGCTCGGCGAATCGCAGCTGATCAAGCTGGTCGTGCCTTTCCTGGTCGACCCCCTGGCCAAAGGCGGACTGGGCCTGACCACCTTGCAGGTCGGCTTTGTCTACGGCACGGTCGGCATTGCCGCCCTGACCCTGGGCGGCTTGCTCGGTGGCTACGTGATATCGCGGATCGGCCTCAAGAGCGCGCTGTGGCTGATGGTGTTCGCCGTCCACACGCCCGACCTGGCCTTCGTCTACCTGGCCACCGACCTGCCGCAAAATATCGCCGTCATTTCGGCCTGCATCGCGCTGGAACAGTTCGGCTACGGCTTCGGCTTCACCGCCCTCATGCTGTACATGATCATGGTGGCCGACGGCGCCCACAAGACCGCCCATTACGCCATCTGCACCGGCTTCATGGCGCTCGGCATGATGGTGCCCGGCATGTTCAGCGGCCGGGTCCAGGAATATCTGGGCTACCAGCATTTCTTCATCTATGTCTGCGTCATGACCCTGCCCGCTTTCCTGATGGCGGCGCTGGTGAAAATCGACCCGGAGTTCGGCAAGAAGCCTGCCGCATGAACCGCAATCCCGGCCGCCTCGTCTCGCTGGACGCCTTCCGGGGGTTCACCATCGCCGCCATGGTGCTGGTGAACAATCCGGGCGACTGGTCGCACCTGTACTCGCAGCTGGCGCATGCCGCGTGGAACGGGTGGACCTTCACCGACTGGATTTTTCCTTTCTTCCTGTTCATCGGCGGCGTGTCGATGGCGCTGTCGCTGGGCCGGCTGGCCGAGGCCGGGGCCGACAAGCCGACGCTGCTGGCCAAGCTGGCCAAGCGCGCGGCCCTGATCTTCCTGATCGGCTTCCTGCTCAACCTGGTGCCCGCCTTCGACTTCGGCAGCGTGCGCATTCCCGGCGTGCTGCAGCGGATCGCCATCTGCACCCTGCTGGCCGCGCCCATCGTGCTGTATTTTTCATGGCGCGGGCAACTGGCCTGGATAGGCGCGCTGCTGCTGGGCTACACCGTGCTGATGCTGTGGGTGCCGGTGCCCGGCATCGGCGCCGGCGTGCTGGAACCGGGCAAGGACATGGGCGCCTACCTGGACCGCATGCTGCTCGACGGCCACATGTGGGCGGCATCGAAGACCTGGGACCCCGAAGGCATGCTCAGCACGGTGCCGGCCCTGTGCAGCCAGCTGCTGGGCGTGCTGGCCGGCCGCTGGCTGCTGTTCAGCCAGGAGCGCAGCGCGAAGACGGTATGGATGCTGCTGGCCGGGCTGGCCATGCTGTGGCTGGGCGCCATCCTCGACGTGGTGCTCATGCCGATCAACAAGAGCCTGTGGACCGTTTCCTTCTGCATCTTCACCACGGGCTGGGCCTTGCTGGTGTTCGGCACGTTTTACTGGCTGCTCGACGCCAATCCCCTGCGGCGCGTACGTACGGCGGCGCAGCGTTTGTCCACGCCCTTCATTATTTATGGGATGAATGCGTTATTCATCTTTGCGTTTTCGGGCCTGGTCGCTAAGATGCTGCCGCTGGCAAGCTGGCTGAACCCGCCGCTGCGCGCCCTGGGGCTGGCGCCGGTCAACAGCTCTTTGCTTTATGCTCTCTTGTTTAACGCGTTAATGTTCTTGGTTGCATGGTTTATGTGGCGCAGGAAGTGGTTTGTAAAGGTATAGTGTGGTGCAGCCCAATTTGAAGAAACGCGCCTTCGCCCTGGCCGGTGTGCTGGCCCTGGGCGGCCTGGCGAGCAGTTGTACCACCGTCCCTCCCGTGAAGCCGGTCCCCCCGGCCGTGCCGGCGCTGCCGCCCGAACCTGTGGCGCCGGGCGATCCGATGCCGCCGCCGGCGCCGCGCGAATTTCGCGCCGCCTGGGTGTCGACCGTGGCCAATATCGACTGGCCCAGCAAGCAGAACCTGCATGCCGAGCAGCAGCAGGCCGAGGCGATCGCCATCCTCGACCGCGCCCGCGCCATGAACATGAACGCCATCGTGCTGCAGGTGCGCCCGAGCGCCGACGCCATCTATCCGTCGAAACTGGAACCGTGGACCGAATACCTGAGCGGCACCCAGGGCAAGCCGCCCCAGCCCTGGTACGACCCGCTGCGCTTCTGGGTGACCCAGGCCCATGCGCGCGGCCTGGAACTGCACGCCTGGTTCAACCCCTACCGGGCCCGCCACGCCATCGCCAAATCGCCGCCGGCGCACGACCATATTTCGAAAACCAACCCGGCGGCCGTCAAATCCTACGGCCGTTTCCTGTGGATGGATCCGGGCGAGGAATCGGCCTCGAAGCAGACCCTGGACGTGATCCTGGACGTGGTGAAACGCTACGACATCGACGGCGTCCACATCGACGATTATTTCTATCCCTACCCGGTCGAGGTCGAGGGCGCGCTCGATGGCGGCACCGGCAACAAGCCCGAGATCGACTTCCCCGACCAGCCGGCCTGGCAACGCTATTTGCTGACCGGCGGCAAGCTCGACCGTGCCGACTGGCGGCGCCAGAACGTCAACCAGCTGATCGAAGCGCTGTACAAGGGCATCCATGCCGAGAAGAGCTGGGTGCGTTTCGGCATCAGTCCCTTCGGCGTGGGCAAGCCCGACCGGCGTCCGGCCGGCATCGCCGGCTTCAGCCAGTACGACAAGCTGTACGCCGACGCCGAGCTGTGGCTGGAAAACGGCTGGGTCGACTATTTTGCGCCCCAGCTGTACTGGCCCATCGCCCAGGCGCCGCAAGCCTACGACGTGCTGCTCGACTACTGGGTGGGGCAGAACCGGCACGACCGCCACATGTGGCCGGGCTTGTTTACCAGCCGCATCGGCGCGGCCACCAAATCCTATGTGCCCGAGGAAATCGTGCAGCAGATCGGCGTCACCCGCAGCCGTCCCAAGGCCGGCGGCCACATCCATTTCAGCATGGTCGCGCTGATGGAAAACCGCCAGGGCCTGAGCGACACGCTCAAGGCCGGCCATTACGCCACCGCGGCGCTGGTGCCCGCCACGCCATGGCTGGCCAAAGAGCGCCCGGGCGTGCCGGCGGCGGCAGCCCGTCCCGCCAACGCGCTCACGCTCAGGCTGGCGCCGGGCAAGGACAATACCCATTACGCGATCTGGTCGCGGCACGGCAATGCATGGCGTTTCGCGGTGGCGCCGGCGGCCCGCATCGACTGGAAAGTGGAGGACGATCCGGTGCACGGACCGGCCACGCAGGCCGTGGTCAGCGGGGTCGACCGGCTGGGCATGGAAAGCGAACGCATTTCCGTGTCACAATCGAAGAAGGTTCAGGCGGGCAAGTAATGCCGTCAATACGTGGCATAAGCTTTTGATATGGGCGTCGCGCAAGCATTCATGAGCGCGGCGCCGGACATGGCCGTACACTCACCCCTGCATGATGGACAAACAGAACCCGCAGCAAGCACCGGAGCGCCGCCTGGGCCTTGGCATCGATGCCGGGGGCACGCGCACGCGCTGGGCGCTGGCGCAAGACGACGGCGAAGTCATCGCCGAAGGCCAGGTGCCGGGCCTGTCCGCGCTGCAGATGAGCAGCGCGTCCGGCCGCCACACCGTGCACGCCAATTTGTCGGCGCTGGCCAATGCCGTGCTGGTCCACGGCCGCCCGCAGCGCATCCATGCCGGCCTGACCGGCTTCGGCGGCGACGGCGAACAGTTGCAACGCTGGCTGTCCGACCTGCTGTCGCTTCCCGTGCGCGCCGTCAAGCTGTGCAGCGACATTGAAATCGCCTACCTCGACAGCTTCGCGCCCGGCGAAGGCTACCTGGTGTATGCCGGCACCGGATCGATCGGCGCCTTCATCGACGAACACCAGCAATTCCATCGTGCGGGGGGACGCGGCGTCACGCTCGACGATGGCGGCGGCGGCTTCTGGATCGCGCGCGAAGCGCTGCGCCAGATCTGGCGCAACGAAGACCAGCAGCCCGGCTTCTGGCGTGCGTCGCCCATGGCGCACGCCGTGTTCGACCATATCGGCGGCGACGACTGGTCGCTGTCGCGCCAGTTCATCTACAGCCAGGAACGGGGCGAAGTGGGCAAGCTGGCCCTGGCGGTGGCGGCCAGCGCCGGCGACGACCCGGCGGCGGCCGCCATCCTGGCCGACGCCGGCCGCGAACTGGCGCGCCTGGCGACAGCGCTGACCTCGCGCTTCGGGCCGCGCCCGGTGGCGCTGGCCGGCCGCGCGTCCGAACTGCATCCCCTGATCCTGGCATCGATGCGCATCGCCTTGCCCGATACGACAAGCCTGACCCATACGGTGGGCCACGCCCACCATGCCGCCGCCCGCATCGCCGCCCACACTAGAAAATCGCCCACATCCTGATGAAAAAAATCCTCGCCACGCTCATGCTCGCCCTGCTGACCGGCTGCGCCAGCGGCCCCTGGATCGACCGCAGCCTGTCGGCCAGAGGCCAGAGCAGCCGCGTCAAGTTCGTCGTCGTGCACTACACCGTCAGCGACCTGCCGCTGTCGATCAAGGTCCTCACCCAGGAGGTCGTGTCCAGCCACTACCTGCTGTCCGACGAAGCCTCGCCCGTGATCTACCAGCTGGTCGATGAAACGCGCCAGTCCAACCACGCGGGCGTATCGAGCTGGAAGAACTACACCCTGATCAACGGCAGCTCGATCGGCATCGAAATCGTCAATCCGGGCTTTACCGAAACGCCGCAAGGGCGCGTCTGGCACCCCTACCCGCAAGCCCAGATCGACAAGCTGATCGCGCTGCTGAAGGTGATCGTCAAGCGCCACCAGATCGCCCCCGAAAACATCCTGGGCCACAGCGACATCGCCCCGCAGCGCAAGCAGGACCCGGGGCCCTTGTTCCCCTGGCAGCAACTGGCGCTGCACGGCCTGATCACCTGGCCCGACGCGGCAAAGGTGGCGGCGGCGCGCGACGTCTACACCCAGCAGCTGCCGGACGTGGCCTGGTTCCAGAAAAAACTGGCCACGCACGGCTACCAGGTGCCGCAGACGGGCGAGCTGGATGCGGCCACGCGCAACGTCGTCACCGCCTTCCAGATGAAGTACCGGCCCATGACCATCGACGGCACGCCGGACGCCGAAACGGCGGCGCTGCTCGACGTGCTGACCACCCCTGCTGCGAAGCCATAAGGATCGTCCATGCGGCTGCGCCACATCGAAGTTTTTCACGCCATCATGCAGGTCGGGACCATCAGCGGCGCCGCGCAGGTGCTGCACATTTCGCAGCCGGCCGTGACCAAGGTGCTGCAGCACTGCGAACTGCAGCTGGGCATGCCGCTGTTCGAACGCGTGCGCGGCAAGCTCTATCCCAAGCCCGAAGCGCACCGCCTGTTCATCGAAACCGAAAAGCTGAACCGCGACCTGCAGGGCATCCGGCGCCTGGCCGCCAGCCTGAAGGGCCGCGCCGTGGAAACCATCCGCCTGGTGTCGACGCCGACGGTGGCCATTGCCGTGCTGCCGGCCGCGATGACCGCCTGGCGGCATGACTTCCCGCACACCCGCTGCGAACTGGCCACCCACCACACCAGCGAAATCGTCAACACGCTGCGCCTGGGCGAAGCCGACCTGGCGCTGTCGCTGCAGGACCCGCGCCACCCCGGCATCGTGGCCGAACCGCTGGCGCAGGGCGTGATGACCGTGATCGCGCCGGCCGGCACCTGGCCCGAAGCGCAATGCGCCCAGCCCTTCTCCGCCGACGGCCTGACCGGCGAATTGATAGGCTACGCCGACAACGACCCGCTGGGCGAACTGGTGGTCGCTGCCTGCGAAGCACAGGGCGTGCACCCGGTGTTCCATACTGTGGTGCAGACGTACCAGATTGCCCGTTCGCTGGTGGAAGCGGGCGCCGGCATGGCCGTGGTCGACCCGTTCACCGCGGCCGCCGCGCTGGACGCCAAAGTCCAGCGCCGGGCCTGGGCGCCTGCCATTTCCGTTCAACTGTATTTGCTGACGGCGAGCCATTCGCCGCTGTCGCACGGCGCGCGCGAGCTGGCCGGCCGCATCAGCGACTCGGCGCGCAAATGCATCGAAACGGCCAGCAGATGACGTCCAGCCTTGCCATCGAAGTGCTTGCCACCTGCCCGGACTTCCGGCACCTGTCCACCATCGCCGGGATCCGGGTCGACCTGCGCTACGCCACGGCCGACAATTTCGTCGGGCGCGACCTGTATTCCCCCTTCGACTGCGCCTGGCTGCACCGCGACGCGGCAGCGGCCGTGGAACGCGTCGTGGCCTGGCTGGCCGTGCGCCGTCCGGGCGCCACGGTCCTGATCCTGGACGCGCTGCGGCCGCAGCGGGTACAGGAAGAACTGTGGGACGCGCTGGCCGGCACCGACTTGCGCGGCTACCTGGCCGAACCGTCACGGGGATCGATCCACTCCTTCGGCATGGCGGTCGACATCACGCTGCAGGACGAAGCGGGCGCCGAGTTCGACATGGGCACCGGCTTCGACGACCTGAGCGACCGTTCGCAGCCGATGCGCGAACCGGAAATGCTGGCCCGCGGCGAGATCACGCAAGTCCACATCGACAACCGCCGCCTGCTGCGCGACGCCATGGCGCACGCCGGCTTCGTGGGCATCAACAGCGAATGGTGGCACTTCGACTTCGGCGACCGCGACCAGGTGCGCCGCAGCTACCGCCGCATCCTGTAGTTGCCCTTTTGATAGGGGACTGTCCCAGGTTTATGGGAAATACTTTCCCATAAACCTGGGACAGTCCCCTATCAAAAAAGCAATAGCAATTGGCTAAAGGGAAAGGAATGAACAGGGGGAGGGCCGCGCGGCCCCTTGTTTTACGGTTGTGCGCCTGATCGCGCGATCCAGTCGACCAGTGCATCGAGCACCGCACGGCCCCTGCCGTCGCCGGCCAGGTCGCTGTTCATCAT
>Ga0187842_1000619_pt1 | contig 17378 bp, 15 predicted proteins | sample SpaLakP09_SKY_41_FD_134514 | JGI IMG/M metagenome (GOLD analysis project Ga0187842, IMG submission 134514) | Oligotrophic lake water microbial communities from Sparkling Lake, Wisconsin, USA - SP09_SKY_41 | ecosystem: Environmental > Aquatic > Freshwater > Lake | place: USA: Sparkling Lake... | reverse complement strand
GGCCTGTTCGTTGTCCTCGCCGGCCTCGGCGGAGTCTTCGGCTACGGTGCCGCCACCCTGACCGATGGATCCCTGTCGAGCTGGGAGGACGAACTCGCCGTGGTCATGGCCGCGGCCATGACCGGCGTCGGCCTGATCACCGCCTTCATCGTGGCGCGGCGCCCAGCCGATATCCCGCGGGGCTGCGGCATCCTGCAGGTGATCGTCATGCTGCTGGCCGCCGCGATGTTCCTGCTGCCGGTTTTCGGTCCCGCCTGGGCGTCGCCCGAAATGGTGTTCGCGGCCGTGCTCCTGCTGGTCGTGGTCCAGAGCGCCGCCAATCTGATGCTCTGGCGGACGGCCGACGAAATGCTCCGTCGGGTCATGCTCGAGACCAGCGCGCTCGCCTTCTGGTCCCTTCAGCTGGCCCTGTTCATCTACGCCGCCGCCGAGCGGCTGGGCCTGGTCGGGACCATCACCGCCTGGGGCCTGATGGGCATCCTGATGGGCGTCTATTTCATCGCCTCCGCCGTGGCGGCGGCCCGACGCGGCCTGCACTAGGCCGCCGTTCCCCGACTTCCAACCCTCCCCAGGATTGATCTCATGACCCTGAAGACACGCCTGAAATCCGTCTCCCGCACCGCCCTCGGCGTCGTGCTCGGCCTTGGCCTGGCGGGCGCGGTCGCCTTCCAGCCCGCCCGGGCCTTCGCCCAGGCCGTCGAGGCCGCCCCCGCGCCGGCCGCCGCCCGTGCCGTGCCCCAGGCCGAGGGGGCCGGCCCCGCTCTCTGGGTGGTCCGGGATGCGGATTCGACCATCTATCTGTTCGGCACGGTTCACGTCCTGCGCCCGACCACCGCATGGGGCTCGCCCCGCGTCGACGCAGCCTTCAACAGCGCGTCCGAAATCTGGTTCGAGATCACCAACCCGGATGATCAGGCCGCCGTCATGCCACTCGTTCAGCAATACGGCATCTCGCCGGACCGGCCCCTGTCCAGCCTGCTCACCGCGGAGGAGTTCGCCAAACTCGACGCCGCCGCCCAGACCATCGGCGCCTCCGGGGCCCAGATCGACATTTTCCGTCCCTGGTTCGCCGGGCTCAGCCTGGCCCTCGCTCCGCTGGCCAAGGCCGGCTACGATCCGAACTCTGGCGTTGAACTGACCCTGCGCGCCCGCGCCCAGGCCGCCGGAAAGCCGGTCAAGGGGCTCGAGACCCTGGACGAACAGATCCGCATTCTGGCCAGCATGCCGGAGGATGAGCAACTGGCCTTCCTGCGCTCCACCCTCGACTCGTTCGACGAGGCGACCACCGAACTGGATGCCCTGGTCAACGCCTGGGCCGCGGGCGATGTCGCGAGCGTAGAGCGCCTCGCGGTCACGGAGATGCAGGACCAGAGCCAGGCCATGTACGAAGCCCTGCTGGTGCAGCGGAACGCCAACTGGGCGGGCCAGATCCAGACCCTGCTGGCAGGCTCGGGCACGACGTTTATCGCCGTGGGTGCCGCCCACCTGGCCGGCGACGACAGCGTGCAGGACATTCTTGAGGACCGCGGCGTCAACGTCGAGGTCGCGCCGTGACGGTCGGATCCGGGCCCCCGGCCGCCCCGACCAATCCGCGCTGGGTCAGGATCACGGTCATCGCCCTGATCGGCCTCGTCTGGCTGGCCGCAGTCATCGCCATCGTCAGGGGTGAGTCCTGGGTCGAGGCCGGGTTCACGGCCCTGATCTCCACCCTTTGCCTTTCCGCGGTTGATCTGGGCATCGACCTCAGTCGCCGGAGGAAGTCATGAGACAGGTGAGCACGGTCGTCTTCGTCGTCGCCTTCCTGCTCTGGGCCTGGCTGGAGTTCGTCGCCCGCGCCCCCCAGGAGGGCGTCCAGGACATCCTGTTCTGGGTCGGGATGGCGGCCCTGCTGGTCAATGGCTGGGACGGCAACCGGCGGCGATCGGTCGCCTGACGGCTGGAGCGGGCGGCGGGAATCGAACCCGCACGAAAAGCTTGGGAAGCTTTCAGGCTACCACTACATCACGCCCGCGGAGCCGGACGCAGCCTTAGGCGGAACGCCGCGGCGCATCAAGGCGCGATGCGCACGGGGCTTTCCGCCCGGTGGACGACCACGCCGTCGACCACGGTCAGGACCGCCCGGCCATTGAGAATGTCGGCGACAGGTGCCGTCATCAGATCAACCGAAAAGGCGGTGAAGTCCGCCCGCTTGCCGACCTCGACCGTGCCCAGTTCGGTCTCGCGGAAGCTGGCGTACGCCGGCCAGAGGGTGAACATCCTCAGGGCCGTGGCCCGGTCGACGGCCTCGCCGGGGCGCCAGTCGGGCCCCTGGAATCCTTCCAGATCGGCGCGGGCGACGGCGGCGTAGAATTCGATCAGCGGGTCGCCGCGCTCCACCGGGGCGTCGGACCCCCCGACCACGACCACGCCCATGTCGACCAGGCTGTGCCAGGCATAGGCCCCGTCCAGCCGGGCGTCGCCGAGGCGGGCCGGAGCGAAGTGGAAGTCGCCGATGGCGTGACTGGGCTGCATCGAGGCGATGATCGGCAGGTCCCTGAACCAGTGATAGTCCGACGGGCGCAGAATCTGGGCGTGCTCGATGCGCCAGCGCACGTCGGCACCGTGGGGCCGGTCGGCGGCGGGCACGGTGCCGAGCGCCTGCTGGTACCACTCCGCCACCGAAGCATTGCCGCGATCGCCGATGGCATGGGTGGCGATCTGGATGCCGCCGCGCAGGGCCGCCTCATAGAGCGGGACGATCTCATCCCCGGTGATCTGCATCAGGCCGGTGGTGTCGGGTCGGTCGGCATAGGGTTCGAACAGGGCCGCGCCGCGCGAACCGAGGGCACCGTCGGCATAGTATTTGATCGCCCGGGTGATGATCCGGCCGTCCGCCACGCTGCGCGGGCCGCCCGCGATCAGGGCGGCGGCACCGTCCGGGGTGACGCTGTTGTAGATGCGCAGGGGCGCCTCGCCCGCCTCGGCCATGGCCTCCAGCAGGGGAATGTCCCGCCACGGCGCGCTCATGAAATGGACGCCGGTCCAGCCGTAGGCGGCCTCGACGCGGAAGCCGGCGCGATAGGCATCACGCAGGGCTTCCGGATCGGCCTGCGGCATCAGCCCGGCGACCAGTTGCTCGGCCGCGTCGACCAGCAGACCGGTCGGCCGGCCGTCCGGGCCCTTGAGGATTTCCCCGCCCGACGGGGCGACGGTCGCGGCGTCGATGCCCGCCGCGGCGAGGGCGGCGGAGGAGGCGGCCACGGCGTGGCCATCGGCCCGGCTCAGCAGGACGATCCGTCCCGGCGCGGCCGCGTCCAGATCAGCGGCAGTCAGAAAGCGGGCTTCCGGCCAACGGGTCTCGATCCAGCCTCGCCCGACGATGGGGCCCTCCGGATGAGCCTCGGCCCAGGCGGCCAGGCGCGCCATCGCATCGGCGACCGAGGTCGAGCCCTCGAGGTTCAGCGTCAACTCGCGCCAGCCGATGCCGTCGAGGTGGGCGTGGCCGTCGGTGAAGCCGGGGAACAGGGCCGCACCCTTGAGGTCGATGTACTCGTCGGGCGGAGACTGCTCGAGCCGCATCGGTCCGACATAGGTGATGCGTCCGTCGACCACGGTCACCTGTTGGGCGGGCGGTGCGCCGTCGACGCCGGTGTAGATCGGACCGCCGTGGATGATCAGATTCTGGGCCTCGGCCGTCGAGGCGACACCGACGAGCAGCAGGGCAAGGGCGAGGGTGCGGATCATGCGGAGGCTCCCGGTTTCAGGAGCGACCGGTGGATCCGAAAGCCGCGAACGTCAAGCGGGTGGTGAGCGGCCCTCCCTCCCCGTGACGGGGAGGGAGGTGCCAAAATCAGGCCGCGGCCTTCTGCTTCCCGGCAAAGTTTCCGTAGAAGGTCTCACCCTTGGCGGCCATGTCGCGCAGCAGCTGCGGGACCTTGAAGCGGTCGCCGTAGCGGGCGGCATAGTCATCCGCCTGCGCGACGAAGGCCTTGAGCCCCGTCTGGTCGATCATGGTGATCGGGCCGCCGGTCCAGGGCGCGAAGCCCCAGGCCAGGATGGCGCCGACATCGGCTTCGCGCGGGTCGTCGATGACGCCCTCTTCCCAGCAGCGCGCGACCTCGACGGCCTGGCGATACAGCAGGCGCTGCTTCTGGTCCTCGACCAGCTCCGGCGTGGAGTCGTTGATCTTCACCGGCGCCAGCTCGGCCAGACCGGCCCAGATCTTCTTGGGCTTCTGGTCGTAGTCATAGAAGCCCATGCCGTTCTTGCGGCCGTAGCGGCCGAGCTCCTCGACCATCTTCTGGACGATCTGCGAGCCGGGCAGGGGCTGGTATTTGTCGCCGAGGTCGAGCGCCGTCTGTTTGGCGATCTTGACCGACAGGTCGAGGGCCACGTCGTCGTGCATTTCCAGCGGGCCACGGGGCATGCCGGTCATGCGGCCGATGTTGTCGATCAGGGCGGGGGCATAGCCCTCTTCCAGCATCGCCATGCCCTCGGCCACATAGGTGCCGAAGCAGCGCGAGGTGTAGAAGCCGCGGCCATCGTTGACGACGATCGGGGTCTTCTTGATCTTCATGATGTAGTCCAGCGACTTGGCGATCGCCGCCTCGCCGGTCTTCTCGCCGAGAATGACCTCGACCAGCATCATCTTGTCGACGGGCGAGAAGAAGTGGATGCCGATGAAGTCCTCGGGCCGGACGGACGCTTCGGCCAGGCCGGTGATCGGCAGGGTCGAGGTGTTGGAGCCGAACACGGCACCCGGGGCCAGCTGGGCCTCGGCGCGCTTCGTCACATCGGCCTTGATCTCGCGGTTCTCGAACACGGCCTCGATGACCAGGTCGGAGCCCTTGATCAGGTCGTAGTCGGTCGTCGCGGTGACCGAGCCGAGCAGGGCGTCAAACTTCTCCTGCGTGATCTGGCCGCGCGAGAGGCGCTTCTTCAGCAGGTCGGCGACGTGGGCCTTGCCCTTGTCGGCGTCCTCCTGGGTGCGGTCGATCAGGATCGTCTCGATACCGGCCAGCGCCTGCACATAGGCGATGCCCGCGCCCATCATACCGGCACCGATCACGGTGACCTTCTTCGGATCGGACTTGGGCACGCCGGCCGGGCGGACGGCACCCTTGTCGAGTTCCTGCTTGGACAGGAACAGGCTGCGGATCATGGCCTGGGCCTGGGGCGTCATCAGGGTCTTGATGAAGTAGCGGGTCTCGATCCGCAGGGCCGCGTCCATCGGCACCTGGACGCCTTCATAGACGGCCTTCATCAGGTTCAGGACGGCCGGATAGTTGCCGTAGGACTGCTTGCGCAGCATGGCGTTGCCGACGAGGAAATTCTGGATGCCGGCCGGGTGGTAGGGGCCGCCGCCGGGCTGTTTGAAGCCCTTGTCGTCCCACGGCTGCACGGCCTTGCCGCCGCCCTTGATCCACGCCTTGGCGGCGTCGACTTCCGAGCCCTTGGCCACGACCTCATGCACCACGCCCGCACCCTTGGCGTCGTTCGGACGCCAGGACGAGCCGGCGCTCATCGCCGTCATCGCCGCCTGCACGCCGATCAGGCGGGTCAGCCGCTGGGTGCCGCCGCCGCCGGGGAACAGGCCGACCTTGATCTCGGGCAGGCCGAGCTGGATCTTCGAGTCGTCGGCGACCACGCGGTAGTGGCAGGCCAGGGTCAGCTCGAGACCGCCGCCGAGGGCGAGGCCGTTGATCGCGGCCGCCACCGGCTTGCCGCAGGGTTCCAGCGCGCGCAGGGCGCCGTTCAGCTTCCAGCCCGCATCATAGGCGTCCTGCAGCGAACCGCCGGCCAGCATGCCGCCGGCCATGTCGCCGAGGTCGGCACCGGCGCAGAAGCCGCTCGCCTTGCCCGAGGTCAGGACCGCGCCCTTGATGGCGTCGTCGGTCTTCACCCGTTCGACCCACTGCGGGATCTCGGCCATGACGCCGGAGGTCAGGGTGTTCATCGACCGTCCGGGGACGTCGAAGGTGATCAGGGCGATGCCGTCGGCGTCGACGTCGATCTTGAAGTTTTCCATGGTCAAATCCTCAGACGCGTTCGATGACGGTGGCGGTGCCCATGCCGCCGCCGATGCACAGGGTGATCAGGGCGGTCGACTTGTCGGAGCGCTCCAGCTCGTCGAGCGCGATGCCGGTGATCATCGCACCCGTGGCGCCCAGCGGGTGGCCCATGGAGATGCCGCCACCGTTCACGTTCATCTTGTCGTGCGGGATGTCGAGCGCCTGCATGTAGCGCAGCACCACGGCGGCGAAGGCTTCGTTCAGCTCCCAGACGTCGATGTCGGCGGTGGTCATGCCCAGTTTGGCGAGCAGCTTCTTGGTCACGAACTCGGGGCCGGTCAGCATGATCGAGGGCTCGGAGCCGATCGAGGCGGCACCGACGATGCGGGCGCGGGGCTTGAGGCCGAGGGCCTGGCCGGCTTCAAGTGTCCCGATCAGGACGCCGGCGGAGCCGTCGACGATGCCCGAGGAGTTGCTGGGCGTGTGGACGTGGTTGACGCGCTCGACCTCGGGGTAGCGCTGGTTGATCACGGCGTCGAAGGCCATTTCGCCCATCATGGCGAAGGACGGGTTCAGGCCGCCCAGCGACTGCATGTCGGTGGTGGGACGGATGGTCTCGTCGCGGTCCAGCTGGACCAGGCCGAGCTGGTTCTTCACGGCGATGACCGATTTCGAGAACCGGCCGTCGGCCCAGGCGGCGGCGGCGCGCTTGTGGCTTTCCATGGAGTAGGCGTCGACGTCGTCACGGCTGAAGCCGTATTTGGTGGCGATCATGTCGGCCGAGACGCCCTGGGGCACGAAATAGGTCGGGAAGGCCGAGGTCGGATCGACCGGCCAGGCACCGCCGTCGGAGCCCATCGGCACCCGGCTCATGGCCTCGACGCCGCCGCCGACGGCGAAATCGGCCTCGCCGGACTTCACCTTGGCCGCGGCCATGTTCACTGCCTCGAGGCCGGAGGCGCAGAAGCGGTTGATCTGGACGCCGGCCACGGTCTGGGCCCAGCCGGCCGAGAGGACGGCGGTGCGGGCGATGTCCGCGCCCTGTTCGCCCACCGGCGAGACGCAGCCGAGGATGACGTCATCGACTTTCGAGGTGTCGAGGTCGTTGCGGTCGCGCAGCGCCTCCAGAACCTGGGTGGCGAGGCTGAGGCCGGTGATCTCGTGGAGGGACCCGTCCTTCTTGCCCTTGCCGCGCGGGGTGCGGACCGCGTCGTAGATATAGGCTTCGGCCATGGGTGTGCGTCTCACATTTGAGCGCCCTACGCTCGCCACGCAGTGGCTCGCGGCTTGAGGGCGAGTGCGGAATCGAAACTTGCGGGCCACAAACCCTACGTTTACGTCAACGTCAAGTATTTCGTCGCGACGAAGCAACCGGATTGGCGGTTTGAGGGAACAGTCCGGCTGCGGGTACGCTATTGAGCGCGCTCCCAAGGAGGCCCAATGCGCCGTTCCCTCTTGCTCGCCGCCCTGGCCGGTCTGACCGTCGCCAGCGCGGCCTGCGCGACCGACTTTCCGATGCCGGCCGGTCCGCTCCAGGCGGGCCCGCCGAGGACGGAGCCCGCGCCGCGCCAGGCCCAGCCGATCGTGCCGATTCCGCTGGCGCAGGACTCACGGCCATCCAGCGCCCTCGAGGCCCGGCTGCTCGCCGCTCACAATGTCGAGCGCGCGCGGGTCGGGACGCCGGCCCTCATATGGGACGACTCCCTCGCGGCGGAGGCCGATGCGTGGGCGCGGCAACTGCTGGCCAGTGGGCGGTTCGAGCACGATCTCAGCGGTCACGGACACGGCGAGAATCTGTGGACCGGCTGGGGCGGCCGCACCTGGACGCCTGAGGAAATGGTCGGCGAGTGGACGGCCGAGAAACGGGCCTACGTTCGTGGCGTCTTTCCGAATGTCAGCCGGACCGGCGACTGGACCGCCGTCGGCCACTACACCCAGCTGGTCTGGCGCGGCACGACCCATGTCGGCTGCGCCATTGCCACGCGCGGCGACCGGTCGGTGCTGGCCTGCCGCTATTCGCCGCCCGGTAATGTCGACGGTCGCCGGGCGTTCTGACCAGGCCTAGCCGACGTAGCCGGCCTGCATCAGTTCGGCGATGTGGACGATGGCGACGGGCCGGCCGTCCTCGACCACCAGCAGGGTGGCGATCCGGTTCTGGGTCATCAGGTCGACGGCGTCGCTCATGCGCGCATCGGGGGCGATGACCTTGGGCGAAGGGCTCATGACCTCGGCGGCGGTCAGGCCGTTGAGGTCGCGGGAGAAGGCCCGGCGCACGTCGCCGTCGGTGACGATCCCGGCCAGACGTCCGTCGCTGTCCAGCACGGCAACGGCACCCTTCCGGCCTTCCGTAATCGCGGAAACGACCTCGGCGAAGGTCGCGGTCAGGGGCACGGTCGCCGGGGCGGGCGGACGGTCCCCAATCCAGTCGCGCACACTCTGCAGGCTCATGCCCAGCTTGCCGCCCGGATGATGCAGTCCGAACGCCTCGGCGGTGAAGCCGCGGCGGTCCATCAGCACCATGGCGAGGGCGTCGCCGAGGGCGAGGGTCATCAGGGTCGAGGTCGTGGGGGCCAGTCCGTTCGGGCAGGCCTCGGCGACCTGCGGCATGGTCAGGCAGACGGCCGATGAGCGACCGAGGAAGCTGCCCGGGCGCTGGGTCAGGCCGATCACCGGAATGCCCTCGCGCTGGCAGTAGATCAGCGGATCGCGCAGTTCGCGGCTCTCGCCCGAGTTGGAGATGGCCAGCAGGGTGACGTCCTTGCGCAGCATGCCGAGGTCGCCGTGGCTCATCTCGGCCGGGTGGACGAAGAAGGCGTTGGTGCCCGTGGAGGCGAGGGTGGCGGCGATCTTCCCACCGATATGGCCCGACTTGCCCATGCCGGTGACGACCAGATAGCCGGGGCGGGACAGGATGATGTCGCAGGCACGGGCGATACTGTCGTCGAGGCCGGACTCCAGCGCCTGAAGCGCGGCGATGTTCAACTGGATCACCTCCCGGGCCCGCGCGGTCATGGCGGCGGGATCGGCGGAGAGGGCGGGTGCGGCGGCGTCGGTCATGCTGCGGAATTGGCCCATCCCGCGCGGTTTCACAATCGTCAGCCTGCCCTGGCCGAATGCTGCGATGCGAGAAAAGTGAGCGTCGGGGTCAACCTTCGCCGCACGGATGCGTTGGAACAGCCATGCGGACCTCAATCCTGAACACCGACCGCGCGCTCGCGCCGGCTGAGGCGCTGTCGCATTTGCCGCCACCGCCCGCCCGTCTGCAGCGGCCCGCCCTGTTCCTCGACATGGACGGCGTGCTCGCGCCGCTGGCCGCCACGCCGGATGCGGTCGTGCCCGATGCGCGCCGCACGGCGGTGCTGCGTCGGCTGGCCGAGCGGCTGGACGGCCGGGTCGCCATTCTCAGCGGCCGGACCATCGCCGAGATCGACCGGATCGCCGAGAGCGCCGCCGCTTCCGCCTCCGGGGTGCACGGACTGGAGCGCCGGCGGGCGGACGGGTCACTGGACCATGCCCCTGCGGCGGCCGGTGTCCGCGACGCGGTCGCCGCCTTCGAGCGGTTTGCGAGCCTGCGTCCTGGCATGATCGTTGAGGACAAGGCTGTGTCTGCGGGCCTGCATTTTCGCGGCGCTCCGGCCGAGGCCGCCGCTGCCGAAGCTCTCGCCCAAGAGCTCGCCGGCGAGACCGGACTGGCCCTGCAAGCCGGCAACCAGGTCGTCGAGCTGAAGACGCCCGGAACGGACAAGGGCACGGCGCTGAAAGCCTTCATGGCCGAGCCGCCCTTTGCCGGCGCCATTCCCGTCATGCTGGGCGACGACCTGACCGATGAAGACGGTTTCCGGGCCGCCGCAGACCTCGGCGGCTTCGGCGTGCTGGTCGGACCGGCGCGCCCGACGGCAGCGCGTTTCGTCCTGCCCGATGTCGACGCCGTCCTGACCTGGCTGGACGCGGTCGAGGTGCGCGCATGACCCCGAACCTCGACCTCGCCCCCATCGGCAACTGCTCCATCAGCGCCCTGATCGACCGCGAGGGCCGCTACGTCTGGGCCTGCGCCCCGAGGGTGGACGGCGATCCGGTCTTCTCGGCCCTGATGGACGGTTCCGACCCCGACCACGGCTTCTGGGACGTTGAACTGGAGGGGCTGGCGACGGTCGAACAGGCCTATATCCGCAATACCCCCGTGCTCCGGACCGTTCTGACGGCGAAGGACGGCGCCTCGGTGGAAGTGATCGATTTCGCCCCGCGCCATCCGAAACACAGCCGCACCTATCGCCCGCTCGCCTTCGGCCGGATCGTCCGGCCTCTCAGCGGTTCGCCGCGCATCCGGATACGCCTGCGTCCCTCCGCCGACTGGGGTGCCCGGCGGGCGGAGACGACGAACGGCTCGAACCACATCCGCTATCTGTGCACGGACGTGACCTTCCGGCTGACGACCGACTGCCCCGTGTCCCACATATTAAAGGAGCGGACCTTCCGGCTGGAGCGGCCGCTGGCCTTCTTCTTCGGGCCGGACGAGGGCTACGATCAGGATGTCGGGCCGGGCGTCGCGGCGGTGCTCGACCGCACGGTCGCCTATTGGCAGGACTGGGTCCGCACCCTCTATCTGCCGCTGGAGTGGCAGGAGGCCGTGATCCGCGCGGCGATCACGCTGAAGCTCTGCGCCTATGAGGAGACGGGCGCGATCGTCGCGGCCATGACCACTTCGGTGCCCGAGTTCCCCGAGAGCGGACGCAACTGGGACTATCGCTACTGCTGGATCCGCGACGCCTACTATGTGGTGCGGGCCCTGAACCGGCTCGGCGCCGTCGACCTGCTGGAAAACTACCTCGGCTATCTGCGCAACCTCGTCGACGCCTCCGCCGGCGGTCACGTCCAGCCGGTCTATGGCGTCGGGCTGGAAGAGAACATCGACGAACGGATCACCGAAACCGTCGCCGGCTATCGCGGCATGAAGCCGGTCCGCATCGGCAACCAGGCGCGCGAACACCTGCAGCACGATGTCTATGGCCAGATCGTCCTGCCGCTGGTGCAGGCCTTCTATGACCAGCGCCTGCTGCGGCCCGGTACGATCGAGGATTTCCATGCCCTCGAGAAGGTCGGCGATCGCGCCTTCGCCATGCACGATCAGGTCGACGCGGGCCTGTGGGAGTTCCGCACCATTGCCCGGGTGCATACCTATTCCTCGGTGATGTGCTGGGCGGCCTGCGACCGCCTCGCCAAGGCGGCCGGCCACATGGGCCTGTCCGAGCGGGCGGTGTTCTGGACCGACCGGGCGACCATCATCCGGGAGCGGATCGAGCGCGAGGCCTTCCTGCCCGACGAGGGGCGCTTCGCCGCCAGCTTCGGCAATCGGGAGCTGGACGCCTCCCTGCTGCAGATGACGGACCTCGGCTTCCTCGACGCGCGCGATCCCCGGCAGGTCGCGACGTTCGAAGCCATCGAACGGGACCTGAAGAAGGGCCCCTATCTGTTCCGGTATGTCGAGCCGGACGACTTCGGCGAGCCGGAGACGGCGTTCAACTTCTGCACCTTCTGGTTCATCGAGGCCCTGCACCAGAACGGCCGCGACGCCGAGGCGCGTGAAATCTTCGAGGAGATGCTCAGCCGGCGGACGCATGCGGGCCTGCTGTCGGAAGATCTTTCGCTCGAGGACAAGGAGCTCTGGGGCAACTATCCGCAGACCTACTCCCTGGTCGGCATCATCAACTGCGCCGTCCTGCTCAGCCGTTCCTGGACGGATGCGCGATGAGCCGCCTGATCGTCGTATCCAACCGCGTATCCGCGCCGAAGGACCCCGCGGCCGGCTCGGCCGGTGGTCTGGCCATGGCGCTGTCGGCTGCCCTGCGGAAATACGACGGCCTGTGGTTCGGCTGGTCCGGGGAGACGGTCGAGCATTTCACGGGTGAGGCCCAATTCGAGGACCGGGCCGGGGTTACCGTCGCCCTCGTCGATCTGGAGGCCCAGGACGTCGACGAATACTACAACGGCTATGCCAACAAGACGCTGTGGCCGCTGTTCCACCACCGGGTCGACCTGACCGCCTATGAGCGGTCCTATGGCGAGGGATATGAGCGGACCAATGCCCGGTTCGCCGAGGTGCTGGCGCCGCTGATCCAGGCGGACGACATCATCTGGATCCACGACTACCACATGATCCCCATGGCCCGGGATCTGCGCCGGCTGGGTGTGAAGAACCGCATCGGCTTCTTCCTGCATACGCCCTGGCCGGTGCGACAGCTGCTCGTGACCCTGCCGCATCATCGCCGGCTGGTGGAGGCGATGTTCGACTATGATCTGATCGGTTTCCAGACGCGCGAATGGCTGGACCTGTTCCGCGACTATGTGGCCTCCGACCCGAGCGTGAACGGCAGGCTGCTGCCGAACGATGCGCTCGAGGCCTTCGGCAAGTCCGTTGAGACCGGAGTCTTCCCGATCGGCATAGACGTCGATGGCTTCATCGCGGCGCGGAACTCGCCGCTCGGCAATCGGACCTATGACCGGATGGCCGCCTCGGCGGCGTTCCGGACCCTGATGGTCGGCGTCGACCGGCTGGACTATTCCAAGGGTCTGGAGGAACGGCTGCTCGGCTATGAGCAGTTCCTCGAGACCCATCCGGACATGCGGTCCGAGGTCCTGCTGCTGCAGGTCACGCCCATCTCCCGCGATGAGGTCGACAGCTATCAGGACATCCGGGGGCGACTGGATGCGCTCGCGGGGCGCATCAACGGCGCCTATGCTGAGATGGACTGGCAGCCGATCCGCTACCTGAACCGCACCTACCGCCGGGACCAGCTGGCGGGCATCTATCGCGCCGCGCGGGTCGGGCTGGTGACGCCCCTGCGCGACGGCATGAACCTGGTGGCCAAGGAATATGTCGCGGCCCAGAACCCGGACGATCCCGGTGTGCTTGTGCTGTCGCGCTTCGCCGGGGCCGCCGAGCAGATGGGCGAGGCCCTGCTGGTCAATCCGTTCAGCCGCGAGGAACTGTCCGACGCCATCCAGCGCGCCCTGACCATGCCGCTGGAAGAGCGGAAGCGGAAATGGGCGTGTCTGATGCAGGTGGTGCGCGACACGGACGTCGGCATCTGGCGTGACGACTTCGTCTCGATGCTGAGAGCCGTTGAACGGCCGGGAGACGGGACCGGCGACGCCGCTCCCGTCCACGCAGCCTAGGTGACCTTCGAATCGGTGAGCTCACCGTCCTTCGCGGTCGCCGCGGCATTGGCCGGCCTGTCCATGATCCGCGCCAGATAGGCGTCCAGCAGGGGACTGTCCGGCGAGTATTCGCGGCCCCAGGACAGGGCGCTGCCGACCATCACATCGATCGCCGTGAACCGCTCGCCCATGAGATATGGCCCCCGCTCCAGGGCACCGAACAGGCGGGCGATGACGGCGTCGTAACGGGCCTGGACCAGAGGATCTGCGTCGGTCTGGCCGGTGATCTTGCCCCAGTAGGCCGGCTCCATCTCGCCCGCCGTCCAGGCCAGCCAGGTGACATAGGCCGCGCGTTCGGGCGATCCGACCGGCGCGCCCAGCCCGGCTTCGGGAAACAGGTCCGTCAGATACAGGCCCACCGCCGCCGACTCGGTCACCAGTGCGTCCTTGTGAGCAAGGGCCGGGACCTTGCCGTCCGGATGCGGATTGGCGGCATCGCGCGCGCCCGTGCCCGTCAGGTTGCGGAAGATGTCGACGTAGCGAAGGTCATAGGCGACGCCGATCTCCTCCAGCAGCCAGACGATGCGGCTCGAACGCGACCGGGGCGCGTGGAACAGGGTCAGCATGGGAGTCTCCTTCAGGGTCGCGCTACCGCCCGGCGCACGGCGCCTCGCTGCTTGAGCGCGCCGGCGACCCCTTGCCGCCGACCGGGATTGACTACTGCCACTCTGCTGCCAGCATGCTGTCAGCAGTCGCCATCCAGAGGGAACGAATGAGACGCGCGGACCGCCTTTTCCAGATCATCCAGGTGCTGCGCCGGTCGTCGAAACCGGTCACGGCCGATGCCATGGCGGTCGAGCTGGAGACATCGAAACGGTCCATCTATCGCGACATCGCCACCCTGATGGCCCAGCGGGTGCCGATCCGGGGTGAGGCGGGGATCGGCTATGTGCTGGACGGCGGCTTCGACATGCCGCCGCTGATGCTCACCTCGGACGAGGTCGAGGCGGCCGTGCTGGGCGCGCAATGGGTGGCCGGACGCGGCGATCCGGCCCTCGCCCGCGCCGCCCGCGACCTGATCGCCAAGATCGCGGCCACGGTACCTGAAAAGCTGCGGCCCGTGCTGCTTGAGCCCGCGGTCGCCAGCGCCCCGGTCTGGAGGCACGAGGTCGAGACGCTGGACATGTCCAGGGTCCGCGCCTGGATCCACGCGGGGCGCAAGCTGCGGCTGCACTATGCGGACGAGCAGGGGAACGAGACCCTGCGCGTCATCTGGCCCTGCCTGGTCGGCTATCGGGAGACCAAGCGGCTGCTGGTCGGCTGGTGCGAAAGCCGCGACGACTTCCGCACCTTCCGCGCCGCCCGCGTGGTCGACGCCGAGTTTCTGGACGACCGGTATCCCGGGCGACCCGCCGTCCTGCGCGCCCGGTGGTATGCGAGAGTTGAAGCCGAACGGGCCGCCTGGGAGGCGGCGGGCCGGCCGATGCCTCAGTAGATTTCGAACAGGCCCGCCGCGCCGCTGAAACCGCGCAGCGGTTTCAGCCCTTTACGGTGATGGGCGCGGCTGACCGCCTCAGTAGATTTCGAACAGGCCCGCCGCGCCCATGCCTCCGCCGATGCACATGGTGACCACGCCGTATTTGGCACCGCGCCGCTTGCCTTCGATCAGGACGTGTCCGGTCATCCGGGCACCCGACATGCCGTAGGGGTGGCCGATCGAGATCGCGCCGCCCGAGACGTTGAGCCGGTCTTCGGGAATGCCCAGCCGGTCGCGGCAGTAGAGCACCTGCACGGCGAAGGCCTCGTTCAGCTCCCAGATGCCGATGTCGTCGATGGTCAGGCCGTGGCGCTTGAGCAGTTTGGGCACGGCGAAGACCGGGCCGATGCCCATCTCGTCCGGCTCGCAGCCGACCACCGCCATGCCGCGATAGGCGCCGAGCGGCTGCAGGCCGTGCCGGACGGCTTCGCCGGCTTCCATGATGACGCTGGCCGAGGCCCCGTCCGACAGCTGGCTGGCGTTGCCGGCGGTGATGAACTGGCCCTGTTCGATCGTCTCTCCCGAGCCGAAGACCGGTTTCAGGGAATTCAGACCTTCGAGCGTGGTGTCCGCGCGATTGCCCTCGTCCTTCGACAGGGTGACCTCTTTCCGGGAGGTCTCGCCGGTGGCCTTGTCCATCACCAGCATTTTCGTGGTCATGGGCGCGATCTCGGCATCGAGCCGGCCATCGGCCTGGGCCTGGGCGGTGCGCTGCTGGGAGCGGAGCGCGTACTCGTCCTGGACGTCGCGACTGATGCCGTAGCGGCGGGAGACGATCTCGGCGGTTTCCAGCATCGACATATAGATGTGCGGCGCCAGCTTCAGCAGGTCCTCGTCCTTGGCGCGGTGGAAGTTCATGTTCTGGTTCTGGACCAGGGAGATGGACTCCAGCCCGCCGCCGACGACGACCTTCTGCTGGTCAAAGATGACCTGTTTCGCCGCCGTGGCGATGGCCATCAGGCCCGAGGCGCACTGGCGGTCCAGGCTCATGCCCGCCGTCGTGACCGGGAGGCCGGCGGCAAGCGCCGCCTGCCGCGCCACATTGGTGCCGGTCGAGCCCTGCTGCAGGGCCGCGCCCATGACCACATCCTCGACCTCGGCCGGATCGATGCCGGCGCGGGCGACGGCATGGCGGATGGCGTGACCGCCCAGCTGCTGGGCCTGGGTGTCGTTGAACGCCCCGCGATAGGCCCGGCCGATCGGGGTCCGGGCCGTCGAAACAATCACCGCTTCACGCATGGGAGTTCTCCATCTCTTGGAACTGGGGTTTAGCCGCCTGCCGCCACGTCAACGCAAGGCTTCATCCCTTGTGGGCGGCCTGCGCCTTGGTCAGTTCGATCATGCCCTGGGCGGCGCCCATCTCGGGCACGATCTCGCCGGTGCGGTCGGAGATTTCGGCAAAATGGGCCGCCACCTGCTCGGGGGCGTCGTCGCCGACGGCGCGGATGCCCTGGGTCAGTGTGACATAGGCGCGTTCGAAACCGCCGGCACCGGCGGTCAGGATACAGCGACTGGGCGCGTCCTCACTGACCAGATGCAGCAGGCCGGGGGAGACGGTGTCCGGTCCCAGCAGCTCCAGCGGCAGCCGGGCACCGAGGTCTTCCGTCATGCGCGTATGGGCGGTCGGGGCCAGGCAGTTGACGCGGATGTCGTTCTTCGCCCCCTCGATCGACAGCGTCTGCATCAGGCCGACGAGGGCCATCTTGGCGGCGCCATAGTTGGACTGACCGAAATTGCCGTAGAGGCCCGAGGATGAGGTGGTCATGACGATGCGGCCGTAGTTGGCCTCGCGCATGATGTCCCAGACCGCCTTGGTGCAATGGACGGCCCCCATCAGGTGGACGTCCATGACGAAGCGGAAATCGTCCAACTCCATCTTGGCGAAGGTCTTGTCTCTCAGGACGCCGGCGTTGTTGACGAGGATGTCGACCCGGCCCCATTTCGTCATGGCGTCCGTGACCATGGCCTCGACGGCGGCATGGTCGGTGACCGAGGCAGCGTTGGCCATGGCCTCGCCGCCCGCGGCGACGATCTCGGCCACGACCGATTCGGCGGCCGTGGCAGATCCGCCAGAGCCGTCGCGCGCGCCGCCGAGGTCGTTGACGACCACCTTTGCGCCGCGTTTCGCGAGGGCGAGGGCATGTTCCCGGCCAAGGCCGCCTCCCGCGCCCGTCACGATCGCCACACGTCCGTCGAATCTCATCGCCATCTCGTCTGCTCCATATTCTGTCCCCACTTCCTAGCAGGCGTTCCGATCGGGGAAAAAGCGGCCCAATGTGTTGAAACGGCGCCACAGTCGCCGCATTCGTAGCCAAAATGAGGAACCGGCGACCTACATTGTCGTTCGGCCTTGCGAGCGCCCCGTATAAACGGGGTCTTTCGGGCAACAACTGAGTATGAGGGATATGATGAAGGTGAAACTTCTCGCCGGCGTCGCGATGGCAGGGCTGTTCACAGCCGGCGTCGCAAACGCCGAGCCGAACGGCTGGTACGGTGCGATTGACGCGGGCTATCACACGATCGACTCGATCGAGACGTTCAGCGCGCGCGGTCCGCAGTTCGACATCGAAACGCAGGACGACTGGGCGGCCTTCGCCCGTCTGGGCTACCGGTTCGACCAGAACTGGCGCGTCGAACTCGAGGGCGGCTACCGCTCGAACGACATCGAGTCGGTGATCAACCCGGTCGTCGGCCAG
>Ga0187842_1000617_pt1 | contig 17399 bp, 16 predicted proteins | sample SpaLakP09_SKY_41_FD_134514 | JGI IMG/M metagenome (GOLD analysis project Ga0187842, IMG submission 134514) | Oligotrophic lake water microbial communities from Sparkling Lake, Wisconsin, USA - SP09_SKY_41 | ecosystem: Environmental > Aquatic > Freshwater > Lake | place: USA: Sparkling Lake... | reverse complement strand
CATACCAGCGTGTATCCGCGCGAAGTGGTCAAGGCGGCGCTGGCCAGCAATGCGGCCAGCGTCATGCTGGCGCATAACCACCCGTCCGGTTCGCCCGATCCCAGCGAATCGGATCTGCTGCTGACACGGGCGCTATTACAGGCGCTGGCACTGGTCGATATCCGCATTCTCGACCATTTCATCGTGGCCGGACAGCAGGTTTACTCGTTTGCCGAGCACGGCCAGCTCTAGGTTTACCCCTATGCGCTCAAGGGTTTACGCGCGATTTCGCAAGGAATACACAATTGTTAAATTTTTTCGTTAGAACGAGACACAATTGTTTTTCACAAGTCATTGAAAAAGCTCAGTTTTTTAGATATACTCTTGTTTTTCCAATTCTGGAATGTCTTTTAAGGAGTGCGTTATGGCACGTGTTTGCCAAGTTACTGGGAAGAAGCCGATGGTCGGCAACAACGTTTCCCATGCAAACAACAAAACCAAGCGTCGTTTCCTGCCTAACCTGCAGAACCGTCGTATTTTTGTTGAATCTGAAAACCGCTGGGTCTCCCTGCGTCTGTCCAACGCTGGTCTGCGCGTAATCGACAAAGTCGGCATCGATGCCGTACTGGCCGACATGCGCGCCCGTGGCGAAAAAGTCTAATTAGGGAGCTACCATGGCAAAAACTGGCCGCGACAAAATCAAACTGGAATCGACCGCAGGTACGGGTTTCTTCTACACCACCACCAAGAACAAGCGCACCATGCCAGCGAAAATGGAGATCATCAAGTTTGATCCTAAAGCTCGCAAGCACGTGATGTTCAAAGAAACCAAGATCAAATAATCGATCCCCGTTTCAGAAAAAGCCGCTCAGCATCTGCTCAGCGGCTTTTTTTATTGCCTATCGTTAAAGCCCCCTCCCCTTCCCGCCGGCAGTCCAGTTGCATCATGCAATTTTGCAACAACCGATACAAAAAAAATAATTGCATTAGTAAATTGGTACGCTATAATCTCTCTTATAAATTGCTTAATAAATATTTATATTGCACGAAAGTAATTAATTACAAGGGGAAGCACATGAAGAATACTCTGCTGGCCGGCCTCGTTGCCCTGTTCGCCATTTCTGCCAACGCCAACGCCACGGTGAATATCGCTGCCAATCTGTCCGCGCAAAGCTATACGCAAAGCAGCGCCTGGAACGGCTATGGCGCCCAGTCTGCCTTTAATGGCGGCGGCTGGAACGCGGGCGACTTTGGCTACCATTGGATACAGGTCGACCTGGGCGCCGTCAAAGATATCGCCAGCGTGCAATTCACTCTGGGTTTACTGCCAAACAACAACGTCATTGAGCAGGTTTTCGTATCGAATAGCGCGATCGGCGCTAACTGGAACAGCCTGAGCCCAGCCGCTTCCTTCATCGGCTTCGGCAGCAACGGCGATAGCAAGAACCTGAGCCTGAACACCAGCGGCCGCTATCTGGAAATCGTCGCCAACGGCGGCCAGAGCTGGACCGCACTGTCCAACGTCAACGTTGCCGCCGTACCAGAACCAGAAACCTATGCCATGTTGCTGGCCGGTCTCGGCCTGGTTGGCGCCATCAGCCGCCGCAAAAAAACTGCCTGACACTCCGGCATGCGATAGACGCCGGAATTCTTCAGCACAAGCCCGCAAGCCGGTTCCGGCTTGCGGGCTACTGTCCATTGGGCACAGTTGCGAGACACTACCCGCGTCAGTGGTGAGAATTGGTGTGCTTTTCCCGTGCTGGGCGGTGCTAACATCCCTACCATCATTAGCTCCAACCGCCTGACGCCATGGACAGCACCGAGCTGGACGACGCTACGCCGAATATCAAATTGCGCTTCGGCGCAGGCGCGGCACTGGGCTTGCTGGTCGCCATGCTGCTGGTCTGGCTGAACGCTCTGCAAGCGCCCGTGATTCTGTTAGCAACCATTCTCGGCTGCATGTTCCTATTTGGCTATCTGACCGTCCGTGCTCCCGAAAAGTTATGGGCGTGGATAGACCTGCTGCTCCCCTAAACCTGCCCTGGTCCGCGCGACAGGCGAAAAAAAACGGCGCCTTAGGCGCCGTTTCAATTTGTTGCGTGCAGGTTTATGCGTAGCTACGCAGGCGCAACGAGAAGTCTTCCAGCGCCTTGATGCCCGACGCTTCGGCACGGTCGCACCAGTCCTGCAGCTTGTGCAGCAGCTGGTCGCGGGTAAAGTGCGAACGCTCCCAGATTACGCCCAGTTCCACCCGCATCAGATGCATGGTTTCCAGCGCCTTGCTGTGCTGGAACAGTTCGCTCAGCTGCTGCTGCTGTGGCGCCTCCAGCTTGCCCGGCTCGCGCTGCAGCAGCTTGCGCGTAGACTTCAGGAAACGCGCTTCCAGCTGGGCCTTGTCCTTCAGGTGGCTCAGCTCTTCCTTCCAGGCCTGTTTAAAGGATTTAGCGTATTTGGCCATCACGTCGTAGCGGTTCGTAATCACTGATTGCAGCGTATCGAAATCCGCTTCCTGCTTGCCTTTGGCAAACTTGGGTGCCGGTGCACGCTTTTTCACTTTGGCCAGTCCCACCATTTCCATGGCACGGATATAGCCCCAGCCGATATCGAACTCATACCACTTCGACGACATCTTGGCCGAAGTGGCGAAGGTGTGGTGATTGTTATGCAGTTCTTCGCCGCCGATCAGCAGACCCAGCGGGAAGATATTGGTCGAAGCATCGGCGCAATCGTAGTTGCGGTAGCCCCAGTAGTGGCCGATACCATTGATGATGCCGGCGGCCATTACCGGTATCCACATCATCTGCACCGCCCAGACGGTAATGCCGATCACGCCGAACAGGGTGAAATTAATGATGAACATCAGTACGATGCCCAGCCAGCTGCGCCCCGTGTACAGCTGGCGCTCGATCCAGTCATCAGGCGTGCCGTGGCCATACTTGTCCATGGTTTCCAGATTCTCCGATTCGACACGGTACAGCTCGGCACCTTCCCAGAAGACTTTCTTGATGCCGCGCGTTACCGGGCTGTGCGGATCTTCTTCCGTATCGCACTTGGCGTGATGCTTGCGGTGGATGGACGCCCATTCCTTGGTCACCTGCCCCGTGGTCAGCCACAGCCAGAAGCGGAAAAAATGGCTAGGCAGAGCGTGCAGGTCGAGCGCACGGTGAGCCTGATGGCGGTGCAGGAAAATGGTCACGCTGGCGATCGTAATATGCGTCACGATCATGGTGTAGGCGAACACCTGCCATGCGCTGGCGCGGGTTACGCCATTCGACAGGAAATCCAGTACATCGTATAGATACAAGCTCATTACTGCTCCAAAGTAGGCGTGTCTCGCGTTCGGGTACTTACGCCAATATCGCGATATTTACAGGCTTAATCAATCCCGATCAGCTTCGAATAGGCGCATATTGTACGCCGGTTTAATGCTGACCTAATCAGGGATTTCCCTACATCATCAAAACTAGCGGGGCGTGGAAGGGTTTTCTGCCGGGACGAACGGCGGCATGGCCGGTCCCAGTATGCGCATTTCGCGTTGCGGGAATGGAACGGAAATATTGTGTTCCTTGAGTGCGCGCCAAACGGCGCGGTTCACATCGGAGATCACGCCGCCGCGGCCATTCTGCGGATCGTTGATCCAGAAGCCCAGCTGCAGGTCCAGACCATCGGCACCGAAGCTCAGCAGCTGGGCCGACGGCAATTTTTCTTCCTTCAGCACCCGTTCCACCGACAGGGCTGCCTGTTCCAGCAGACGCAGCACCTGATCCACGTCCGTATCGTAGGCAACAGAAACCTTGGTGGACAGCCACAGCTGGCTGTTCGACAGCGAGGAGTTCTGCACGGCGCCCGACACCAGCATTTCATTCGGCACAATGGATTCCACCCCGTCCAATCCCTGCAGCACGGTGTAGCGGGTATTAATCTGGGTGACGCGGCCGCTGTATTTATCCACCGTAATCATGTCGCCTATGGTCAGGCTGCGGTCGAGCAGGATCACGAAGCCCGATACATAGTTGCTGGCTATCTTTTGCAAGCCCAGCCCCAGCCCCACGCCCAGCGCACCGCCGAATACGGACAGCACCGTCAGATCTATTCCCACCAGCGTCAGGCTCATCAGCACTGCCACCAGAATCAGCAGCGCCCGCGCCGTACGCGCCACCACCACGCGCAGATTGGTGTGCATGCCCTGCACTTTCATCAGCTGTTCTTCCAGCGCCGCACCGGCCCACAGGGCCAGTATCAGCAGCACCACCACGGAAACCGTGGCCTGCAGTATGTCGGCAATCGAGACCTTGTACTTACCCAGCGGCAGGATAGTACTGTCCATGTAGTCCAGCACATCCACCCACAGCCCGGTGATGTACAGCACGAAGGCCAGCCAGACCAGCAGCTGAAACACTTTCTCAAAACCCAGCATGGTGGCGCTGACCTGCCCGTGGCGGGCAAAAACGCGCCGCAGCAGATAGAAGGTGAAGCGGATCACGGCCAGCGAACCAAAGATAGGCAGCGCAATCTTGAGCAGGTTCACGTGCTGATGGTATTTTTCGAACAGCACGCGGGCCAGCCACAGCCAGCCCACCACCGCCAGCGGCGCCAGTACGCGGCCGAAACTTTCCACGCTCCAGTCGATCACCGCATGATGGCCTTCGGCACGGCCAAAGCGCCGCTTGAGCAGACGCGCCAGCCCAAAGCCCAGCAGCACAGACAGCAGCACAGCACCCAGCTGCCACAGCAGGCTGGGGTCCTGCAGGTCGCCGGTCAGGTCATCGATCAGGTTCAGCAGCGGCTGTTGCGGATTCATCTTCATGCGGGAAAGTTAAAAACATTGCTAGATTAACGTAAAAAAGGCCGGTTACCCGGCCTTTTCAGATCAGTAGTGCGGCGACTCAGTATGACCAGCCCCGCTTAAGCCGCCCTGAACCGGCATAAACACATTACTCGTCGCTATCCTGCGCCTCGTCCTTGCTGGCTTTTTTCGCCATCGGCTTGCGTTCGAACACGGCAGCAAAGAAGCCGTCGGTTTCGTGCTTGTGCGGCAACAGCTTCAGATAATCGCCCACTTCCAGCGCGATTTTCTGCTCGGCCAGCACTTTGCTCATCGGTACCAGCTCGAAATCGGGATGGGTTTCAATGAATTGCTTGGCGATGAAATCATTCTCGTCGTCGAGGAAGCTGCAGGTGGCATACACCAGACGGCCGCCGCCTTTCAGCAGGCGGGCGGCGCCATCCAGAATGGCAGCCTGCTTCTGCTGCAGTTCGGCAATCGCGCCTAGCTGCTGGCGCCATTTCACATCCGGATTACGGCGCAGGGTGCCCAGACCCGAACATGGCGCATCGACCAGCACACGGTCGATCTTGCCAGCCAGACGCTTGATCTTGGCGTCGCGCTCGTGCGCGATCAGCACCGGATGCACGTTCGACAGGCCGCTACGGGCCAGACGCGGCTTCAGCTTGGACAGACGCTTTTCCGACACGTCAAACGCATACAAGCGGCCCGTGTTGCGCATGGTGGCACCCAGCGCCAGCGTCTTGCCTCCGGCACCGGCACAGAAGTCCACTACCATCTCGCCGCGCTTGGCGCCGACGATGGCCGACAGGATCTGGCTGCCCTCATCCTGCACTTCGATATGGCCTTCCTTGAACAGCGGCAGATTCTGCAGCGCAGGCTTCTGCAGCACACGCAGGCCCAGCGGCGCGTAAGGCGTCGGCGTGCTGCGGATAGGTGCTTCCAGCAGCTTGGCGGCGACGTCCTCGCGGTTATCCTTGAGCGCGTTGACGCGCAGGTCCAGCGGCGCCGGCCGGTTCATCCCATCGGCCAGCAGCAGGGTTTCCTCTTCGCCCATTTGCTCGACCAGCTTGTCGAACAGCCATTTCGGCATATTCGAGCGGCTGGATTTGTGCATCAGCTTGCGGTCGATCTGCATGATGCGCTCGACCCAGGCCACCTCCTCTTCCGTCAGGCCGCCCAGCGATTCCACGCCCACGGCATCGCTCATGCCCAGCAGGGTCAGACGGCGCATGGTGGCGCCGCCGCCGGCTTCGGAAAAGTCCGTGTAGAAGGACTTGTTACGCAGCACGTTGTAAATACACTCGGCTATGGCGCCGCGCTCGCGGCCGCCCAGACGGGGATGATCTTTGAAGTAGCGCGACAGGGTAGTGTCGGCCGGCGCGGAAAAGCGCAAAATCTCGCGCAACACTTCTTCGGCGTTGGCGAGTATCGCTGGTGGCAATCTCATGGAGTTCCTTGTTTAGTTTTTACTTACTGTGGTCCACCTGGACCGCGCCCTGCACTATCGTTAGCCGGTCTTCGACAAACCAGCGCACTGCCTGCGGATAAATGACATGTTCCTGCTTGAGCACCCGGGCGGACAGGGTGTCTACGGTATCGTCGGGCATGACCGGCACGGCAGCTTGCACTACCATCGGGCCATGATCGAGTTCGGCGGTAACAAAGTGCACGGTAGCACCATGCTCGGCCACACCGGCGCGCAATGCCTGCCCGTGGGTATCAAGACCCGGGAACAGCGGCAGCAGCGAGGGGTGGATATTGAGCATGCGTCCCGCGTAATGTTGCACGAACGGGGGCGTGAGTATCCGCATGAAGCCGGCCAGCACTACCAGATCGGGCGCATAGCCATCGATCACAGCCTGCAGGGCCGCGTCGAACTCGGCACGACTGGCATAGTCTTTATTGGCGACCACAGCCGTCGGGATTCCCTGCGCAGCCGCAAAACCCAGCCCGGAGGCGTCGGCACGGTTGCTGATCACTGCGGCAATACGGGCGGGCCAGCGCTGCTCCTGGCAGGCGCGTACCACGGCTTCCATATTGCTGCCGCGACCGGAAATCAGGATGACGATATTTTTCATAGCCCGCCATTGTACCTTGTTCAGGCGGTCGGGACTACCACTAAGCGGGACTGCCAGCCGTGCCGGAGCGGGTTTTCCGGGGCCGGACGGGCTATTCGAACGAGTAAAACACCCGGAATGGCACTTTTTTCTCGGCCCAGAAGTCGGCCGCGTCGCGGAACACGTCGAGCAGGGTTTCGCGCGCTTCCTTGTCGAATTTCTGGGTATTAGGCAACTGTTCCAGCACCACCAGGAAACCATTCTGCGGGCCGGCCCCAGCCATGGTTTCCGTCAGCGTGGTACGCAGACCGTCAAAATTCTTGCCTACGCCTTTAGGAAAACGGAAGGATTCAGAAATAATTCCCAGCACCTGCTGCTTGGTCAGGCCGGCGATGCAATGGGCGTAGAGAAAATGCTGCTCCAGCCGGGCCGCTTCCTCCTGCAATTCGGCGACGCGGAACGCGCGTATCGATTGCACCAGATTGGCCGGTACGCTCATCAGCAAACTCTCGGGTCCTTCGGAATGACCTGGCATGTAAGGTGTTTCCACTTGTTTGTCGGGAGTGCCTAGCTTGTGAATTAATGAGTAAATAATTTGAGCACCTGTGCACTTTACGCGGCGTACGGATCGGCGTCTGGCCGCGGTGGTATCCTGTGATTCACGAATTCCCTACGCGTATTAGGGTAACGTGTTGTCCCTTTCAGATCAACTTGATTGTGGTTTCACACGCAATATTTGTTAAAAACAGAACATTTTGTCAGAGATTGTGGCTCAATTCGGCACAGTTCCGCCTCTGGCGGAACGGCGCAGGACAGCCGGGGGCGATGTTACAATTTGTTGCCATAGATACTTAATCAGCACTAGTTGCCGCCGTGTGCGAGGGGTACCATACTCTCCATGCAATATCAGAATCCCTGATAAGACATTCAAATTGAAACGAGGTTACCAAATGAACTTGCAAGCCAAACTGATCGCATCCGTCCTGTGCGTGGGCGCCCTGCCTTTTACCGCTCAAGCAGCCGATTTTGAAGATTTCGGCCGTGTGGTTCGGGTAACCCCGCAAGTGGAACAGGTCAACCGTCCACGTCAGGAATGCCGTACTGAGTACGTACAGGTTCAGCAGCCAGCGCCTCAGCGCGGCGTAGGCGGCGCCATTGTCGGCGGCCTGATCGGGGGTCTGGCCGGTAATCAGGTAGGCGGCGGCTCCGGCCGTTCGGTAGCCACCGCTGCTGGCGCCATCGCCGGTGCACTGGTAGGCGACCGCGTCGACAACGCCAATACGCCGACCAGCGGCGGCGTGCAGGAACAACAAGTTAAACAGTGCCGCACCGTGGATCACTGGGAATCGCGTACCTCCGGCTATGAAGTGACTTACGACTACCGCGGCCGCAACTACACCACCGTGATGTCCTACGATCCGGGCGAGCGCGTACGTCTGCGCGTGGTGGTGGAGCCAGCCCAGCGTTAATCTGCGCCGGATCTACCCCGTTGCACCCTGCACTGCCGGTCTCTGTACCGGCAGTGCCGTTTTCAGGCTTGCCTTGATCTAAAGCATCGCGGGATAATGCCACTTCACACTGTCGCCACCCGTCCCATGCTGATCAAACGTAAATCCATCGAAAAAGAAGAATCGTCCCGTCCTGCGCGCAAGCCTAAATATGCGCCGGTCACCCTGTCGGAACAGGAGGGCGTACGTTATCTGCACTTCGGTACGGAATGGGTGCAGGGCGCCATGCGCATCCGCAAGCCTAACTGGCCGGAGCTCGAATATGCCCAGCAGATGATGGCCTGGATGCTGTGGCTGCCGCAGCCACGCCACATCGCCCAGCTGGGACTGGGCACGGCCACCCTGACCAAATTCTGCTACACCAGCTTCCCCGATGCCCGCGTGACGGCGGTGGAACTCAATCCTGCCGTCATCAATATCTGCACCTCGATGTTCAAGCTGCCGCCCAACGATGCGCGCCTGCAGGTGCTGGAAATGGATGCGCTCGACTACGTCAACGATCCTGCCTATGCCGGCACCCTCGATGCCCTGCAGGTCGACCTGTATGACGCCACGGCGCGCGGTCCCGTGCTCGACACGGCGGAGTTCTATCAGGCCTGTGCCAGCTGCCTGAACGACGACGGCATCATGACGGTCAATCTGTTCGGCGACCACCCCAGTTATGCGCGCAACACCAAGGCCATCAAGTTCGCGTTTGCACAAGTGATTTGCCTGCCGCCTGTGCATGATGGTAACGTGATTGCCATCGCCTTCAAGCGCCAGCGCACTATCGATCTGGAAGCCCTGCAACTGCGTGCCGCCGAGATCGTGGCAGCCACCAAACTACCGGCCAAGAGCTGGGTCAAAGGGCTGGCAGCGGCCTAACTCCTACTGAAAGTGGCGCCCGATGTCTGCAACTCCTGCTACCGCAACTGCCCAGCCGCCGGCGGCGCCACTCGACCTGCAACAGCTATATGGCTGGCTGCTGGCCGACGGCATGGTGCGCAAGACTGACGTCAAGGAACTCTACGCCCACAGCCAGGGCATCCTGAAAAACGCGGTCGGCAGCATGCACCCGCTGTGTGCGATTGCCCACAGCAAGATACTCTCGGCCCGCCCGCCCCACAAACTGCTTACGCTGGACCTGCTGTGCGAATGGCTGGCGGCCCGCTGCGGTCTCGGCTTCACCCGCATCGATCCGCTCAAGGTGGATTTCACCCGCGTGGCCGATGTGATGTCGGCCAGCTATGCGGCGCGCTTCAACATCCTGCCGCTGGAAATCAGCGCCGATACGCTGGTGGTGGCCACCGCCGATCCCTATGTGACGGAATGGGAGCATGAAATCAGCAAGATTTCGCGCCGCGCCATCCGCCGCGTGATCGCCAATCCGCTCGACATCGCCCAGTACATCACCCAGTTCTTCAGTCTGGCCAAATCGATCAAGAAGGCCAACAAAAACAGCAGCAACGACCTCGCCTTGCGCAACAATTTCGAACAGCTGGTCGAAATGGGCAAGAGCAACAAGCAAGTCGATGCCAACGACCAGCATGTAATCAATATCGTCGACTGGCTGTGGCAATACGCGTTCGAGCAGCGCGCCTCGGACATCCATCTGGAACCCAAGCGCGAACTGGCCGCCATCCGTTTCCGCATCGACGGCGTGCTGCATCAGGTGTATCAGGTGCCAGCCGTGGTGATGATCGCCATGACGGCGCGCATCAAGCTGCTGGGCCGGATGGATGTGATCGAAAAACGCCGCCCGCAGGATGGCCGCATCAAGACCCGCACGGCGGGCGGGCAGGAAATCGAACTGCGCCTGTCCACCCTGCCCACTGCCTTCGGCGAAAAGCTGGTGATGCGTATCTTCGACCCGGAAGTAGTGGTCAAGACCCTGCCGGAACTGGGCTTCCCGCCCGCCGAAGCGCAACGCTGGGACCAGCTGACCCAGCGTCCGCACGGCATCATCCTGGTGACCGGCCCCACCGGCTCCGGCAAGACCACCACGCTGTACACCACCCTGAAGGCACTGGCCACGCCGGAAGTGAACGTCTGCACGGTGGAAGACCCGATCGAAATGGTGGAAGCGGCGTTCAACCAGATGCAGGTACAGCCCGGCATCGACCTGTCGTTTGCCGACGGCGTGCGCGCCCTGATGCGGCAGGACCCCGACATCATCATGGTGGGCGAGATCCGCGATCTGGCCACGGCCGAAATGGCCATACAGGCCGCCCTGACGGGTCACCTCGTGCTATCCACCCTGCACACCAACGACGCCCCCTCGGCCGTGATGCGCCTGCTGGAACTGGGCGTGCCCTACTATCTGCTGGAAGCCACCCTGATCGGCATCATGGCGCAGCGGCTGGTACGCACCCTGTGCAGCGACTGCAAGCAGCCGGACGGCAGCATCAGCGACGACATCTGGCACAGCCTGGCCGGCGGCTGGAATATGCCCAAGCCTGCCACCGTGTACCGTCCGGTCGGCTGCCCCGAATGCCGCCAGACCGGCTACCGTGGCCGCACCGGCCTGTACGAACTACTGAGCGTCACGCCGGCCTTCAGCCAGCTGGTGCGGGCCGACAGCGAACTGGAAGCCTTGCGCGCCCGTAGCGTGGCCGACGGCATGCTGCCGCTGCGCATCGCCGGCGCCCACAAAATCCTGGAAGGCGTGACCAGCGCCGACGAAGTGCTGAAAGTAACGGCAGCACTGGGCATCCCTGCCAACAACAGCTAGAAAAACATCACTATTGAAAAAAGAGCTTTGCAGTTCAGGCCAGCCTGTATATAATAATGCCTCTTTCGGGGGTCGTTAGCTCAGCTGGTAGAGCAGCGGACTTTTAATCCGTTGGTCGCAGGTTCGAATCCCGCACGGCCTACCACCGAATTTTCTGTAGTAAATCAAGGAGTTACGAGTGATCGTAGTTCCTTTTTTTACGTCTGCAGGGTTTCCGCAGCAGCCCCTCCCTCAGCTCCCGCCATGGGAACACATTGCAACACCTCGCTCCCGTACCGACGCAGACGCTTGCAACAGAGTAGTGTAAGCTAGGCAATTAACAGCCGGGGGAGACAGCATGGTGCATTGGCGTGACAGACTCAGCATGTGGCTGGCCTGCATGTTTACCGTCACCTGCTGCGCCACCACTCTGCCAGCGTATGCCATCACTTTGCGCACGGCTGCGCAGGAAGGCACGGAACCCAAATTCGTCGCCGCCGGCGGCGAGCGCATAGCTGGCATGTGCGTCGACCTGTTCCGCGCAATCGAGCAGATTGATCCGGAATTGCAGATCACGGGCGACCAGACCTGGAAACCGCTGGTGCGGGTCTATGCCGAACTCGAACACGGCCAGCTCGACCTGGCCTGTGCCGTACAGCGCATAGGCGAACGGGAACGGCGCTTCCACTTCATCGGGCCGCCGCTGTACAACAACGAATACCATTTTCTGGCGCGCATCAACGACCCCGTCAAAATCACCAACTGGGACGACTTGCGCCAGCTTGCCCCCGATAACACGGTACTGATCAACCGGGGCTTTGCGGCCGGCGATATTCTTCGCGCCCAGGGCGGCATACCGATCGACGACAGCGCCACCAATCAGGTGCTGAATCTGCAAAAACTGGTGGCAGGACGGGGCCGCCTGTTCTTCCACCGTGGCCGCGATCTGCGCAAGCTGCTGGAACGCACCGGCAACAGCTTCAAGGTAAAGGTGCTGCCGCAAGTGATGCTCAGTTCTCCCGTGTATTTTGCCACCAGCAAATTACTGGCACCGGAAGCCCGTGACCGGCTGGAACGGGCCCTGTTCCAGCTCGAAAAAAGTGGCGAACTGGACCGGCTTATCCGCAAATGGGATTGAGCCGTCCGGCCGCCACTCGTGATGACAAAGCGCGCTTACTCGCCCATCATGCGCACCCGACCCGACACCCGGATTGCTGCGCCCGGTTCAGACGGTATGCTGACCTGCAGATGGCAAGGTGCCCCCATGTCCACGCCCTGTTCGATGGCTATGCTGCCGCCGTGCGGCCAGTCCAGATCGCGCAGATATCCCGCCAGTGCCGCAGCGGCCGCCCCCGTGGCCGGATCTTCATACACGCCGCCGGAAGCAAAGGCGTTGCGCGCATGGAAGCGCTGCGGCGTTTCAGCATAGATCAGCGAAATCGTCGTCAGTCCGTGCTGCTGCATCAGGCTGCGCCCTGCCGCCAGCTGGTAGCGCATGGCACGCAGCTGGTCGCGGCTGGACAGTGCCAGCACCAGATGGCTGGCGCCGCCGTTGGCAATAACAGGCGGAATCCGGTCGTCGAGATCGGCCAGGCGGTAGCCGAACAGCTGCAAGGCCGCCTGCACCAGCGCTGGCGGAGCCGGCACGCTGCTGGTCATGGGCGCCTGCAGGGTGGCATGGCCTATACCGTCGCGCGCCTGCGCTTCCACCACGATCTGGCTATGGTTGGTAGTCAGCGGAAACACGCCATCGCCATGCTGCCGGGCCAGCACCGTGCCCAGCGCTATGGTAGCGTGGCCGCAGAACGGCACTTCCCCGTCCGGCGAAAAATAGCGCACACGCCAGCCATCGCCCGCCGGGGCGGCAAATACGGTTTCAGAATAGCCCATATCCCTCGCTATTTCCTGCATGGCGCGCTCATCCGGCAAGGCTGCGCGTATCATCACGCCGGCCGGATTGCCGCCCTGATCGTCAGCGGTGAAAGCAGCAACCTGATGGACTTTGATGATGGTTTGCATAGCTGGTTCTCCATATAAAGGGTGGAATGGAAATGCTTCTGAATTGACAGCAATGAGAGAGTTAGCCACTATCACAACTCACCGACTTATCAGCGAACTCGTCAAGACTATACCGCGACTTTCTCTTATCGCCATGTTAATTTCTGCCGGCATGAGCCTACCCGTGCTCGCCGCTGCCGAAGACTCTATGGCCAAGCATCCGATTACCCATGAAGATGTGTGGCTAATGAAGCGGGTGGGCGCCCCTCTGCCTAGCCCGGATGGCAAATGGGCCGTATTTTCCGTCACCGACCCCGCATACGACAGCAAAGAACAGTGGTCCGACCTGTGGATCAAATCTCTCGCCGATGATACGCCAGCGCGCCGCCTGACGTTCAGCAAGGGCAGCGAAGGCAGCCTGAACTGGTCGCCCGATAGCCGCTATCTGGTCTTCGTCGCCAAGCGCGATGGCGACGAAGCCGCCCAGATCTATCGCCTCGACCTGCAGACGGGCGGCGAAGCCCAGCGCCTGACCACGCTCACGCTGGGTGCGCGCAGCCCGCGCTACAGCCCCGATGGCAAGCAGCTGCTGTTCGTCAGCGACATCTACCCGGGCAATAGCTCGGAAGACGACATCAAGAAATCCGCCAAGGAACACAAGGACCGCAAGTATTCGGCGCGGGCCTACCAAACCTTCCCGCCGCGCTACTTCGACAAATGGCTGGACGATAAAAAAGTCCGCCTGTTCGTGATGGATGCCGAACCCGGCGCCAAGCCGCGCGATCTGCTCAGCAGCACCCGTCTGGCTGCCCTGCCCGGCTTTGGCGGCGCACAGGGCGACGAAGGCCAGTCGCTGGAAGCGCTGTGGGCGCCCGATGGCAAGACTGTGCTGTTCATCGCCTCCACCAACCGCGACGAACTGGCACGCGCCAGCGGCTACACCCAGATCTACAGCATGCCCGTGGCCGGCGGCGAACCGCAGCAGCTCACGCGCGACCGCCACAGCTACCATAGTCTGAAGTTCGGCAACGAAGGCAAGGCCCTGTTTGCGCTGACGGAAGCGGAACAGGAAGGCAAGGTCTATGACGTCACACGCCTGATCAGCTTCGCCTGGCCCTTCACCAGCACCACGCCGAAGGTCCTCAGCGCCACGCTGGACCGTTCGATCTCGCGCTATGTTCTGCCTGCCGGCAGCAACCGCGTAGTCTTCAGCTACGAACATGCCGGGCTGGAACAGCTGCACTCGATGAATCTGCAGGGCGGCGACCTGCGCGACGAAAAATCGCTGCCGACCGGCAGCATCAATTCGCTGGCAAGCGGCGGTAAATCCATGGTGGGCGTATGGGAGTCTTCCATCAACCCGCCGGAAGTGTATGCCTTCGGCGCCAACGGTCCCAAACGTTTGACCAGCTTCAATACGGAGCGCGCTGCCAGCATAGACTGGCAAACGCCCGAGCACTTCTGGTTCAAGGCCAGCGATGGCCGCATGATCCACAATATGCTGGTCAAGCCGGCCAACTTCGATCCAGCCAAAAAATATCCGCTGTTTGCCGTGATCCACGGCGGTGCGGCAAATATGTGGCGCGACCAGTTCGTGCTGCGCTGGAACTACCACCTGCTGGCCCAGCCCGGCTATGTGGTGCTGCTCACCGACTACAAAGGCTCGACCGGCTATGGCGAGGAATTCGCCCGCGCCATTCAGGGCGATCCGCTCAAGGGTCCGGCCGATGAAATCAATGAAGCCGTCGATGAAGCGATCAAGAAATACGGCTATATCGACGCCAGCCGCCTCGCTGCCGGCGGCGCCAGCTACGGCGGCCATCTGGCCAACTGGCTGCAGGCCACCAGCACACGCTACAAAGCCATCGTCTCGCACGCGGGCGAGATGGATCTGATCATGCAATGGGGTAGCAGCGACAGCATTCATGGCCGCGAAGTCAATAGCGGTGGTCCGGTCTGGGGCGACCAGCCGGTATGGCGCGAACAAAGCCCGGTACTGCAGGCAGGCAATCATGCCAAGGGGACGGGCTTCACCGCCCCCATCCTGATCTCGGTAGGCGAACTCGATTACCGCGTGCCAGCCAATAACGCACTGATGAACTACGCGCTGCAGCATCGCCTGAACGTGCCGGCCAAGCTACTGGTCTTCCCGGACGAGAATCACTGGATACTCAAAGGCGAAAACAGCCGCTACTTCTACCAGGAAGTACACGGCTGGCTGGCCAAGTACCTCAAGTAAAAACTGCCGCAAAAACAAAATCCCCGCAGGCTGGCCTGAGCCAGTCCTGCGGGGATTTTTTTATTCAGCCGATTACTGCTGTTTGCGGCGGCGGGCTACACCGACCAGCGCCAGACCAGCCAGCATCATGGCATAGGTTTCGGGTTCAGGTACGGCCGTGACCGAGTTAATCCAGCCTATATGCGAGAAGGTCGCGGTCGAACCAGACAGATCGCCAAAGCTCGAACCATTCTTGGTAGCATTATCGCAACCGCTCAGACCAAATGCACTGCACGCCGAACTGCCGCCCCAGCCCCACGAGTGCACGCCCGACAGCAGCCACTCTGTGCCGTTCCAGACGAAATCGCCGCCACCCGAGTCACCGCCTGCAATCAGGCCTTCGCGCGCACCCAGACCGGTGTCGCTGCTCCATGTGGTGGGAGACAGCACACCCGCAATGCGGCTCAGGGAGTTGTGGGCGGCAGTCCCATCGTCGAAATCGCTCATGTAGGTAACGCCGGGTGCATAGAAGCTTTCATCGAACTCGTAGCCAAATTTAGCGGCATCCTTGTTGAAAGTCTTGCTGTCCACGTCGAATACGTTGTAGGCGTAGTGGCCCCAGGCACCGTCGTTCCAGTTGGTCGCAGCATTGGTGTTGGCGTTCTGGGTAGTGCCGTAGCCAGCCATCAGGTATTCCTTGCCCACGTCGTTGGTGGTGCTCAGGTGGTAGCCCTTGATGGTGGTGACTGCGGTATCGAGTTTCAGAATCGCGATGTCGGCACCGGTATCGAGTTCACCGGTCCATTTTTTGTTGACGTAGGCATTGCCAACCGACACATTGCGGCTGATCGCAGCCACGCCATTTTCCCAGCCGAACTGCACCGTCATCTTGGTGAAATCATCGGCGCAGTGCGCTGCCGTCAGCACGTATTGTCCGCCAGCCAGCAGGGAACCCGAGCATGCCCAGTTACCAGCCGAATTGCTAAAACTCAGACGGGCGACGCCATCGAGTGCACCCACCACACCATTAAAAGTCTGGCCAGCAACAAAGCGCCAGTTTGACGGGGCCGAGGTATTGCCCGTCATTGGATTCAGCGAGCCGATGGTGGCGTTCTTGTCACCCACGGCCTGAGCCGAAGTTGCCATCAGTACGGCAGCAACGATGGCAGCCAGTTTGAATTGTTTGATCCCGATGCTCATGTGTTCTATCCCTTTGTGATTTCTTTTGGAAAATATTTTCTCTTGGAGAAACCTGACGATCCTGTCTGTGGTACAGCCACGGTCGCACAAGTGTGACAAAAATATATCATTGATTTTTTGCAACTTAAACTTGTTGAATTGGAATTTATTTTTTTAAGAACATCTTGATAGATGTTACAAATTGTGACAGAAATTACATAAAGCACTATATTTATATTATGAAAATTATTATTAATATTTTTTCATATCAACTCTTGCCGCATGAATGGATTTCACTTTTCAGAATAAAATCAAGGACAAGCAGCAAGAGAGCCGTGCGAGCAGACACCACAATGCAGCCCGTGGTGTATGGCCAGCCGCTACATCAGGCGGGCATAAAAAAACGCCCCGTAGGGCGTTTTAAAAAGTAAATAATGTTGCGAAAAACATACTGCACCAGACAGGTGCGAAAATTTAAATTTTTGTTACCTAGGACTCTTAGCTGTCAAAATTCCCGATTGGAAACTACGGCAAACCAAGCAGCATGGCGCTACTTAATGCGCAGCGAGCTTTGCACCTTGTTGACGCCCTTGACGTTACGGGCCACATCCACCGCTTTATCGACTTCCGCCTGCGACGGCACAAAGCCACTCAGCATCACCGTGCCATTGGTGGTTTCCACGTGCACATCCAGCGACTTCAGGCTAGACTCGGCCAGCAGTTCCGTTTTCACCTTGGTAGTAATCATGGTATCGGCCAGGGTGTCGCGCGCCTGAGCCGTTTTCGAACGGGTTTCGCAGCCCACTTTATCGGCCCCCGTCATGTTGCTGCAATCTATGCCGGTCTGGGCGGCGTCAGCCATCTGGCGCCCTTCCTTGGCATCGTTGATTGCCGCCACGTGGGCTGATTTGGCGGCATCGAGGCAGCCCGATTTATCCGCGCCGGTCATCGGGGCGCAGCGGGCCTTGGCCAGATTGTAGTT
>Ga0187842_1000616_pt1 | contig 17402 bp, 13 predicted proteins | sample SpaLakP09_SKY_41_FD_134514 | JGI IMG/M metagenome (GOLD analysis project Ga0187842, IMG submission 134514) | Oligotrophic lake water microbial communities from Sparkling Lake, Wisconsin, USA - SP09_SKY_41 | ecosystem: Environmental > Aquatic > Freshwater > Lake | place: USA: Sparkling Lake... | reverse complement strand
GATGCAGGACATGCACGATGGTCTGGGCTCCTCGCTGCTCTCGGCCATGGTGGCGGTCGAGCAGGGCCGCATGGAGCAGGACAAGGTGGTCGAGGTCTTGCGCGAATGCGTGGACGACCTGCGCTTGGTGATCGATTCGCTGGAGCCGGTCGGCCATGATCTGGTATCGCTGCTGGCCACCATGCGCTATCGCCTGGGCAAGCGTTTGCAGGTCGGTGGCCTGAGTCTGGAGTGGGATGTGCAAGACCTGCCCCCGCTGGCCTGGCTGGAGCCGCCCGATGCCTTGCATGTGCTGCGCCTCTTGCAGGAAGCGCTGAGCAATGTGCTCAAGCATGCCAAGGCCTCTCGGGTGCGCATGGTGACGCGCAACCAGGGCAGCTATGTTGAGATCCGGGTCGAGGACGATGGCGAGGGCTTCGATCTCGACACCGCCCAGCGTGGCCGCGGCCTGAAGAGCCAGCAGCGCCGCGCGCAACGCCTGGGCGGCTCGCTCAAGATCGAGTCCAGCCCCGGCCAGGGTACCCGCCTGAGCCTGCGTCTGCCGGTGCATCGCCCCCTGGCCCCGCTTCAGCAAGGCGTGGCCTGATCGCCGACAATCGAGGCATGCTGAAACAAAGAACCCTGAAGGCGCTGACCAAGGCGGTTGGCGTTGGCATCCACAGCGGCCAGCGCGTCGAACTGACCCTCAGGCCGGCGGCGCCCGACACCGGCATCGTCTTCCGCCGCGTCGATCTGTGTACGCCGGTGGACATTCCCGTGCGCCCCGACACCGTTTGTGACACCCGCATGGCCACCACCATCAGCCCCGGCGGCGACCCCGGCGCACCCAAGGTGCAGACCATTGAGCATCTGCTGTCGGCCTGTGCCGGCCTGGGTCTGGACAATCTTTATGTGGACATCAATGCCGACGAGGTGCCCATCCTTGACGGTTCGGCCGCCAGTTTTGTCTACCTGCTGCAGAGCGCCGGCATCGAGCAGCAGAACGCGGCCAAGAAGTTCCTGCGCGTCAAGAAGGCGGTGGAAGTGCGCCAGGGCGAGGGCAAGCGCCTGATGTGGGCGCGCCTGGAGCCGCACCACGGCTACACCTTGAGCTTCCAGATCGAGTTCGACAACCCGGCCGTGTCGGCCACCGGCCAGCAGTATGTCTTCGACATGGGCTCGGGCCAGTACAAGAAGGAAATCGCTCGTGCCCGCACCTTCGGCATGACCAGCGATATCGAGCTGATGCGCAGCCGCGGCCTGACCCTCGGTGGCTCCATGGACAACGCCATCGTCGTCGACGACTACCGTGTCCTGAACGCTGACGGACTCCGTTATGACGACGAGTTCGTCAAGCACAAGATCCTCGACGCCATTGGCGATATGCAGGTGGCGGGCTATCCGCTGCTGGCCGCCTACACCTCGTTCAAGGGCGGTCATGCCCTGAACAACAAGCTGGTGCGTGCCTTGCTGGCCGATGCCGATGCCTACGAGCTCGTCACTTTCGAGGACGAAGCGCGCGCACCGCAAGGCTTCGCGCAGCTGGCACCGGCGTGGTGATCTGTTTCCTGCGGCCGCAGCTGCGGGCGCTCAGGCTTGGAGCTTCCTCATGATGATTTTTCGCCTCGTTGCCGGCCTGCTGATGTTTGCCGGCATCGTCAGCTTTGCCATCTATATCGCCACCGGGCAGAAGATCTGGCGGCGGCGCGGCCTGCTCATCGTCAAATGGACGCTGCTGGCCGCGCTGGGTTTTTTCGCGGTGCTGGTGCTGGAGCGGCTGGCCCTGATGTTGTGAGCCCGCCGCCCCGGCTGCGTGTGGCTTACTGCGCCGTGTAGCTGACCGTCAGCTGGTAGTTGCCGGCGGTATAGCCTTTCAGCAACACATAGACATCGCTGTTGGCCGCCGCGTTGATGCTGCAGGTCTCGGTGGCGGTGCTGCCATCGCTCTTGCAGTCATAGCTGGCCGTCGTGGGCACAGCGGCTTTCTTGACGAACAAGTCGATGTCGCCGGTGCCGGTGGTGCTGGCCTTGAACGTGCCGCCGGCCTTGACCTTGAAGGGACCGAAGCTCCGGGTTTGGTTCAGGGTCGGGCTGCCGCTGAAGTTTTCCACTTTGTCACCAGGCGGCGGCGTGCCAGGGCCGTCGGCACCCAGTTCCACCGCATAGGCCAGGGCCATGCGCGCGAACTTGAGCGAGTGCTCGGCATTGCTGCCGGTGTTGGCATAGGTGTCGTTGGCGGTGTGGATGTAGGGGTTGTCGGCCGCGAACGAGGACTCAAACGGCATGGTCGCGAAGTAGCCTTGCGCGTTCCAGCTGGCATGGTCCGAGCAGGCGTAGCCGCAGCGGTCCGTGCCGATCTTCAGGGTTGGCAGATAGGTCTTGATCAGGTTGGTGACGAAGGTGTTCTGGCCGGCGTCCGTGTAGTCCGTGAAGATGTAGATGTCATTGGCGGCGCCTTTGTAATTCGTCATGTCCAGCTGGATGACGCCGACCACATTGGTGTTGGCCGCGGCAAAGCTGCGCGCGATCTCTGCCGAGCCACGCAAGCCCACCTCTTCGGCCGCATAGGCCATGAACTTCAGGGTGCGCCGAGGCTTGAAGTTACTGGCCACCAGAGTGCGGATGATTTCGGTCAGGCTGGCCACGCCCGAGGCGTCGTCGTCGGCGCCCGGCGCCCGCGTGGTTTCGCTCGTGCCCGAACTGACGATGGAGCCCAGATGAGCGCCCAGCACGACCACTTGGGCGGCGTTGTCCGTGCCCTTGAAGGTCAGGATGACCGACTTCTGCGGCCAGCTGGCATGGGTGAACTGCTCTACCGTGATGTCACTGCGCCCGCCGGCCAAGGTGGTCCAGCGGTTCTTCAGCCAGTTCGACGCATTGGTGCCGCCGCTGGTCGTGTAGTAGCGGTTGGTGTTGGCCGACAGGTCGAGGATGGTCTGGCCGATATTGCTGGACTGCATTTGTGCCAGCATGGGCGTGACCAGGGTTTGCTGGTCGATCACATAGCTGGGCCGCGTGGCGGCAACCAGGGGCTGCATGGGGCGGCTCAAGGCGCTCAGGCTGCGCTGACCCTCGGCCTGGCTGGCGTGGAACATATAGCCGCCGCAGCGGCGCAGCTTCTCATGCACCGCGGCCGAGAGCTGGCTCAGGACTGCCTCTTCCACTTCGACCAGGTGCACGCGTTCGGGCTGGCGCGCTGCCGTGGCGTCACCGGCGGTCTCGCTCACCGAGGCCAGTGCGTCGACGCTGGCGTTGGAGCGGGCGGCCGGATGCACGCGTTGCAGCTCCTTGAAGGCGGCATCGCCGAGGCTGATCCAGACCTTGTTGCTGGCCGCGGGCTTGCTGGCTTTGGTGGTCTGGGCCATGGCGCTGGGGCTGAGCAGGGGGCTGAGTGCCAGCAGGCCGGCCAAGGCTGGGGCCAGCCAGATGCGCGGGCGCTGAAGGGAGTGCAGGGTGGGCATGGTCAAGGTCTCCTTGTGGGTGTGGGGGCAGGCCTGTGCCGGCCGGCGCAGGCGCCAGTGCCGCTTGGGGCTCGCCGCAGAACGCGGGTTCGCCGCGGCTTCGGCCAGCCGGTGTTGAGGGCCTTGCCGAGCGCGCAACCATCCTCCTTTAGCACCTCTTCGTGAAATTGGGGCGAATGCGGATGTCAGTTCTTACAGCTTGTGCGGAAACCGCCCGTCACTAGGATTCGCTCCCACTGACCGGCTGCCTTCAAACGTGGCGGGCGGCGGCCGCGGCGCCTTGCGCTGCGGCACGGCGACCGGGGTCAGACGGTGAGGGGCACGGCCTTGCGATCCAGGGTTTGACCTTGCCGGCCCGCAAGCCACTCACCGGTCTGCCGGGTCTACAAACATGGGCTGACAAGCCTTCATTCCTAGGAGTCGAACGATATGCAAGCAAACTTCACCTTGATGGCCCGCAGCGCGCTGCTCGCCGCTGCGGCATCGCTGGCCTGCCAGGCCATGGCCGCTGACCGTTTGGAGCTGGACGGGACCAATTTGGCTCGTGCCGGCATCGTCGCCGCGCGTGGCGCCACCGGCCCGGCCGCGGCACTGGGCCTGGCCAGCGAAGAGCTCAAGCCCCTGCGCAGCCAAAGCTACGACAACGGCCTGGTCGTTACACGCTACCAGCAGCTCTACCAAGGTGTGCCGATCTGGGGTGAGGGCGTGGTCGAACATGTCGCCAACGGCTCCAAGACAGCCACCTTCTCCGGCGCCTTGCTGCGCAATCTGAACCAGGACCTGGCGCACACCCAGCCCAGCCTGTCCGCCGCTTCGGTGCTGACGGTCGCCAAGAGCCTGGTCAATGGCGTGTTCAAGGTCTCCAACACGGAGAACGAGCAGGTCACGCTCTACGTCAAACAGAACGACAAGGGCGTTGCCCAATTGGTCTATCTGGTCTCCTTCCTGACCAGCAAGGGTGATGAACCCAGCCGCCCGTACTTCCTGATCGACGCCAACAGCGGCTTGGTGATCGAGCGCTGGGAAGGCCTGAATCACGCCAATGCCACCGGCCCCGGCGGCAATGCCAAGACCGGCAAGTACGAGTACGGCACCACCTACGGCCCTCTGGTGGTGACCGCTGACTGCCAGATGAACAGCGGCAATGTCGTCACCGTTGACCTGAAAGGCGGAACCACCGGCAGCACGCCCTTCAAGTTCACCTGCCCTCGCAATGAGTACAAGCTGACCAATGGCGCCTACTCGCCGCTGAACGACGCGCATTACTTCGGCAATGTGGTCTTCAATATGTACCAAGGCTGGTTCAACCTCCGCCCGATCAGCCAGACCCTGTACATGAAGGTGCATTACAGCAGCAACTACGAGAACGCCTTCTGGGACGGCTCGGCCATGCACTTCGGTGACGGCGCCTCCACCTTCTACCCGCTGGTGTCGCTGGATGTGTCCGCGCACGAAGTCAGCCACGGCTTCACCGAGCAGAACTCGGGCCTGGTGTATTCCAACCAGTCCGGCGGCATGAATGAGGCTTTCTCCGACATGGCCGGCGAAGCCGCCGAGTACTTCATGAAGGGCACCAACGACTGGTTGGTTGGCAGCGAGATCTTCAAGGCCACGGGTGCCCTGCGCTATTTCGCCGACCCGACCCGCGACGGTCGCTCGATCGCCAACGCCGCCAACTACTACAACGGCTTGGACGTGCATCTGTCCAGCGGCGTCTACAACAAGGCCTTCTACTTGCTGGCCACCAAGCCCGGCTGGAATACCCGCAAGGCTTTTGAAGTGATGGTCGATGCCAATCGCTTGTACTGGGCGGCCAGCAGCACCTTCAATCAGGGCGCTTGCGGTGTCGAGAAGGCGGCCACCAACCGTGGCTACACCGTCGCTGACGTGACCGCGGCCTTCTCGGCCGTCGGTGTCAGCTGCGCCACCACACCGCCTCCCGCCACCATCCCCTTGACCAAGGGCGTGGCCAAGACCGGCATCAACCTGGCCACGAATGCCAAGCTGACTTACACCCTGGTGGTGCCGGCCGGCGCCAAGAACCTGAGCTTCAAGCTCTCGGGCGGCACGGGTGATGGCGACATCTACCTGAAGTTCGGCTCGGCTCCGACCACGACCAGCTTTGAGCTGAAGTCGGATGGCTCGACCAACACCGAGACCATCACGGTCGCAGCCCCCAAGGCCGGCACCTACTACCTGCTGCTGAATGCCTATGCCGCAGTCTCGGGTGCCAGCTTGGTCGCCAACCACAACTGAGTTTGAGCGCTGCCGCGGCCTCCGGGCCGTGGCTGTCTGCTGAACCACGGCAAGGCCGGTCCTGACATGCGCAGGATCGGCCTTGCTTTTTGGGCTTTGGGCGCGAGCGTGGGTGGTGCGAAGATCGCGGCTCCGAATCTTTACGCCGCTCGGTGGGAAGCACATCCATGACTTCTTCTTCTGGCTCGCAAGAACGGGACGCCGACGCGCTCCCGCCACCCGACGCTGAGGCGCCTGCCGATGCCGGCGCAGCTCTGGAGGCGGCACCGGGCCAGGAAGCCGAGGCAGCAGCTGCCATCGACCCCGAGGAAGCCGAGCGCCTGGCAGCCCAACGCGAGGCCGAGGAAAAAGAGGCCGCCGAGCGCGAAGCGCGCTTGCAGCGCCTGATGCAGAAGATCGCCGCCCATGCCGACTTTGCGTCCATGAAGGACTCGGTCCGTTCCATGCAAAAGGTCAGCCGCTCCGAGAAGGCGCACACCCGTGCCCTGACCGGCGAGATCTCCAATGACATCGCCATGACCGGCAAACTGTTGCGCCTGGTCAACGCCGCGTTTTACAGCTCGGCCGGTGGCGGCAGCATCACCAGCATGGAGCGCGCGGTCGCCTTGATGGGTTTCCAGACCATAGGCATGGTGGCCAGTTCCCTGATGCTGTTTGAGCGCTTGCCCAAGACGGCCGACGGCAACCGCCTGCGCCAGGAGTTTGGCCGCGCTCAGATGGCGGCCTTGCTGGCGCATGAGATGTGCAACAGCAGCAAGCACATCGAAGGCGCTTACCTGAATGCCCTGTTCCAGAACCTCGGCAGCATGCTCGCTGGCATGCACTTCGCCGAGGACACGGCCGCCATCGAGGCACGCCTGCAAGCCGAGGGCCTGCTTGAAGGCGAACCCGCTTGGCATGACAAGCGCGAAAAACTGGCGCGCCAGCAATGGGGCCTGGGCTTCGAGGAAATCGGTGTCGAGGTGGCCAAGAGTTGGGGATGGCCCGATTCCGTGCGCCAGGCCATGCGCAGCCTGGCGCCCAGCAGCCTGGAGCGGCCGGCTGGGCCTGAGGAATACCAGCGCGTGCTCTGCACGGCGGCGAACCGGTTGGCCGGCGACTTGCTGCGCCTGCCCGGCGGCGGCAATGCCGAGGAGCGGGCCGAGGCGCGCAAAGCCTGTGTTGAACGCTTTGCCGCCGAGATGGGCGTGCCCTTGAATCTCGACCCCGAGGTCCTGCCCGCCGTGGTTGAACAGGTCAAGCTGGTCTGGGACGATCTGGCCAAGGCCCTGGGCTTCGACCCGGTGCCAGTGCCGGTCAAAGCCAAGACTGCCGAAAAGGCGTCCGAGAAAGCGTCCGAGAAAGCGCCCGAGAAGGCCACCGCCAAGCCTGCCCCGGCGCCCACCCCAGCGGCCCGGCCTGCCGCCGCACCGGCGCCCGCCAACCCCGTCATGGCCGAGGCCTTGTCGGCCGCGCTCGAGCGCGTCAGCGAGCTGGTGCTGTCCGGCGCTCCGGCCGCCAAGCTTCTGCAGCTGTGCATGAAGGAAATGCAAGACGCCTTGCAGCTGCAGCGCGTCATCGTCTGCTTGCGCGACCCCGCCAGCGGCAGCCTGCGTGGCCGCATGGGCATGGGGGACCGGGCCCAGGAGTTGGCCCCGGTGTTCGACATTCCGCTCAAACCGCCCAGTGAACTGTTTGGCCTGCTTTGCAGCAAGGGCGCCGACACCTTGATCTCGGACGCCTCCGACCCCGTCATCGACCAGCGCCTGCCGCCTTGGTATGGCAAGCAGGTGCGCGCCCAGACCTTTGTACTCCTGCCTATGGTGGCGGGCGATCAAGTGCTCGGCGCTTTCTACGGCGACCAGGCCGTGGCCGGCCGCCTGCAGATCGGCGAACGCGAGCTGCGCCTGCTCAAGACCCTGCGCAACCAGGTCGTGATGGCCATGCGCTTTGGCGGCGCTGCCCCAGGAGGCTGAAGCGCAGCGTGAATTGTTGGCATTGGGGTGCTTGGGGGCGACCCGGCGGCGCACTGCGCACAAGCATGGATTGAGTTCAGGCGGCAAGGGCCGATGAATCAGGGTCTGTCATCCGCTGCCCCCATAACGACAATGAATTCAGAAACGAGCGCCACAGAGGCCCTGGCCTCGGCCAGCCCCGATTTTCCCGTGGCCGAAGCTGCCGTGGACTTAGTTGCCGACCCTGCTGACCCTGCTGTCCTGGCCGCCGCCGAAGCCGAGGCCGCCCGTCTGGCCGCCGAGCGCCAGGCCGCCCAGGAAGCGGAGGATCGCGCCGCCGCCGAGCGCGAGGCGCGCCTGCAGCGCCTGATGCAGCGTATCGCCAAGCATGCCGACTTCGCCTCCATGAAGGACTCGACGCGGCTGCTGCAAAAGATTGCCCGTTCCGAGACCGCGCACGCGCGCGCGCTGAGCGGCGCCATCTCCGACGATGTGGCCATGACGGCCAAGCTGCTGCGCCTGGTCAATGCCGCCTTCTACAGCTCGGCCGGCGGCGGCAGCATCACCAGCTTGCAGCGCGCCGTGGCCTTGATGGGCTTCCAGACCATAGGCATGGTGGCCAATTCCTTGATGCTGTTCGAGCGTCTGCCCAAGGGCGCCGATGGCAACCGCCTGCGCCAGGAGTTCGGCCGTGCCCAGCTGGCGGCCCTGTTGGCCCACCAGTTCTGCAACAGCAGCAAGCAACTCGACGGCGCCTACCTGATTGCCTTGTTCCAGAACCTGGGCGGCATGCTGGCCGGCTTGCACTTTGCCGAGGACATGGAGGCCATCGAGGCGGCCTTGCAGGCCCGCGAGCTGGCCGAGGGCAGCCTGGCTTGGCAGGAGGGGCGCGAAAAACTGGCCCGCGAGCAATGGGGCCAGGGGCTGGAGGACATCGCCATCGAAGTGGCGCGGCAATGGGGCTGGCCCGAATCGGTGCGCATGGGCATGCGCACGCTGCGCCCCAGCAATCTGGAGCGTGCCTGCAGCCCCGAGGAGTACCAGCGCGTACTCTGCACCGCCGCCAATGACCTGGCCGCCCAGCTGCTCAAGCTGCCGCACTCGGGCAGCCCCGAGGAGCGCGCCGAGGCCCGCAAAGCCTGCGTCGAGCGCTTCGCCGCTGAGCTGGCCGTGCCCCTGGGCCTGGACCCCGAGCCCATGCCCGAGGCGGTCGAGAGCGTCAAGCAGGTCTGGGACGATCTGGCCCAGACCCTGGGCTTTGGCGCCGTCGTGGCTGCGCCGGCTGCGGCTGGCAAGTCAAGCAGTTCCTCCAAGCCGGCCAAGCCCGGCGATCTGGCGACCCCTGCGAACAAAGCTGCACCGGCGCCTGCGGCCGCTGCACCCCGCCCGGCAGCGCGCCCGGCGGTGGCCAACCCTGCCATGGCCGAGGCCTTGTCCAGCGCGCTGGAGCAGCTCAGCGAAATGGTCTTGTCCGGCGCCGCGCCGGGCCAGCTTCTGCAGCTGTGCATGAAGCAGATGCACGAGGCGCTGAACCTGCAACGCGTCATCGTCTGCCTGCGCGACGCCAGCCATGGCGGCTCCTACCTCAAGGGGCGCATGGGCCTGGGCGAGCGGGCCACCGTGCTGGCGCCGCTGTTCGACATACCGCTGGCCCCGCCGACGGAGTTGTTCGGCCTGCTCTGCAGCAAGGGCGCCGATACGCTGATCTCCGACACCGCCGACCCCGTGATCGCCCAGCGCTTGCCCGCCTGGCATCGCCAGCAGGTCCGCGCCGGCACCTTTGTGTTGCTGCCCATGGTTGCCGGTGGCCAGGTCTTGGGCACCTTCTATGGCGACCGCGCCGAGGCCGGCACCTTGCATATCAGCGAGCGCGAGCTGACCCTTCTCAAGACCTTGCGCAATCAGGTGGTGATGGCGATGAGGTTTGGTGGGGGGAAGGGCTGAGCCACCTGCTTCTTATCACTGCGGCGGCCTCTTGGGCGGATTGCCGAACTCGGCGTCGTTCGCGCTGAACATGGGGGTCGCCGGCGCGCGATGTGGCTGGAGTGGCGGTAAGGAGACGACAACCGTGCCGGCGATTCGGTCCGACAGCGAACGTCGATCGCGCGTGTACTCAATGAGGAGCGCGTCGATTGCCAGCCAGAATGCGCCCGCCAGGGTGATGGCCGCTGTCGCTGTTCTCGGAAGGGTGGCCATGGAAAACGCCCAACTATCGGCCGACAACAAGCACCACGGGAGCGCAAGCGAGGTCGATCGCAGCAAGGCGGGGCCTGCGGCAATCGGTAGGCCCTCAGGCGTGATCACCGCGATGTTTTGGACATGCTTGCCCGGCGACGCACCGCCGCGGTACACGAGAAAGAAAAAGTGATAGGCCAGGAACAGCAGCGAGTACTCGAAGGCGCCCGCGTTGGGTATGCCCACGCAGTAGCTTGCTAAGGCTGCCGGAAGCAACAGCAAAGAACAGGCGACGAGATCCAGAACATACGCGACGCTCCGCGCTTGGCTCGGAGCCAGATGGGAGTCATGGTGCGGTGCTGGCATATGAAACCTCGCGAGTCAGCTCAGTAATCCGAAATTCACCCCCACCTTTGGGTGCACGTGCATGCTCAAAACTTCGCGCGTCTGGATTCGCAGGTGACTCTTAAATGGTGGGCCGGGAGCTTCTGCACGTACGGAGGATTGTGCCGCTTGTTCTTTGCGTTACCGGTGTTCTATCGGATCGACCCAGACGCTCGAGAGTATCGCGACATTCTCGACCTTGCAGTACAGCCCTCCCCAGCTTGGCATGCTTGTCTTGACGCGCCTGGTTTACGCCCTAGATGGCGCAAGACTGCCTTCGTGAAACACCCGGGCTAATTGGCTGCCACAGGCGCCAGCGGGGGAACGGGGCGATGGTCCAGACTCATCACTCGTGCGAGCCGCCAACGCCCGTCTTGGAAGCGCCAGAGATTGATAAACTTTGCCATGCTGCTCGTGCTGGCGCCTCGCTCGTCAAACCGATGCATCCCGATCTGCGCGGCGCCGTATCCGTGGATCGGATACACCCTCAAGCTACCGGGCACGAGCGTTCGCTTGACACCCCGGTGACCGGGGCACGAAGCGGTGAGTCGGCGGGTGTTCTCGCGTACTTGTTCACCGACCGCCAGACCAGTTTGGTCGTGATAGAACTCAACGTCGTCGGTGAAGATGGCGTTGGCTTTTGCCGCGTCGCAGGTCTCGAAAGAGGCTTCGAAGAGGGAACGGTCCATCTGCGCAAGGGCGTCGAACAACTCACCGGACTGCAAACCGTCGGTGTTTGCCGCAGGCGGCGCTGCGGGTATGTGCGCGAGGCCCACCGGCGACGCGGCCGTGCTGTGCTGATCGGGCGGGCTTGCACCAGCCAGCGAAACGACTGAGGCGGCGAGTACTGAGAAGACGAGGAATCGCAAGATGCTCTCCTGTGTGGCGTATCTCGATGGGCGTGGCGAGCCGCTGAATGCAAAGGTCGCGCGCCGGCATGCTATCCAAGGGCGAATCAAGCCGCTATCGAGGAATTCCCATGGGAGACGCCAAGCTGCCACCTTCGCGCTCATCGGTACAAGCGTCTGTCCGTTAGCATCACCGTTCTTGGACAAGATCACTGAACCATGCGCTGAAAGGGTGGCTGTGAAGACTTGGCTTGCGACATTCGCGTTCGTGTTCCTGCTCTGCATGGCGGGCACAGCTCAAGCACAGCCCGAGCTGGGCAGCGTTTACGACGTGCAGGACAAGCTCTTGCTCAAGACGCGTGACGGTGCGACGGTCTCTGGAATTCTGGTTCGTCGGAAGGATGCGACGGCTCCCTTGCCCACGGTCTTGCAGTTCACGATCTACGTCCGCCCGGAACGTGACCTGGCCAGTCTGAAAGAGATTGCCGACCGTGGCTATGTGGCCATGATCGCCTACAGCCGCGGCAAGTATCTGAGCCCGGATGCCATCGCCCCCTACGAGCACGACGGCAGTGATGCCTATGACGCGATCGACTGGATCAGTCGCCAGCCCTGGAGCAATGGTGCGGTCGGAATGTTCGGTGGCAGTTACAACGGCTTCACCCAATGGGCGGCGGCCAAGAAGCTGCATCCCGCCCTCAAGACCATCGTGCCTTATGTGGCAAATCGCCCGGGCATGGGCTTGCCGATGGAGAACAATATCTTTATCAATCCGAACTATCAGTGGGCCTTCTACGTTAGCAATAACAAGACTCTGGATGAAGAGGTCAACAAGGACCGTGATCGCTTCCGAAACTTGCAGTTCGCTTGGTGGAACAGCGGCGCGGCCTACCGCAGCATCGACAAGCTTGATGGCACGCCGAATCCCCTGCTGCAACGCTGGCTGCAGCATCCGTCCTACGACAGCTATTGGCAGGCCATGGCCCCGTATGGTGAGGAGTTCAAGCAGATCCGGATACCGGTGCTTTCGGTCGATGGCTATTACAACGACTCTCAGGTGTCCGGCCTGGACTATCTGCGCGAGCATGTGCGCCATGTGCCCAAAGCCGAGCATTACCTGATCATCGGCCCCTACGGCCACTTCGGTGCGCAGCGGGGCGGTGAGAAGGTCATCAATGGCTTGGACGTGCCGGCAGCCGCACTGATCGATACCAAAGCCATCACCTACCTATGGCTGGACCATGTCTTGATGGGTGGCCCCAAACCCTCGGTCTTGAAGGACAAGATCAACTACCAGGTGATGGGCACAGACCGGTGGGGCAGCGCGCCGTCACTAGAAGCGATGAGCCAGCAGACGCTCAAGCTCTTCCTGCGTGGCTCGCGCCTGGATGCCGCAAGGCCTGGCAAGCAGGCCTTCCTCACGCAAGAGGTGGATCTGAAGGACCGCCAGCAGTGGACCAACAGCTATTACCCTGGGTCCATCGTCACGGATGACATCGACAGGAGCAGCGGCCATGTCTTGGTCAGCGAACCGTTTGCAGACGAGGTGCTGTTCAACGGCGCCTTCAGCGGCGAGATTCTCGCGCGCATCAACAAGCGTGACTTTGACGTCGGCGTCACCCTGTACGAACTGACACCGGAGGGCAAGTACTTCCACCTGTCCTATGTGATCAAGCGCGCCAGCTACGCCAAAGACCCTGCACGGCGCGTCTTGCTCACGCCGGGACGTGTCGAACGCATTCCCCTCGGCTCGACGAAACTGGTCAGCAAGCGCATGGCCAAAGGCAGCCGCCTGGTCGCCTACCTGAATGTGAACAAGAATCCGTTTTCTCAACTGAACTACGGCACCGGCAAAGACGTCAGTGACGAAACCATCGCCGACGCAACGGAGGCGCTGAAGGTTGAGTGGTCGAACCGTAGCTTCATCACCGTGCCGATTTTGCGGACGGGGCCATGATCGTCGACTGAATGGCGTGGCATCTGACGAGCGTGGCTGTCGCGCCGCGCCGCGCCGCTCGTGGACGCAAAAAGAAAAGAGCCCGGCAGCTTCCGGTGCTGGGCCCTTTGGGGCTTCATTCCTATGCTCGCCTGGAACAGGCCGGATCTGCCCACCGCGGCCGCACTGGCCGAATCCTTGGTGGTGGTCAGCAGGCGCGGCGCCAGCTTGACCGTTTGGGCATTCCCATCCAGCTTGAAGCGCCACTCGGGCGCCGGCCTCTCCCCGATGTGGACCGGCCTCGCTCACCCGCACGAACCGCGTGAACGCCGGCGGCGAGATGCCCAGCTTGCGCGCCGCGCCAGTAAAACCGCAGGCACCGACCACCGCCACCAAGACACTGAAGAGATGCGGTCGGTCCAACTGTTCCCTCTTGCGTAACGGTGTATTGGATTGGCTGGTGATTCTATTCATCGACCGATTCAACGACAGTTCAGTCATTCGCTGAATACGCAGCGGATACCCACTGCGACTCCCCGTTTTTGACCCATTTGGAGATTGACCATGTCCCGCATCAGCATCCCTAGCGTCGAGCAATCCCTTGAGGCCACCAAGCCCCTGCTGGCTGCCGTCCACAAGCAACTGGGCGTGGTGCCCAATCTGATGAAGCTGGTGGGTCACAGCCCCGCTGCGCTGGAAGGCTATCTGTCGCTGAGCGGCGCGCTGGCCAAGGGCAAGCTGAGTGTGCAGCTGCGCGAACGCATCGCCCTGACCGTGGCCGAATTCAATGGCTGCGACTACTGCCTTTCGGCCCACAGCTATCTGGCGGCGAACGTGGCCAAGATCAGCGCAAGCGAAGTCGACGCTGCCCGTGCGGCGCATTCCGACGATGCGCGCACCGCGGCTGCGCTCCAGTTCGCCCGCCGCGTGGCCGAGTCGCGCGGCCGTGTCGCCGATGCCGATCTGGCGGCCTTGCGCGCCGCCGATTTCGACGAGGCCGCCGTGCTGGAGATCGTGGTGAACGTGGCCCTCAATGTGCTGACCAACTACGTCAACAACGTGGCCCAGACCGACATCGACTTCCCCGTGGTCACCGCCAAGGCCGCGGCCTGAGCTGCCGCTCGCCATCCCGGCCACAGTGAATTGGGCCTGTGAGCGTTTCTCAAGCAGGCCGCAAGTCGGTCTTGGGTCTACCATGGCTGCCAGTGCCAGCCCGCAACACGACACCAAGAGCCATCATGAGTTCTGAACCGTCCTCTAATGAAGTGCAAGGCCTGCGCCAGCAGCTGGCCAGCCAGCGCCAGGCTTTGCTGGCCAGCTTGCTGGTCTCGGCCTGGATGGTCGAGGCGCGCGACCCCTACACCGGCGGCCACCTTCGGCGCGTGGCACGCATGGCGCATGCACTGGCCCTGGCCTCGGGCAGCACGCCGCGCGAGGCCAGCCGCATCGCCATGGCCGGCTTTCTGCACGACCTGGGGAAGGTCGGCATCCCCGACGCCATCCTGCGCAAGCCGGGGCGGCTCAGCGAGGAAGAGTTCGCAACGATCAAGACCCACCCGCGCGTGGGCGCACGCATGCTGGCCGGCCATCCCTTGGCGGACCTGGTCGTCGGCGTGATTCACCTTCACCACGAAATGCCCAATGGGCGTGGCTATCCCATGGGCCTGGCGGACACGGAGATTCCGCACGATGCCCGTCTGGTCGGCATCTGCGACGCCTTCGATGCCATGACCAGCACGCGGCCCTACCGCGCGGGCATGCCCATCGCCAAGGCCCTCGACATCATCGAGTTGGAAATGGGTCAGCAGTTCGACCGGGCGCTGGGGGCGACGTTTGTGCGCATGGGGCGGGCCGGCGCCTTCGATGCAGTGGTCGGTCATAGCGATGAGGGCATTCCGCTGCAGCACTGCCCCGCCTGCGGGCCGACCCTGGTGCGCACGCGCAGCGCGCGCGCTGGCGACCACCTGGCCTGCCCCGCTTGCGCGGCTCGGTTCACCTGGGCCGCCTTCGAGCAGGGCTTGCAAGCCCAGCCAAGCGGCGAGCACGCCTTGCCCGAAGAGATGGAGCCCGGCCTGGACCGCGCTCAGATCGAGGCCCTGGTGCTCGATTGGGCTGATGCCATCGCGGGCGACTGAAGGCTTTCGAAACCCCACCCTGTTTTCAGGACCTAGAACCATGCGCAGTCTTCGTCTTTGCTTGCCGCTTCTGGCCTCGGTCCTGCTCTGCGCTTGCAGCGCCGTGCTCGATGCGGGCCGGTCGCCGACGGTGTCCTTGCCCTTGCACCAGGCCTGGTTCGACGGACGCAAGGTCGACTATGTGACCACGGACATCTCGGATCCGGCCATGGCCCAGGCCCTGGGCGTCCATCTCGTACCCCGGCTGGCCCTGGCCCTCCCGGCGCCCGGCCGACCCTCGTTGGTGGAGCGGGTCTACAAATTCGTCGACGACTCCCAGATCACCGTTTTTCAGTCCGCCCCTTCGCCGACCGGCCCGGGCAACACCGACACCTCCTACAGCCCGTTGTGGCGCATGGTGCTGGTGAAGTGGAAGCAGCCGGCTCAGGCGCGAGAGTTGAAGTCCGAAGAGCAGATCCTGAGCGCCGTGGAAGCTCAGGAACTTTCGCTGCAGATGACGGACATCATCGTCAACTGCCCGATCACGCGTTCGGTCGACGGCCGGGCCATCGCCGGGGCCAAGTAGCGCAATCAGGCGAGGCTTGGGCGAAGCCGGGCTGGTGCGTATTGAAGTCAGTTCACGGCGCAGACCGAAACTCAAAGAGGCCAAGGCGTACCCGGAAGACGGCTTGTGCCGGGCAAAGGGTCAGGTCTTGCTATCGGGGCTTGAAACTGTGGGGAGGCCTTGCAGACAGCTTGGTCCGGTCAGCGGGCCGCCACCTAGCCAGCGAAGCCAATGAGCGAGGACTGGGATAGTGTGCCCCATGCCCAACCCCACTCCTAGCCCCAGTAATTCCCGGCCACGCCAAACAGCCAAAGCAAGAGTCCTGCACCCGCAGCCAAGACAGTGATTGGAGTTTCCCGCCCCGAGTTCTCGACCAAGGAAAACGGAAATGTGAGGCAATCCAGGAGGTACTGCTTGGGGTGTGCCCCACCACCAAGAAGCATCAGCGCAAGGCCGGCGCCTTCAGCTGCATTGAACTTCTCGCCTTCGTACAAAGACGCGCCTGCCCACACAAGACTTGCTCCGGCCCCCGCGATGAACAGGCCGCAAAGAAGAAATTCGGAAACGTCGTAGTCGGGGTGGTCGCGCATGGAGAAGAGCAGATGCTGCTGCGTATTGGGTGGTTCGATCTAACGACAGGTTAAAGCGCAGTTCAGACCTAATTGCCGACTACCGCTTGCCAACCAACGCAACGGACGCAATTGGCAGGACTACCACGATAGGGATTGCGGCACAAAGTGCTGCCTCTGCTTTGACCCAACCTTGGATGAGCTTCTTTCGCCAGAGATAACCGGCATAGCCCCCAAGGGAAGGAGCGCCGACAAAGATAGCAAAGAACAATCCAAGGCTCGCGGCGCCAGACCAATTGCCGAAGAGCGCGTGCATCGCTGCCGCAAATAGTGCAGCGTAGGACACCAGAAGAACTGGCCAGATGAAGATGCGTACTCTGGTCATGCGCTTTAACGTTGAAGCTGAGGGGCCGCAGCCAGCTGGCCGCGCGCAGCTGAAAATATACAGGCAGCGTAGCGCGGCCAGCTGGCGGAGGTCCACTCGAGCGACCAGTTAGCCCTCATGGTGCTGGGCTGGTGACTTTGCTAGCCGAACCATAATTGTTCCGGTGGTTTCATGAAGGTGAGTTTCGGTTTGGGAGTAACCATGCTTTTCGTAAAGCTGAATCAGCTTTGTATTCGTTGACGACGTCCAAGTTGCGAAAGTACTCAGGCCCTGGCCAGCAAACCATTGCTCACCTGTAGCGAGCAACAGATTGGCAATGCCAAGTCGGCGGGCAACTGGATCGACAAAAGTCGTAGAAACAAGTCCAAATGGATCTTCCCCAGTCCTGCTTTCCCGCCTGACAATCGTGTGCCCCAGAATGTTGCCGGAGGCATCTTCTGCAAGCAGTACAGCAGCGGTTGAAAGGCTGGAGTCCAAATGCCACCGAACGCGATCCCTAAGCCAGTCCATTGAGTACAGCGCCGTTCCAGTGGCTTCGCCTTCGACCTCAATCAACGTAGCGCGCATCCACTTGGCAACACGCTCAATCTCAGCCTCGGAAGCCGGATCAATAGGGCGAATGTGAATCGCGCTCATCGGGAAATGCTCATTTCGATATCGTGGCGTCTGAGGGCTAACGAGGCTGTCCAATAACCCGATATCCCCAACCACCCGCACTACTCTGGGCGTGTGAATGTCGGCGAAAGCGAGTTTCTGGGTTCATCGGTGAATTGGGGTCTGTAAGCCGCTCCAGCGG
>Ga0187842_1000614_pt1 | contig 17408 bp, 10 predicted proteins | sample SpaLakP09_SKY_41_FD_134514 | JGI IMG/M metagenome (GOLD analysis project Ga0187842, IMG submission 134514) | Oligotrophic lake water microbial communities from Sparkling Lake, Wisconsin, USA - SP09_SKY_41 | ecosystem: Environmental > Aquatic > Freshwater > Lake | place: USA: Sparkling Lake... | reverse complement strand
TCCGTACGTCGCGACCTTGCCGGAGGCGAGTTGGGGCGGATTGGTTTTCGCCAAGTAAAGCAGAGGCGCCGTAGGGACGACCTGCAGCGCGGGCGTCACCGCACAACCCGCAGGAATGCCGGTGCTGTTACAAAGGGCCGGGTTCATGGCCGAATTTCGCCCTGTCGGGTCCAGCGCAACTTTGTTGACCAGGGTGATGCTAACGGTCGGCGACCTCGGGGTGACGTTGATGCGCAATCGAGTGGTCCCGCCAGCGGGCAGGCCACCGGAGGGGAGACGGACCGTGCAAATCTGTAACTGCGAACTTGGCAGCGCCCCCGGCGGTGTGGTGCCGACCCCGCAGCTAACGCTCTCGGCCGCGACCCTGCCCCCATCAGGGGTCGCCCCGTTGAAAGTCATGTAGGAGGGGATCAGTTCATACAGCACCAAGGTCTGCTCGGTCGGTCCAGGCCCTGCGTTGGTGATGCTCAAGGAATAGTCGACCGCCTGCGCCTCCATCAACTCCACAGGGTTGCTGCTGCTCAAGGACAGGGCCGGTTGCGCGGCCGCATTGGAAAGCGGGGCAAACAGCACCAGCAAGAACGTCAAATGTCGAAGAATTCTTGAAAATTCAATTGAATATTTCATAGCTGCCCAAACAAGATGAATGCACCAGAATCATCAGAAGAATGAAAACCACTGACACCTTTGCTGCCGAATAGAGGTGGCTGTGTATGAGTCCCATCGCCTGCATCAGCCAGGGCGGCCTGCCTGCCCGCCCCTTCAGTGGATGCTCTGGGGATCGTTGCAAAACGATTTGTGGTCATGGTTTGGCGACCTCCATCGCAGAACTCAGGCTGTTCAGACGCGGCGCAATCGTGTTCTCATCGAACTTGAAGCGCATGCGAACATAAGGGCCTTTGCTGGTGAAGTTGGAGCCCCCCAGATCCGGGTCTTTGAGACCGAGAAAGTTGTACCCCCCGGACATCCACAGGTTGGGCATGAGCTGGTAACCGCCTTCGGCTCCCAGCACCAGTTGGCGGCTGCCACCGCGCGACCAAGCCAGGCCAGCCTGAAGGCCCAGATCCCAGCGGGCGTTGAGATCGCGCGTCAGACGCCCCATGATGAGCTGGGTCAGGCTGCTGCTGCGCAGACCGTCGGCATGGAGCTGCCCCCACTTGACGGCGTATCGGGCGCTGAGCAAAGTATCGCGGCGCGGTTGCACGTTGGCTTGCAGAGCGACGATATGCGACTCGGTAGTGCTTTGAGCTGAGGTTGCCAGGCCGGGGCTGGCGGTCAACAAGTCTTGCAGGCGGTGTTCATAACGTCCGATGAGGTTCCACAGGTCTTGGTCAACCGGACGGTAGGCAAAACCCACCTGCTGGCGCTGCAGCCGGGTGTGGCTGTTACCGGAACTGCTGTTCACGTCACTGACAATGCTGCGAGCCAGCAGACTCCAGTCGCGGTCGAGTTTGAGGGCCACGCCCAGGGTACTGAGGGTGCTGCTGGAGTCGTTGCCATGGCGAACCTCCACCGTGCCGGTGGCCCGCAGGCGGTCTTCGACGAGGTACTCGAGGCCACCGGTGTAGGCGGTAGAACCCAGCCCTGGCACACCGCCCAGCGCGCCAGTGTGTTCGACACCAGCGGTGCCGCGCAACTGCTCGGTGAGCTTGAAGGTGTTGCGCAGGCCAGTGGCGGCCTGGGCGGCGCGTCCGTCGATGGTGTCGACCATGCGGTATTCGTTGAAGAAACGGCCGCCTTCCATGTAGGCGGTTTCAACCCCGAGCAGGCCCACATTGTTCTGCACTGTGGTGTTGGCATCGTAGGGGTTGTTGTACAGGCTTGAGATCAGCGCATAGCGCCCATAGACGCGGGCAGTATCGCTGAGCTGGTAGTTGCCGCCCACCGTGAGAGCGCGTTTGTCGGCTTGGTTGAGGCCCTGTTCGGCCTCCACAAAGACATTGGCTTCGGGCACGCCGGGCAGCTTGCTGCTGAGGCGGCCGCGCACACTGGTGAAGTTGGGGTTGCTGGAGGCCACGTTGGCTTGTGACATCGAGGGACCGCCCACGCCATTGCCGCTGGAAACGCTGCCATAGCTGAAGCTGGCTGCCGTCGGGCTGGATTGCTGGCCGGTACGCAGGCCGATTTCTCCCACCAGGTCTTCGCCGAGGCGTTGTTGCACGCTGACGGCTGCGCCCTTGGACGTGCTGCTGACGCCGCCCAGGTTGCTGCCGTTGTACAGGGCTTCGGCCTTGAGCTGGGTCTTGTCGTCGAGGCGGTGCTCGAACTTCAGGTTGCCCACGGTCTTGCCTGCTCCAATGGTGGCATTGGGGTTGTCAAAGAATTCGCTGGTCTTGCTGAGCTGCACCAGGGCGTTGCTGCCGCTGTCCTGGCGACGCAACTCGACACGCAGGGCCTGACCTTCGCCTTTGAGGTCGGACTGGGTCTTGACCACTTCGCTGGACAAGGTGGTCTTGTCATCGATTCGGGCCAGGGCGGTGCCGGCAACCAGCTTGCGGCTGTCGTCAGGCTTGCTGTCGGTGGACACCACGGCGCCCAACTGAAGGTGGTCGTTGACGCGGAACTGCGCATCGGAGCCGGCGACCCAGTAAGGGGCGCCACCGCTGTCCACCGAGTAGCTGACGCGGATCGACTGCGGGTTCAGGCCGGTGTCGGGATCAAAAGTCCTGATTGGCGAGGTGAACAGCAAGGTCTTGCTGATGGGTTCGACGGTGTAGTCGACAAAGCGGGTCAGCACTGTGGTCTTGAGCACGGTCTGCATCTGGCGCGCATCGCGCACCAGAATCTCGACGGTTTCGCTGTTGACGACCATGTCGCCCAGGCCCGGCAGTGTGAACGGCCCCGAGGTGCCGTTGGCCGGGAACTCCTGGATCTGCTGACTCAGGGTGTCGCGGCTGATGTAGCTGCTGATGCGCATGTCCTTGTCTTCGAACTGGTGGCGCAGGCCGCTCACGGCGCGGTTGATCTGGCTGAGTTGTCGCACCTCGGGAGACGAGGTGGTGACGAAGTCTCCATACAACAGGAACGAGCGGTTCTTGTCAACGCGCACGTACAGTTTTCCGGTGCTCTGGGCGTCAAAGGTCTTGACCGAAGAGTCGCCGTAGACCGGATAGAACTGATCGGGCCGGATGTCGCGCAGCATCTGCTGGTTCTTGGGCTTGTCAGAATCGTAGGCGGTGGTGAGCAGGTACTCGCCCAGGATGGTGCCCTTGAAAAAGAACGCGGTGCGCGCCGACAGCTGGGCATGGCCCGACTGGGTGGAGAAACTGTTGATCTCCGACTCGAAGGCGCCGGCGGATGAGGTGCCCAGTGCAATCGGGCCGCGCTTGCTCAGGTCGAGGACACCCTCGACGATGCCGATGCCAGTGAGGGGGCGCAGGTCGGGCAGGAAGGCCATGCGGGCCTGCTTGGACAACAGGTTGGCGCGCACGCTCAGACGACCGTCCCCGGGGGCGGAGGGCGGGATGAATTCAAGCTCGGCTTCGCCGCCTTGCACGAAGGTCTGCACCCCGGGCTCGGTGGGGCTCAAATCTTTGACGTTCCAGACGCCAGCACTCTTCTCCAGGGTGATCTGAGTGCGGGTGTGGATGGGCACGCCGTGCTCGTCGGTGAGGCGCACCGTCACCTTGACTGGGGTCTTGCCGTCGGCCTTGGCGCTTTCTGGGGCCTTGAGTTCGATGCGGGCCAACGGTCCGGGCGCAGTGACTTGAAGGCTGACGCGCTCACGCACGTTGCCAAAGGTGTCGGCCGATTCGGCTTCGAGGGTGTTCAGGCCCGAGCGCAGGCTGATGCCGATGAACTCAACGGCCCAAAGGTCTTTGGATTCAAGGGTGGCCTTTTTGCCGACCCGGTTGTCAGGCACCGGTTCGCCATTGACCTTCAGGTTGATCTGGCCTGGCAGCGAACCCTTGATGCGGACATTGATCAAGCGGTCGTTCAGAACGGCGCCATCTTGCAGGCCCAGAAATGCGAGGCTGTTGTCAGCATCAGCGATCTGGTCTTCAAGCGCTTCGTGGCCGGCATGGGACTGAGTCTCCGACTCGCCGGCGGGCAGCTCAGGTGTCAAGGGATCGGTGTCAGGGGTTTTCACGTCTTCAGGACGGAACACGGGATTGAATGCCTGCGATTGGGTGGTGGCCATCGCCATGCCGTTGGCACCGGTGCCTCCGCTGGGCAGATCAATCAGTGGCCGCGGGGTGACGGTATCGGCACGGATGCTGCCGTCCAGGCCCAGTTCGCCACTGGCAGGCAGGGCGTTGGCCTGAGCCAACGGAGGCACTTGGCCCTTGGGGTCAAGGCGGGTGTTCAGTTGGCCCGCCAGACCTTCGAGTTGGGGGCGCTCAGCAATGGCTTTACGGCGGCCAAGGACCTCATCGACCATGGCCTGGTCGCCACAGTTGTCCACCGCGAAATTGGCCTTGTGCCATTCACCGTTCTTGAGGTCCAGAAAGACGCTGTCACCAGCGCCGGATTGCCGGTTCGACAGCAGGGCCAGATGCGCCCCCTTGGGCAAGCTGGTGGTGTCGATCTTCAGGGCGTGGGTGACCGGGCGCAGGCCGTAAAGGCTCCATTTGCCCTCGACATCGGTGATGACGCTGGTGCCGTCTTCCAACATGAGGCGCACACCCGGAACACCCAGTTCGCCTTCAGATTGCAAACCGTCGCGGTTGCAGTCCAGAAAGACCTTGCCGAAGGCGAAGGCAGCATCCGACATGACGCCACCGCCCACCTTCACGCGCCAGGCGGCTTCGTTGGAGACGCCGCCATCAGCGCGGGCCTGGGCCTTGTTGACGGCCACGCCATCTCTGGGCACGCCCGGCCCGATCTTGACGCGGTAGCGGACCGACACGGACTGCTTGGGGGCGAGTTGGAATGCCGGGTTGTTGGCAAAGTTGAGCACGGGCCCCTGGCCGCCGGCCGGGTCGGCCAGGGGCACAAAAGTGGTTCCGTTGTCGTTGGCGTCCGCGGCCTTGCTGATACGGGCGCTGCCGGGCACATAGCGGAGGCCCGAAGGCAATTGGTCGCGGATGGTGACACCGCTCAAGGCGTGGGTGCCGGTGTTGAGCAGGGTCAGGGTGTAGTCGAGCATGTCACCCAGTTCGGCCTGCGAGGTCGAGCCCTGCTTCTGCAGGGTCATGGACATGGGGTTGGGGGCGACCGGCGTGATGAACACCGATGCAGACCCATAGGCCATGGCCACCAAGGTGGGCAGTTCGGTCTGAGTGGTGGCTCTGCTTTGAGCGCGGTTGGGTGGCGGAGGAACCACGGGAGGCAAGGAACCGGCGGGCGTCAAGCCATTGCCGTTGTTGGGTGCAGCCGCCCAGGCGGTGTTGTTCAGCATGGCACCGTTGAGGGCGGCCCCGGGGCTGAGCGCAACGCGCACGGTCACGGTGATGGTTTCGGTCTGCCCGGCAGGCAGCGACTGTTGGCCATCAACCAGGTTCAGCCCTGCGCCCTGGGGCACGGTCAGCGCAGTGCCAGACGGCGCGGGGCATGGCATGCCCCCCTTGCCGGTGTAGCTGGTCGAGGGTGTCAGGATTTTGTGGAGGGACACAGGCACGCCCACCAGAGACCATGAGCTCACCGGCGCATTGGGCTGTCCGGTGTGGAAGGCACAGTCGAGGCTGTCGATCAGTTGCAACGCGGCAGCGGGGCTTGTGCCCTTGTTGCTCACGGTGACGCTGTAGTCGAACTGGTAGATGCCGGGGGTCTCGGTCGGCAGCGGTGGGGTGGCCGACACAGTCAGACCCAGCGCAGGCAAGGCCGTGGACATCGGTGTCGGCGACGCGTCATTGGTCGGGTTGCCGTCGCCGTTGGCGTCGGGCACCGGGCCGAAGGTGGACAAGGCCAGCAGAGCCGAAGGGCCACTGGGGGTGATCGAGGCGGTCGACTGGGCCTGGTTATAGACCGTCCCCGGCAGATTGCCGAGGTCAAAGCGGATGTCGAATTGCAGGGTGAACTCACCGCCCGCCGGCAGCACGCTGCCCGGGCCAAGCAGGTTGCTCTGTTTGGCCTGACCGGTAAAAGCGGTAGACAGGTTCACCTGAGTGCCGGTGCCCAGCACATTGAACACGCCCAGGCTGTTGGGCACCACGGTGTACTGTCCCCTGCCGGGCACGGTACTGGGGGTGTAGCCGCCCCAGTGGTTGGCACCGGTGCCTTCCAGCACGTCGTTCACGGCGATCTGGTAGAGCGGCAAGGTGGCGTAGCTTTTGACGCGCAGGTGGAAGCGGACGGTGGCTGTGCCGTCGGAAGCGCCATTGGCATCGATGTTCATGTAGGGCTGGCTGGCCAGCTTGGAGACACCGATGTGGTCGTCGCCCAAGACCGTGATCACCACCCTGTTGGACTGTCCCACAACGGGCGGTGCATTACCCAGCACGGAGGACAGGGTGGCGGTGTTGGGAATGGTGGCGCCGGGTGGTGCCACAGCAGCCTGAGCCGGGGTGATGCCCACCATCAGCATGCAGATTGCAAACCAGATCAAAAATGCTTTGATGGTTGGCAAACAAGAGCAGCGGCAGGTGTTTGAGCGCATGGTGAGGGTCATCCGGGCAAAGCTTGGCCGAGCCAATCCTGGACGGGCTGGCACGGTGAAAAACTTGAGGGGCATCGATTGCCCCAAAGAAGGGTGGCGCGCAACGGCGCTTCAGCCACTCCTGGAAACAAACCTTGGCAAAGGCCTGGGGCACTTGCGAGGCACGAGGCTTTTGCCAAGGGAGCGCAGCAGCGCTGCGCTCTAGGTTGGGAGGCTTGGCTTGATCAGACCCGAGGCAATCTCAGGCCCAACCAAGCCATGGCTTCAGTGCCTGCTCAATTGGCGTTGAGCTGAACACCGAACTGCATCGTCAGAGAGCCAGTGCCGGAACCCTGAAGGACGAGGTCGTTGCCGCCGCAGCTCACACCCACGCTGCCCGCTGTATGAACAAAGGCGGCGGAACCGGCTGTGGCGTTGGTGGCCACACACTGCGACGATGGTTGCTTCGTCGTGTAGGTGGTGTAGGACGGCACCATGTCATTGATCCAGACCTTGGTCACGGGGGTTGCGCCGTTGTTGGTGGCCGTGATGCGGTAGATCACGCAGCTTCCGGGCTTGGCATCGATGTTCTGCACCGTGAAGAGACCGGGGGTCCCGTTGCAAGCTGCATCCACTGCCAATTCCTTCACCAGGATCATCTGGCTGCCCACCACCGTGGTGGCGTCGCGGTTGTTGACCGTACCGCAATTGGAGGCTGCAGTGTCGGTCACCGTCAGGGTCACGTTGTCGATGAACTTGTCGATCGCGTTCATCGGAGCGGTCACCTTCAGGCGCAGCTTGACCGTGTCACCCTGCTTCAGGGCAGGCAGCGAGCCAGAGAGGGTCGTCTCGGAGTTGTCGGCATTCACCACAGAGATCGAGTAGGACCAGCCAGCACCAGAGTTTGGCGAGGTGGGAACCACCGACAAGGCACCGCAGGTCAGGCCCTTGTTGCCCGTGCTGGCGTTCTGCAGGGTGTGCAGATAGGTCACCGAACCACCGGGGCTGACCTGACCGTCCTGGTCCGAAGTCAACAGCAGTTGGGCCTTGTTGGCCGGGGTCAGCTTCACGGCGTCGAACTTGATGTCGGCCACGATGGAGCCATCAGAGGCGGTAGCAGCAACGGCCTTGACTGGAAGAAGATGTTCTGGATCACATCTGCGGTCACAGGCGCGGCGGGTGCGGTCACACAGGCAAGCACCTGGGTTTGAGCACCGGCGGCCACATCAATCGGCTGGCTCAGTTCAGCCGGAGGTGTGGAGGCATCGCAGCTGGCACCACTGGCGTAGAACTTGACCGTCCAACCCGAAGGCACGTTGCCGGGGAAGCTCTGAGCCTGGCTGGCAGCCAGGTTGAACTTGTTGGCGACCGTGTCGTTGTTCTTGATGAACAGATTGAAGCTGGCTGCCTTGCCCGGCGTGGTGGTCGCCGTGGTGGTGGGCTGTGTGCTGGGGCCTGCGCCCAAGTCACCGCTCACGGGATCGCTGGAACCCGCAGCCGTGTTGGTCAGGTCGACCAGGGCCATGCTGGTGGTGGTGCTGATCTGGTTCCAGACCGAGTCAACCACCTTGCCACCGGCCGTCCCATCACTGCCCACCGAGGTGGCGTCGACTCGGGCGCTGTAAGGACCGCTGCCCACAGCCACGTCACGCGGCATGACGACCTTCATCACGACCAGGACCGATTCGCCCGGCGCCAGAGGACCGGTGTCGACGATACCGTCATTGTTGGTGTCAAGCAGGGGCGTCAAGCCGTCAGCCTTGTAGAAGTTGAACTGCGTGGCGGCCGGGAAGTTGGCAGGACTGGCGGTACCCAGAACCGTGATGTTGAAGGTGTCCACACCGTTACCGGCGTTGGTCACATAGTTCTTCTGGAAACGCACCGAACCGTTCTGAGCAGCAGAGGGCTGCACATCGAGGTCGTCGCCCTTGGTGCTCGGCAGCGGCAGAGGACTCGTACCGTCAGGGGTTGTGAAACCCGACACGGTGGCGAGCACAGGCGCGAACTTCTGCTTTGTGGTGAAGGGCGGCTTGTTGGTCGGCGTGGTGGCGCAGCTATCGATGTTCGAGAACAAGCAATCGCCCGTGCCGAACAAAACCACGTTACCGGTGTTCGCACCATCAGGCGTGGCCTTGCTGTTCACCAGCACGACGAAGCTCACCGTACCCGAGGCGTTGGGCGCCACATTGGGCACCGAGACCGACAGGTTGTTGCCACTGACCGTGAAGTTGACCGAAGGGCCGGTGCTGGGCTCAGCCACCGCCACGCCGCCATTGCCACTCCAGACGGTGGACTTGGTCACATAGGTCATACCCGGCGGGATCGCATCCTTGAATGCAAAACTGCCTGCGGCGGCCCCATTGTTGGCGTAGTTGATCGTGAAGACGGTGTAGTTGCAGCCATTGCCACTCGTGACAGGCCAGGTGGTGCTGCAACTGGCCAGCGAAGGCGATGCCGTGTTGAGCGCAGGAGGCCAGTCGAGGTTGTTTGGCGCCTTGACCGACGGAGCCGTCAACGTCTTGGTGACCGCGAAGGCAGCACCATTGGTGAGGTTGATGGTGTCCGTGTTGGTCACGGTGATCTTGGCCGGGTCATAGACATCGGTCTTGCCGCCGGTGGCGCTCACAGTGCCCTTGCCCACCCACGGTGAAACTGCGGAACCTGGAACCAGATAGGCCACCACGAAGTTGTAGGCGCTGCCTCCGGCGACAGAGACCTGCACACCGTTCGCGCAAGAGCTCGCACTGCACAATGCGGTGCCGTTGCCGATGCCGGTGCCGTTTGGATCGGGATAGATGGAGATGGCGGTCATGCTCGGCGAATTCGAGCCACCATCAGCCGCCTTGAGGGTGAAGGTGTCGGTGGCGTTGCCGGTGTTGGTCAACACGTGCGGCATGTACACGATGTTGCCTACCGCGGCCACCTTGGTGTTGTCGTTGGTCAGGGTCAAAGAACCGACCTGTGACACGATGGTCAGCACGTTGTTGGACTTGGTTTCCTGTCGGATATTGGCGCCGTCGATGAAGGTTGCCAAGGCCTGGTTACCGATGTTGGTGCCTGCCGGTGGGGCTGCTGCGTGGGCGGTGCCGCCACCGAACGCAATCAAAGCCCCCAGCATCGTGGTTCCCAACCACGTGGTGATGGACTTACGGCCACCGGGTGGTGGACTTGTGTAGTTTTCCAAAATACTCTCCTTGATGATTTTCATTTATCTGCCCACCCCTGAAAATGGGCATACCCTGCCCCGCGGAGCATTGGCCCCGCAAGCAAGAAAATGAAGTACCAATAGCTGTGAATCAAAAGCCCAAAAACCCAGACAGGATTACAGGCAGCGGACATCCTGCCTACCGATATTCATTCAGTTACCTGAGGAATATCAGCAGACAAAGATCAGGTGAATCAAACCAGTCCCGCGATGGGCCCAGCGAATAAATAGATTAATTCTTGACAGGGCTGCTGCCCGTCACGCCCGATGCCGAAGCACCCTCAGAGGTGGGCGCCGGGCCTTCGACCTGAGTACGGGCCGAGACAACATACTCTGCACCGGCCGGCAATTGGCCGATCTCCCAACGCAGAGATCGGTACTGGGTGTAAGGCACGGCTTCGGTTTGGAGCTTTCCATTGACGCGCACCTGACGCATCAGGGGTTCACGGGAATATTCACCATTTTTTGTTGCTGCTTCAAGCTTGTCCGTTCCGGGCTTGGCAGTTTTGGGCAGGTAGTTCATGCCCACCGGAATGGGCAGAGTGGCCAGCAGTCCCTTCACTGGGCGGCCGTCACGGTTGGTATAGGTAGCGCGGTATTCGACAATATCACCGGGCTTGACAGTCTTGGCATCGGCCAGGGATTCTTGGCCGGAGGCATCTTTGACCACCTTGAATTGCTCAAGCTTGATGGCAACAACTTCATTGGGTGCCAAAGCCCGATGGCTTTGGGTGGCGCTGGACTGAGCCAGTGCCCAGGTCATGCACCCCAGGCCAAATATAAATACAAAAATGCGGCCAAGCCAAACATTTTCATTTTGAAAGCGAGATCTGTAAGACATATTGAACCTCTATCTGAAAATTGAGTGCGTCTGTAACGCTAGGCACTCAATGTACCGACGCCGAGCATTCGGTGATGTAGGACAAAACCGTCTCCAACACGCCCGGACATCGCCTTCATGAAAAATTCAAATGCCAACAGCCCGCGACTTGCGCGAAACTGACAAAAGCAGACCGATCGGCCAGCAAATTACATATACACGCACTTCGAAGTCAACCGCTCAAAGGAAATCACCTGAAAACGTGAACTTTTACTCATCCAGTCAAATCGCAATTTGTTTCTATTTAGCAAGAAACAGAACAGCTGAAGGACGACATCAGCGTGGGGCTGGCGACCATGGGCCGCAAGGTGAGCAGGCAGCGGCCCGCGCAGGGCCGCTGCACCGAAGGGTTCCTTCAGACCAGGCGCGTCGGTCGGGGAGCAAAGCCGTGGTTCAGGGGGCCATGCCCATGGCCGGTATGCACGCCGGCGCCTGCGGCAATCGCGCCCAGGATGTAGGCTCTGGCCTGCCTGCAGGCTTCTTCCAGATCCAGTCCGGCAGCGAGGCCGCAAGCCAGGGCGGCCGACAACGTGCAGCCCGTGCCATGCGTGTTGGCGCTGTGAATTCTCGGGCTACTCAAGTGCAATGGCGGACGCCCCGGTACAACCAGAACATCACATACCTCGCTGCCAGCCAGGTGTCCTCCCTTGAGCAACACCGCACGTGCCCCCAGCCCGAGCAAGGCCTGCGCCGCCGGCAGCAGGTCGGCCGCGGAGGGGATTGCCCGACCGAGGAGAAATTCGGCCTCATCGAGGTTGGGTGTCACCACGGTGGCCAGCGGAAACAGCGCTTGCACGACCAGGGTGGCGGTGTCCGTCGTCATGAGCCGGGCGCCGCTGCTGGCAATCATCACCGGGTCGACGACCAGGTGGGGCCAACGATGACGCTTGTGGGCGGCGACCACGGTGAGCACCGCATCCGGGCTGGGCAACATGCCTGTCTTGACGGCGTCCACCCCGATGTCCTCTGAGATGGCATCGATCTCCTGGGCCAGATGAGAGGCCGGCACCGCATGGATGGCACGCACCCCCTGGGTGTTCTGGGCGGTCAGGGCGGTGATCGCGGTCATGCCATAACAGCCCAAGGCGGCCACCGTCTTCAAATCGGCCTGGATGCCGGCACCACCCCCACTGTCTGAACCCGCGATGCTCAGCACTCTGAGGTAGCGAGCTGTTGAGGCGGCGGTCTGGTCAGCCAGGGGGTTCTCGGTCATGGAAAAAGGATCTCGAATGGCAGCAGGGGACGCTTCGATTATGGTGCCAGTCAAAAAGCGGAAGCTGTCTTTGTGCTGTAATCCGGGCTTGCGGATGAAACAGGGGTGCCTGTCGGGTGATCGAAACATCGGTTGCCGGGCTGGGCTGAGAAAGACCCTCATGACCCGATCCAGATCATGCTGGCGTGGGAAGTTTCCATCAACGACGCGCGGCCTCGTTTCGTCCTGCTCACGCCAACACCGGAAAAGGACAAACCTGATGCAGGCCGCCGTCGCCCCATGCTCTTGCGGAGCAACCCATGCCCTTTCAACCACCACCTTGTCCATGGGCAGGGAGCGTTGGGTATGCTGAAACCCGGGCAATCCCTTGTGATCCTCGGCGCCGGAATGATCGGGCGCCTGCTGGCACTGATGCTGGCGCGTCAGGGGTATCCGGTGGAACTGCACGATGCAGCAGGCCCAGAGGCTGATGGCGCGGCCGCTCGGGTTGCTGCCGCCATGTTGGCCCCACTGGCAGAGTCGGCCGTCACCGAAACCAACGTGGTGCGCATGGGGCAGTATGCGCTCGAGCGTTGGCCTGGGTTGATCGGCAGCCTGGGCCACCCCGTCTTTTTCCAACGCGAAGGCACCCTGATTCTCTGGCACCGGCAGGACCGCTCGGAGGCGCTGCGCTTTGAGAACATCCTGCATGCCACCACCACAAGACTTCCCGATCTGCCTCCGGTGGAGTCCCTGGGCAGCAGCCGGATCCGCGAACTCGAGCCGTCGTTGACCGACCGCTTCAACCAGGGGCTTTACCTTCCTGGCGAAGGGCAGTTGGACAACCGTGCGCTGCTGGACGCCCTGCTGCAGGAGTTGAAGACACTGCCAGTGCGCCTGCATTGGCACAGCCCGCAAGACCCCGACCACTTTGCCACGGTTGGGAACGCCTTCGTGCTCGATTGCCGTGGCATCGGGGCCCGCAGCCAATGGCCCGGCCTGCGGGCGGTCAGAGGCGAAGTGGCGCGGCTGCATGCGCCCGACGTGAGTTTGAGCCGCCCCACGCGGCTGATCCACCCGCGCTACCCCATCTATATCGCCCCCAAGCCAGGACAGGTGTTCGTGATCGGCGCCACGGAAATCGAGAGCCAGGATTTCAGTCCAGCCAGCGTACGCTCCACCCTTGAGCTGCTCAGCGCCGCCTACACGGTGCACCCCGGCTTTGGCGAAGCCCGCATCCTGGAGCTCAGCACACAGTGCCGCCCGACCTTGCCCGACAACCTGCCAGCCTTGCGGCAAACCGCCGCCAACGTGCTGCAGGTCAACGGCCTGTACCGTCATGGTTTCATGATTGCGCCGGCCATTGCAGACGTCGCCATGGCATGGCTCGAACACGATGATCTGTCGCTTGCCACAACCTTGGGCGTCGCAGTAGAGCGCCTTTGAAGCCGACCGAGCACTCCGCCTGAGAACCCCCTCACCATGACCCTGAATGTCCTGATCAACCAGAGGCCCGTCGAGCTCCCCAGCGAGGCTGCCGTGTCGGATGCCCTGGCCACCCAGTCCTTGACGCCACCTTTCGCGGTGGCAGTCAACACCCGATTTGTACCGCGCAGTGCCTACAGCAGCACTGTGCTGAAGGACGGCGACCAGATCGAAGTCATCTCGCCTGTCACCGGAGGCTGAAACATGAAACCGCAAGCTTTGAACACCCCGGCAGAAGCCCTTCGCGACCCCCTGACCCTCTACGGCCAGACCTTCGAGAGCCGCCTGCTGCTGGGCACGGCGCGATACCCCTCCCCTACCACACTGGAGGCGTCGATCCGACAGGCCCGCCCCGCCATGCTGACAGCCTCGCTGCGTCGGCAGACGGCCCATGCCGGGTCTGGGCAAGACAATGATTTCTGGGCCCTGCTGCAACGCCTGGATGTACCCGTGCTGCCGAACACAGCGGGTTGTCACACGGCCCAGGAGGCGATCACCACGGCCCAGATGGCCAGAGAGGTGTTTTCAAGCGACTGGATCAAGCTCGAATTGATCGGTGATGACTACACCCTGCAACCTGACACGCTCAACCTGGTGGCCGTGGCCGAGACACTCATACGGGATGGCTTCAAGGTGCTGCCCTATTGCACCGATGACCTCGTGCTGTGCCGGCGTCTGGTGGATGTGGGTTGTGAGGCCGTGATGCCTTGGGCCGCCCCCATCGGCACCGGCAAGGGCCCGATCAACCCCAGCGCCCTGCAGACCCTGCGTGAACGCCTGAGCGTGCCGCTGATCGTCGACGCTGGCCTGGGTCGGCCATCACACGCCTGTACTGTGATGGAGTGGGGTTTTGACGCCGTGCTGCTGAACACCGCTGTGGCCCTGGCCCGAGACCCCGTACAGATGGCCGAAGCCTTTGCCAAGGCCGTGAGCGCTGGGCGCCAAGCCCACTTGGCTGGCTCCATGCAGGCCCAGGACAACGCCCAGCCCAGCACCCCGGTGCTGGGCACCCCTTTCTGGCACCACGCCTGAGCAGCACCATGACGCACGACTCCCACCATGAGAACCTGGCCCAGGCCATCCTCAGCGCACATCAAGCCCGATTTGGCGGCCCCGGGATCCTGCCCACGGTCTCAGAATCGCCCGATCTGCCCGCCTTTCAGCAAACAGCGTGGCGCGCCTGCAGGGCGCTGGGCTTCATTGACATCGATGCCCACTGCCTGGCCCAGGCCTGGCAAGCGCGCGCCGAACGAACCGGGCGCAGCGACGACCTGAGCTGGCCGGACCAGCCACAGGACTTCGGCCTGGGCAGCCACCCCGCCGACCAACCCGCCTTTGCCTCCTGCCCCCGCGCGCTGGGGCTGTATGTGGTGGCACCGGATGCGAACTGGATCAAACGCCTGGCGACCATGGGCATCCCCACCTTGCAACTGCGCTTCAAGTCGCCAGACCCGGAGGCCGTGCGCACCGAGATCAGGGCGGCCTTGGCGGCCGTCCGGGGCACCCACGTTCGGCTTTTCATCAATGATCACTGGCAGATCGCACTCGAAGAAGGCGCCTGGGGCATCCACCTGGGACAGGAGGACCTGGCAGCGCTGGGCGACGCCAACCTGGCCACCCTGCGCCACGCCGGCGTTCGCCTGGGAGTCAGCACCCACGGGTATGCCGAAATGGTGTTGGCCGATCGGGTGAGGCCCAGCTACATCGCCATGGGCGCGGTCTACCCCACCACCTTGAAAGCCATGGCCACGGTGCCACAGGGCATTGCCCGGTTGATGGCCTACGCCGATCTGTTGAACCGCCAGCAGCCCCCTTATCCCCTGGTGGCCATTGGCGGCATTGATCGCGAACGCCTGAGCGAGGTCTTGCCCAGCGGGGTCGGCAGCGTGGCCGTTGTCCGGGCCGTGCTGGCCGCACCCGACCCTCGGGCTGAAGCCCAGGCATTCATGCAGGCCATGAAGGGATCTGCAGCCGAGGTTTGACGGTCTGTTCACACGGCCTGCGACGCTGTTAGGGGTGTCCCAGAGGTTCTACCTCCCGGACTGTGAGAGTACCCAGGAACCTGATCGAGATCCTCCTCAAGCCACGCTGCGTCAGTGATGCTGCTGGCTGGGAGCGACAAGATGGTAGGCAAGCTCTACAGCAACATTCGTTTTTCTGATGCCAAGCAAGTGGCTGGCTTCAACACAGATCGCCAATAGGCGTACGTCGAGGGGTGGGCATCATGGGACGGGCAGGCTCTCGATACCGACCTGGGCATGCGCAATGATGGTCTGTTGGCCGACCACCAGCCCTACACAAGATCAGTGCCCTGGGGTGTTCCTGGCAGCCCTAAAAAAGATACCGAAGCGGCCATTTGAATGACAGGACATGGTCCATCGCGTACTTGACCCCAAATGCAGCGCCCTGCTCGCCCAAGGCGCCGTGAAGGTGCGCCTGAACGCCAAGTCAGAAGGCGTGGCCCATGCCTGAACCCAGGGCAGACCAGCCAAGCGCCTACGGCATCCGCCACCTGGTCGAGCCGCCCCACCTTGCCCGGTTGCAGCAGCGCGAGGGGTCCAGAGGACAACTAGAATCATCCTCGACTGTTTCATGGCAACCCATAAGAAATTTCTGATCGAGGATAAATCAACCTCCTGCGGGCCATGTCTCAGAGATCCAGATTTCCATTGCCAAACTTGCAACTCGCCTGTCAATTCGAGCACAATATTTTCAAAAGATAGCGTGGCATAAAAAATCTGGGAGGCGAGGATCTTTTTAAAAAAACACATGAACACCAAGGTACGTAGCGATTTTTATTTCCCTTCAATCGATCTTTTGAGAGCCTTGGCCGTGACCATGGTGGTCATATACCATATCGTGGAGATCGGGAGCTGGAAGCAATTCCCAACATCGTGGCCCATATCCTATTTCAGGATAGGGTGGTTGGGAGTGGATCTCTTCTTTGTCATTAGTGGATTCGTTATCACGCTCAACGTCATATCGATGCTGTCCAGCGAGCACACAAAATATGTGAGTACCTTTATCAAGAACAGGGTCGCCAGAATTGTCCCTCTCTACATCTTGACGAGCAGTGTATTTCTTGTTCTATTCAGCTCGATATACTTCAACAGGCCTGCTCATGCCTGGTCAATGGATCTGTTTCTGCACGCCATCTTCCTGCATAACTTGTTCCCCAGTACTGCTGGGACCCTCAATGACGTGACATGGTCTCTGGGGCTTGAGGTGCAGTTCTACGCCTTCGCAGTCATGATGATCCCCTTTCTGCTCAAAATCGGTGCCATCGGAACACTGACGATTCTCACCCTTGCGGCCTGGCTGTACAGATTCCTGATTACATGCATCCTGGTTCCCGGTGTTGCAGACACTCAACTCCAGGTCATCTTTACCTCGTTCCAACTGCCTGGAGCGCTTGACCAGTTTTCCATGGGAATGGCATCGGCAATTCTTTTCCATCAAAAAAGAGAACTGCTCTTAAAAATTCGCACCCTGCCAATGCTGCGCCTCATGCTGATTATTTCATCAGCCGCTGTATTCATGACGTCCATTTTCATTATAGAAAGAAATATACCGTATTGGTCCAACATCTGGATGATCATCTTTTGGAGAACCTTGGTATCCATTGCATTTCTCCTGCTCCTCCTGAGCGCCACCTCTGCAGATCTTCCGGCCATACTTCAGCCTATCGCCTATATAGGAAAGATCAGCTACGGAATTTACTTATGGCATCCCATTGTCCTTCGATTGATTATCTCTGAAACAGGAATCAGGGAAGTTAATTTGCTGCTACTCACATGGATCATAACCCTCTGCCTAGCCGCTGTCTCCTGGCATTTTTTTGAATTACCGGTCATGCAATGGATGAGACGCAGAGCTACAATTTCTCGCAGATCCGGCGGCATTTCGAGTATTTAAACGGAGAGTCGTGGTTTTCCGAATCCCCAAGGAGGCAAGCCGGGCTCAGGCACTGAACCGCATCGGCCACAGGCCAATACGGTGCGACGAAATGATCGCCATGGCGCAGTTCGGTAAGGACGTCTGCGCTGAGGTGGCAAATGGCAGCTGCGCACCAGGGGCAATCCAATACCCACAGACCGAACGCCGAACCATCCACCCCGCCCCCTTTCAG
>Ga0187842_1000613_pt1 | contig 17422 bp, 20 predicted proteins | sample SpaLakP09_SKY_41_FD_134514 | JGI IMG/M metagenome (GOLD analysis project Ga0187842, IMG submission 134514) | Oligotrophic lake water microbial communities from Sparkling Lake, Wisconsin, USA - SP09_SKY_41 | ecosystem: Environmental > Aquatic > Freshwater > Lake | place: USA: Sparkling Lake... | reverse complement strand
GGTGATCATCCATACCAGCACCCCGTCGTTTCCCACCGACGCCAGGTTTGCCGAGCAGCTCAAGGCGCGTCGTCCCGGCTTGATAATCGGCATGGTGGGCGCGAAGGCGGCGGTGGACCCCGGTGGCACGCTCTCGGCCACCACAGCCATCGATTTCGTGTGCCGCGAGGAATTCGACTACACGTGCCAGGACGTGGCGGCGGGCAAGCCCCTGCGCGAGATTGCCGGCCTCAGCTTCCGGCTGCCGGATGGGTCGATCGAACACAATCCGTCGCGCCCCATGATCGAAAACATGGATGAGCTGCCGTTCGTCGCGCCGGTCTACAAGCGCGACCTGAAGATCCGCAATTACTTCATCGGCTATCTGCTGCATCCGTATGTGTCGATCTACACGGGGCGCGGCTGCCGTTCGCGCTGCACGTTCTGCCTGTGGCCGCAGACCGTAGGCGGGCATCGCTACCGCACGCGATCGGCCCAGAGCGTGATCGACGAGGTCCGGTGGATCAAGGAGAACATGCCCGAAGTGCGCGAGATCATGTTCGACGACGACACGTTCACCGACTTCAAGCCACGCGTGGAAGAGATTGCGCGCGGCCTGGGCGAGATCGGTCTGCCGTGGTCGTGAAATACGAAGGCCAATGTGCCATATGACACGCTCAAGATCATGAAGGAGAACGGCCTGCGCCTGCTGCTGGTGGGCTATGAGTCCGGCGACGATCAGATCCTTTTGAATATCAAGAAAGGGCTTCGCACTGACATCGCGCGGCGCTTCACCGAGGACTGCCGCAAGCTTGGCATCCAGATCCACGGCACATTCATCCTGGGGTTGCCCGGCGAAACGCGCGAGACCATCGAGAAGACCATCGCCTACGCCAAGGAGATCAATCCCCACACGATCCAGGTATCGCTGGCGGCGCCGTATCCCGGCACCACGCTCTACCGGCAGGCGGTCGATAACGGCTGGCTCGAGGAAAACAAGGTGATCCATCTCGTGAACGACCAGGGCGTGCAGCTGGCCGCCATCAGCTATCCGCATCTGAGCCGCGAGGAGATCTATCACGGCGTAGAAACGTTTTACCGGCGCTTTTATTTCCGCCCGTCCAAAATCTGGGAAATCGTCAGGGAGATGATGGGTAGCTGGAGCATGACCCGGCGGCGACTGCGCGAAGGCGTGGAATTCTTCCGCTTCCTGCATTCTCACGAGGCCTGAGACGTGGCCGGCCGCACGATGCTGATCGTCACCGCCGACGACTTCGGTCTGCACGGCGATGTCAATGCGGCTGTAGAGCAGGCGCACTGCGACGGCATCCTCAACGCCGCGAGCCTGATGGTGAGCGCACCAGCTGCCGCCGATGCCGTGGCCCGCGCGCACCGGCTGCCGGGACTGCGCGTTGGCTTGCATCTGGTACTGGCCGATGGCTGGTCGACGCTGCCGTGGGAGTCGATTCCCGATCTGGTCGATATCGATGGCCGCTTCGGCGATGCGATGGTGCGCGACGGTCTGCGCTTTGCCCTGTTTCCCGCGGCGCGCGCGCAGCTTGCGCTGGAGATACGGGCGCAATTCGAAGCGTTCCGGCAAACAGGACTGACCCTGGACCACGTGAACGCGCACAAGCACTTTCATCTGCACCCGACCATTCTGGGCCTGATCCTCCGCATCGGCCGCGACTATGGCCTGCGCGCCATGCGTCTGCCTCGCGAGGTCGGGGGCGCCGTCTTCCTGCGACCGTGGCTGGCCCTGCTGCGACGGCGCCTGGAGCGTGCCGGCATCGTACACAACGACTTTGTGCTGGGACTGTCGGACAGCGGCGCGATGGACGAGGCCGCGGTGCTGGCGGCGCTGGACCGGCTGCCGCCGGGCGTGGTGGAAATGTACTTGCATCCCGCGGTCACCTCGGGTGCCCGCATCGGTGCGTCGATGCCCGACTATCGGCATGCCGATGAACTGGCCGCTTTGCTGTCTCCGCGCGTGCGTGCGGCGGCGGAGCGGGTGGCACCGCGCCGAGGCGGCTTTACCGACTTGCTCACTGCATGACGTGGAAGCGCTTTGCCTTGCCGGGGGCGTTGGTGGGCTTGCTGATCCTCACCGTGGTGGTGGCGCGGCAAGCGCTGACCCAGGTCTTCGATATCCTCGCTCATGCCGGCTGGCCATTGATATGGCTGGCGCCGGCCGACCCTGATGCGCGCGCGGATACCAACTTCCTGCTCTGGGTGGCCGCCGTGCGCGAGGCCGTTTCCCGACTACTGCCAACTGCCGGGGTCGGCGGCGAGATCGTTGGCATCCGGTTGGCTCTGCGCCGGGTGCCCGATGGCAGCGCCGTCACCGCCAGTGTGCTGGTTGAGGTCATGGTGACGATGTTCGCGCACTACCTGTTCGCGCTCGCCGGCTCACTGCTGCTTATCTCGACGATACCGGCTACCGGCAACATCGTGCTGGTGACGGTGGGCCTGCTGCTGTCGTTGCCGGTGCCTGCCCTGTTCGCCTATGCGCTGCGTCATGGGGCATGGTTTGCGTGGCTTGAAGCCGCCGCGCGACGCATGCTTGGCGAGCAGCACCGTCTGCTGTCGCGGTTGGATGGCAAGCGCTTCGACTGGCAAATCCGATCCCTATGCGGACGTGGACGCCTGCTGGCGAGCACGCTGGCGTGGCAGTTGGCTAGTCTGGTAGTGGGGACGCTGGAAGTGTGGTGGGGACTGCCGCTGTTGGGGCAGACAGTCGACTTTGGCGACGCACTGGCGATCGAAGCGTTGACGCTGGCGGCGCGCCAGATCGCGTTTTTTATCCCGGCGGGGCTGGGCGTGCAGGAAGCTGTGCTGGTGGCGCTGGGAACCAGCCTGGGGATCGATCCGCCCACATCGCTGGCGCTTGCCCTGGTGAAGCGCACGCGAGAGTTGGCGTTCGGAATCCCGGCGCTGTTGTCGTGGCAATGGGCGGAATGGCGCAGCATTCGGAATGCTTGACGCCAATCCCTAGCGCGACGAATTACGTCGGCAGTGGCCGTTCGAGGCTGAAACGTTGAGTTTGCCGGCCGCATGCTGATGCAGGGCCTGCGGCGGGGCAGGGCGCTAGCCGTTGTCGCCGCCGGCCACCGGAAGCACCGCGCCCGTAATGTAGCCCGCTTCGTCAGAGGCCAGGAAGAGAATCGGGGCGATCTGCTCGTCCAGCGTGCCGTATCGCTTGAAGAACGTAGACTCGGTCACCTGGGCGACCGCCTCGCGCATCCAGGCCTTCTCTTGTGCGTTGTCGCCCGCGGCGTTGCGCGGCACGCGTCGCGCAGGCGCTTCGGTCCCGCCGGGGGCCGCCGCAACCACGCGAATGTTGTGCTCGCCGTATTCCATCGCCAGGGACTGCGTCATGGCGTTGACGCCACCCTTGGCCGCCGAGTACGGCACGCGACGTATTCCGCGCGTAGCGTTCGAGGACACGTTCACGATGGTGCCGCCACCTTGGGCAAGCATGTGCGGCAGCACCGCATGGCATGCGTACAGGGTAGGCATGAGCGAACGGCGAATCTCGGCATCGATCTGGTCGGGTTCGAATTCGGCGAAAGGCCGCATGCGGATGGCGCCGCCCACACCGTTGATCAGAATGTCGACGCGGCCAAATATCTTCACCGCGAAATCCATCGTGGCGGCGGCACCGTCATAGGTTTCCAGGTCCGCAATGAAGCCGGCTGTCTCGGCCCCCTGTGCTTCGGCAGCGACTTCGGCAACGAAGTCGGCGCGGTCGACAAACAGGACCTTGGCGCCTTCGGCCGCTGCGCGCAGGGCCACCCCACGGCAAATACCCTGGGCTGCGCCAGTGACCACCATCACCTTGCCTTCGAATCGTCGGGCGCTCATGGCGTCACCGGGGCCGCGTTGGGCGTGAACTTCTCGTAATGGAAGCTGTTGGGCTTGACGCCATGGTCGTCAAAGTACTTGCGCACGGCGTCGACCATCGGCGGCGGCCCACACAGGTACACGTCGACATCCCCATCGTTCAAACACTCCGCCGGAATATGCTCGGTCACCCAGCCCTTGCGCGGGTGATTCGATGCCGCTTCCGCAACCACGGTGCTGAAGGTGAAGTGAGGCAGCTTCGCGGCGTATGCCTCGATTTGCTCGACCTGGACCAGATCGAGATCCCGCGTCACGCCGTAGATCATATGCACCTTCTGCTGCGAGTTCGCACGCACCAGCACTTCGAGCATCGAGAGGAAAGGAGCCAGGCCGGTGCCGCCGGCCAGCAACAGCAAGGGCCGTTCCGCGGCACGCAGATAAAAGCTGCCCAGCGGGCCGGTCAGTTGTACGTGGTGGCCGGGCCGGGCCGATTCCAACCACGTGCTCATCACCCCGCCCGGAATCTTCTTGATCAGAAAACTGATTGTCGATGCGCCAGGCGCGGAAGAGAACGAATACGAGCGATGCTGGCCGCTGCCCGGTACATCGATGTTGACGTACTGCCCCGCCAGGAAGACCGGGGGAATGCTGTCGACGTTCAGTTCAAGGACCACGGCCGCATCGTTGTGCTGTTCGATCTTGGTGACCGTTGCGGCAAATTTGCTTTGCTCGGTCTTGCAAACGGTCGACGACACCGGAACCGCGATCACGCAGTCGCTCTGCGGCACCATCTGGCACGTGAGCACAAGTCCGCCGGCCTTCTCGTCATCGCTCAGTGCATCCTCGATGTAGTCGTCGCCCAGGTCGTAGCTGCCGCTCTCGGCGCGGCACTTGCAGGTTCCGCACACGCCGTCGGAGCAATCCATCGGCAGATTGATCTTGGCGCGAAACGCGGCATCGAGAACTTTCTCGCCCGCCTTGCATTCGACGAAGCGGGTCACGCCGTCTTCAAAATTCAGTGCGATGTTGTAGCTGGACATGTTGCCTCCTGCGTCCTGTCTTTATTCCAACCCGTGCCGTCAGACGTGATAGACGTCGAGCACCTGGCGGATATAGTCATTCTTGAGCACGACCTTCTTGCTGGAAATCAGCAGGCGATCTTCACGCTTGCGCAAGGTAAGGTAGACCGTGCCGAAAAACTGGTCTGTCACCTTGTAGCGATGGCTCAGCGTGTTGAAGTTGTAGCGAACGTCGACTTCGTCGTCGCGCTGCGCCAGCACCTCGACGTTGGTCACATTGTGGCTGGTGCGCGGTTCCGGCATCGAGGCGCTGCTGCGCTCGGTTCGGATACGGAACACGCGGTCTTCCAGGCCACCACGGTCCGCGTAAAACATCAGCGAGATTTCCGTTTGCGGGTCTTCGGTGAGCTTGTCGTCGTCGTCCCAGGCGGGCATCCAGTAGGTGACGTCATCGGTGTAGCAGGCCAGCCACTCGTCCCATTGACGGTCATCGAGATAGCGTGCCTCCTGAAAGAGCGCCTGACAGATGTCTTGATAGTCGATGGTCATACGTCTGCCTCTGCTCGTTCCTTGCGCAGGGCGTCGCGCATCACCTGCATCCAGTATTCGTGTTGCACGACGAACAGGCCTTCGTCCTCGCTGCGCTCGCCGGAGATCAGCGGATTCACGCCCATGCCCTTGGCGTTTGCGTCGGGACCGCGGACCCACAAGGGCGCACCGCGCGACATGTCATTCCACATCGACGTCGTGCTCGCGTAGCCTGCCTGACATGCACGGAACTCTTCCAGATCGTCGCTGGTGCCCATGCCGGAGACATTGAAAAAGTCTTCGTACTGACGAATACGAATGGCGCGGCTTTCCGCGCTTTCGCCTTTCGGCGCGAAGCAAAAAATGCTGACCTCGGTCTTGTCGACACTGATAGGACGCACCACGCGAATCTGCGTGCTGAACTGATCCATCAGGAACACGTTCGGGTACAGGCACAGGTTGCGCGTCTGATTCACGATGTAGTCGGCCTTGTCTTCCCCGACACGCGAGGCGATTTCGTCGCGGTGCTGGTAGACCGGGCGCACTTCGGGATTCATCGTCCTGGTCCAGAGCAGGATATGACCGTGCTCGAATCCATACACGCCCGCCACCGACTTGCTCCAGCTGTTTGCATCGACGGCCTTGGTGCCCTCGACCTTGCGGCGGCCCATCGTTGCGGCGTAGTTCCAGTGCACGGTGCTGACGTGATAGCCGTCGCAGCCGTTCTCCATCTGTAGCTTCCAGTTGCCGTCGTAGATGTAAGAAGAGTTGCCGCGCAACACTTCCAGGCCTTGCGGCGCCTGCGAGACGATCTGGTCGATGATGACCTTCGCCTCGCCCAGGTAATCTTCGAGCGGCATTACGTCTTCACTGAGACTGCCGAACAGGAAGCCCCGGTAGTTCTGGAAGCGCGCAACCTTTTTCAAGTCGTGCGAGCCCTGCTTGTTGAACTGCACTGGGTATTCCGTGGTTTTCTCGTCCTTCACCTTCAGGAGCTTGCCGGCGTTGGAGAAGGTCCAGCCATGGAACGGGCACGTGAAGCTGCCCTTGTTGCCATGCTTGCGACGGCACAGCATGGCGCCCTTGTGCGCACACGCATTGATCACGGCGTGCAGTTCGCCGGTTTTGTCCCGCGTGATGACGATCGGCTGGCGACCCATCCACGTGGTGTAGTAGTCGTTGATCTCAGGGACCTGGCTTTCGTGGGCCAGATAGACCCAATTGCTCTCGAAGATGTGCTTCATCTCGAGTTCGAACAGGTCGGCGTTCGTAAAGATGTCGCGGCGGCAGCGGAAGACGCCGTTTTCCTTGTCATCCTGAACGGCGTTGCTCAACAGATCGTCCAGTTGGCGGGCTTTGTCGATAGTTGCAGGCATGAGTCGTCTCCCCAGGCGGGCCTGGTGGTCAGGCCCGCACGGTTCGGAAAGTTCTTGCGGAGGAGTTGGCGACCTGTCAATGCGGGCCGCCGTGCGGAGCGCTTACGCGGTGGCGGACACGCGTGGGCGATTGACGAGCTGGTTGTCCTTCCCCTCGACCAACGGGGTCAACACGATGTCGAACTCGATTTCCCTATATGCGTCGGCCTTGAGTCCAAGCGCGGCGCCGCCGGTCTTTTCGATCACGTGCGGTACCAGCTCTTCACGCGTGGCGTATGCGAAGTCATCCCAGATCAGCGGATCGCCTTCGATGTTGATCTGCGTTGTCAGCTTGCGCATCTTGTCGCTGGTCACGAAGAAGTGCACGTGCGCCGGGCGATTGCCGTGGCGCGCCATCGCGTCAAGCAACTGCTGTGTCGCGCCTTGCGGCGGGCACCCGTAGCCAACAGGCATCAGCGTGCGGAACTCGTACTTACCGTCGGCGCCCGTCTTGACTGCGCCACGCAGGTTGAAGTCTTCTTGCGCGCCGGTCGGATCGAAGTGCGAATAGAAGCCCTTCGAGTTGGCATGCCAGCACTCGACGATGGCATTGGCCACGGGCTTGCCGTCGGGGCTCGTGACCGTGCCGCGAATCACTAGGGGGCCGGCATCTTCGTCGGGATTGATGTCAATCTTCGAGACGCCGTCGCGTACGGGAGCACCCGCGACATACAGTGGGCCTTCAATGGTGCGCGGCGTGCCGCCGTGGATGTCGGCTTCACGATCGGCTGCGTCCATGCGGATGTCGAGATATTTTTCGAGACCAATGCCAGCAGCCAGGAGCGCAGCCTCGCCATCCTTGCCGAGCTTATTGAAGTAATTCACCCCGGCCCAGATTTCATCGGGCGTCATGTCCAGGTCGTCGATGGCCTTGAAGAGGTCGCTCAATAAACGATGCGTGATCTCTTTGACACGCGCGTTGCCCTCTGGGCTATCCAGATTTGCTGCGGCCTTCAGCAGGCCCTGCACTTCCTTCGTGGCGAATACTTTGGCACTCATGTCTGCTCCTAAGTCTCTGTATTTTTGATGGGGTTAACCCTCATTTCAGGTCGGTCCAGAGCTACCTGGAAGGTATAATCGGCCGCTGAAACAGATCGTGAAAGCAGAATAGGGCCGCAAAACGGACCCGTCCAACACCGTTTTAGTATCGGGCTATATCCAGGAGGTATTGTATGGAGCTACGGCACCTGCGCTATTTTGTGGCGGTTGCTGAAGAGCGCAACTTCACACGTGCAGCTCAACGGCTCCATATCGCGCAGCCGCCGCTTAGTCGGCAAATCCAGCAGCTTGAGGAGATTCTTGGAGTGCAGTTATTCGAACGGAACTCTCGCCCGCTCAAGCTTACGGAGACCGGCAAGTTCTTCTATTCGCACGCGGTGCAACTCATTGCGCAGACGAACGATCTGGAGTCGATGACGCGGCGTGTGGGCAACATTGAGCGTAGCCTGTCCGTGGGCTTTGTCGGTTCCACGCTCTACGGCATGCTGCCCAAGATCATCCGGCGATTTCGCGACGAGAACAAATCGGTGGAACTCAGCCTGCACGAGATGTCGACGATGGACCAGCTTCGCGCGCTCAAGGACGGTCGCATCGATATCGGATTCGGTCGCATTCGCCATGAGGACGCGAACATCCGCCGGGTGATTCTGCGTGAAGAGAAGATGATTGTCGCGCTTCCGGTTGGCCACCCGCTCTCCGTGTCCAAGCCGGTGCTATCGCTTCGGGACCTGATCTACGAAACCCTTATTGTTTTTCCGAAGACTCCGAGGCCCAGTTATGCGGACCAGGTTCTCTCTGCATTTCAGGAGCGTGCGCTGACGCCGCGGCGCATCTATGAGGTCCGTGAATTGCAGATTGCGTTGGGACTGGTGGCGGCGGGTGAGGGGATTTCCGTCGTGCCGAGCAGTGTCTACGGGCTCAAGCGCGACGACGTGAGCTACATGGAACTGGATGACCCGACGCTCACGTCGCCCATCATCATGAGTATGCGCGCCATGGACGAGTCACGTGATATCAGGGAAATGCTCGCGCTGATCTACCGGCTCTACGAAGAGGAACGAATTCCCTACAGCGTGCGCACGGACAAGATGGAGTAGGGTGCTGCGGATGGTGTGCGCGACTGTCGCCATCTTTGGCCGCAGTCTGGCGCTACGCCGCCACTCGCGCGCTGCGACGCGAATGAACAAGGTGGTGGTACAGGATCGCTCGCCCGGACTGGGGCTGGCTGTCGTCAGAAGTGTTTTAAACCTTTACGGAAAGGAGTGAAATACCTATGTCTAGGCAGATATTTATCAACTTGCCGGTACGGGACCTATCAAAGGCGACGGAATTCTATGCTGCCATCGGTGCCGTCAGAAATCCGCAGTTCAGTGACGATACGAGCTCCTGCATGGTGTTGTCGGACGCGATTTTCGTGATGCTCTTGACGCATGAAAAATGGGCGAATTTCACGAAAAAACCGATTACGGACTCCCGGCAGGAAAGCGAGGTAATGCTGGCGCTAAGCGCGGAGGATCGTAGAAGTGTCGACAAGATGATTGAGACTGCCGGCGCGCACGGGGGCAAACCGGACATCAACGCCAAGCAAGACCTCGGTTTCATGTACGGTCGCAGTTTTGAAGACCCGGATGGCCACATCTGGGAAGTTGTGTTCGTCGATATGTCCCGGATGTCCAGTCAATAAGGCTGAGGAGAATGAAATGGGAAGCGTAGCGCGTGCAACGCGTGACGCTGCTCAACCGGGATTGGCCTTGGCGCGGAATGGCGGAATCGGATCCGCTCGGCTCACCGATTTCGCGCAAAAACGATGGCGGCGTGCTTGGCGCGCCATCGCCTGCGCTGCGCATCCGCCCCACGCTTTGTTCAGTTCCCGGTGATAAAGTCGCGCACCAGTGCGATGGTTGCCTGCGGATTCTCTTCCATTACCCAGTGGCCCGAGTCGGGCACGATGACCTCACGCACGTCATCGGCGGCTGCTCTCGCCACGACGGCCATCGTCGAGCCGAACGATTTCTCACCGCCGGCCGCTAGCACCGGCATACGGAGCCGTGAACCGCTAGCAAGCCAGGCGCGGTTGTCGGCCGCGTCTTGGTCGAATGCAGCGAACTGCGCGAAGCCAGCGCGCATCGCGCCCGGTAATGCATAGAGTTCCGCATAGTGGTTGCGGGCCGCTTCGCTGAAGCGCGCCGGATTCGCCGAGAACTCGTTCCAGAAGCGATCCAAATAGATGCGCTCGCGGCCCGCGACCAATCGTTCCATATCTGGCCCCCCAAAGCGGAAATGCCACAGCATCGGGCTCTTCAGGATGTCGTCCCATGGGCCGACGCCCGGCAGCGGTGCGTCGATCAGCGCGAGACGCCTGACCCGTTCGGGCTGTTGCGCGGCAAACTGAAAGGCCACCATGTTGCCGATATCGTGCGCGACGAGATCGAATTGCTCGACACCGAGCACCGCGAGCACGCCGGCAAGGTCGACTGCCTGATTCTTCTTGTCGAAGCCGTCCGCAGGCTTCGCCGACAGACCGAGACCGCGCAGATCGGGGACGATCACCAGATGGTCGCGCACAAGATCCGCGGCCATTGCGGCCCACATGTCGCCGGTTTCCCCATAGCCATGCATCAAGACAACAGCTGGCCCCGCGCCGCCGCTGCGCACATGCAGCGTGGTGCCGTTGGTGGAGATGTCCTGCGCGTGAAAACCGGCAGGGAGCGACTGCGCTGCACTAGTTAAAGACATGAATATCTCCATAAAGGCCGGGCGCTCTACGCGGGCCGGCCTGGCGTGGCCGGTTGTCAAGCGAATGGCGGAGCAATCATATAGCGAAGGATTACCTTGCGCTAGTTGAAGGCGAGAGCATCGCCCAGTATGGCCGGCGCGCTTCGCGGCAGTTCGGCGATCACTGCTTCGACTGCGCGAAAGCGATAGACCCGGGACACAAAGACCCACAGGAGGCCGCCAGGAACAGGAGCCGTATCTCGTTATTCAGGACAAGCGGCTTGGCCTGATGGTGGGCCGTGTCGTGCTCGAACTCGAGACCCCGGAAAATGCGAAGGAAGAACTGTCTTCGCTGAGCTACACGGGCACGCCGGTCAAGACCGCGGCCAAGTAAGGTTGAGCGGCGCCGGCGTCAAGAACCCTCAGCCCGTTTGGAAGGTGGGCTGAGACGTATCTGAAACGTAGCGCTGGCTGGTAGTCGAACGGCGACGCCTGGTGGCGTCGCCGTTTTGCATTTGCTTCCAGCCTGCAGGCGTTCAGGGCAGCAGATGGGTATCGCCAGCGGCTTGCGGCGGCAGCTTGATGGCCAGCGCCTGAACTTGCCGTTGGTGGCCCTCGACCCCGCGTGGGCCGCACCGTTCGTATTGCAATGCTCTGCCCCAATCGTTGGGCGCTCGCAACAATGATCTCGTTGATGGTTCAACACATGTCGAGGGTGAGGCTTTTCGATGCTATAAATGCGAACAATTCGTATTATCATTGTGCATCAGGATCACCTTGCTGCGGCCCGTTTGTGCTTCACGCTGCATATCTGGCCCATTTTCAACGAAAATCCGGGAATTCGATGTCTAAACACCGCTTCTCCAGCGGACGCGCCGCCGTGCGCGCGCCGCGTTTGTCCACTGTCCTGTCGCCGGTTGCCATCGCCGTAATGGGCCTCACCCTGTCAGGCGCGGTCCAGGCTCAGGCCCAATCCCAGCCCGAGAGCGCCACGACGACGCTGCCGCCTGCCACGGTCGTGGCAGACCGTACGGGCGAAGCAGTCAAGGTGGAGCGGGTGAGCAGCGGTGCGCTCGGTGATCGCAAGGCTGTGGATACGCCTTTCTCCGTGAATGCGGTATCGAGCGACGAGATCCAGCAGCGCCTGGCGCAGACCGCCAACGACGTCTTCAAGTACGACCCCGCTGTACAGGTGCTGGGCGACAACGCTCGAACCGAGAACTCGTACTTCGCCGTGCGCGGCATCCGCGTGGACATGCTCGACGGCACCAAGGTCGATGGCCAGAACTTCGTAACCTGGGACGCGGACATCCCACTGGAGCCGTTTGAACAGGTGGAGCTGCTCAAGGGTCTCTCGGGCTTCATGTACGGATTCGGCTCGCCGGGCGGTATCATCAACTACGTCACCAAGAAGCCCACGGACAAGCCGCTGCGCGAGGTGACCTTTGGCTACCAGACCAACAACGTCTGGAGCGAGAAAGTCGACATCGGTGGCCGCTTCGGCAATGATGATCGCTTCGGCTACCGCGTCAACGCGGTGAACGAGGACGGCAATACCAACGAGCCGAACGTGCACGTGCGCCGCCAGACGTTCTCGCTGGCCACAGATTTCCGCATCACGCCGGACCTGACGTGGAATGCGGATGTCATGTACTGGAAGCGCAAGTCGCAAGGCACGATCTTCGGCCTGTCGTTCGGCCCGACCACCATCCCTGCCGCCAGCAGCGTGGCGCGCAACCTGGCTCAGCCATGGTCGTCGCACGAGACCGACACGCTGACCGTGGGCACCGGTGTGGACTACCGCATCAACAGCGACTGGAAGACCAGCTTCAAGTACCGTTTCTCGCGCCAGAATCGCCTGAACGCGGACAGCTTCCTGTACGTAAGCGACGACGCAGGCAACTTCTCCGATACCAACTATCGCTGGAAGACGGCCTACTACTACCAGGCGTACGACGCCATGGTGCAGGGCAAATTCAACACGGGCGGCCTCAAGCACGAGATCGTCGCCGGCCTGGGCTATCAGTCGCAGGTACGCGAGCTCGACAGCGGCCTGGGCGGCAACGGCATCTTCATGGGCATGAACAACCTCTATAACCCGGTGTACCTGCCCGAGCAGCCCGGCGTTGGCAAGGATTACATGCCGTATCGCGACTACAAGATCCAGCAGAAGTCGGTGTATCTGAGCGATACCGTGCAGATCACGCAGCGACTGTCGGTGCTTGCCGGCGTGCGCTACAACATGTTCTCCCAGGACAACTACGACCCCTCGGCAGTCAAGACGTCGCGCTACAGCACGAACCCGCTGACGCCGACTGCGGCGGTGATGTTCAAGACCGACGAATTCTCGACTGCCTACTTCAGCTACGTGGAGTCGCTGGAGCCGGGGGCCTCGGCTGGCCCGACCGCCGCAAATGCCGGCGAGACCTTCGGTCCTCTCAAAAGCCGCCAGTACGAAATGGGCTTCAAGACTGATCGCGACAAGTGGGGCGCCAACGTCGCGCTGTTCCGCGTGGAGAAGGGCTACTCGTACACGAACTCGGCCAACTACGTGGTGCAGAACGGCACGCAGCAATTCACCGGTCTGGACACCAGCGGCTTCTGGCGTGTGACGCGTGACGTGCGCCTGATGGGTGGCGTGCTGTGGCTGAACACCAAGACCAAGGACGTGGATGATCCGACGGTCAACGGTAACCGCGTGTTCGCCACGCCGAACTACATCGTTTCTGGCCGCGTAGAGTACGACACCCCAGTCGTGCCGGGCCTGACACTGTGGACCGGTGCCAAGGTAACCGGTTCGATGTACGTGAACTCGGCCAACACGCAGCAGATCCCGTCGTACACCACGGCCGACCTGGGCGCCCGCTACACGACGCGTGTCGCCGGCAAGCAGGTGACTGTGCGCGCGGCACTGAACAATGTGTTCAACCGCCGCTACTGGACCACCACATACGACGGCTTCGTCCTGCCGGCATCGACGCGTACGTTCCTGATGAACGCATCGATGCAGTTCTGACCGGCTCCAGACCGCCGATATCGGTCTGGACCTGGCCCCTGCCAGTTTTTCCGACATCTTCCATACGCAAGCGGATGCTCCGGCGCGAACTGACTTTGGATGTCGATTGGCGGCTCATGGACCGATCTGAGGCATTGCACTGCACTAGCAGGGCACGTTCGTACGGTACTCCCGCCGTAGACCGCTATCGGCCAGTAGCGGCCGACCAGTTCGCCAACGTCAACGTTGCGCGCACGTTACACCCCACTTCGGCGGCGCAATTGTCTTCCCCCCCTTTGCTAAGCTGTTCAGCGTTCAAAATTCGGTGCGATAACGGCCGCAAAAAATCTCAGGAGCCATTTTGGGACGCGCACTAATGGGAATCGGGTTACTTCTGATTTTGGGCGGGGCCTATAGCCTATTCGAAGTATCATCGCTGTTCGCCCTGAACGAGTCCCAGCGCAAGGAAGCGCAAAAATACGCGGCTTGGCGCGGCGGTCGAGCTACCTTTTCCACAAACGAAGAGAAGCGAAGCGCTGAATATTTCTGGCTTACGCACCGCACACGAAAATGGTGCCTGATCGCGATTGCCCTAGGTCTGCTAACTCTGCTTCTAGGCATCATCTATGCAAGTGTCGAAGTTAGCCATACTTGAGTTGATCAGGAGCCTGGATTGCCGCCAGAAGCACCTCTTACTCCCATGCGTTTGGAGGACGGAGACCGGCCGGACTCCGCCATTTCCCCTTTCGTCGCGAAATGTCTCCCGCGGGTCGGTCAGAGACGGCCGTACCCTGGCAATGGGTCGCCGGCCGAGTCCGGCCAGAAGCGGTCGCTCGACATGCGCCTCTAAACTGCACACAATCTCAAGGTTCGCGGCGAGTAAGCCGTCCTGGTCCAACGTCCGGCCGCAAAATCAGAAGTCAGGCACCCACATGCAACTAGCGAGCTATCTAGGCAAACATCTGAAGAGCGACTTCGTCATCGAGGTGCTGGAGCACTTTGACATGGACGTTATCTATGACTTCGATCGCTTGCACGAAAACGCCGCTGATAGCTACAGTTCGCCTGCGGAGTCAGCGGGCTTTGAGTTTCGCTTCGACGAAAGACAAGTTCTCTCGGTTATCTGGTGCTACATTCGACCTCGCTCCGGATTTTCTACAATCAATACGGATGTCATAGGAGCTCCCTGTTTCCACGACTTCGCTGAAGCCAAGGCTCACGCAACGAGCGCCGGCATCAAAACGTCGCAGTCAAAGGATGACTCCACGTGGATTCGATTCGAACATGACGGCCTGTGGATCCACTACGAGTATTCAGATGGCAAATTGGCACTCGTAACATTGACACTACCGTAAGCACCGGCTCATACCGGATTCGGCCACTAGCGGTCATAGGTCTAGCCGGCTTTTAGGATAACCCTGGTACTCCCTTGTTCTGCCAGCAGTTCGATGAGCTCGATGACCGCTTCTACCGGTGCAGTGCCAAAATCGGCGGTCATGAACCACCATGTTCCGTTTGTCTCTATGGGGGTGGCCGAATGGATAGCTCCTGCCAAACCACTTTCTCCGTCGGCGTTCCGATCGTCTAGGTCAAGCCACTTCTCGATCCAAGACTCGATTAGGTTCGAATGTTCTGGCAGCTTGTCGAACACGAACTGGATGCTGCACCATGTGAGAGGGTAGATCTCAACTTCAAATGCACCAAAATCAAAGCCCAACGGCTGGAAGGCGTTGTCGGGATCGATGCGAACTTCGCTTATCTGGGGAGAGCCGGATTTGTCCTTAGCAACAAGATCAGCCCGAAAATAGCGATAGGGATACGGTATAGCATCATTGTTGATCGATATTAATAGCTCTCCCGCAACTTCCGTCCCTTCATTGCCTAGCTGCGCTTTCGCTAGACAGTAGAAGCTCACGTAGCGCGCGCGTTCTGCATCGATGATCGCCACAATTCCCACACCATCCTCCATCGTCGACTACGGCGCTAATCCTCCCCAGTCAGGGGCGATGAACGGTGATTCTAACCGCCTATCCCGGCTGCAAGCGTCTGTTCAAGATCGGCCGTGAGCAGTCACTGATATGCTTCGCAGACGAGACGCTCGGACCAGGGCTGGGCAAGCCGGAGAATAAAAGAATGGCCGATTTGGAAATTGCGGAGATCTATTACGAGACCGGTGGCGTCAAGTATCGTTACTCTCGGTACCTCGCTTCCGATGGTAGTCGGTGGATTAGACATGGTCTATTTGTCGCATACAGCGAGGATGGCACGGTAGTTTCCGAGGGAAACTATGACAACGGCGTCGAACATGGTCCATGGAAAGACTTTTATCCAAACGGCAGCATTGCCGCGTCAGGTAACTATGATCGGGGAAATGAGGTCAGTGGAACCTGGACGTATTGGAATGCAGATGGTCAGCCCGAAACATAGCGCAAGCACGCCCGGCGCCGACGTCTGAGGCCGGCCTGGAGCGGCCGTAGAGAGTTTGGCTAAGATCGTGTGCAATCTCGCTCAGCGCTATGCTTCAAGAGCCTTACGACCATCAAGCGCAGTGCTCAGCAAAAGCCACTCGGTTGAGGTCCCGCGCGAGTCAATCCTAAACATGGCTAGAATGGCGTTCCAACTAACGCCCGCTCATACCGCCCAAGTTTGATGGAACTCGACGAGTCTATTCACCGGTTGATCAAGACGTATTGCACCCAGGGTGATGCATTGGCGGACAGTGCTCAATATGAAGCTGCCGTTGCAGCCTACAACAAGGCGTGGGAGTTGGTTCCAGATCCGAAGAGCGATTGGAGCGCATCGACTTGGATTCTCGCCGCCATTGGCGATGCTTGCTTCTTGGGGGGATATGCAACTTCCAGCAAGGAAGCGCTCTGTTTTGCGCTCACCTGCCCAGGTGGATTAGGTAATCCGTTCATTCACATGCGCCTTGGGCAACTAGCCTATGACGCTGGCAATCTTGACGTGGCAGCCGACGAACTCATGCGGGCGTATATGGGCGCTGGCGACGAGATCTTTGAGAATGAAGATGGAAGGTACCTTACGTTCTTAGGCACGCGCGCAAGGCTGTAAAGGCTTGTCGGAAATCGATCCTTTCGCGCGAGAGGGTGGCCGATCGAGAAGGATCGGGTTCTACCGCGGGGGTAATAAGGCGCCTGCCGGCGATAATGAGACGTTCGACAGTGCGGCGTAGATCGTCGACAATTACCTCTTCAAAGAGCATGGGTAGCACTGATGTCGAGTATCTACAATGACGATTGTTGGTCTCTTTTCCAGTCGGCAATCGATGGCAAACCGGTCATCATTCGGGCTCGATCCTATCTGCCTTCGAAAGTCGATCGGCAGCTTTTCCCTGTTCTGGTGACCGTCGCCTGGCGGTATGACGCCAATGAGCATGGAATGCCGCCCCCTTCAGTCGTCGAGCAGATTTCGTCGCTGGACGAGGCGCTCGGTAGTAAGTTTGCAGAACGAGGAGCCGCCGTAGAAGTGGCCTCGATCACCGGCAACTCCGTCAAAGAGTGGCGCTTTTATGCGACTGATGCCGAGGCTTTTATGAGCGCGTTTAACGCAGCACTGAGCGGACATCCTCGCTACCCACTCGAATTCAATGCGTATGCCGACTTGCTGTGGGCTGCGTTGGCGGAACTCGGCGTTCCGCACGCGGACTCGTAGAGCATTGTCTCTACGCCCGGTTTCCGTCGACGAACAGCGCTCGGCCGGCATCCTAGTTGTCCGGGGCAGAATCCAGGAACGGGTCAACCGGTTGCAGCGCAGAATTGTTTTGACACCGGTCATTGGAGCGCTTTATTGTGCATAAGCAGCTTTCGTGATGCCGAAAGCGTGGGGATTTGAGCAAGAACGGTGATGGACGCTGGAGGGGTTCCCTCAGGGAGCGTGCATGCACGCGCCTGAGGGAAGATGTCGCCTTT
>Ga0187842_1000612_pt1 | contig 17439 bp, 15 predicted proteins | sample SpaLakP09_SKY_41_FD_134514 | JGI IMG/M metagenome (GOLD analysis project Ga0187842, IMG submission 134514) | Oligotrophic lake water microbial communities from Sparkling Lake, Wisconsin, USA - SP09_SKY_41 | ecosystem: Environmental > Aquatic > Freshwater > Lake | place: USA: Sparkling Lake... | reverse complement strand
TTATAAAAGGCCTGCAGAGACGCCGCCGCATCGCTGCCGCTGTGGATCAGCGCAACCAGCGCCGCCGCGCGGTCGGTCATATTGCTGGCGTGGTCGAACTGCTGCTGCGCCAGCTGCAGCTGGGCCGCTTCCGGCGCCACCAGCAGGTAGGACAGGCACAGGTTTTTCAGCGCACGCTTACCAGCCGACAGCGCATCCGGACTGTAAGCGCCGGGCGTCTGGTTGGCATGATATTGCGCCAGCAGCTCGGTTTTCAGTGCCGTGCCGATCGTGCGGCGCATGAACTGGCGCGCCGTGTGGATGGCTTGCGGGTCCACCACTTCCATCTGCTCGGCGATGATGGTTTCCGATGGCAGGATCAGTGCCAGTTCGCGGAACGCCGGGTCCAGCGTTTCATCCACCAGCAGTGCACGCTGGGCTTCGATGAAGGTGCTATCGAGCTTGAGCGCTGCCGCATCGCCATGCGCCGACACCTGCGCCGTCAGCTTGAGCAGACGCTCCATGGCCAGACGCTGGCCCGCTTCCCAGCGGTTCACGGCATCGCTGTCGTGGCGGTACAGGTGCAGCAGTTCGTCGTCGGTGTAATCGTATTCCAGCACTACCGGCGCCGAGAAGTCGCGCAGTATCGAAGGCACCGGACGCTCATCCACATTGCGGAAGCGGAAAATCTGCTCCTGCTCTTTCAGTTCCAGCACTACCGTGGCGGCGCCTTTCGGATGCTCACCGCCTTCCAGCAGCAGCGGCAGGTCATGGCCGTTGGCGTCGAGCAGGCCCACGGCCACTGGAATGTGGAAGGGCAGCTTGTCCGGCTGGCCCGCTGTAGCCGGGCAACGCTGGCTCAGGATGATGTCGAAATTGCGCTTGACGGCATCGTAGCGGGTGCGCGCCGATACCACCGGCGTGCCGGCCTGGCTGTACCAGCGTTCGAACTGGCGCAGGTCGCGCTCATTGGCGTCGGCCATGGCAGCGCGGAAGTCGTCGCACTCCACCGCCTGCCCGTCGTGGCGGGCGAAGTACAGGTCCATGCCTTTGCGGAAGCCGTCGCGGCCCAGCAGGGTCTGATACATGCGCACCACTTCGGCGCCTTTTTCGTACACCGTCACCGTGTAGAAGTTATTGATCTCGACGAAGGAGTCAGGCCGTACCGGATGGGCCATCGGACCGGCATCTTCAGGGAACTGGGCCTGACGCAGCGTGCGCACCTGATCGATGCGGGTCACGGCGCGGCCACTGTCCGTACCTATCATGTCGGCACTGAATTCCTGATCGCGGAACACCGTCAGGCCTTCTTTCAGCGACAGCTGGAACCAGTCGCGGCAGGTCACGCGGTTGCCGGTCCAGTTATGGAAGTATTCATGACCCACCACGGCTTCGATGCCGGCATAGTCGATATCGGTGGCCACGCGCGGATTGGCCAGCACGAACTTGGTGTTGAAGATGTTCAGGCCCTTGTTTTCCATCGCGCCCATGTTGAAGTCGCCCACGGCAACGATCATGAAGCGGTCCAGATCCAGTTCCAGGCCAAAGCGCTCTTCATCCCAGCGGATCGAATTCTTCAGCGACTGCATGGCATAGTCGGTCTTGTCCAGATTGCCCTCTTCCACCCACACCTGCAGCAGCACTGCGCGGCCCGACTTGAGCGTGTAGTGCTCTTCCTGACACACCAGCCGTGCTGCCACCAGCGCAAACAGGTAGGACGGCTTCTTGAACGGGTCTTCCCATTTGGCGTAGTGGCGGCCATCGTCCAGCTCACCGGATTCGACCAGATTACCGTTGGACAGCAGCACCGGATAGCGCGCCTTGTCGGCCCGCAGCATCACGGTGTATTTGGCCATCACATCGGGACGGTCAGGGAAATAGGTAATGCGGCGGAAGCCTTCCGCTTCGCACTGGGTGTAGAAGCTGCCGTTCGACACATACAGGCCGGACAGCGAAGTGTTCTGCACCGGCGTGCACAGGGTTTCAATTTCCAGCACCACCTGCGCCGGCGCGCGCGGGATAGTCAGCACCGAGCCTTCGATCTTGTATCCGGTCGGCGCCAGCGCGCGCCCGTTCAGGCGCAGCTCCACCAGCTCCAGCTCTTCGCCGTGCAGCACGATGGAGCGGCTGGGGCTGGCCGGATTGTGCTGCATGGTGATGCGGTTGGCGACGATGGTGCGGTCCGGATCGAGATCGAATCCCAGCTCCACTGTTTCCACCAGATAACTTGGAACGGTGTAATCTTTACGGTAGATGGTCGGTGGCGTGCTGTCTGGTCGCATGAATATTCCGTGAAACGTGAGCAAAAGCCTATTTTACCAATACCAGCGCCGGCGGTCGCCTGAAATCCCGCATGGGCACAGGGCGAACGTGACAGCTTTCCCGCCAGCCGTAACTTTCTGTAAGATTCGTGCAATGGTGCGCATGTCGTCGTAAACTATTCCATGCACCCGTCCAACTAAATTTGCCGAGGCTAAATCATGAAAAAAATCGCCCTCATCGCCACTGCCGCCCTGGTCTTGCTCAGCGGCTGTGCCACCACCCTGCGCAGCGACGTTACCTCGTTCAACGCGTGGAGCGCGGATGCGCGTGACCAGAGCTATGCTTTCGAAGCGCCGCAGGGTGCCGACGACACGCTGGAATACCGCAGCTATCAAGTGCTGGTAGCACGCGAGCTGGACAAGCTGGGCCTGCATCAGGCCGGCGCCAACCAGCCAGCCAAACTGTTAGTAGGAATGAAATTCAGCACCATCGACCATCCGGTCCGGATTCTGGAAGCGCAGGACCCGTTCATGACGGGTCCCTACTGGGGTCCGGGCTGGGGCCGCTATGGCTGGGGCTACAGCCGGCTCGGCTACCGTCCGTATTTCTATGATCCGTTCGGCTATGGTGCGCCCATCATGGTGACCGAGCGCATCAAGCATGAATACCAGCGCCAGCTGCGCATCACCATCAACGGCACGGATGGCCGCAAACTGTACGACGTCACCGTCAACAACACCAGCCGCGTGGCCGCCACACCGCAAGTGATGCCGGCACTGGTACAGAGCGCCTTCACCGGCTTCCCCGGCGAGAACGGCGTGCCACGCCGGGTTGATCTGGAACTCAAACCGCAATCGGACAGCGCGCCAGCCACACCGGCCAAAGCCGGCTAAGGATAGGGCGCCCGGTCTGGCGCCGCTGACGGAGAGCGCCAGCGTCACCTTTCATGCAGCCGGGTCCACCGGCTGCATGATGTTTACGGCAACAGTATCGAGGAACCGGTAGTCAGGCGTGCTTCCAGTTCCGTGTGGGCGCGGGCCACGTCGGCCAGGGCATAGCGCTGGCGCACGTCGATTTTGACTTCACCACTGGCTACCACGCCAAACAGCGACTTGGCCGCCATTTCCAGATCGGCGCGGGTGGCCATGTAGGCCATCAGCGAAGGCCGGGTGACGAACAGCGAGCCACGGCTGGCCAGCTCGTTCAGACTGAAAGGGTCCACCGGCCCCGAGGCGTTGCCGAAGCTGACCATGGTGCCCAGCGGGCGCAGGCAATCCAGCGAACCGATGAAGGTATCCTTGCCGATCGAGTCGTAGACGGCGGTAACGCCTTTGCCGCCCGTGATCTCGCGCACGCGCGTGGTGAAGTTTTCCTTGTTGTAGTTGATGACATGGTGCGCGCCGTTGCGCGTGGCCAGTTCCGCCTTCTCGTCCGAGCCTACGGTGCCGATCAGCGTTACACCCAGCAGTTTGGCCCACTGGCAGGCGATCAGCCCCACTCCGCCCGCTGCGGCATGGAACAGGATGGTGTCGCCAGCCTTCAGCGGCACCGTGCGGTGGAACAGATACTGCACCGTCAGCCCCTGCAGCATCATGGCAGCAGCTGTGTCGAAATCCACGTTATCGGGCAGCACCAGCAGCTGCGAGGCGGGCATATTACGCGCCTCGGCATAGGCGCCGATGGGGCGGCCCGCATAGGCCACCCGGTCGCCCACCTTCACTTCGGTCACGCCCTCGCCTATCGCCTCTACCACACCGGCGCCTTCCATCCCCAGCCCGCCGGGCAGCGGCTGCGGATACAGGCCGGTACGGAAATACACATCGATGAAATTGATGCCGATGGCGTGCTGGCGCACCTGCGCTTCGCCGGGACCGGGCGGGCCCAGCTCCACGTCCACCAGCTCCATCACTTCGGGACCGCCTACGCGGTTGATGCGGATTACCTTGGTCATAACACCTCCTGTGCGCTTATGCTTGGGAATAGAGGGAAAGGATAGGACAGAGTCTAGCGCCGCTCAGCCGCGTGCAGCGCGCTGCTGCAGCTGCGACAGCACCAGATGGGCCGACGACACATTGGTGGCGCACGGCGTGTTATGTACGTCGCAGGCGCGCACCAGCGCATTGATATCCGGTTCGTGTGGCTGCGGCGTCATCGGGTCGCGCAGGAAAATCACACAGTCGATGCCGCCCTCCACCAGCATGGAGCCGATCTGCAGGTCGCCGCCGAAAGGCCCCGAATGCTTGCGGTCCACTACCAGGCCCACTTCCTTGACCAGCCGGCCGCCGGTGGTGCCGGTGGCAGTCAGCTCGCAAGTGGCCAGAAAATCCTTGTACTGGCTGGCCAGCGCAATCATGTCGTCTTTTTTCTTGTCGTGGGCGATCAGGGCAATGCGGGTTTTCATCAGAGAGTTTTCCTATTTTTTTGATAACAGATAGATCCGGGCCAGCACCAGCGCGGTGCCGCCCAGCTGCCAGGACGTGACGGGTTCGCCCAGCAGCAGCGCGCCCAGAAACAGCGTAGAAACCGGCCCGATCATACCAGCCTGCGAGGCCGTACCGGCGCCGATGCGTTCCACTGCCGCCATGGTCATAAACACCGGCATCACGGTACACAGGATACCGTTCACCAGCGACAGCCCGTACACGGGCAGCGGCTGTATCAGCCCAGCCACGGGGCGCAGCAGCAGAAACTGGCCGACGCAGGCCACCGTCGACACACACATGGCATACGACACCAGCCGCAGCGAGCCGAGACGGCGCACCATTTCGCCCGACAGCAGCAGATACACCGCGTAGGCAGCGGCCGATCCCGTTACCAGGGTAGCACCCAGCGCCACATTGTGATTGCCGCTATTAAGATCATGCAGGAACACGAACACGATGCCGCAATAGGACAGCAGCAGCGCCAGCCACTGGCGCCGGCTGATGTGCTGCTTGAGCAGGGTGGAGGAAATCAGAAGGACGAACGTCGGCGTGAGGAACAGGATCAGGCGTTCCAGCCCGACCGAAATGAATTGCAAGCCGAGGAAGTCGAGAAAACTGGACAGGTAGTAGCCCACCAGCCCCAGTCCCAGCACGCGCCAGCGGTCGGCGCGCGACAAGGGGGCTTCAGTGCGCATCTTCCAAATGGCCACTGCCGCGAACACGGGCAGCGCAAACAGCATGCGGAAAGCGATCAGGGTCACCGCATCGATCTGATAGCAGTATAGCAGCTTGGCCACCACGGCCTTGGTAGAAAACAGTACGGCACCGCCAATGGCGATACCCAGCCCGCCCAGATAGGCAGTACGCGCCGCAGCGCCATCCTTGATCCCTTTATCCATACAGCAATTGTAAAGGCAAATCCGGATTGGGGTCGGCGCCAGCCCAAAATGGTGAGGGTCAGGTCGGGCATTTGTGCAAATTCGGCTTTACTGCAGCAGGCGGCATGTTTGTTCGCCGCAGTTTGCCGATTTGCCCGGCCCGACCCCGCCCAGGCTTAGCTGATGGTGACAGCTGGGCTGCCAGCGTTCACCGTGGCGGTGGTGATGCGCGCCACCGCTCTGGCCGGCGCAGTGGTGCCTACCAGCTTGTTGGCCTGCTTGAACTGGGCCACCAACTTGCCCGGCGTGAGCGTCACCAGCGTGTAGCCTTGCGCATCCGTGTTCAGATGCTTGAGCCACGGGTTGTTGCCCAAACTGGACAGCTGCTGCGCCAGCGCCAGCAGGCTGGTATTGAAGTCGCTATTGGCCTGCAAACCGTTCATCACGCCCACCGTGGCGCCGTCAAGCTGGGCTTCCGGCAAGCCTTTGGCGGCCAGCGCGCCGCGAATCTGCACCCGGGTCTGCTCCAGCAGGCTGGCTACCGTAGGCGCAGCTTTGCCCATGGTGTAGTCCAGCAGATTGAAGCTCAGATTCAGCGTGCCCAATCCTGTCACCGGGATCGCCAGCGGATACGACACCAGCGTTGCAATATCGCCTAGCGTACTGGCGGCGTCGCGCAGATACGAAAAGAACGAGTCCGAACTGATGCCGGCCGTGACTAGATCCGTCATTACCGGCGTGCCGCCGCCCGCAGCATCGTAATCGTCATTGACGGTGCCGGCAAAGAAAGCGTGGATATCGCCGGTCAGCGCCACCACATTGCCGATGCTGTTGTTCTTCAGGTGCGCCATAAGCGCCTTGCGCTCGGAGTTATAGCCATCCCACTGGTCGCAGTTGAGCAGGAAGCGGGCGAAGAACGGCGCCAGCGCGGCCTGCTTGCCGCTGGCCTGTACGAATACCGAGGCGGCCTTGTTGGCCTGCACATCCGGCTTGATGTAACCAAACGCGATGGTTTGCGCGCCAGCGCTCACCTGTGCGGCTGGCGTCGCCGGAACCACCCCGCTGCCAGCCAGATAGACTGCCGTGTAGGCTGCCACGGCGATGCCAGCCTGCGCTGCCGTCAGCCCGGCCCTGACGCCGGCTGCGACACGCGCCTCGTTGGTGCTGCCCGGCACGGCATATGCAACCATGATGGCGCCCGCCCCTTGCTGGGCCAGTGCCTGCGTCGCGCCTGCCGTCGCCGCCGCCACAATGGCCGCCGCCAGCGGGAAATTGGCGCCCCCGGCCGTGGCGATGCTGCTGATCGAGCCGGCCAGAGTGGCGACGGAGTTCAGCGCCAGCAGCGTAGCGACGGCGTCCGTACCGTTCAGGCCCATACGCAGCAGCGAGACTTCATTGCCCCACAGCTTCCAGGTGCTGGTGGCCGACTTCATCTTGTCCATCCACCACTGGCGCTGAGTACTACCCAGCATGGACACCGTGGCCAGCGGTTCCAGGCCGATCGCCGTGGCACCGGCCATCTTCTGCGCTTCCACCGTGTTGTACACATCCTGCTGCACCAGATAGCGCGAGCCCAGACGGCCCAGCGGCTTGCCGGTGGCCGGGTTGATGGACGATTCCGGAATAACGTGGTCGGAGCGGTATAGCCGCTCGTCCGTCATCACCAGCTGCATCAGCTTGCCGAACTGGAAATCGCGATAGATCTTGATGTTCTGGAAGCCGCTGACGGTCGCATCGAGCACCACATCGGCCGGCATGAATTCGAACCATGCCTGATTGGCGCTGCGCCGACGTGCCGTCTGGTGCAGGTCCGAGCCGTCGGTGGGATTAAAGCTGCCGTCATAGGTCTGGGCATCCTGCCAGGCGTCGTCGCTGAACTCGTGGTCGTCCCAGATGGCGATGAAGGCAAAGCGCTCGTGCAGCGCCTGCAGGCGCGCATCGGTGCGGTACTTCTTGTACAGATAGCGGTAATCGGCCAGCGTATTGGCATACTGCGCGCCGCTGCTGCCATTCTTGTAGGCGCCGTCAGGCAGCTTGAGCTTGTCGTGCAAGCTTTCCACTCCGCCCTGCTGGAAATCTTCGCCCACCGTCTCGTAGATATAGTCGCCCAGATGGACGATGAAATCGAGGTTCTCGCCGGCAATGCTGCTCATCAAACCCCAGTGGTTGATGCTCCAGTCCTGGCAGGTCATGTAGGCGTACTGCAGCTGGGCCACATCGGCATCCGCCGCCTGTGCGGTTTTGAAACGGCCGAGGTTGGAACGGCTATCGCCAGCGATGAACTGGTAGTAATACAACGTGTTCGGCATCAAGCCGGTCACCTTGTGGCGCACGGTGTTGTCAAATTGCGACTGCAGCGGCACGGTGGCGTCCACCACCAGCTGGCCGCTCAGGGCCTGATTGCTGCCCATGGCGGCGCTGTTATCGGCTGCCGTCACGATCACCCGGATGCTGCTGTCGGCCACACCCGTCAGCACGGCCACATCGTCCGCCGTGGCCGGCACGGCGCGGGTCCACAAGATGATGCTGTCGCTGTGCGGATCACCCGAAGCCACGCTCTGGGGGAATTTCCATGCCCCGCTGGCCGCCGGCGCATTGCCGGCACCGCTGCTGCCACCGCAGGCCGTCAGCCCCGCACCGGTCGCCACCGACGCCGTAATGAAACTGCCGAATTTAATAAATTGCCTTCTGTCCATCGTCTCTCCGCCTGGTTTTACTTTGTTTACAGGATAGAAAATGTTATCAGCGGAAAAAGACACACGTGCTACATAAAGTCGAGGAATCCCTCTAGGCCGATTTCCGGCCGCTGCCGGCCTGCGCTAGCGTCGTCGGCCATACGGCCTATGCTAGAATATCGCCCTCACAGAACACCAACTGACACCGCCGAAGGAAGAGCAAACATGGCTGGACATAGCAAATGGGCCAATATCAAACACAAAAAGGCTGCCACTGACGCAAAGCGTGGCAAGATCTGGACCCGTCTGATCAAGGAAATCACCGTTGCTGCCCGCATGGGCGGTGGCGACGTTCAAACCAATCCGCGTCTGCGCCTGGCGGTCGACAAAGCTGCCGACGCCAATATGCCGAAGGATAACGTGCAGCGCGCGATCAACCGCGGCACCGGCGGCGATGACGGCGCCAACTACGAAGAGGTGCGCTACGAAGGCTACGGCGTGGGCGGCGCAGCCGTGATCGTCGACTGCATGACCGACAACCGCGTGCGTACCGTGGCCGAAGTGCGCAATGCCTTCAACAAGAACGGCGGCAACATGGGCAACGAAGGCTCGGTAGCCTTCATGTTCAAGCACTGCGGCCAGTTCCTGTTCGCACCGGGCACCAACGAAGACGCGCTGATGGAAGTGGCGCTCGAAGCGGGCGCCGAAGACGTGGTCGCCGACGAAGAAGGCGGTTTCGAAGTGCTGTGCGGCCCGCACGATTTCGCCGGCGTGAAGGATGCGCTGGAAGCTGCCGGCTTCAAGGCCGAAGTGGCCGAGATCATCATGAAGCCCGCCACGGAAACCGTGTTCAGCGGCGACAACGCCATCAAGATGCAGAAGCTGCTGGACGCTCTGGAAGCTCTGGACGATGTACAGGAAGTCTACTCCAACGCACTGATCGAAGACTGAGGACATATGAAAATTTTGGTAGTCGGCTCTGGTGGCCGTGAACACGCACTGGCCTGGAAACTGGCGCAATCCGAGCGCATCCAGATGGTCTACGTTGCTCCCGGCAATGGCGGAACTGCACGCGATACGCGTCTGGTCAACGTCAACATCACCGACCTGCACGAACTGGCAAACTTCGTCGAACAGGAAAACATCGGCCTGACCGTGGTGGGTCCTGAAACCCCACTGGCTGGCGGCATCGTCAACCTGTTCCGCGCACGCGGCCTGAAAATCTTCGGCCCGTCGAAAGAAGCTGCCCAGCTGGAGTCGTCGAAAGACTTCGCCAAAGCTTTCATGCAGCGCCACGGCATTCCAACTGCCCGCTACCAGACTTTCTCCGACGTGGCTCAGGCCCACGCCTACATCGACGCCAACGGCGCGCCTATCGTCATCAAGGCCGACGGCCTGGCTGCCGGCAAAGGCGTGGTGGTTGCGCTGACGCTGGAAGAAGCCCACCGCGCGGTGGACGACATGCTGGCCGATAACCGCTTCGGCGACGCCGGCGCCCGCATCGTCATCGAAGAATTCCTCGCCGGCGAAGAAGCCAGTTTCATCGTCATGTGCGATGGCAAAAACGTGCTGCCGCTGGCCACCAGCCAGGACCACAAACGCCTGAAAGACAATGACGAAGGCCCGACCACGGGCGGCATGGGCGCCTACTCGCCTGCGCCTATCGTCACGCCAGCCATGCACGCCCGCGTGATGCGCGAGATCATCAACCCTACCATTGCCGGCATGGCCAAGGATGGCATCGTGTTTACCGGCTTCCTGTACGCCGGTCTGATGATAGACGCGGCCGGCAATCCGCGCACGCTGGAATTCAACTGCCGCATGGGCGACCCGGAAACCCAGCCTATCATGTCGCGCCTGAAGACCGATCTGGTCAGCGTGATGGAGCACGCCGTCAACGGCACGCTGAACCAGGTGGAACTGGAATGGGACCGCCGCACCGCCGTAGGCGTGGTGCTGGCCGCCGCCGGCTATCCTGACACGCCACTGAAAGGCGCCGTAATCGACGGCATCCCGGCCGAAACGCCGGAAAGCGTAACCTTCCACGCCGGTACGGTGGAAAACGCCGGCCAGCTGCAGGTGAGCGGCGGCCGCGTGCTGTGCGTGGTCGGTCTGGGCGACAGCATCAAGATGGCGCAGAAACAGGCTTACGAAGTGGTCGACCAGATCAGCTTCGAAGGCATGCAGTGCCGCCGCGACATCGGCTGGCGCGGTCTCAAGCACTAAACCGGCAAGGCTGCCCGGCATGGGCAGCCGCAGCAGATGGCAGCGCGGCTGCGTTGTCCCTGCCCGCCTGCCGGGGTGGTGGCTATCACAAAAACGCGCAACAGGGTACAATCCACCCTCACTTTTTTAATTGCGCCGCTTTATGCCCACCTCCCCTAATCCTGAAGCCGTCAAGGCTTACCTGCTGGAGCTGCAAAACCGCATCGTTCAGGCACTGGAAGCGGTGGATGGCAAACCGTTCCTGCGCGACGCATGGGAGCGGCCGGAAGGCGGCGGCGGGATTTCCCGCCTGGTTGAAGAAGGCAATGTGATCGAGCGCGGCGGGGTGAATTTCTCCCACGTGGCAGGCGCCAAGCTGCCCCCCTCGGCGGCGGCTGCACGCCCCGATCTGGGCGGCAAACCATGGCAAGCCATGGGGGTTTCGCTGGTGCTGCATCCGCGTAATCCGTATGCGCCCACGGTGCACATGAATGTGCGCTTTTTCACCACTACCAATGCCGCCGGCGAGCCGGTGTGGTGGTTCGGTGGCGGCATGGACCTGACGCCGTACTACGGCAATCTGGACGACGCCAGGCACTTCCACCGCACTTGTGCGGACGCGCTGGCGCCGCATGGCGAGGACTTGCATCCACGCTTTAAAAAGTGGTGCGACGAATATTTTTACCTGAAACACCGGCAGGAAGCACGCGGCGTAGGCGGCGTGTTCTTCGATGACTACAACCAAGGCGGTTTCGACGCCAGCTTCGCCATGATGCGTAGCGTGGGCGACGCCTTCCTTGCGGCCTACCAGCCGATACTGGAGCAGCGCAAGGATACGCCGTATGGCGAGCGCGAACGCGACTTCCAGGCTTATCGCCGCGGCCGTTATGTCGAATTCAATCTGGTGTTCGACCGCGGCACGCTGTTCGGTCTGCAGTCCGGCGGCCGCACCGAAGCCATCCTGATGTCGATGCCGCCTATCGTCAAATGGCGCTATCGCTGGGAACCCGAAACCGGCTCGCCGGAAGCGGCGCTGTACACCGACTTCCTGCCCCACCGCGACTGGCTCGCTGCGTGACGATGGCCCGCCGAATCGCACTGCTGGGAGGCAGCTACGATCCGGTGCATAACGGTCATGTAGCGCTGGGACAGTATTTCGCGCACTTGCTGCAGGCTGACCAGTTACGCATCATCCCGGCCGGCGCGCCGTGGCAGAAATCCGGCCTCAAGGCCAGCCCGCTGCAACGGGCAGAAATGACAGCGCTGGCATTTGCCGGCGTGGCTGCCCACGTGGTGGTGGACCCGCAGGAAATCGAACGGGCCGCACAGGGGCAGCCAACCTACACAATTGATACGCTGCGCCAGGTGCGCAGCGAACAGGGGCCGGACGCTTCCATCAGCTTCATCATGGGCGCCGACCAGTTACAGAAACTCGATAGCTGGCGCGAATGGCGCACGCTGTTCGACTACGCCCACATCTGCGTCGCGACCCGCCCCGGCTATGACCTTGCCGCCGCTGGCTTGCCGCCAGCCGTGGCCCAGGTGTTTTCCAGCCGGCTGGGAACACCGGAACAAATCCGTAACACGCCGCACGGTCTGACTTATCTGGCACAGGACCTCGCGGTGGATATCTCTGCCACCCGATTACGTGCGGCATTACAACGGGGGCAAGCGGCAAACTCGCTTATCCCGCCGCTAGTGCTAGACTATATTGAACAACACCATCTATACAAAAGCTAATGGACATCAAAAAACTGCAAACCCTCGTCGTTGACGCTCTGGAAGACGTCAAAGGCCAAGATATCGTCCTGTTCGATACTACCCACCGCACCAGCCTGTTCGACCGCATCGCCATCGCCTCCGGTACCTCGAACCGCCAGACCAAGGCGCTGGCCGCCTCGGTGCGCGACAAGGTCAAGGAAGCCGGCGGCAACGTGTACGGCATCGAAGGCGACGACACCGGTGAATGGGTGCTGGTCGACCTCGGCGACATGATCGTCCACATCATGCAGGCACCGATCCGCGCCTACTACCGTCTGGAAGAAATCTGGGGCGACAAGCCCGTCAAACTGGGCGCCGCCAAACGTAAATCGACCAAGGAAGGCGAAGCCGCTGCTGCGCCGAAAAAGGTCAGCACCCACCTGGCCGCCGGCAAAAAAGCCGTGGAAGCCAGCCCAGTGGTAGAGAAGAAAGCACCGGCACGCAAAGCCGCTGCGGCCAAACCGGCTGCAGAGAAGAAAACCGCTGCCAAGAAAGAAGCTGCCGTCCCGGCTGGCAAAACCGTCAAGGTTGGCAAAACCAAATCGGCCATCGCTGCCGCCGCTGCACTGAAAGCCCAGCCGCCTAAGCGCAAGCCAGCCAAACCGAAAGCTGACGAAGCGCTGGTGAAAACCGTCATCAAGCGTATCAAGAAAGCTGCCGAGTAATTCTGCATGCAGCTCATCATCGCTGCGGTCGGCCATAAAATGCCGGCCTGGATAGAGACAGGCTACGCCGAGTATGTGAAACGCATGCCGCCGGAACTCAAGATCGTGCTGAAGGAAATCAAGCCGGTCGAACGGTCCGGCAGCAAGACTGCTGCCACCGCGATGGCGCTCGAACGCGAGCGCATCGAGGCTGCCCTGCCCAAATCGGTGCGCATCATCGCGCTCGATGAACGGGGCAAGGACCTGACCTCGGTGGGCCTGTCGCAGCAGCTGGAAGCGTGGCAGCAGGACGGGCGCGATACCGCCTTCCTGATCGGCGGCGCCGACGGTCTCGATCCTGCATTAAAAGCCCGCGCCGAGGGCCTGATCCGCATCTCCAGCATGACCCTGCCGCACGGCATGGTGCGGGTGATGCTGGCCGAACAGCTCTACCGCGCGTGGACGATCACCCAAAACCATCCCTATCACCGAGTCTGAGGTCCGCCATGCAGTCAGCCGAAAACATGATCTATCTTGCTTCCAAAAGCCCGCGTCGCCGTGAACTGTTGCGCCAGATAGGCGTGGAATTCGAGCTGCTGCAACTGCGTAGCGATGGCCGGCGCGGCATGGACGTGACGGAGGAAGTGCTGCGCGGCGAAACCCCGGAAGTGTATGTGGCACGGGTCGCGTACGAAAAAGCCCACTTCGCCAACCGCATCGTCAAGCTGCGCAACATGCCGTCGCGCCTGATTCTCGGCGCCGACACCACCGTCACCATCGACGGCCGCATTCTCGGCAAGCCAGGCAGCGTCACGGAAGCGCGCAACATGCTGGAACTGCTGTCGGGCCGCACCCATCAGGTGCTGACCTCAGTGGCAGTGTGCTCGGACGCCTTCCAGGGCCAGTTCACCCAGGTATCCGAGGTACGCTTCTGCCAGCTCTCGCCGGAAGCCATCAAGGCCTACTGCAACAGCAAGGAACCGTTCGACAAGGCCGGCGGCTACGGCATACAGGGCATGGCCGGCCAGTTCATCGAGCACATCTCGGGCAGCCATTCCGGCATCATGGGCCTGCCCCTGTTCGAGACGGCGCAACTGCTCAAGCAGGCCGGTTTGCCGCTGCTGTAAGCGGCGTGTATGATCGACGTTCATAACCAGATGCAGTACCCGGAGACCTATGAACGAAGACATACTGATCAACATCACCCCGCAGGAGACCCGCGTCGCCCTGATCCTGCAGGGCGCCGTGCAGGAACTGCACATCGAACGTACGCTCACGCGCGGCCTGGCCGGTAACGTCTATTCCGGCAAGGTGGTGCGGGTACTGCCCGGCATGCAGTCGGCCTTCATCGACATCGGTCTGGAACGGGCCGCTTTCCTGCACGTGGCCGACATCTGGGAAGCCCGCCCGCACGACGGCAGCCAGAACGCGGCCCCTACCCCTATCGAAAAAATCCTGTTCGACGGCCAGGTGCTGACCGTGCAGGTGATCAAGGACCCGATCGGCACCAAGGGCGCCCGCCTGTCCACCCAGATTTCGATCGCCGGCCGCATGCTGGTGTATCTGCCGCAGGACAGCCATATCGGCATCTCGCAGAAAATCGAAAAGGAAGCTGACCGCGAAGCGCTGCGCGCGCGCCTGCAATGCCTGCTGCCGGAAGATGAAAAAGGCGGCTACATCGTGCGCACCCAGGCCGAAGAAGCCAGCGATTCCGACATCGCCGCCGACATCGAATACCTGCGCAAGACCTGGGCCGCGATCAGCCACGGCGCCCGCACCAAGCCGGCCACCACCCTGCTGCATCAGGATCTGAGTCTGGCCCAGCGTGTGCTGCGCGACTTCGTGCACGACGAAACCGCCTCCATCCAGGTGGACTCGCGCGAGAACTATCTGAACCTGCAGGAGTTCGGCAAAACCTACACCCCCAGCGTGCTGCCGCGGCTGCAGCACTACACGGGCGAGCGCCCGCTGTTCGACCTGTACGGTGTGGAAGAGGAAATCCTGCGTGCGCTGGGCCGCCGCGTCGATCTGAAATCGGGCGGCTACCTGATCGTCGACCAGACCGAAGCCATGACCACCATCGACGTCAACACGGGCGGCTTCGTGGTTGGGCGCAATTTTGCCGACACCATCTTCAAGACCAATCTGGAAGCGGCCCACGCGATTGCGCGCCAGCTGCGCCTGCGTAATCTGGGCGGTATCATCATTCTCGATTTCATCGACATGGAAAACACCGAGCACCGCAACGCCGTGCTGCAGGAGCTGAAAAAGACCCTGTCGCGCGACCGCACCAAGGTATCGGTGTCGGGCTTCTCGGCGCTGGGGCTGGTGGAAATGACGCGCAAGCGCACGCGCGAATCGCTGGCCCACATCCTGTGCGAACCCTGCCCAGCCTGCAACGGCAAGGGACAGGTCAAGACTTCGCGCACCATCTGCTACGAAATCCTGCGTGAACTGCTGCGCGAAGCCAAACAGTTCAACCCGCGCGAATTCCGCATCCTCGCCTCGCAGGAAGTGGTCGACCTGTTCCTCGAAGAAGAATCGCAGCACCTCGCCATGCTGGGCGATTTCATCGGCAAGAAGATTTCGCTACAGGTGGAAACCGCCTACCATCAGGAACAGTACGACGTGATTCTGATGTAAGCCAGGGTCAGGCCGGGCAAATGTGCAGGCTCTGCACCAATGCCCGCCCCCAACTATGGCCTGATGTAGCCTAGCGGCCGGCCATGCTGGCGGCGGGCTGCTCGAGCAGCTGGCGGAGCGCGCCCTGCACGCTCAGCCGCTTTGCCAGTTCTTCGCCGCTGTGCAGCTCCGGCGCCGTCAGCCGTGGCGCCAGAGCATCGCGCGCCCCCTGCCGCGCTGCATCGCGCGCCGCGGCAAGGCTGAACAGGGCATAGGCCCGCACCCGGTCCTGGCGCACGCCAAGCCCGCCCGCATACATCCAGCCCAGATTGTAGATCGCCCCCAGCTCGCCCTGATCGGCCGCGCGCCGGTACCAGTACAGCGCTTCCTGATAGTTCTGCACCACGCCCTGGCCGTCACGGTAGAACACCGCCAGATTGAACTGGGCCTGCCCATCGCCACGCTCTGCAGCCATGCGGGTCCAGCGCGCCGCTTCAGCATAATCCTGTCCCACCCCGCGCCCTTCTTCGTACAGGCGGCCCAGATACAGCTGGGCCGCAGGCTCGCCCTGCCGGGCCAGTTCCAGCAACTGGCGCTGGGCGCTGGCGTAGTCCTGCCGCTGATAGGCGGCCATGGCGCCGGGCATATCGGCCCGCGCCGGTAACGCCAGCCCAGGCCCAGCGCCAGCATGACGACAATCTTCTGCATGACATCCTCCCGCCCGCAGGACACCCGTGCATACGGCCACGCGGTGCCCCTGCCGGCACTATTTGTCCATTCCGCCGTTCACTCCGGCCAGCACTGCCGGCGCGGCCTTGGGCGCGGCTGTCGCACCGGCCGCCACCGCCAGCTCCATGTGGCGCGCTGCCGCCGCGGCGATGCCGCGGGCCAGATAGGCGCCAACCAGCGCACGATGAATCTGGCCGTCCGGATCGGCATGCTGTTGTAAAAAGGCTTCGCCCATTTCCACTGCCGCCCGCAGCTGGCCGCGCTCGACCGCCAGTTCGATGCGGCTGGCCAGCTGCTGCGCATCCAGCGCCGCCAACTGGCCAGCCAGATCCGGCTGCCCGCTGTCGCAAGCGCTGAGCACACCGGCTACTACCAGCAATGCCGCCGCCAGACTGGCGTTGCGTAATGTCTGAATAAACAAGCTCGCCTCACAAGTCAGCAAAATTCCCGAATTTAGCAAAAAATATCACGACTAAATTGTATTTTAAAAACTTCCCATCAGCAATAATTGTTTATTTTGAGAATTTTATTAAAAGTGATACGATGAAACATTGGCGCTCGAACTTTCCCGCTCGCCACATTTCGAAACATGGCGGCAGACAAACCCGCTACACTGAAAAAACAAGAATACGCAGGAGTCGCCATGAGCAGTCCCGCCCCTCACCCAGCTCCCCCGGCGCACGACGGACGTCTGCTGGCCCGCGCGGCGCTTTACGGCAGCGGTGCCAGCGCCGCACTGGCACTGCCTGCGGGCATACACAAACTGGCATTTCCCACCCAGCGTCAGGCCGTGCTCTACATTCCGCCGCAAACCGGACAGGCCTTGCCCTTGCTGGTACTGCTGCACGGTGCCCGCGGCCAGCATGGCGGTGCCGACGCTGCCGCCCTGCGCTACGCCGTACGCGAACAAGTGCTGCTGCTGATCCCCGAGGCAAGCGGCACCAGCTGGGATATGTTCCGCGGCGGCTATGGCCCCGATCTGGATTTCCTCGACCAAGCGCTGAAATGGGTCATGCGCCGCCATGAGGTGGATGCCGATGCGATTACGCTGGCCGGCTTTTCCGACGGTGCCTCGTATGCGCTCTCCGTAGGGCTGATGAACGGCGAACTATTCAGCGATATTCTGGCGTTTGCGCCCGGCTGCATGCAGCCCAATGCGCGCAGCGCCAGCCCGCGCATCTTCATCGGCCATGGCACGGGCGATGCCGTGCTGCCGGTCGAGCGTGGCCAGTCACTGGCCACGCAGCTGGCCAGCGAGGGC
>Ga0187842_1000606_pt1 | contig 17653 bp, 12 predicted proteins | sample SpaLakP09_SKY_41_FD_134514 | JGI IMG/M metagenome (GOLD analysis project Ga0187842, IMG submission 134514) | Oligotrophic lake water microbial communities from Sparkling Lake, Wisconsin, USA - SP09_SKY_41 | ecosystem: Environmental > Aquatic > Freshwater > Lake | place: USA: Sparkling Lake... | reverse complement strand
GCCACGTATCGCGTCGCTGGTGCCGAGCGCCACCGAGACGCTTGCAGCGTTGGGGCTAGGCCCGTTTCTCGTCGCGACGACCGGCTTCTGCATCCACCCGGCGGTGGCGTTGAGGGACGTGCCCAAAGTCGGCGGCACCAAGGACGTGAATCTTGCCAAGCTGCGGCGGCTGGCGCCGACGCACGTCATCGTCAACGTCGACGAGAACCGGCGCGAGACGGCCGACGCGCTGCAAGCGTTCGTGCCCGAAGTCATCGTCACCCACCCCAGCCGACCCGAGGACAACCTGGCGCTGTTCGAGCAGCTGCGCGCCGCGTTTGCCGACCAGCCGGGCGTCAATGAGCGCGCGGGGGCGCTGTCGGCCGAGTTCTCCGCAGCGCTCGCACGCTGTCGCGCACAGGCCTGGCCCGGCGAGAACGTGCTCTACCTGATCTGGCGCGAGCCCTGGATGACGGTGGCGCGCGACACCTACATCTCGACGCTGCTGGCCGAGGCCCACTGGCGCACCTGGCCCGACGTGCTGGGCGGCGAGCACGGCGCCGGCCGCTACCCGGCGCTGGCGGGTGACGAAGCCTGGCTGCGGCAGATCGACCGCGTGCTGCTCAGCTCCGAGCCCTACCGCTTCGGCGCCCAGCACATCGCGCAGGCGCAGGCGCTGTGCCCGCAGGCACGGGTGCAACTGGTCGACGGGGAGTTGCTGAGCTGGTGGGGCGCGCGTGGCGCGGCGGGGCTGGACTATCTGCGCGAACTCGGCGCCGTCGTTTCCTGAGGCCGGCGCGCCACAATCGCCCGCCATGGACATCTACAAGCCCCTTGTTGCGCTGCTGGCCATCGTGAACCCGGTGGGCGTGGTGCCCTTCTTCATCCACTTCACCAGCAGCCTCTCGCGCGAACAGCGGCGCAAGACCATTCTCGTGAGCTCCTGCACAGCGGGCATCGTCATTGCGCTGAGCGCGCTGTTCGGGCTGAAGATCATCGAGTTCTTCGGCATCTCGCTGGCCAGCTTCCAGGTCGGCGGCGGCTGCCTGCTGTTGATCAGCTCATTGCAGATGCTCAACGCCCAGCCGGCCGAGGCGCGCAAGGAAGAGGTGAGCGAGGGCAACAGCAAGGCCGACGCGGGCGCCAGCATCGCCGTGGTGCCGCTGGCCATCCCCTTGCTGACCGGCCCTGCAACCATTTCCACCATGGTCATCTACGCAGACAAGACCCGGCACTGGTGGGAACTGGCCATCCTGTGCGGCTATGGCGTCGTCGTCACGGTAGTGACCTTCATCACCTTCTCGGCCAGCAGCAAGATCGCCAAGGTGCTGGGCCAGACGGGCATCAACATCATGACGCGGCTGATGGGCCTGATCCTCGCCGCGCTCGCCGTCGAACTGCTGGCCGACGGCTTGATCAAGCTCTTCCCGGTGCTGGCGGCCCGGACGATAGGCTGAAGGCTTGGCGACCATCCTGCTGCTGGAGGACGACCCCGCCATCGCGGACACCGTGCAGTTCGCGCTGCGGCGCGAGGGCTTCACGGTGGAGCACCGGGCCTGGCTGGCCGAGGCGCGTGAGCGGCTGCGCGCCGCGCCGGCCCCCGAGCTGCTCATCCTCGACATCGGCCTGCCCGACGGCAACGGCCTGGACCTGTGCCGCGAGCTGCGCGCCGGACTGTTGAAGCACCTGCCCGTCATCATGCTGAGCGCCCGCAGCGAGGAGATGGACCGCGTGCTGGGCCTGGAGCTGGGCGCCGACGACTATCTCGCCAAGCCCTTCAGCCCGCGCGAACTTGTGGCACGCGTGCGGGCGCTGCTGCGGCGCGCCCAGGCTGCCCCGGCACCGGCCGCAGGCTTCGCCGTCGACGGCTCGCGCGTGCGGCTGGACGGCGCGCTGTTGAACCTCACCAAGCTGGAGCTGGGCCTGCTGCTCAAGCTTTTGCAGGCACCGCAACGCATCCACTCGCGCGAGACGCTGCTGGACGCCGTCTGGGGCGCCAGCGCCGACAGCAGCGACCGCACCGTGGACACGCACATCAAGACGCTGCGCGCCAAGCTGCGCGAGGCTGCGCCGGGGAAGGACCCGATCAAGACGCATCGGGGCATGGGCTACTCGCTGGAACATGAAGCCCCTCGCCCAGTCCCGCCCCGCTGAACGCGGGCGCGCCCGGTCGGTCCCCCGTGGGGACGGCGATGCACGCGGCATCAAGCCGCATGCACATCGCCAACGCGGGCCGGCTTGGGAGCGGCCCGGCGCTCGGCCCGCAAAACCCGCCATGTGCGCCTGACCATGCGCCTGGGCCTGCGCGTCTTCTTCGGCTTCTTTCTCATCGCCGGCCTGAGCGCCGTGCTGCTGCTAAAGGTCTTCCTGGCCGAGGTGAAGCCCAGCGTGCGCGAGGTCATGGAAGACCTGATGGTGGACACCGCCCACCTGCTTGCCGAGGTGGCCGCCGATGAGCTGGCCGCGGGCACGCCCGCGCCCGACGGCCAGCTCGGCGCCCAGTTGCAGCGCTATGTGAAGCGCGATGTGGACGTGATGATCTGGGGCCTGCGCAAGCAGAGCCTGGACCTGCGCATCTACGTGACCGATGCCAGCGGCCGCGTGGTGCTGGACTCCGGCCAGCCCTCCGCCGTGGGCCAGGACTACTCGCAATGGAACGACGTGGCCCGCACGCTGCGCGGCCACTATGGAGCGCGCGCCAGCCTCTACAGCGCGGGCGACGACCGCAGCACGGTGCTCGTCGTCGCGGCGCCGGTGCGCAAGGACGGCCGCACGCTGGGCGTCGTCAGCGTGGCCAAGCCGGTGGCCAGCGTGCAGCGCTTCATCGACCGCGCCGAGCGGCGCGTGTTCTGGGCTGGCGCGGCGCTGCTGGCGGCCAGCCTCGTCGTCGGCGTGGCGGTGACGCTGTGGCTGGTGACCTCGGTGCGGCGGCTGCGCCGCTACGCCCAGCAGGCCCAGGCCGGCCAGGCGATTGCGCCGCCCGACATGCCCGGCGAGCTGGGCGACCTGGCCCATGCGATGGACGACATGCGCCGCCGTCTGGAGGGCCGCGAGCAGCTGGAGCACGATGTGCGCGCGCTGACGCATGAGCTCAAGAGCCCGCTGGCCGCGCTGCGCGCCAGCGGCGAGCTGCTGCAGGACGAGCTCCCCGCCGCCGACCGCCAGCGCTTCGCCGCCCAGGTGCTGGACCAGACCGCGCGCCTGCAGACGCTGGTGGAGCGCGTGCTGGGGCTGTCCCAACTGGAGGCGCAGGTGGGGCTGGGTGAACGGCAGCGGCTTGCGCTGGTGGATTGGGCCGAGGAACAGCTGGGCCGCCAGGCGTCGCGGCTGGCGCAGAAAGACTTGCGCATCGTCTGGACGGCGCGCGACGACGTGGCGGTGGACGTGGATGCCGCGCTGCTGGAGCTGGCCTTTGGCAACCTGCTCGTCAACGCCATCGACTTCGCGCCGGCCGGCTCTGCGCTGGAGGTGGCCGTCAGCGCGTCAGCCACGACGGCGCGGCTGACGCTGCGCGACCATGGCCCGGGCGTGCCGGCGGCGGGCTTTGCGCAGCTCGGCAAACGCTTCTTCTCCACGGCACGGCCAGGCAGCCTCGTCAAGGGCTCGGGCCTGGGACTGGCCATCGCCCGGCGGGTGGCGGAGCTGCATGGCGGGCGGCTGGGGTTCGAGGCGGCTGAGCCGGGGCTGAAGGTGAGCTTGGTCCTGCCCGCTTCACGCTGACTTCACACAGCTCGTCGTGCCCTCACATCGCCTGGCGATGCTGGCGGCATGAACAAGCACCTCTTCATCAAGCTGGCCATCCTGGCCGTCATCACCGTCCTCATCTGCATCGTGCTGGCCCAGATCGGCGGCCTAGTGCGCGAACGCCAGGATCGACAGCGCGAAGCCGCGCAGAGCGTTGAGCAGTCGTTGGCCGGGCCGCAGGCGCTCGCCGGGCCGCTGCTGGTCCGGTCCTGCAAAGAGTCCTGGACGACACGCAGCACCGACGGCAAGACCGAGATCGCCGACTCGCGCGACTTCTGGCTCACGGTCACGCCCACCACGCTCAAGATCAACGGCATGCTCAGCCCCGAGGTGCGCCACCGAGGCTTGTTCAAGGTCAACACCTATGCCGCACAGCTCAATCTGGAGGCGAGCTGGGACACGCTGGGGAGCCTTGTGCCCAAGGCCGAGCATGCCAACGGGAAGCTGGTCTGCAGCGATCCGGCCGTGGCGGTGAAGCTGAGCGACACCCGCGGCATCCGCACCGCTGAGCTCAAGCGCGACGGCCACGCGCTGAGCGTGCAGGCCGGCACGCTGCACCCATCGCTGCACAACGGCCTTCATGCGCTGCTGCCCGCCCTGCGGCTGGACGAGCCACTGACCTTGGCGATCAAGCTCCATGTGGTGGGCAGCCAGCGGCTGGGGCTGGTGCCCGCAGCGGGTGATACGCAGGTGAGCCTGCAGTCGAGCTGGCAGCACCCCAGCTTCACCGGTCAGTTCCTGCCGCTTGAACACCAGATCGGCGTCAGCGGCTTCTCGGCGCGCTGGCAGGTCTCCTCCCTGGCGAGCAACGCTGCGGCGGACCTCCAGGCCGGCAATCCGCTGCCGACCCTGACCCCGGACGACAGCCTGCCCTACACGCCAACACCCGCGCCCCGGCCAGAAAGGACGCGCAGCCTCGACGTCCTCGCCGTCGAACTCATCGACCCCGTGAACCCCTATGTCATGAGCGACCGCGCCATCAAGTACGGCCTGATGTTCATCGCGCTGACCTTCGTCACCGTGGGCCTCACCGAGCTGCTGACGGGCCGGCGCGTGCACCCCGTGCAATACCTGCTTGTGGGCCTGGCGCTGAGCCTGTTCTTCCTGCTGCTGCTGAGCCTGTCGGAGCACCTGCCGTTTCTCGTGTCCTACCTGATCGCGGCCGGCGCGGCGGCGGTGGTGCTGACGCAGTACGCCGCCGCCATGCTGGGCGGCTGGCTGCGCGGTGCAGCGTTTGGCGGCGGCATCGCGCTGCTGTACGGCGCGCTCTATGTGCTGCTCAGCCGCGAGCAGACGGCCCTGGTCATCGGGGCGGTGCTGCTGTTCGCGGTGCTGGCTGTCGTCATGACGCTGACGCGCCGGCTGGACTGGTACCGACTGACGTCAGGCAACCAGCAGGGTGAGTGAATTACGCTCGGCCCATGGCAAAAGAAGGTTTCGACTACATCATCGTGGGCGCCGGCACGGCCGGCTGCCTGCTTGCCAACCGGCTCACGGCCGACCCGAAGAAGCGCGTGCTGCTCATCGAGGCCGGCGGCAAGGACGACTATCACTGGGTGCACATCCCGGTCGGCTATCTCAAGTGCATCGGCAATCCGCGCACGGACTGGTGCTACAGCACCGAGCCCGAGCCGGGCCTGAACGGCCGCAGCCTGCGCTACCCGCGCGGCAAGGTGCTGGGCGGCAGCTCCAGCATCAACGGCATGATCTACATGCGCGGCCAGAGCCGCGACTACGAGCACTGGGCCGACCTGACCGGTGACGACACCTGGCGCTGGGAGCGCGTGCTGCGCGCCTTCCGCCGCCACGAGAACCACTGGCGGCTGGACAACCCCAAGACCGCGCCCGAAGGCTTTGCCGATCTGCATGGCTACAAGGGCGAATGGCGCGTGGAGCAGCAGCGGCTGCGCTGGCCCATCCTCGACGCGTTTGCCACCGCTTGCAGCCAAGCGGGCATCCCCGCCACCGGCGACTTCAACGCCGGCACCAACGAGGGCGTGGGCTATTTCGAGGTCAACCAGAGGAAGGGTCTGCGCTGGAACACGGCCAAGGCCTTTCTGCGGCCCACATGCTTGGGCCGGCCCAACTTCGAGCTGTGGACGGGCGCCCAGGTGCGCCGCCTGCGGCTGATGCATGACAACACGGGCGCAGAGGGCCTGCGCTGCAGCGGCGTGGAGGTGCTGACGCCGCAAGGCGTGGAGCAGCCCTGGCTGAACGCGGACGGCGAAGTCATCCTTTGCGCCGGCGCAGTCGGCACGCCGCAGATCCTGCAGCTCTCCGGTCTTGGCCCGGCCCCGCTGCTGCAGGGGCTGGGCATCAAGGTCGAGCAGGACATGCCTGGCGTGGGCGCCAACCTGCAGGACCATCTGCAGATCCGCGCCGTCTACAAGGTGCAGGGCGCCAAGACGCTGAACACGCGCTCCGCCTCGCTGTTCGGCAAGGCCATGATCGGCCTGGAATACGCGCTGCGCCGCAGCGGCCCCATGAGCATGGCACCTAGCCAGTTGGGCGCCTTCACACGCAGCAGCCCCGACAAGACCTGGCCCGACCTGGAGTACCACGTCCAGCCGCTGTCGCTGGACGCCTTCGGCGAGCCGCTGCACGGCTTCGACGCCTTCACGGCCAGTGTCTGCAACCTCAACCCGACCAGCCGCGGGACGGTCCACATCACATCCCCGGACGCGGGCGTGGCGCCGGCCATACGGCCCAACTACCTGGCCACCGACGCCGACAGGCAGGTCGCCGTCGAAAGCCTGAAGCTGACGCGCCGCATCGTCGCCCAGCCGGCGCTGGCCGGCTTCAAGCCGGTGGAGCACAAACCGGGGCCGGAGCACCAAACCGACGAGGACCTGGCGCGGCTGGCCGGCGATATTGCGACGACGATCTTCCACCCCGTGGGCACCTGCCACATGGGCCGCAAGGACGACCCGGACGCGGTGGTGGACTCACGGTTGCGCGTGCGTGGCGTGTCGGGCCTGCGCGTCGCCGACGCGAGCGTGATGCCGACGATCACGAGCGGGAATACGAACTCGCCGACGCTGATGATTGCGGAGAAGTTGGCGGGGTGGCTGACCAACTGAGGCCAGACGGGGGAAAACGCCCGTCGCCGCTACCCTGATCAACCGCTCATACTCTCGCCGACTTTGACCCTCCTCCTCTGCGCCACCAACCGACGCAAGCCATGTTTGACACATCGAGAGTCGGCCTGGGCAAGGCCTCGGCATGGGCGTTGTGCCTGGCCTTGGCCCTCTGTGCGGCCCTAGACGCCCGCGCCCAGCCCGCCTCGGCGCCCGCTCCGGCGCGCATGGCGTACCGCTACTGGGACTGGGGCGCCACACCCAAGCGCGACGACTACCAGTTCGCGCTGCTGACCCTGGCCCTCGAAAAGACCGTCAAGGACTACGGCCCCTACAAGCTGTCCCGCGTGGTGCAGAGCTACTCCACCCCCAGGCTGAGGCGCGAGATCAACCGTGGCGACGTGGTGAATGTGCATGCCGGGCCCTGGCGGCCGCTGGAGGTCAGCGAAGACAAGCTGCCGGAGCGCAGCCTGCGCGTCAACATTTCCCTCTTCAAGGACTTGTTGGGCTACCGCAAGCTGCTGATCCGCCGCAGCGATGTGGAGCGCTTCAAGGGAATCACTCATGCGGATGAGCTGAAGCGGCTGGTCGTCGGGCAGGCGAATGGCTGGGTCGATGTCGACATCTACCGCAGCAATGGCTACGCGATGAACGACACGCCAACGCCGGCCTCGCTGTTCGAGATGCTGGCCAGGAAGCGCATCGACTACATCCCGATCAGCCTGATGGACGCCGAGACCGCGCTGGCCAACCGCCCGGAGGTGGCCGGCGAGTTGATGCTGCTGCCCGACATCACGCTCTACTTCCCGCTGCCCGTCATCTTCTACGTCAACGTCCATGAACCGCAGATGGCTGAGCGGCTGGAAAAGGGCCTGAACCTGGCCAGGCAGGATGGCTCCTTCGAGCGCCTCTTCAAGAGTTCCTTTGCGGACGAGTTGCGGCTCATTCGCGAGGGGTCGCCCAAGCGCTTCGTGCTGAGCAACCCCTTCGTTCCCAAGGAACTGGCCGACGAGAAGCCCCTTGAACACGCTGAGCGCGACATGCCGGCGAAGGCGCACCCGAAGGTGCGCTAGGACAACGCCGCGCACTGTCCCGGTGGGCGCGCGCCACCCATCGGCAAGCCCCGACCCGCCCTGCCGCGACAATTCCGGTCATGTCGTTGTCGTCCCCACGCGTGCTCGCCGTAATCCCGCCGATGACGCAGCTGAACACGCCCTACCCGTCCACCGCCTACCTGACCGGTTTCCTGCGCTCGCGCGGCGTCGAGGCGCGCCAGGTGGACCTGGCCTTGGCGCTGGTCCTGGAGTTGTTCTCTCGCGATGGCCTCACGCAGCTGCACGCCGCCGTCCAGGCCCTACCCGAAGCGAAGCGCACACCGCAGACCGCCTGGTTTGCCGCCGAGTTCTCGGCAATCGCCGCCGCCACGCCGCGCGTCATCGCCTTCCTGCAGGGGCGCGACCCGACCGTCGCGCATCGCATCAACACGCGTGCCTTCCTGCCCGAGGGCGCGCGGTTTGCCTCGCTGGACAACTACGTCGATGAGGACGGCGGCGACCCGCTCGCCTGGGCGTTCGGCGCCCTGGGCCTGCAGGACCGCGCGCGGCACCTGGCCACGCTGTTCCTGAACGACCTGGCCGATGTGCTGCGCGATGCGGTGGACGCGCGCTTCGAGTTCGTGCGCTACGCCGAGTCGCTGGCCGCCGCGCAGGCACATTTCGATCCGCTGGCCGAGGCACTCGCCGCCGCGCCCAACCTCGTCGACACGACGCTGCAGCGGCTCACGCTGGCCGCGCTGGACGAGCACCAGCCCGACGTGGTGCTGCTGTCTGTGCCCTTCCCCGGTTCTGTCTACGCGGCGCTGCGCATCGCGCAGACCATCAAGGCCGAGCGGCCGAATGTCGTCATCGTGCTGGGCGGCGGCTACGCCAACACCGAGCTGCGCGAGCTGGCAGAACCGCGCGTCTTCGACTTCGTCGACTACGTGACGCTGGACGCCGGCGAGCGGCCGCTGCTGGCGCTGCTGGAGCACGTTTCGGCCAAGCGCTCCAAGACGCGCCTGGTGCGCACGTTCTGGCGGGACGGTGCGGAGGTCAGGTACACCAACTTCGTCGAACCCGACATTCCCTTCGACGACGTCGGCACGCCGACCTGGGACGGCCTGCCGCTGGACCGCTACCTGTCGCTGCTGGACATGCTCAACCCCATGAACCGGCTGTGGAGCGACGGGCGCTGGAACAAGCTGACCGTGGCGCATGGCTGCTACTGGAAGAAGTGCAGCTTTTGCGACGTGAGCCTGGACTACATCTCGCGCTACGAGGCCGCGAGCGCCGAGGTGCTGGTGGACCGCATCGAGGCCATCGTCAAGGAGACGGGGCAGACGGGCTTCCACTTTGTCGACGAAGCCGCGCCGCCCAAGGCGCTGAAGGCGCTGGCCGAGGAGCTGATCCGGCGCGGCGTGGCCATCAGCTGGTGGGGCAACATCCGCTTCGAGAAGACCTTCACGCCGGAGCTGGCCCAGCTGCTGGCCGACAGCGGCTGCATTGCCATCTCGGGCGGGCTGGAGGTGGCGAGCGACCGGCTGCTCAAGCTGATGAAGAAGGGCGTCAGCGTCGAGCAGGTCGCGCGCGTGACCAAGGCGTTTGCCGATGCCGGCGTGCTGGTGCATGCCTACCTGATGTATGGCTTCCCGACGCAGACAACGCAGGACACCGTGGACGCGCTGGAATACGTGCGCCAGCTGTTCGAGAACGGCTGCATCCATAGCGGCTTCTTCCACCGCTTTGCCTGCACGGTGCACTCACCGGTGGGCATGAATCCGGCGGAATACGGCGTCACGCTGCAGCCGCTGCCGGCGGATGGCCGCTTCGCGAAAAACGACATCGCCTTCATCGACCCCACGCCCACCGACCACGACGGCCTGGGCCAGGGGCTGAAGAAGGGCCTCTACAACTTCATGCACGGCATCGGCGTCGACAGCGACATCCGCAGCTGGTTCCCGGTGCGGGTGCCGAAGACGACGGTGCCCAGGCACTTTGTGGAACGCGCCCTGACCACCCACCGCTGATGTTCACCTCCACCTTCACCTTCGCCAAGGGCGACTACGACGCCGAATTCTTTGCGCTCGACGAGCGCATCGCCGAAGTCGCCCGCGCCATCCCCGGCTACCTGGGCGAAGAGGCCTGGGAGAACGCCGCCACGGGGCTGATGTCAAACGTCTATTACTGGGACTCGATGGAAGCCCTGCAGCAGCTGATGGGCCACCCGACCCACCGCGAGGCCAAGCAGGCCCAGGCGCGCTGGCTCAAGGGCCACCAGGTGGTCATCGCTCAGGTGCTGCACACCTACGGCGACGGCGGCATCGCCCATCCCCTCAAAAACCACGCACCCGCCAGACCCGCCTGACTTTGCTGCAGTGCACAATTGCTACTTCCCAACGGAGGTAGCGGCGATGCGGCGAGTCGTGTTCAACCAGAAGGGTGGCGTGGGCAAGTCCACGATCACCAGCAACCTGGCGGCGATTGCCGCGGCGCAGGGCCAGCGCGTGCTGGTCATCGACCTGGACTGCCAGGGCAACACCACCCGCTACCTGCTGGGCGAGGCGGCCGATGAGGGCCATGCGGGCTCCGCCGCCTTCTTTGCCGAGACGCTGAAGTTCAGCGTGCGCGAGACCGATGCGATGACCTTCATCGTGGAGAGCCCCTGGGAGAACCTGCATGTGATGCCGGCCTCCGCCGAGCTCGACGAGTTGCACGGCAAGCTGGAGAGCCGCTACAAGATCTACAAGCTGCGCAAGGCGTTGGAGCTGTTGCAAGACCACTACGACGAGATCTGGATCGACACGCCGCCGGCGCTGAATTTCTACACACGCTCGGCGCTGATCGCGGCCCAGGGCTGCCTCATCCCCTTCGACTGCGACGACTTCTCGCGCCGCGCGCTCTACGGGCTGCTGGAGGCGGTGGACGAGATCCGTGCCGACCACGCGCCCGAGCTGAGCGTCGAGGGCATCATCGTCAACCAGTTCCAGGCCCGTGCGTCACTGCCGCAGCGGGTGGTGCAGGAGCTGGTGGACGAGGGCCTGCCGGTGTTGCAGCCCTACCTCTCGGCCAGCGTGAAGGTCAAGGAATCGCACGAGCTGAGCCGGCCCATGATCCACCTCGACCCGCGCCACAAGCTCACGCAGGAGTTCGTGGCGCTGTACGAATCACTCGGCGGCTGAGCGAATCTCCGGCTTGCGGCCGATGGCTTCAAGCTGAGGCACGACCTTGGCCTTGTCACCCACGGCCACGACGATGAGCTGCGCCGGGTCCAGGTGCGCTTTGGCCGCCTGCAGCGCAGCCGCCGAGGTGACGGCGCCGTACTTCTTGGGCAACTCGGTGATGGCCGTCAGCGGCTGGCCGGTGGACCAGTTGGCGGCGTAGCCGGAGACCACGGCCAGGTTGGTGTCGAACAGGCCCGGCAGCGACAGCAGTTGCGCGTTGCGCACACGGCCCAGCTCGGCCGCACCCATGGGCTTGGCGCGCATGCCTTCGATCTCCTTCCACATGTCGGCGAGCGCAGCGCCGGTCACGTCGGTGCGCACGCTGCCGCGAATGCCGAATTGGCCGCGCTCGCGGCCCATGGTGTAGCCGGAGAAGATGCCGTAGGTGTAGCCCTTGACCTCGCGCAGCTGGTTGTTGATGCGCGACGTGAACAGGCCGCCCAGCGCAGCGTTCATCACCTTGATGGCCGGCGCGTCGGGCGCCGCAGCGAACGGCCCGGGCGCGACGACAGCCAGCGCCGTCTGCGGCGCGCCGGGCTTGTCGACGACGACGGTGCGCACGGCAACGGGCCTGGCGGGTGGCAGCGGCGCCACAACCGGCGCTGCGCCCTGGCCCTTCCAGGCGCCGAACAGCGGCTCGACCAGCGCGCGCAATTCGGCCTCGCTCAGGTCGCCGGCTACCACCAGCGCCGCGCGCTCGGGCCGGTAGTGGGCCTGCCAGAAGCCGAGCAGCGCGGCGGCCTCTACGGCCTTGATGCTGGCCTCGGTGCCCAGCGCGTTCTCGGCCAGCGGGTGGCCTTTACCGTAGGTCACGCGGTTGCCCACGGCGTTGGCCAGCAGCGGCGCCTCCTCGCGCTGCTGCGCCAGCGCGGCCAGGCGCTGGGCCTTGAGCCGTTCGATCTCAGGTGCGGCGAAGGCCGGGTTGAGCGCCAGGTCGGCCAGCAGGCTGAAGCCCTCCTTGACAGCGGCCTTGCGGCCTGAGAAGTCGACGCGCGCCTCCTCGGGGGCGGCCTGGGCGGTCAGCGTGGCGCCCAGCGCGGCGATGCCCTCGGCGATCTGCTGGGCGCTTCGGGTCTTGGTGCCCTCGGGCAGCATGGCGGCGGTGAAGCCGGCCAGGCCCGGCTTGTCGGCCGGGTTCTGGGCCTGGCCGGCGCGCAGCACCAGGCTGGCGCTGACCAGCGGCAGGCCGGGCTTGGGCGAGTGGATGACGGTCAGGCCGTTGGCCAGCGTGAAGCTCTGCGCGGCGGGCAGCGTCAGCGCCTTGGCCTTGGCGGCGCCCGGCGGCTTGTTGCGCCAGGCCTCCGGCGCGTTCAGCGCCTCGCGCTCGCCCTTGGCCGCCTGGGTCGGCATGGGCGGCGTGGCCACCTCGGGCGCCAGCACCTGCTCGCCCGGCTTGGCCAGCACGACGACGCGCCGGTCCTTCGTCAACCATTGCGCCGTGGCGGCGCTGACGGCGGCCGGCGCGAGCTGGGCATAACGGGCCAGGTCCTGGCCCAGGAAGCCGGGGTCGCCAGCCATCTGGTTGTAGTGGTTGACGAGGTCGGCCAGCGACGTGACCTTCTCCATGCGCTGCAGCACCTGGGTCTCGATGACGGCGCGTGCCTGGGCGACCTCGGCGGCGCTCGGAGGCTCCTTCGCGAGCCGGGCGATCTCGGCGTCCACCAGCGTCTCGATCTCGTCCAGCGACGCGCCGGGGCGGGCGACGATCTCGATGCTGAACACCGAGCTGAGCGACTGCGAGCCCTGGCCCACCTGCACGCTCTGCGCGAGCTGCTTGTCGCGCACCAGCAGGCCGTAGAGCCGGCTGGCCTTGCCGCCGCCCAGCACGTGCGCGGCAATGTCCAGTTCGGCGTCGCCGGGCTTGTACATGGCCGGCGTGTGCCAGGCGAAGTCCAGCCGCGACAGCTCGATGCGGTCGGTCACGACGAGGCGGCGCTCCTTCGTGATCTCGGGCATGGGCACGTTGACCTCCGGCGGCTTGGGGCCGGCCTTGAGCGTGCCGAAATACTTCTGCACCAGCGCCTTGGCCTGCCTGGCGTCGAAGTCGCCGGCCAGCACCAGCGTCGCGTTGTTGGGCCGGTAGTAGGTGCGGGCGAAGTCCTTCACGTCCTTCAACTGGATGCTCTGGATGTCGGCATGCGAGCCGATGACCGAGGCGCGGTAGGGGTGGCCCTCGGGGTACAGCGCCTGGTACATCGCCTCCTCGACGATGCCGTAGGGCTGGTTCTCCACGCTCTGGCGGCGCTCGTTGCGCACCACGTCCTGCTGGTTGGCCAGGGCCACGGAGTCGACCTCGTCGATCATCCAGCCCAGCATGTCGGCCTTCAGCCACAGGCCCTTCTCCAGCTGGTTGGAGGGCAGCGTGAAGAAGTAGTTGGTGCGGTCGAAGTTGGTGGAGCCGTTGGCGTCCGTGCCACCGGCGGCGTCGACGTGCTTGTCGAACTCGCCGCGCGGGATGTGCTTGCTGCCGGCGAACACCAGGTGCTCGAAGAGGTGGGCAAAGCCGGTCTGACCCTTGGTCTCGTTGCGCGGGCCGGCGTGCACCCAGAGGTTGAAGGCGACCAGCGGCAGCCGGTGGTCTTCCACCAGGATGACCTCGAAGCCGTTGGGCAACGCGTACTTCTCGTGGCGGATGGACAGCTGGCCGGCCTCGGTACTGACGGCGCCTTTGAGCGGTGCCGTGGGGGCACTCCAGGCAGGCAGGGACAGTGCGCCGGCCAGGGCCAGCAGCGCGACAAGACGGCGGGGGGCGGGGGCATTCATGCGGTTCGAGTCCTGACAGTGATGCATCGAATTGGGCGCACTCGACGCCTGGTGCGGCAAGTACGTGAAGTCAGTGATGGCAGGCGGGCCGTGGAGTTGCCGTATTCGGGCCGAGCGCCGGGCCGCTCCCAAGCCGGCCCGCGCTGGCGATGTGCTTGCGGCTCGACGCCGCAAGCATCGCCGTCCCCGCGGGGGACCGACCAGGCACGCCCGCGTTCAGCGGCGCGGGCTTGGGCTAGGGGCATTGTCGTTTCACCAGGGGGAAATCCAGGCCAGCAGCGCCAGCCAGACCGGCGCGGTGGCGACGTAGAGCACGGTCGACAGCACCGTGGCGGCCGTGACCTCGGCTTCCATGGTGCGGTAGCGCTGCGCAAAGATCAGCGCGTTGGAGCCGGTGGGCAGTGCCGCCATCATGACGATGACGGCCAGCGGCATGCCCTTCAGGCCCAGGCCCCAATGCGCGATGCCCAGCACGACGGCCGGCATCAGCAGCAGCTTGGCGGTCACCAGGCCGGACAGGCCGCGCCACGACCTGGGCCAGCCGTAGTAGGCCAGCGACATGCCGATCAGCGTCAGGCACAGCGGCACGACGGCGGTGCCCAGGTTGAGCAGCACCTCGTCCAGCACGGCAGGGATGGGCCAGCCGGTGGCGTTCCAGCCCAGACCGGCCAGCACCGGCAACACGACCGGGTGGATGACAGTGTTGCGCACCGTCTGCATCAGCGTGGCGGCCAGGCTGGCATTGGCGCGGCCGCGCGCCACGTCCAGGTCGACCAGCGCCGTCAGCAGCGTCAGGATGGTCAGCGCGTGCAGGGAGACGACGGCGATGTGGATGGCCAGGCCCTGCTCGCCGAACACGCCCGCAGCGACAGGCAAGCCCACCTGCAGCGTGTTGCCGAAGCCGGCGGTGATTGCCTTGACGCTGGGCGCCGTGACCGCCTCGCCGGCCTTCAGCCGCCAGCGCTCGAAAAGGTAGATGAGCGCCACGACCACCAGCACCGGCACGAAGAAGGCGAACAGGAAGGCCCAGGGCAGTGCCGACGTGTCCAGCCGCGCCGTGGTGCGAAACAGCAGCGCCGGCACGAAGATGAAAAAAGCGGCGTTGGCCAGTACGCGGGCGGGGTCGCCCTCTTCGCCAGGTTGACTGCCAGCCTTGCCACCGCCCAACCAGCGCATGCGCCCGACGGCCCAGCCGATAGCGACCGCCACCAGGATGGCGACGAGCTTGGCGGCGATTGCCCAAGTCATCGCGTCTCTCCGCGAAGCCGCCCAACGCCGACGGACGCAACACGGCCACAGAGACACAGAGGCACAGAGACAGCGGTGCGCTCTCGCAACTTCTCCATTTCTCTGTGTGTCTGTGCCTCTGTGGCCGTGTTCATGAATCCGCGCAAGGGCACCTTCAAACCAGCGGGAACCTCAGCTCAAAACTGAAACTGCTCCCCTGCCCCGCCGAGCTCTGCACCAGGATCTGGCCGCCCATCAGGCGCACGAGCTGCTGGCTGATGGACAGGCCAAGCCCGGTGCCGCCTAGATGACGTGAGGCCTCGGAGACCTGCTCGAAGGCCTGGAAGAGCCGCGCCTGCTGGGCCGGCGTCATGCCGATGCCGCTGTCCGTGACGCCAAGGCGCAGCCGCACATGCCCGCCCTCGGGTGCCTCCGTCACGGCGGCCGTGAGGGTGACGGTGCCGCTGTCGGTGAACTTGACGGCGTTGGCCAGCAGGTTGAGCAACACCTGGCGCAGCCGCTGCCCGTCCGCCACCACGCACGCCGGCAGGCGCGGATCAAGGTCGAGCGCAAAGCTCAGGTTCTTCTGCTCGGCGCGCAGGCGCACGCTGTCACAGGCCATGTCGAGCAGCGCACGCAGGTCCACCGGCGTGGGCTTGAGGCTGACCTTGCCAGCCTCGATGCTGGCCATGTCGAGCACGTCGTTGATGAGCTCCAGCAGATGCAGGCCCGAGTCGCGCATCAACTGCAGCCGCGTCTTCTGCGCCGCCGGTACGCCAGCGTCCATCTGCATCAGCTGCGTGAAGCCGAGGATGGCGTTCAGCGGTGTGCGGAACTCGTGGCTCATGGTCGCCAGGAAGCGGCCCTTGGCCTGGTTGGCGGCCTCGGCGCGCAGCTTCGCCTCGCTGAGCTCGGCGGTGCGCTCGGCCACCAGCTCTTCCAGATGGTCGCGGTGGCGCGTCAGCTCGGCCTCGGCCTGGCGGCGCAACGAGATGTCGATGACCATGCCCTCGATGCGGCGCCGGCCGCCTTCCGCGTCTACCCAGTGCGCGCTCAGTTCCACCCACAACGGCCGGCCGGTCGCGCTGCGCAGCTGCAACTGGGCCTGCTGCACCTTGCCCTGCTCGTTCATGATGGCAGCCACGCGCTGCATCTCATCGCGGTCCAGGCCCGTGACCTCGCCCAGCCGGCGGCCCACCGGGCTTTGCGTGCCCAGCCCCAGCATCTGCGTGAACGCGCGGTTCATGCCAAGCACGCGGGCGTCGGCGTCGGCCTGGAAGATGCCTTCGGTGGCGTTCTCGAACAGGCTGCGGTAGCGCGCCTCGCTGGCGCGCAGGCCGTCGGAGCTGAGCTGTACCTGGTCGGCCGCGCTGCGCAGTTTCAGGCTCATGGCGTTGAAGCGCGTCGTCAGCTCGCCGATCTCGTCGGTGCGCTCGACCTTCTCCTGCGCGCCGAGGTCGCCCGCAGCCACGCGCTGCGCCAGCGCACCCAGCCGCGCAACCGGCCGGCGCACCAACCAGTGCACCAGCAGCGACGTGGCCATGACGATGCCGATGACGACGACGGCCAGCAGTTCGACAACGAAGACCCGCGTGCGGCGAATCTGCTCATCGACGCGGTCACGCGTGAAGGTCAGCACGGCCGAGGCGACCTGGACGCCGGGCGCGTCCGCCGTCGGCTGATAGGTGATGGCGAACTCGCGCACCAGCGGGCCGTTGGCGGCGTGGTCACGCTCGCGCTTGCTCTGGCCGCCGCGCAGGCCCAGGCCCTTGAGCTCGATGGCGTGCACCTCGGGATCGGCCATGACCGCATCGAGCAGGTTCTCGATGGCGACATGGTCCAGGTTCCAGATCGGCCCGGCAAAGCCCCGCTCGATGAGGCCGGCCATGCGCGCCTCGCGCTGGCGCAGGGCCTGCATGAGCTCGTCGCCCTCGTAGGACGTCCACGTCCAGCCCACCGCAAGCACCAGCAGGCTGGCGACCAGGGCGATCCCGGCCGTCAGGCGCGTCTGTATGCCGATGGTCAACGGCGCCAACGCCATCCGCTCTCCTCCCGGCGCCATGCTGCGGCCCCGCGCAGCGAGCATAGGGGCATTTGGGGGCGGATGGGTCTGTTGCCGCTAACGCGTCAACCCTTGGCAGCCGCCTTCTTCGCTGGCGCCCGCTTGGCGGCCGGTGCCTTGGCGCCCGGCTTGGCCGCACGCGGCTCAAACTCGAAGATGACCTTGCCTTCCTTCTTGTCGTAGGCCAGGAAGGCCTTGAACTTGCGCCGCGTCTTGTTCGAGACGAAGTTCTCCAGCAGATCGGTCTTGCCGTTGGCCAGCAGCTTGTGCACTTGGGCAGGCTCGATCGGCTGGGTCAGGATGACCTTGCCGGTCTTGAAGTCGCAGGTGACCGTCTCGCCCACCGAGCGCTCGCAGACGTAGTTGGCGCCGTGCTCGTAGACATGGCCCTTGCATTTGGGGCAGGCACCCAGGGATGGCAGGCCGGTGAAGTCCACCGGTTCCCCGTCGTTCTCGGCCTTTTTTGCGTCTTCGCCGAAATCGAACTCCAGCTTCCAGTTCTGGATCTCGTCGTCGAACACCAAAGCGAGCTCAGCAGTGAAG
>Ga0187842_1000605_pt1 | contig 17672 bp, 9 predicted proteins | sample SpaLakP09_SKY_41_FD_134514 | JGI IMG/M metagenome (GOLD analysis project Ga0187842, IMG submission 134514) | Oligotrophic lake water microbial communities from Sparkling Lake, Wisconsin, USA - SP09_SKY_41 | ecosystem: Environmental > Aquatic > Freshwater > Lake | place: USA: Sparkling Lake... | reverse complement strand
TCAGCAAAACATCAACGCTAGTTCTATTACTGACTTGACTCCTTTGGAAGCCTTTGAAATGATTGAAAAGTGCTATTCTAACTTGGAGAAAATTCGCTGCGCCGTTCCCACTGCCTTGTTCAAGACACTTTACTTCTACTATTTGTCACCTAAGGATCTGCTATTTGTCAAGCGATTTAATCGCACCGCTCTAACTGTTTTACTAGAGAATATTGCAGTGAATTACAAACGCTCGATTGTCGCACCTGGTGAAATGGTGGGAATGGTGGCTGCCCAGAGCATTGGCGAGCCGACAACTCAGATGAGCCAACCACGCAACCAAACCATAAAGGTAATAAAAGTTAACAAATTATTTAAAAACGCGTCAATCGTTTCAGGAAATATTGGAGACATCTGTGATAAATTGATAGATAAGTTGCCAGAATTTACTTTTAATACGGGACATCACGACAGTGTTGAAACATTATTAGATTCTTTGGAAGACGATTATTATATTGTGGGTGTTGACACAGAAGAAAAAACACACTGGAATAAAATAAGTCATGTCAGCAGACATCCTGTAAATGGTAACTTAATGCGTGTTACCACAAAAAGCGGGCGTGTTGTAGAAACAACTACAAGTCATTCACATTTAATTCGTGATGAAATTTCGCAAACTGTTGTCCCTATTATTGGCGCAAATATGAAGGAAGGTATGCGTATTCCTGTAACAAAGCATATTGATAATCAATTCATAAAAGATTGTATATATATTGGAGATTCTGAGTATAAACTTGATTATTTATTTGGCTGGTTTGTTGGAGCTTACTTGGCAGAAGGACATTTATCTAAAGTTACTGGTAAACAAGATGTCAATGGAAAAATAAATATTACAAACATATCTCCTCATTTTATTGAAAATACAAAATTATTCGCAACCCGTCTAGGAAAAGATAGCAAAATTAGAGAATATAAAGGAGAATATGGACCAGGTGTAACATCCATAATCAATCACAAAGAATTATCAGAATTATTAAATTCCACCTGCAACAATGGTTCATTTGTCAAGCATGTGCCCGACTTTGCTTTCTTGGCACCTAATGAGTTCAAGGCTGGACTTATCCAAGCCTACTTTGACGGTGATGGCAATTTCCAATGCGACGAAGGACATCACCAGATTCGCGTTTGCAGTCGCTCCAAGCAACTGACAAAAGATATGGCACTTATGTTGAACTATTTTGATATCTTTGGTTCTATTAAAGAGAATTTTACTCGGGGTTCCAATATTTACAATCTTACCATTTCCGCCAAATACAGTAGACAATATCAAGAATCCATTGGTTCTCAAGTCCACAGCGACAAATTGCAAAGTTTGGTGGATTATTTGGAACGCGATAATGCTCATGATTTGTCTGATGAGATTGATAAAATTAATGGACTTGGTGCTATTATTGCCAAGTGTGGGAAAACCTTGAAGTTGCCTGGACAAAGCAGCAACTATGGACGCTGGGCCAAGAAAGATACCATTGGTCGTCGTACTCTACAAAAATATATCCAATTGTTCAAGTCTCACGAAAATTCCAGTCTAATCAAGGACGAACTGCGCATTTTGAACCAAGCTGCCAACTCTGGAGTCATCTGGGATGAAATCAAGAAAATCGAAGTCTGGACACCTGAACAAACGGAATATGTCTACGATTTTACCGTGCCAGGAAATCAAACCTTTATGACAGACTATGGCGTCATAATACATAACACGCTCAACTCTGTAACATTTGAGACACCTATTATTGTAAGAGATTCAAACGGAAAAATACAGAAAACTTGCATTGGAGATTTTATTGGGAAACATATTGATGATGCAAAGAAGCTTGAATATTATTCCGATAATGACACCACTTATGCTGAACCCAAAGAGTATTTTGAAATTCCTTCTTGTGATGAAGATGGAAATGTGGTTTGGAAGCAAATTGAGGCCGTTACAAAACATCCCGTAGTAAATAAAGATGGAACAAATACAATGCTCAAATTTACCACGGAAGAGGATAGAGAAGTTACTGTTACCAAGGCAAAGTCTTTGTTAAAATTGGTAAACGGAAAAATCGTTCAGGTGGATGGTGACCAGTTCAAGGTAGGTGATTATCTTCCTGTAAGCACAAAACAAATTGACTTTGATGAATCACGGATCATCAATCTGCGCGAAATTCTTCCGCCTACAGAATATATTTATTCATCTGAGGTTGAAAAGGCAAAATCAGTAATGACAGAATATCAATGGTGGGCAACACATAATGGCAAAACATTTACTTTACCATATTCTAGGAGTGACACCTTTGTTGCAAAAGTGTCTGATAAATTGAGAAATGGTTGTAAAAGCAAAACTAGTTTTGTTCCAGGCTGTGTTTATACAAAGCAAACAAATATGAATTCTTATACAATTCCAGAAGAAATTCCACTTGACTACAATTTCGGTTATCTAGTTGGAGCTTATGCTGCAGAAGGATGTATGACAAAATTTCAATTATCTATTGCAAACAACGATGAAGCATACTTTGCTCCAATTATCACGCTTATTCAACAATGGAACATTTCGACTAAATTGTATAAACAAGATAATAAAGGCAAAGAAGGATGGACTAGCCAAGACTTGCGCATTTACAATACAGTTTTGTGCCGCATCTTGGATTCTCTTTGCGGAAAGCTAAGTCACAATAAATTTGTAAGTGACAAGATTATATTTTCCAACAAGGAGTGTATTCAAGGATTCTTTGATGCATACATTGGAGGCGACGGAACCGTTAGCACAAAAGATAAATCTATTATGATGAGTTCTGTTTCCAAAGAACTATTGATTGATGTGCAACAAATGCTGAATAATCTAGGAATTTATAGTTTCATCAAGAAATTGGCAAAACAAAGCTCCAATAATAGAGGAACATTACCTGAAAACATTCGTCAAGTATATACTTTGTATGTGCGAAATCAACAAGCAAAACAATTAGCAACAATGCTTAATATCAAGATCAGCTACAAAAAAGAAAATTGCAATATCATCGCACACCATACATCAAAATTTGATTACAAAATTAACAGAAACTACTTGTATGTTCCCAACGAAATTGACGGACAAATTGTTATGGAACCTAGAAAAGATGAGAGATTGATTGATGTTCTCTTTGACAAAATTAAATCAATTGAAGAAGTTCCTAACACAACTGATTATGCCTATGACCTAACTGTCGCTGACACGAGAAATTTTAACATTTATAATGGGCTCGCTTTAAGGGATACTTTTCATTTTGCTGGTGTGTCGAGTAAATCCAATGTGACTCGTGGTGTTCCAAGAATTGAAGAAATCTTGTCGCTCTCTTCGGATCCCAAAAATCCTTCACTCACAGTGTTTTTGAAACCCGAAGACGAGGCTGACCGTGAAAAGGCTCAATCGATTATGTATATGTTGGAACACACGAAGATGAAGGAAATTGTTGCGTCGACGGAAATTTGTTTTGACCCCGACGATTTGAACACTATTATTAATGACGATAAGTCGACTATGCAGCAATTCCGTGCATTTGAAAATATGGTAGACGAGTGTATGGAAACTTCATTGACTGAAGACACGAATGAAAAATCAAAATGGATTTTGCGCATGGTGATGAACCCCGAAGTAATGTTGGAAAAGAATATTACAATGGATGATGTAAATTTCACTCTTAAAAATAGTTTCGGCGATGATATTTCTTGCGTTTATTCCGATTATAATGCAGACAAATTGGTGTTCCGTATTCGAATGAATAATGTAGTTAAACAAGGAGCCAACAAAGGTGGAGCCAAAAAGATCAAGGTGAATCCTTTAGACCAATCTGATCAAATCTATTTGCTGAAAAATTTTCAAGACCAACTTCTAGAAAATATAGTACTTCGCGGAGTAAAGCGCATTAAAAAGGTAATTTTGCGAAAAATCAAAGATAATGTTACCCAAGAATCTGGCGTTTTCAAGAAGAAGGATATTTGGGTTCTAGATACTATTGGAACAAATATGATGGATGTTCTTGCTCTTGATTACATTGATCCCAATCGCACTTTCAGCAATGATATTGTAGAAATTTTCGAAATATTTGGTATAGAAGCCGCAAGACAAGCAATTTATAATGAATTGGCTGATGTGATAGAGTTTGACGGCACTTATATTAACTTCCATCACTTGAGTGTGTTGTGTGACAGAATGACATTTACAAATAAAATGATATCGATTTTCCGCCACGGCATCAACAATGATAATATTGGGCCTATAGCAAAGGCATCCTTTGAGGAGACCCCAGAAATGTTCTTGAAGGCCGCAAGGCACGCTGAACTAGACACATTGCGTGGCGTTTCTGCCAATGTCATGTGTGGACAAGAAGGTATGTTCGGAACAAATGCATTCCAAGTTGTTCTGGACTTGGATGAAATGAGAAAGCTGGAAGAGGTTGCAATTTATGAGAAAATCAATGAAGAAGAATCCATTGAGAAATTGTTTGGTGGCGTAGAAAATCCAGATGATCAGTGCAGTTCAAATAAATTGACAATACAAAACAATGTGGTAAGCATTAAATCCGCGGATTTGGGAAAAGATAACACATACAATCCCGGATTCTAATAAACAAACAAAAAATAAAAACATTATATTATTGAGAATGAATTTAAATAAATTTCAATAATATATATATGTCGCTATTATGTAGCATCATTCAAAAATTAATAGATAATTCTTTTTCGATTAATATGCAAGAATACAATTGCTATGAATATTGGGGTAAAATAAATACACATAAAAATAATAACACTTTCAATATGTACGACAAACCTAATTATTTTCTTTATATGTATTGTTCAAACTTGCATTACTCGAACAATGAAATGAAAAACTTTGCCCAGAAAAAGTATTTTTATTTAAATGATTTCATGAATAATATATTTATTTCTAAAAATATAAAAAATGCATTTATGGACTATTTTCAAAAAGCGCAACGCACTTATTTTGCTTTGGCAAAAGTTGCCAATATATACAAGTATAAAAAAGCAACCGTTAAAATAAATGTTGATTTGTATTTGAACGAGTTGAACCCTAAGAACAAAAATGTTATTACAATTATTCAAAAGGGTTCAAAATATTTATTTGTTGGAAGTGATTTGGTTAAAATAATAAATGCGTCATTATTGAATTCTTCTCATTTTTTTGCAGAACCATTGCACCCTAAAAATCCATTCAACAATATACCCTTTGATCACGCTACTTTGTATAATATATATTTTCATATTAAACATAATTGCGTCAATAATTCTATATTATTTCATCTATTTTTCAAAGTAAATTTTGATATTGATAAGTTTTTATATGAAAATGAGAGCTTTATACGGGATGAGGCAATAAAAAATTATGCTAAAAATACACCGTCAAGCGTTTTGCAACACGATTTGAAGTCGATGCTTTTTGTGAATCATCGTTATACAAAAAAGTTATTTATTCACGATGATATTCCAATCGACACGCTTATTGATATTTTTAGGCCATATTTATATCTATATTATTTGCATAGATATAGCGTAAAAGGAACTGAAAAAAAAGTGAACTCATATTTTACACTTAAATATAAATTGCGAGATTTTGTAGAATATAATCCTCTATTTGGCAGGAAAGCATACAAAATAGTGAAAAAAATTGTGCAAGTGAAATGTAATGTAACAAATAATATGATTGCCACTGTTAAAAATATAAGTACATTCTCTTTTAATTTGGATCATATAAATTTTTATAAAAAAAATATTGAAAATTCAAAAAATATTTTTGACTTTCACTACAATAATAATAATATTTCTTTTAGAAGATTGCGCAGCCCAAGTTATGAGAGTGAACATGACAACATTGGTGAAAACAATGATTATGAGAACAACAACCAAACCGAAGATGACAATCAAATGCTATTAAACAACGAAGATGACAATCAAATGCTATTAAACAACGAAGATGACAATCAAATGATATTAGATAATGAAAATGACAATCAAATGTTATTAGATAACGATGATATGGAAGAGCATATTATTGCTGTTGAGAATTTGCCAGAAGGTGAAGAATCTGACATTGAATCCGAAGCAGATAGTACAATTTAAAAAATTATATTATCTTTGTTTTTGTTTTTCGTTTTTTGTTTTTCTTCTATTCTTCTATTACTATTTTTTTAGAAACATCGGGTTTTCTTCTTTTCTTTGTCTTTTTTATTACAACTCGAGATATATTTTTTCTAGATTTTGATGACTCTGAACTTACATTTTGTTCAGGTTCTTCATCTTGCACAACTTCACCTAATAGTTCTTGCGGTATTTGCTCAACTTGAACCACATCTTCTTCAATAGCCAGTTTTGCCACTTTCTTGACGCGAGGTTTAGGGTTAGGATTTTTCAATTTGTATTTTGTAGTTTTCTCTTTCTTATAACTTGATAAATATTTATCAATGCTTATTTTATCACGCAATGCTTCACGAAGAACATCTTCGCATTTTGTTATTGAAATAGAAAATCTGATTTTTTTTTCGGGAGATTGCACTATTTTGTATTTGGGTACATTTTCAGCTCTTAATGCTGGCGCAATTATAAAAATAAATTCACTTCTATCTGAACCATTCATAACAAATACATTTTTTGAATGATTGGTCTCTAACAATGTTTTGCTTGATATTAACATAGAAGGAATGTCATATTTTTCGAGCATTATCCAAATATCAAAATTGGTTATAAAATAGCTCTCCGTAAAAATAAAGTTTTGAAAGGACAATGTTCCAGCTTTTACTTGATCCCCCAGCGTCTTTTTCCCTTCTTCTATCAAAATATCTATTATTTGTCCCTCAAAACGAATCAAATATTTTACATATTCTTCTAGTAATTCATTCTTCAATTGAGAAAGTGTTAGATTTATTCCCTTTACTTTGTTAATAATGTCTATTAACATATAAAACCCGCAATAAATTGTCTTGTCATACAATAATTCATCAAAATTCGAAGGAAAGCATTTTTTCCATAATATTGAACTAAATTTACCAGATGATGTTGGAACACACTCACGATCTTCATTTACTGCAACAACACTAGGATTTATAGCTTCGTCCAAATTTATTCTATTTTCATAATTTTGGCTTAAAGAAGGCTCCGCAATATCAAACGCATTATTTTTCGCATATTTATTAATTTCTGCTGGTATTAAGCCTTCAAAATAATCGGCGTTCAATAATGACTGAATTACAATAATTTCGTCTTCTCTCAAATTGTATCCCAGATTTCCAAAAGATAAATAAGATTGTGGTTGAAAAATAAAAGAATTTATCCTACTATATCTTATTAATTCATCTGCCATTTTTCCAAAGTAATAAATTTCATTGTCCAAATTTGTTAACAAGTTCGCTTTCGGCAATATTAGCTGACAAGTATTTCCAGTAGAAAATGCACACAATGGTTTATTTTTATTGCATCTGTCGCCATCTAACACAACGCAAGTTGAAATGTCTCCGATCAAATTATAATCATAGTCATCTGAAAAAATAATAGAATCATGAACCAACTCTTTTAATTGTTTTATAATTGTTAGCAATTTAACATTGTATATCATATAACCATTTTTAACGGTGTCTTCTATAGTTTCTCTCAATTGAATATTTTCATACTTATTCAACAATATGCGAATTGTATTGCGAAACACATTGTAAAAATTAGTTTCTAGTTTTATTTTTTTTATATAATCAACACGTTCTTTATCCACTTCATCTGAAAAAAATGTATTATTTTCTGAAATCAAATAATTGTTTCCTTTTAACTCTTTTATATTATCGGTTGCATCTGACAAAGGAAATGGACCATCTAGTTGTATAAATTGGTTTGTTTCTGTTATAAAACCAACAACCATTTCATCTTCTATAACTTTGAACTCCGGTAAACACGGAATTTTTTTATTGCTATCTGCAGATAATCTTCGCAAAAAGTCTATCGTCTTTTCATATGAATTGTACATAGACTCGTCAGTCATTAACACATAATTATATGTGGGATTTATTGCGGCTGGGTAACAAGGAACAACCCCAACAACTCCAGAGGGACTTTTGCAAACTATTGATATCACTTTGCTTTGATAGTTTATAATTTGTTTGTCAATTTCATATCCATATTTATTAAGCAGTTCAATGAGAATATCCATATTGATTGGCGTCTTGAATTTATAAACATTTGGCATACTTGCCATTGGAACACAAGTATTCTTTAACAAGGGTTTAATAAGTTTTTTGAAAATAGCACGCATTGTTTTTGAAATATTTGTGTCATATTCACTAAATGTTTTTGCAACCTTTATTTTCGTTTCTTCATTTCTATAAGAGTAAATAGGCTCATAATAATCGCCATTTTTAACAATAATTAATGTTTGTTTGCGTGCTTCATAAAATTCATTAGAATAATGATTTGTTGGACATATAATTTCCACATTGTTTGTGGTATCGTTGTTAGATAACTCTAAAATCACCAAATTTATGCCTTGAGGAAATAATTTTGGATTAGGCTTACATATAATATCCCATAAATAGGTATAATCTATTAACACTTCATTGTCTTTTAAGAACATTGTAAAATTCTCAAATGCTTTTACCACATTTTGAAAATATAAACGCTCTTTTTCAGTGCTTCGCGGTCCATTTGTTTTACTATATAATTTTGTTGTTGTATATTTCTTTGGAATAGCTGCTCTTGCGGATACTCCAGAGTCGTCCATAAAAATACTAATTAAATCGCCATTTTGATAAGTTATGAATGAATCAAGTGTTATTGATTGGATGATTAATTCTTTCATTTCTTTTATACATGGTATTTTTGATTCTCTTGTATAAAATTTTGCGTCTGCAATGCAAGCAATAAATGATTGGTTTTTACTTGTTTCAACTCCGCGCCGCAATAAACAAGTGTGAAACGGTTTGATATTTGTGTTTGTTTTACTTATTTGACAATCTGCATTTATTTCGTGTAAAAACTTTTGTATACTCATTGGTAAATATCCCCATCTATTAGGACCTAGAGGAACCTTTTCTGGTCCTTTTATATAATCTTCTTTGTCTGCTGCCTTTTTTGATGTTTCTTTTTCTTTTTCCTTTTCTGTTTCCGTTTCTACATCAGCTGACGACTTTTTTTCTGATCTTTTGTCTTGTTCTTTCTTCTCTTCTTTCTCTTCTTCTTTTTGTGCACATTATCTCCTTCGTGTTAATTGGCCAGTTGTATTCCAATTTTTAAAACAGCAAGGCATACATAACCCATCTGGGTGTTTGTTTTTTTCTAAAAATCCTGGATAATGTTTAATATAATTTTCTTGTGAGCCGTGTTCAGATTTATCAAAAAATTCGAATACATATTCTCCGGGTTTTATTTCTTTTCTATTTCTTGGTATAATCTTTCCACATTTACCACTTTTTGCGTCTTCTTCTGAAATGGGTGAATTTGTTTTCATACACCAATATCGTGGACACATGTAATAATATTGATTGTCTGGGTTAGAACCGTAACGAAGAATGTCGCCATTCTCTTTTCCTTTTTCTAAAAATCCTGGTTGTTCATCATTGATTTTTTGCATTTCTTCATCTGTTAAAATTACAGGTTGCCTTCTTGCGTTATGCAAACAACTTCTAGAATATGAAGTGAATTTACCACTTTGTTTTGAATTATTGAATAATATTGGGTCCAATTCTTCCATCCTTGTTTGAAATGGATTTGGCGTTGACAATTTCATGCCATCTATATTTCTTACCATATTCGTTTGCTGTTTAGTCATTTTCTCTGGCTCCATCAAATCAAATCTAACAGAAGACTTCTTTATTAGCTTCTTTGGTGGTTCTTCTTCTTTTTCTTTTTCTTTCGCTTGCACTTTTTCTGGAATCAAAATTTCTTCAATTTCGTCGGAACTTTGTATTGGCTCTGCCGGCGGCTCAAGTTTTTTATCCTTTTCTTCTATTTTTTCTTCTATATTTAAAGAAATTTGTTCTTCTTCTTTCGCTTCGGAACTTTGTAGTGGCTGTGCCTCAGGTTTTTCTTTTTCTACCTGTTCTTCCGCTTCTTCGGAACTTGGTTCTGGTTCTGACTCTTGCATTGGCGTTGGCGACGCTTCTTCTTGTTGTAATGAACCAAAACTCGATAATGATTTTTCAGATTCTGATTCAACATCTGATTTTAAAGCTTCCAACCCTTGAATATTTCCTTCATTGAAATCAAATGAACTAAGCGAAGACGATGATTTCTCTTCAGACGAAACACCTCCTTTCAATGAACCACCATGCTGTTCTTGTGAACCATCATCGCTTTCTTCATCTCCAAAAAACAAATCCAATGCGTTTTTAACGCGCCCTTCTTCTTGTACACCTTCCGTATATGCATTAAAGTCAATATAATCCACATTATCGCCTTGCACAACCGACACTTCTTGATCTAAAAAAGCGGATTCGGCGGCAGATACAATATCTTTTATAACTACTTCTTCTTTTTCATCTGAACCGCAAAGTGTGGAAATTCTATCTAGAGGAACATTTGTTGAATTTTTGTCTTGAGTTAATCGTATAAATGAATCCAAATATATGGGTAAAGTATATAAATAATTTATATCGTTAATATTTTCAATTTTGATAGTTATTAAACTTGTAATAGCATTCAATGTTATTGTCGTTTTGAATCCTGGATTTATTTTAATTTCTATTTCCGACCTGCGGACTCCTCTCTCAACCTGCAATTCACTCGCCAATTTTGCAATTAATTCACGAGCTTCTTTTTCCGAAATACTATAATTTTCCATAAGCGCCGCAATTAATTCATCCCCTTTTAACCCATCACTTTGTTTCACTTGTTCTATAACAAACGCTTCCCGACTAGTCATTTTATTGAAATTTGCAACTCGCTTGAAACGCATTTGTATTCCTTTTTTGAAATTTTTGGATTCAACAATAAAAATACTAGAAATGCAACCAATTATTTCATCCATTTTTATTGGTTTTGTAATATGAATCACCGATTCGTAATCTATTTTTTCAATTTCTACATTTTCATCTAATAGATTATTGAATAACGCCACACTGTAGCCACTCTGTTCAAGATAGGCCTTCACTTCTTCTATAATCGGATTCACTGCATTTTTAAATAGTCCGTCAATTTCTTCCATTGGAAAAATAGTATCAAAATCGCAGCTTATTCCTATATTTCCATTCTCTTCAAAATTGCATATTAAAACCAAGTCTGTGTCTCGATACTTGTATTGTATATAAACAGCTACAGACTTGATTTTTCCTATTGTTTTCATCAATTTAAAAATTGCTGGACGAGAGAGAAATGGAATCTTTCTGCCATCTTTTGCCGTTTTTTCCGCAAATAGACGATAAATATTTTCCTGTCTCTGAGATGGATTGTATTTTATTAGAGGCGACATTTCTGTTGCGTGTAACAATTTGAAAATAACATCAAGTGGAATCTTTATAGTATACAATGGCAGCATTTTTAGTCTTATCGATTTTATTCCTGTTTTCCTATAATCTAGATTACTTTTTCTCGTTTTGTAAATATCATAAAACAGATCAACGCTTTGAAAAGTCTCTAGAGTATTTTCGTTTAATAACCTCTCACTCGTCTCTATTAATTTTTCTTTTTGTTCATCCAATTCTTCGAGAGAAGAAATATTCTTTTCCAATAAAAATGGATAATATATTCTTGTCGCATATTTTTCGGAGATACCCTTTCTATTTGCCTCTGAATATACATCTCTCGCCAAACACAAGTAAATATTATTTCCGATTATTTTTCCTGTATTCAATAATAAATGACTATTTAATGTAGTGAGAGATTTTCGGGAAGCTCTTTCAATAAACTCGTCATATTCATCAACTTCAAATGGATTCGAAACAAATGGGTATTCATTTTCAACTATGAAAAACTTTTGTCCTAGAACCTTTGTCAAAGAAAACTGTTTGCCATTTATGTCTAATGCGAGTATGTCGTCATAATCATATACTTCCTTGTCTGGAATATCAAATTTTACAGGTTCACCATTTGCACTGTAAATAACATTCAAAATAAATTGGTCAAGTCTCGCCTTGGTTAAAGGCAAACGACCATTCTGTGTAAGTGTCTGGTAAATGTTGGCGGGGTTTAAAACCTCATCCTTCATACAAAACAAATAAATCTCGTCGAGAGAAAAAGTATTTGAAAATTCCGACATAATCTTGAGTTTAATTACGCCTATGCTATCATCATAATGGATTTGCTGTTCTGAAAAAATAACAGGGATTTGCTTTTCGACAATATTTTGCAATTCGTTACTGTTAAATATGGGGTGTCCTGTATTTTATCAACAAAAATCGGGTTTTGAGGGTCTCGCTTAAATAATTCATCTAGGTCGTCGTCTTGTTGACTCGTGCCATAAAAAACATGAATTCCTGCTATTGTATCGGCATCGCTTAAATGATTTACTTTATATATTGGATTTTCTTTTAATGCTAATAGTGACATATATACTCCTAGTATTATTTTATATATTTATATATTTAATTTATTCAGTTTTAATTTTATTACTTCATTTGTTGCTTTTAAAATTTTTCTTATTGTTTCTTCACTGCAACCCATCAAATCTGCTATTTGTTTATTCGACATCACTTTTTCAAATTCAGTGTTGTACTTATACTTAAACACTGTAAAAGATGTGGAATCTAATTCTTTTTGAATTAAATTCCATAATTCATTAATTGAATTATTATATTCAAATATTTTTGAAGGATTATTGTTTTCATTAACACCTGACTGTAATTTAAAATTATCGTCGCCTATAAAAATTGGGTCAATCATATTGAGATATATTTTCTTATTTTTCAATCTCCAAGGATGTTTTTTATCTTTTCTAATATAAATTGGAATTATATTCATAGTTTGCTGCTTTGAAACTGCTTCATATAAACAAGAATAAATATAAATTAATGCAAAATTATGAAATATATAATCTGGGTTGTATTTTATAATGGCTTTATTCAAACCGTTTAGTGCAAATAATTGTAATTCGCAAATTTTAATTTCTTTACAGAGAAACTTGTGTTTTTTCTTGAACAATGTGGCATGATAGCAACCCCATTCTTCATATCTATTAAACAACACGACATTCAGTTTTGTTCTCATAGTTGGGGTACAAGACGGGTGCATCATAATATCTCTAATTTTTCTCCATTGTTGAATAGTCAAATTATTTTTTATGTTATACGATAAAACATAATTGATATTGATAAATACAAATACAAAAAATATGATAAAATGAATTGTATTAATCATATAATTATTACACCGAGTTTTATCTTTATGTTTTTTATATTTTTTATATTTTTATAAACCTTGTAAGGTATATTGGTGAATTTGTATCCAAATGTATACAAATCAACAGAAGAGCCATATTTTCGTGGATAAATATATTTATCCACGAATAGAGATTAAGTTTTTCAACTAATTATAATTCTGCGTTTGAAATGAAAAAAGGTGTAAAATTATAAATCATAAATCATAATAAGGGTTGTCGGTAATTGTCATACCACAATAGCTTTGTGGTTTGGACTTGTAATCTACTGGTATGTAAATCTTTGCTTCTTTGGCGTTTTCCAAGAGAAATTTGAAATTCTTCCAAAAATCCTGTTTATGACCAATTGATTTTGTCATAATATGCGCCAACTCGTGAATGGCGACAAAAATCAAGGTATTCATGTCTATAAGTGTGTTTCCATTTTTTGTCTTATTCAAACAAAACGCCAGTTTCTCTCCCTTGTTTTCACTATATGCAGTTAATTCACTAGTGGGTAAAGTTTCACTAATTTTTTTGGATTAAAACCTTTTACCAATCTCTCAACATCGGGGTCTCCAGGATATTTATCTTTCATATAATCAACCAATTCCTTCATTTTTTGTGTTACTTGCGCCAATAAATCCGCAGCTTCGTTTAACATACCTCTATCTCTCACACAATATTTGTTTCCATCTACTGAGGAGATGATGCATTTTAAATTATAATTTTCAGATTCATAATATATTCGCAAACAAACTACCAACATAAATCCTATAATCACATAACATAATATATTTTCTTTGAAATTTAACATATATATTATGTTGCTATTTTATTAGAAATAATAAAAATGATTCAAATAAATCAAAATAAATTCAAAATTTAATAATGTTTTCTACAGCTAAGATGAATACACCTCTAGTAAAATAATATCCATAAAAAAATAGTCCCAATAAAGAACAATTGCACCTTTTTACATTTCAAACTCTTATTTTATTTTCATAATATAATCATTATACCCTTCTGGTATAACATTAATTTCATACCCTAACGCTAATAATTGTTTAAATATATTTGTTTCTTTTAATTCGGTTAGTTTATATGTTTCAATTATAATTGTAGGTTTACATTTTTTTATTAAATTTAAACTACCTTCTAGCACTTCAATTTCCATTTGTTCTACGTCAATTTTTATTAAACTTATATTTTCAAAATTAAAATAATCAAGTGGAACAATATTTATTAAAAAACTATCATGTTTATCTTCTAAATTCTGCATTATAGACACAGCACCAAAATTTATATTGTCTGATAAATTTATTGGTTTAATTCTTAATGTTTTCATTTTATTTCCTACGCCAAATTTATATATATCAACATTATCAGTGTAATTATTATCTAATATATTTTTTAATAATATATCACTGTATATTGGTTCAAAAGTAAATATTTTACAATTATGCGATAAAACCTCATTCATCAATAACGTTGTTGTTCCTATATTACCACCCAAATCTATCATATTTGTATTTTTTATATAGTTTTGTTGAATATATTTACACATCCATTCTTCCCAGTAATAACCTTTTTTTATAAAATATCCAATACAATTGTCATTTTTTATATAATTTATTGTTTTGTTTCTTATATAAGTTTTTTCTAATAATTTTTCGTCTAAACTATCTATTGTTTTTTTGACTTCAAACATTTTTATTTATATATAAAATATATAAATAAAAATATAAATAAAAATATGTTTCTGCGCATTGCCTAAGCCTAATTCATCTAGTCTAATAGTATAATATCAACTATTCTACTGTTAAAAATTGGATATTTATTAGTATCGCCGACATATTTTTTTGATAATAAAAAAATCCACGATGAAAAATGCGAATATGTAGAATAACCCGTCAAATTACAATGTTTTGATATAAATATTAAATCCGAGATGGAGTCTAATACATCATTATATTTTCTATCTACATCTAATTTGTTGTATTCTATTATTTCATTTTTATTTTTTATGCCATCTATTTTTTGCATCATTTTGTCAATGTCATTTTCATAACCATTTGTTCCCAATATTTTGATTAAATCTCCATTTCTAATATGGATTACATTTTTTTCAAGTCCATATTTTTTGATTTTATCATTTACCAATGTATGAATACTCTCTTTAAATATGAATGAATTAAATGTATTTATGCAATAATTTTTTGGTACAAATTCATATATGTTAAATGACACTGATACTATACATTTATGATTATGGATATTCCATTCTTCAATTTTATCCCATTTAGTTCTTTCATTTACACTCGTTGATGCCCACATTTCTATATTCCTGTATTTCGGAAAAAATATATTGTAATATTCGTCCGATGATAATATCCATTTATATTGTGTTATATCAATTATATCTTCTATACCTATATTGCAATGATTATTTTTTCTCCAATCTAGATATATTTTTGATTGTGGATATTTTTCATGAATGTAAAACATATTCATTAAATTACACAATCTATTTCCAAAACCTTGTATGCATCTAAATACTAAATGTTGATGTTGATCATTCATTATACATTATAAATATTAAATATTATAAATAATACATATTTTCTTTGAAATTTGACAATATTTACCTTGCTATTTTATTATGTTATCTAATTTTATTCGTGTTTTCTCAAGAAAATATTTATATGTGTAAGAAAAATAAATATAAAGATTTGATCTTAAAAATTTTATGGTGTCAGAATTTTTTTTATTGAGCCAAAGTAGAAGACCCAATTTCTAGAGGAGGTCTCATGAAATCAGGTTCGATAGTTGACTGTTGCCAGGGTCCAACATACAATTGTGGATTAGGAGGTTCGGAACGGATTTGCAAGTTGGCATTTCTCAAAGTTTGGCCGATGGTGTCAATACCAATGTGGTATCCCGCCTTCAACAAATTAATGTTGGCAAGCTCACCTTTTCCAGAGGGATTAAGTTGTGCCCATTGACTGTTGATATCCTTGGGTAAAAGCTCGGCAGGATTTTGAATATTTGGCTTGGTGCAAGCAGTGGGGATTCCTTGACTGGGAGTAGGGATGCCATTCACCGATGCGAAAACCTCATTTTGGCCTAAAGGATTGGCTGGTTGAACACCCATTGTTTGTTGAGGAATACCTTGCTTGACTCCCTTGTTTTTGTAAGCAGGGTTGACTCCGTGTGACATAGATTCGTTCCCATACCCGCTTTTTGATGTTAAATATTTTGCGAATAAGTTAACTCCATAGGCGACAATTAATAAGACAACGATAGCACCGATGCCGTAATCGTTCCATAGCTTTTTCAAAGAACTGCTCATTATATAAAATTGGTGATAAAATATTTTTTTTCATAGTGTTTAATTATTCCTAATTGTTTGTTCTCTCTAAAACGACTTTTCTATTTTCATTCTAAACATTTCATAAATAAATTCAATAATTTTTCATTATTGATTTTATTCTGCAAACTCTTCAATATTATCTAAATCACTATTGTTATCACTATTATTGTCACTATCGCTTTCATCTAAATCTTCCAACATATATGTCTTCTTAATATTCTTTGCTTCTAAAAAAGCCATTATAGCTTCTTTTTTTGCTTGTTTTGCTTTTTTTCTCGCTTGTTTATATATTTCATAATATACTTGATTTGGTTTTTTTAATGTCATTGCATCTTCTGTGAAAGTGTCTAAACTAGACGCAAAATCTATTTCTCTCAAATCATCAGATTCTTTATGATTATTATTTTTGTCTTCCTCAACATTAGAGTTTATATCAAAGTCTATTTCTTCCAATCCATTCAAGTCGGGTTCTTTGAATTGAACCGATGGTTTAATTTCATTTCCAAAAGTCAACGGAGGGCGGTAAACTTCTTCTTCATCATTTTCTTCTAAATCGTATTCCACACTTGCGTCATCGGATTTTTCGGCAAGTGTGTCTAAATCTTCACTTTCTAAAATTTTGTTGCTTAATTTATCCAAATCTTCTAATGGTGTTTCTAAATTTTCAAATTTAATTTCTTCACCTATGATTGGTGTTTTGGACATTTGCATTTTAATTTTAACTTCATCTTGTTTTTGAGTTAAACACTCTTCTATATTATGTTTCTTTGGTGAAGCATTAGTCTTAATTAAACAACTTTCAAATAATGCATCGCTGTTCAATATCATTGATTGTTTCAGCTCTATTTCAATTTGAAAATTTCTTGAAGTGAATTTTATTCCTTGAACCTCTAAAATAGAAATAATAGTGGTATCATTTGTTATATCATCTATGACAAGAGGTGTTTCATTTTCATTGTAAAT
>Ga0187842_1000604_pt1 | contig 17690 bp, 16 predicted proteins | sample SpaLakP09_SKY_41_FD_134514 | JGI IMG/M metagenome (GOLD analysis project Ga0187842, IMG submission 134514) | Oligotrophic lake water microbial communities from Sparkling Lake, Wisconsin, USA - SP09_SKY_41 | ecosystem: Environmental > Aquatic > Freshwater > Lake | place: USA: Sparkling Lake... | reverse complement strand
TAAAAGATTCAGGTTGCGGTGATAGCCATTCAAAACGTGGGCGTAGCGCTGCCCGCACGCCTGCCTGGGAGCAGGCGCGTGGGCGGCACAGCCGGTTGCGCGGATCAGTAAGCCGCGACTAGCGTGGCGGCGCGGTTACGGCGACATGGCCGAAGCCGATATTGTTTTCGGTACAGATGCGCTCATCGCGCTCGATCACCTGCTGTTTGCCAGCCCGATTGCTGGCCACTTCGTAGTGCCAGCCGTCCACCGCATCTTTTGCGGTGCGGCGTTTGGCCGGTATCGTGGCCGTCCATGGCCGGGTGTACACGGTAGGATCGTCGAAGGTGGCTACATAGTTGTAACGCTGGCCATCATTGGAGAAGATGTAGCGTTCGGTGATATGCACGTTTTCGCTGGCGAATTCACCCGTGCGGCCAAACAGCGCTTTGCTGTTGTTGTTGGTGACATCGACCACCAGCGTATTGCCTTCCCAGTGGCCACGCGAGTCGGCATTCCACAGCTTGATGTTGGCAGGCAGGTGCGGTTTGCCATCGAGGTGAATGATGCGGGTGCCCGAGTTGAACAGGAACACCACGTAGCCGGGGAACTGGCGGATTTCGTAGCCGTGCCAGATGAAGGATTTGGGCACGCCAGCCGGTGCGCAGCGTGCCAGCGGCTCGATGTATTGCGGCTTGGTGGGATTGTGGAAGTTTTTCAGGAAGTCTTCCTGTGCTGCTTTGGCCCACGGCTGGAACGGCACCTGCCCGTCGGCCGGATCGGTCACCCGGCTGGGAGCACGTTCTTCGCGCGTACCCAGCGGCTTGCGTGGCGGCGCCGGATCGCCGGGAATGCCGCCTTGCGGATCGGTCCAGTTGTTGTGGTTTGCCACCGTGTTGGACCAGTGGCCTTCCACGTCGGGCTGGCCGTCGGCCAGCCGCTTGCCGCTCCATTTGCCTGATTCGACAGGTGCATAGCTTGGTTCGAAATGGATACGGTCAGTGCCGGCCAGTGCTTGGGGTTTGTTTTGCTGGGCATGCACCTGTGGGGTGACAGCCAGCAGCAGGGTGAGCGCGGTTGCAAGGGTCTTCATGGCGTTCCCGATGGTTGAGTACTCGCCGCTTGCGGGGCGGTGGCCGGCGGCTTGGGCGGGTAGTATTGTTCGTATTCGAGCGTGTAGCGATAGTCCTCGATCAGCTGGAAGTTCTTCTCGCGGTGGCGGTGCAGGATCACGCTCAGATCCCAGGGGCGGGCGAATACTTCCGGATCTTCCACCCGGGCGCTGTATTCGATGGTGTTGGCATCGAGGTACTTCCAGCGTTCCACCACATGCAGCGCTTCGCTGTGGTAGTTGCCGGCGCGGTCCAGCCAGGTTTCGTCATTGAAGCCGGAGACATCCACCACCAGCGTGTCGCCATCCCAGCGGCCACGCGAATCACCGAGCCAGAACTGGTTGCGGTCGCCGCCCGGGTGGTCCGTGCCATTGGTGTGGATGGTGCGCACCGAATGGCCAAACTGGTGCACCAGTGTCAGGTCGCGCTGGCGCTGAAAGATCTGGAATGGCTCGGGGTAGTAGATCCCGCGCGGCACGCCCAGCGTCCAGCCTTTCAGGCGCGGATCGTCCTTGTCGCGATTGGCGAAGTTCTTTTTTTTCTGCTCCAGCGCAGCGGGCAGATAAGGCAGTACATTGCCGGCCACGACTCCGGCACTGGGCGGTGCATCGATGCGGGCCGCATGCGGTTCCAGATCGAATTCGGCGGCACTGGTGGTTTGCCAGATGCCGGAGAAGTCTGGTCTGCCGTTGGCAAGGCGGGGGATTTTATCGGCTGCGTAGGCCGAGCCGGTAAGCGCCGCCAGCAAGGCAAGCAGTGTCAGTGATCGGATCATGGACGCGGCGCCTCACTGGATGGGGCATCTTGCGCGCCGCCAGTCTGGATGGTGCGGCCATCGGCCAGCGTGACGAACACGCTATAGCCGAAGGCTTCGCCGTTTTTGGAGCGGAAGCCGCGGATACGTACGGGCTGGCCGATTTTCAGGTCGCTCTTGGCCAGTCCCGCATTGGCCAGCGAATTCGGTGCGCCGAATTCCACGCCCCAGTTGGTGACTTTGCCATCCGGCCCGGTGACGTCGAAATACAGCCAGCTATGGGGATTGACCCACTTGGCTTTGGTGATGGTGCCGCTCAGATCGAGCGGCTGCTTGGCATCGAATTCGGCAGCAAAAGCATGGTGGGCCTGGGCCTGCGGAACGCCAAGCAGGGCAGCACTAGTGGCGGCCAGCAGGATGAGCCAGCGCGAAAGATTCATTTTCATTTTTTTCTCCAGAAGGATAAACGGGGCTTGCATGCCGCTATGTTTCGCAAGCCCTGTGCCAGCGCGCTGCCGTGGCTGGAAAATCAACTCAAGTGTTTGTTTTCGTTGAAGAGTCTTGCGCGCGGCGCAAGAAGACGCGGCGCAGCATCTGCTGCAAAATCAGCAGCACTGTTGCGCAGGCAGCAGTCCTGCTGATTTTGAACGCGCCCTTATGCCATAAGGCGTATATAGGAATTCCAAGGAAGTATTTATCGAATCTAAAACCGTGCGCATAGAATTCCTCGCACTGTTTTTTATTCACATTCAGACAAGGCCGGGTATGTCATTGATTCGCACTTCTTCCGCTCCGATTCTGGCCGCCGCAGTGCTGCTATCTGGCGTGCAGCAGGCGCAAGCCGAACAGGCCGCCTTGCTCACGGTAACAGTGGAGGCCTCGCGCACCAGTCAGCTAGGTCTGGCCGATTCTGCCAACCAGGGAAGTATCACGGGACGCGAACTGGAACTGCGTACCGTGTACCGGCCAGCCGAGATACTGGAGGCGGCGCCGGGCCTGATCGTGGGGCAGCACAGCGGCGAGGGCAAGGCCAGCCAGTACTATCTGCGCGGCTTCAATCTCGATCACAGCACCGACCTGGCAACGTTTGTCGACGACATGCCGGTGAATCAGCGCAGCCACGCGCACGGCCAGGGCTGGACTGATCTGAATTTTCTGATACCCGAAGTGGTGGCGCGGCTCGATTACAGCAAAGGCCCGTATTCGGCACGTCTTGGCGACTTTGCTTCGGCCGGCGGTGTGACGGTCAATTATGCCAATCGGCTGGCGGATAATGTGGCGACCCTGAGTGGCGGACAGAACGCGTATGGGCGCGCGGCGCTGGCAGCGTCAGCCGAGCTGGCTGGCGGCAGCCTGCTGTATGCGCTGGAAGAGGTGCATAACAACGGCCCCTATACGCGCGGCGATAACTACCGCAAGGTCAACGGCGTGCTGCGTTATTCCGCGGGACCAGCCAGCAATGGCTGGAGCGTGACGGCGATGTCCTACCGGGGGCGCTGGAATTCGACTGACCAGATACCGCTGCGTGCGGTGCAGGATGGCAGCATAGGGCGGTTTGATGCGGTCGATAATACCGACGGCGGGGCGGCTGCGCGTAGCAGCCTGTCCGCGACGTGGCGCAGTACCACTGCTGAATCTGCAAGCAAGCTGAATGCTTACGTGATTCGCAACCGTCTTGAGCTGTTTTCCGACTTTACCTATTACATGGATGATCCGCTGAACGGCGACCAGTTTGGCCAGCCGGACCGGCGCGTGACCAGCGGCTTTGCTGCCAGCCATACGTGGCGCGCGCTTCCCCTGCTGGGACAGATGGGCGACTGGACTCTGGGGCTGACAGGGCAGAACGACAATGTGTTTAACGGCCTGAATCACACGCGTGCGCAGCAAGTGCTTTCCACCACCCGTCAGGATCACATCGTCGAAAGTAGCGCAGCACTGTATCTGGAAAATGCAACGCGCTGGAATGACAGCCTGCGTTCGGTGGCAGGTGTACGGGCTGACCGCTATCGATTCAATGTGAAGAGCAATCTGGCCGATAACAGTGGAATCGCCGGTGCGCAGCTGCTGAGTCCTTCACTGAGCCTGATTGCCAGTCCGCTAGCCCAGACCGAACTGTATCTCAATCTGGGCAAAGGATTCCACAGCAATGATGCGCGTGGCACGGTGGCCAGAGTGGATGTGAAGACTGGGGAAACACTGACGCCGGTACCCGGACTGGTGCAGTCGAAGGGGCAGGAAGTGGGGCTGCGTACTGAGCTGATTCCGCGCATGCAGAGCTCGCTGTCGCTGTACCGGCTGGACTTTGACTCGGAACTGACCTATATCGGCGATTCCGGCACAACCGAAGCGGGCCGGCCGAGCCGGCGCTACGGCGTCGAAATTTCGAACTACTACAAAGTACTGCCCTGGCTTTCGTTTGATGTGGATGCGGCCTATGCGCACGCGCGCTCGCGCGACCATGATGCGCTGGCCGGCGACTACATCGAAGATGCGGTGGAAGGGGTGGGGCAACTGGCGCTCACGGTGGATAAATACGGCCCATGGTCAGGAGCCTTGCGCTTGCGCTACTTCGGCCCGCGCCCGCTGACACCGGATAACCGCGTGCGCTCGCGTTCCTCGTTCACCTTGAATGGCCATGTGGCGTATCAGCTGACCCCCAGGCTGCGCCTGTCGCTGGAGGCTTTTAATATCGCCAATCGCAAGGTTTCGGCGATCGATTACTTCTATAGTTCGCAACTACGGGGCGAGGCGGCGCCCGTCGAGGATGTGCACTTCCATCCGAGCGAGTCACGTTCACTGCGCGCCACCTTGATCGCCAACTGGTAGGGTGCTTGTACCCGGGCGAGCGGACTTGCGTCTTGCCTTCCGGATGGCGTTTCGAGGTTCTGATTGAATGTGTATTTCCCTTTTTTCGGGACGGTGGGGAATTATCTACAGCATGTGCGCCACGCACAATCCGATGGTGATCAATATTGCCAACTGTCTGACAACGTAGCCGTCAAGAAATGCTGCATCAATAGCATGACTGCAACCTACGATGATAGTCGTCATATTCACTTATGGCTGATTAAGTAAATGGACCGTACGTTTTTTATCACCGGCTTCAATAATTGGAGTAATACAAGGTGCTTATGGTCACAGATACTGAACACTTTGTATTACCTTCGGCAGCTTGATTGCTTAGTGTAAGCACGATGCCGAACATCTTCCGGATGCTGTAGAGGAGTGGCCCTCTTCGTCGGCGTTGTGAATGCACCAGATCGGACATCCAGCGATCTGTAAGTGCCCAATAAATAATCATGGTAAGATATTTGACATCTGACATCTTCGGTGATACGATTTAGTTATTGCAATGTGGCATGCTTGCAAGTTCGATAGGTAGTCGTCTTCGTCTCTTTTTTCTGGGCTGTTAGTGGATATTCTGGATCACATATTGCTTGAAAAGTGCAGTCAGCCGCTGGCGGCTGCATGGCCGGATTTTCCCCTGGTGCTGAAAGAGGCGGTGGGTGTGCGCGTCGGTCAGATGCTGTTTGCGGGCTTGGGCTCGGCAGGCCGAGGATGGTTTGCACTGGATCTGAGCGCGGAAGTTAAAGCGTGGCAAATTCGTGCCTTGTTTCCTTTTTCTGCGCGCAATGGCGCCGTGGCAGCGGCCGCGAATGGCAAAATCTATGTGTTTGGCGGTAGCGGGCGTTTGACGGAAAGACACAGCTTGCATCAGTTTGACAGCATCGCCTGCTACGATCCGCAGACCGATAGCTGGTCCGAACTGGCGGCCAGGCTGCCGGTCGGAATGCTGGGAGCCTCTGCCGCCACAGTCGGTTGTTCCATTTATATTTTTGGCGGCTATAGCAAACCGCAATTTGATCAGCTCTTCCGCGCTTGCGCAGAGGCGGATCCGGCGCAGCAGTCAGATATTCTGCATGCGTTTATGGACCGTAGGGTGGAGGAATTCGGTTGGAATGACCATGTGTGGAAATTCGACACCCGCGACGAAAGCTGGCACGATCTGGCTAAGGTCGCCTACCCACCGAATTGCGGCAGCGGCATTGTCGTTGATGATGCGGAAATCTGGCTGGTCAGCGGCGAGGTCAAACCGGGCTTGCGTACTGCCGCCATCCGGCATGTGTCGGTTGATGATGGCCAGTTGCTGTGGCATGCAGAGCAGGAATTGCCGGCGCTTCAGCAAATCCAGGAGGGGGTGGCGGCAGCATTTGCCGGCAAGTGCGGGGGCGTGAAACTGCTCGCGGGCGGATGCAATTTCGTCGGCGCGCGTGAGCACTATCAGGCTGGAAAGAAGTATGCGCATCAGGGTTTGAGTAAGCTCTGGCGCGATGAGATCTATGTACTGAGAAACGGCAAGTGGGAACTGGCGGGGCGCTTGCCGCAGGGCCGCGCCAACGGACTGGCGTTTGAAGTCGGGCAGGACTTGTTGCTGGTCGGGGGCGATATGCAAAACGGACAGCCCTGTCTGGAGACATGGCTGCTATCGTATCGGGATAGCAGTGGGATAATAATTAGTGGCAGCAAACTGAAATAGGGAAAGCAACATCATGTCGAAAAAAATTCCAGCCTATCGTCTGGCACAAACGGAGATCAAGCAGTTCATCGAGCGTCAAGGCCTCAAGCCGGGTGACGGCTTGCCGCCGGAAGGGCTGCTGGCCGATGATCTGGGCATCAGCCGTCCGTCGCTGCGCGAGGGCGTCAAGTCGCTAGAGTCGCTGGGCATACTGGAAGCGCGGCACGGCGAAGGGATATATGTGAAAGCCTTCTCGTTTGACTCGATCCTGGAAAACCTGCCTTACTCGATGGTGGCCGACGATGCCCAGGTGACGGATTTGCTCTATGTTCGAACCTACCTTGAACTGGGGGCTATACCCTCGGTCGTCAGAACCATACAGCCGGAAAATATCGAGAAACTGCGCGCGCTGGCGGAAGCCATGCTGAGCAAGGCGCAGGAGAACCAGACTTTCTTCGACGAGGACCGTGCTTTCCATGCCGAGATGTATCGCTGCATGGATAATAATTTCCTGCTGTCGCTGATCGATCTGTTCTGGCGGATTTTCAACAATCTTCTGCAGAACTCTGGCGAGCTGGCAGTTGATCAATGGCAGCTGGAAAACTCGGCGCGCGACCATATGGCCATCGTCGAAATGCTGGAGAAGAAAGACAAGGCGGGCCTGATGTGGGCCCATGCCAAGCACTTTGAGTCGATCGCCAAGCGTTATCCCCAGGCTGCCATACAAATCTAAGCCCTAAGACATCTGTGTGATTTGTCGTCTGCGCTCTGCCGAGTGCAGCGCTGGGCGGCGCTCGCCCTGAAAAAAGAGAATAAGCAGGAGAACCGATGATTATCAAGAGGAACGCCAGCAAGATCTTGTGTTCGGCCGCCTTGACGGCGGCGCTGGGCCTGGCAGTGGGCGCGGCAGCCGGAGAACAGAAATTTACCGGCGCTTTCGACGTCGGCTCGGCTGGCAATGCGCAGAAATTCAATCCACTCACGGCGCCGGCTGGCTTCAGCTTTTATAACAAATATTTCGGCACGCTGGCGTTATACGATGTGGGCCTGCAGAAGATAGCGGGCGATCTGGCGCAGAGCTGGGCGTATGCCAAGAATGGCCAGAGCCTGACCGTCAATTTGCGCAAGGACGTGAAATGGCATGACGGCAAACCCTTCACGGCCGCCGACGTCAAGTTCACGCTGGAGCTGGTTAAAAATCCCGAGATGGCCAGCGTGTTTTCCTCGCGGCTGAAGGATGTCAGCGCCATCCGGGTGCTGGACGCATATACCGTGCGGATTGAACTGGCCCAGATGGATGCAGGCTTGCTGGATGCCTTTACCAGCATCATGATGTTGCCGTCCCACTTGCTGTCGAATATGCCGGTGCGTGAACTGCGCAGCTCGAACTGGTGGAAGGCGCCGGTAGGTACCGGGCCGTTCAAATGGAGCCGCTACGTGCCCGATCAATTCGTCGAGCTCGATGCCAACCCTGATTTTTACCGCGGCAAGCCGGTGCTGGCCAAGCTGGTCAACCGCTATTTCAAGGATGCCAGCGCGGCCAGCATCGCTTTGCAGGCGGGAGAAATCCAGTTCAGCAGCATGACGCTGGACCAGGTGCGGGAAAACCGGAGTACGCGGGCAGTGGAAGTGATTGCAGGTCCGTCCCATGTGCTCAACTACATCGGCTTCAACAACAATGACCCGCGCTTCAAGGATGTGCGGGTGCGTCAGGCGATACTGCTGGCAATTGACCGCAAAGCCATCATCCGCAGCATCTACAACAATACGGCCAGCGTGGGGAATTGCGTGCTGACCCTGCCGCAATACGTCCCGGCAGATATCAATCCCTACGAAACCAATGCCGGCAAAGCCAGGGCCCTGCTGCAGGCGGCAGGATGGAAACAGACCGAGGCGCTGGAGATGCTGACCTATTACAACGATCAGGCCAGCAAGGATGTGGTGACGGTGCTGCAGGCGATGCTGGCGCAGGTGGGCATCAGCATCCGCCCGCGCTTCGTCGATGGACCGACCTTTGGCACGCTGGTCGATGCGAACAAATTCAGTCTGGTGTATGCCGGCGGCGGCAATGGGCCCGACCCCGGTACGCTGATCCCGCTGATGCAGTCTTCCTACGCGCCGCCCCGAGGCGTGAACCGCATGCGCGTCAATTTGCCCGAGCTGGATCAGCTGTTCAGCGACGCGCAGCAGGAAACCGATGACGCCCGACGTACCGTACTGTACCAGCAGATGTGCCGTCTCACCAATGCCCAGCTGCCATGGATACCGTTGTGGGTGGGCGACCGCTTCGGCGGCTTTTCGAAGCAACTGCAGAACGTGATCTGGACGCCGTCGCCGGGCGGCGGCCGCTATCAGGATTATCCGGAGCGCTGGTCGATCAAGTAAGCGGGCTGGCAGCCCGCACGGGCAGCCTGTGGGCGCTGGAACATATTTGTAGCAGGTCTCACCATCATGGGGCGGCGCGGTGCAAACCGGGCCGCATGGAAAATGCTGAAATACATAATCAATCGTCTGCTGATCAACCTTCCCACGCTGCTGGCGATACTGGTCACAGTCTTTGTGCTGATAAACATGGCTCCCGGCGATCCGGTTGATGCCTTTGTCCCGCCCAATACGGCCTTGACGGAGCAGCAGAAGCAAGTACTGCGCCATGATTTGGGGCTGGATCAGAGCGCACCGCTGCGCTTCATTCAGTGGTTGGGGCAGGTGGCACGTGGCGATCTCGGCTATCGATACAAGGATGGCGCCCGGGTGCTCGATGAAATCACCAGCCGCATAGGCCCGACCCTGCTGCTGGCCAGTTCCGGACTGACCATGGGGGCGGTGCTGGGCATTATGCTGGGAATTTTTTCCGCACGCCGCTACAACAGCAGTAGCGACCACGCGCTGTCGGTAGCCGCCTATCTGGCGATTTCCACCCCGGCCTTTCTGCTCGGCATACTCGGTATGTATCTGTTTTCGCTGAAACTGGGCTGGTTTCCCACCGGCGGCTATTCCGCGCCGGGCGAGAAAGGCTTGCTGGAGACGCTGCGCTACCTCGCGCTGCCGGCGGCAGTGCTGTCGGTCCAGTTCATTGCCATCCTGATGCGCTATACCCGTGCCGGCCTACTGGAAGTGATGAATCAGGACTATGTGCGTACGGCCCGGGCGAAAGGCTTGTCGGCGCGCGCCGTCACGCTCAGGCACGCCTTCCCCAATGCGCTGGTGCCTATCGTGACGGTGATCGGTGCCAACTTCGGCGCGCTCATCGGCGGTGCCGTGTTTGTGGAAACGGTGTTTTCCTGGCCGGGTCTGGGCATGCTGTTTTTGGATGGCATCGAAAGCCGCGACTACCCCCTCATCATGGGCATCGCCCTGTTGATGGGAATCGCGATCCTACTGGTGAATATGCTCACCGACATCGTTTATTCGTGGATAGATCCGCGTATCGCTCTGAAATAGTTTTCCTGTCTAACGTAATACGGACCTATCCATATGAGTCATTCCAGTATCGGCGCAGCCAGCAAGAAATTCAAAGCCAGCAAGGTGGCAGTGTTCGGCCTTGTGATGTTTGTCTCGATCAGCTTGCTATGTCTGTTTTCTCGCCAGCTATTTTCCTTCGATCCGAACGCGATCGATCTGGATGCCACGCTGTTGCCGCCCTCTGCCGCGCACTGGCTGGGTACGGATCAGATCGGGCGCGACATGCTGGCACGGACCTTCGCCGCGGGCCGCATTTCGCTGCTGGTCGGCGTTGCCAGCGTGCTGCTGGCGCTGCTAATCGGAACCTTGCTGGGTGCGCTGGCCGGTTATTTTGGCGGCTGGGCCGACAAGCTCATCATGCGCCTGGTCGATATGGTGATGACCTTCCCGCCGATTATCGTATTGATGACGCTGGCCGCCGTCATCGGTTCCGGCACCGGCAAGACGGTGCTCGTGATTGGCTTGCTGTCGTGGCCGCTGGTATGCCGGCTGGTCCGTGCACGCATCCTCAGCGTGCGTGAAATGGAGTATGTGGCGGCCGCCAAGACGCTGGGAGCAGGGCATGGCTACATCCTGTTCAAGCATTGCCTGCCCAACACGATGGACGTGCTGGTGGTGTTTTCTTCGCTTGGTTTTGTTTCGGCCATCATGGCCGAAGCAGGGCTGAGTTTTCTAGGCCTGGGCGTGCAGCTGCCGGACGCAAGCTGGGGCAGCCTGATCAGTATTGCCCGCGAGGCTTCCGTGCTCAGGCAATACCCGTGGATCTGGCTGCCCTCCGGCATCTTCATTGTGCTGACCGCACTCTCGGCCAATTTTATCGGCGATGGCTTGCGCCTCATGTTTGACCCTAAAACGAATAAGGAATAAATAGTATGTCCAATTTCACATTGCATGGCATCGTACCTCCAGTGCTTACCCCCTTGACCAAGGACTATCAGGTAGACGAAAAGAGCTTGCGTAAAGTGGTGCGCCACCTGATCGACGGCGGTGTGCATGGCCTGTTCCTGCTCGGTTCCACTTCGGAATGCGTCTTCCTGAACGCGAAGCAGCGCGCGCAAGTCATCAGCATTGCGTTGGAGGAAGCGGCAGGCAAGGTGCCTTCCGTGTGCGGCACCATGGACCCCACCACCGACCGCGTGATCGAGAATGCCAGACAGGCCAAGGCGCTGGGTGTGGACGGGCTGGTGGTGACTTCGCAGTTCTACACCCGCTCCAGCCAGAACGAGACCATTGATCACTTCAGCATGATCCAGGATGCCGTGAATTTGCCGATACTGGCCTACGATATTCCGGTCTGTACCAATCTGAAACTGTCGCGTGAAACCATACGCGAAATGTATGACCGCAAGCTGATCTGCGCAGTGAAAGACAGCAGCGGTGATATCGAAAACATGCGCATGCTGGGTCTGGACTTTGTCAACGAGCCGGATTTTTCCATCCTGAGCGGTTCCGAAACGGTGGTCGACTATGCACTGCTGGGCGGTGCACATGGCAACGTGCCGGGTCTGGGCAATGTCGATCCTGCCGGCTACGTGCGCTTGTACAACGCTGCCAAGGCCGGTGACTGGGCGGCTGCCCGCCAGGAGCAGGAACGTCTGATCCGCCTGTTCCAGATCGTGTTCCAGGGCGTGCCCCATACCAGTCCGAATGCCTCCGGCGTGGGGGGCTTCAAGACTGCCATGCAACTGATGGGCCTGATTGAACATCGCCACATGAGCCGACCTAACCGCGTACTGCCTGACGCAGCTGTCGCTAAAGTGAAAGAGATTCTGATCGCCGCCGGGCTGCTGTAATGGCTGAGGACAGGGGAGAGGCAAGTGCCATGAGAAGTGCGGAAGTGATACTCGAGGTTAAGGGACTCACGACATCGTTCCAGACGGCGGGCGGCTGCGTCAGGGCTGTCAACGATCTGAGTTTTACCCTCAGACGGGGCGAGACGCTGGCGATCGTCGGTGAATCCGGCTGCGGCAAATCGGTGACTTCGTTTTCTCTCATGCGGCTGCTGTCGCGTCAGGCGCAGATACAGGGCGAAGCCTGGCTGAGCGGGCGCGCCGGCGAACGCCTGAATTTGTTTGCCTTGTCCGAGACGGCGATGGAAACAGTACGGGGCAACCAGCTCGGCATGATCTTTCAGGAGCCCATGACCTCGCTCAATCCCTTGCAGCAGGTGGGCCAGCAGATTGCCGAAGCCATGCTCGTGCACAAGCACTGCGACAGGAAAACAGCGCGCCGGCGCGCGCTGGAACTGCTCACGCTGGTTGGCATTTCGGCACCGGAAATCCGCGCGCAACAATACCCGCATCAGATGTCGGGCGGCATGCGCCAGCGGGTGATGATCGCCATCGCGCTCGCCTGCCAGCCGCAGGTGCTGATTGCGGATGAACCGACCACTGCGCTGGACGTGACGATACAGGCGCAGATACTGCGCCTGATGCGCAAGCTGCAAAGCGAAGTGGGCATGGGCATGTTGTTTATCACGCATGACATGGGCGTGGTGGCGCAGATTGCCGACCGGGTAGCCGTGATGTATGGCGGGCAGCTGGTCGAAATGGCGGATACGCGCACGTTGTTCCGCCGCCCGCTGCACCCGTACACGCAGGGGTTGCTCGCATCGGTACCCAGGCCGGGGCAGACTGGCCGTCTGGTCGGCATACCGGGGCAGGTGGAGACGGTGTACGGCCCTCATCTGGGTTGCCGCTATGTCAACCGGTGCGCGCAGGCGAGCGAGGTTTGCCGGGTTGATCGGCCTTTGTTGTTCGCCCATCCGGAGCAGCAGCAGGTGCGTTGTCACTTCGCTGGTAAATAAGCGTTCATTGCGGGAGCGATATGCATACTTCGTCAGAAAAATCCCCGGTTGCCGCCGATAGCGGTGATGCAATCCTTAGTTTTGCCAAGGTCGGCATTACCTTTCAGACCAGAACCGGCATGTTTGGTCCGTCGCGCCAGTTGCGTGCGGTGCAGGACGTTTCCTTCGATCTGATGCGCGGCGAAGTGCTGGGCATTGTGGGCGAATCCGGCAGCGGCAAGTCCACGCTGGCGCGGCTGGCCATGCGCCTGCTGCAGCCCACTTCTGGCCAGATCCTGTACGAGGGCAAGCCCATCAGCTGGTATCAGGGCGCCCAGCTGAAGCTGCTGCGCAGCGATGTGCAGATGGTGTTTCAGGACCCGAACGCGAGCCTGAATCCGCGTCTGACCATAGAACAGAGTCTGCTGGAGCCCCTGGTTCTGCATGGCCGTGGCGACCGGCAGGAGCGCAACACGGAAATCCGCCGTCTGCTCGGTGTGGTCGGCCTGCCAGTCTCGGTGCTGCAGCGCTATCCGCATGAAATGTCGGGGGGACAGAAGCAGCGCGTGGTGATTGCGCGGGCACTGGCGCTCAAGCCCAAGGTGCTGATCGCCGACGAAGCGGTGGCGGCGCTCGATGCATCGGTCAAGGCGCAGATCATCAATCTTCTGCTGGATCTGCAGCGCGAATATCAGCTTTCGATCATCTTCATCTCGCACGATCTGCCGATGGTGCAGGCGATGTGCGACCGCGTGATGGTGCTGTATCTGGGCCGCCTGATGGAATACGCGCCGCGCGCGGTGATCGAACAGGGCGGCCGGCACCCATACACGCGCGCCTTGTGGAAGAGTTCACCTGCCGCCGATCCGGATTGCCGGCTGGAGGAGCAGGAAATGCTGGCAGGCGAAATTCCGAGTCCGCTCAATCCGCCGCCGGGCTGTGTATTCCATACCCGCTGTGCGCAGGCCGTGGCGCGTTGCAAGCAGGTCGTGCCTGCACTGAGCAGACTCAGCCCGCAACATGGCGCGGCCTGCATTCTGTTCGAGAAATCCAGTGAAAATTAACGAGATTCCCATGAAATTATCCCAACTTAAAAATGCACTGGTAGTGTCTTGCCAGCCCGTGCCGGGCGGTACTATGGACCAGCGCGACATCATCGTGGCCATGGCCGGCGCCGCGGTCGCTGCCGGTGCCGGCGGCTTGCGTATCGAGGGCGTGGACAATGTGCGCGCCGTGGTGCAGGCGATTCCCCATGTGCCGGTGATAGGCATCGTCAAGCGCGATCTGGCTGATACGCCGGTGCGCATCACGCCGTATCGGGAGGACGTGCAGGCGCTGATAGAGGCGGGCGCTGCCGTGATTGCGTTTGACGGCACCCAGCGCCGCCGTCCTGTCGCAGTGGCGGATTTGCTGGCCGCGACACATGCGGCCGGCCGTCTGGCCATGGCCGACTGCTCGACGCTTGAAGATGGTCTGGCCTGTCTGGCGCTGGGCTGCGACCTGATAGGTTCTACCCTGTCCGGCTATACCGAGGAAACTGCAGGCCTGCCGGAAGACCGGCCGAATCTGCAGCTGATTACCCAGTGGTCTGCTGCCGGTGCGGCGGTGATGGCCGAGGGCCGCATCCGTAGCGCCGCCGATGCGGCGGCAGCGCTCGGTGCCGGGGCCTATAGTGTGACGGTGGGATCGGCAATCACGCGTATAGAACACATTACCGAATGGTTCATCAGCGCGATGAATCAGGCCATCAAAAAGGACTGAGATGCTGCTGGCATTCGACATAGGCGGCACCAAGGTGGCTGCAGCCAGGGTGGAAGACGGCGTGATACGCGAGCGCCGCCAGTATCCGATGGCCGACGACCCAGCCGGGTTCGCTCATGTTATCGAGCGCCTGACCGAGGGCTGGGCAGCGCCTTTGCGTGTTGCCGTCTGTACCACCGGCTATATCGATGCGGGGCGGGTGCACTCGGTGAATCTCGATATCATCAGGTTCTGGGACGGCTTTGCGCTGGCCGATCTGCTGCAGGCCCGCTTTGCCTGCCCCATCAACCTGATCAACGACGGCCAAGCCGCAGGCTGGGGCGAATATGTGGCGCGACGGGCGCGGGCGGCTGCCCCGGCCAACCTGTTATTTATTACCTTGTCCACGGGCGTGGGAGGCGGGCTGGTACTCGACCATCGCTTGCGGGTGGGCCGCATGGGCTGGCGGCTCACGTAGGTCATGCCGGTGTACGGCTGCAAGCGCTTGATGGCGTTAGCGCCTGCGGCTGCGGCCGCTCCGGCTGTCTGGAAATGATTGCTTCCGGTACGGCGCTGGCGCGTCAGGCCACGGCGCTGTACGGCAGGCCGGTGAGCAGCGCCGAGTTGTTTGCCCTTGCCGCCAGCGAGGCCAGGGCCGAAAGCATCATCGCCCATGCGGCAAGCGCCGTAGCCGAGGCGATCAGCGGTTTTCATATGATCGTCGATCTGCAGGAGGTCGTCATAGGCGGCAGCGTGGGACTTGCCAACGGTATGCTGGAGCGCATCGGCGCGGCCCTGAGTGATCTGCCCTTGCGGGCTGCACCTGTGCTGAGCGCTGCGCGTCAAGGCGGCGATGCGGGTCTCACCGGCGTGATTGCGCTCGATGCCGAGCGGCAGGAGACATGACATGAGCGCACGGCAGGAAGTGACATGCTGGTATGTGTTGGTGATAGCGGGCCAGTCGAATGCGCAGGGTTTTGGCGAAGCCATGCCGGAGCTTGATGATCTGCAAGTGTCGCCGCGCATCAAGCAGCTGGGACGCTATCGGGGCGTACGGCCGGATGGCCAGTATGAGGACCGCTGGAACCAGCTGGTCGATGCCAGCCATGCCCTTGACGACGTCAAGGATATGCGCTTCTGTAACCTGACGGGAAATACGGATCTGCGCCGCTCAGGTACGGTCGGACCGGGCATTTTCGTTGCCCGCCGTTTGCTGCCCTTGCTGCCGGACGATGCGGGGATCTTGCAGTTGCCGCAGGCGCACGGCGGCGCGGGCATGAACTTCGGCGCTGCAGGCCGCTATATTGCAGCCGAGGCCTGTGGCCCGCTGCAACAGCCGGGTGCCAGCATCGGGCGTTGTGTGATGAACTACGCCAATCTGACGGACAGCAACACGCAGGGAGCCATGGCGTGGTGGGGTGTGCAGGGGGCTGCGGCGCCGCTGTATCGCGATCTGCGTGATCGCCTGCGCTTTGCGCTGAGGTCCAATGTACGCAACCGCCTGCTGGGATTCGTCTGGGTTCAGGGCGAGTCCGATGCCCATGCGGGCGAGCCTTATGCGGAATCGCATGGCGCCAGTTTCAGCGCGATGGTGGACACGCTGGGACGGGAGCTGGCGGACCTCCGGCCGCAATTCCTTGGCGGCGCATGGGAGCAGGTTCCGTGGATTAATGTACTGGCTACCCACTGGTGGGACGAGACCATCGCCGCACACGCGAAGGTCATCGATGGCTACCGCAGGCTGATGCGGCAAAGGCCACAGCAGATGTGCTTGCTGGATGTTCGCCAAACCGAGCACGGGATGATGATGGAGACTAACCAGACCCACTTTATTGACCCGCACAGTAAGGACTATCCGCCTGTTCCCGGCAGCTTGGTCACAGATGGACGTTCCTGCGAGCCCGAGATGATACATATCCACCTTTCGTCGGGCGCTTACCGTGGCGAGGTATCGCGCCGCATTGCTCAGGCATTGCAGCGCCGCTGTTTCGACGACTAGGCATGGGGCACTGTGCCGCTCAGCAGGGCTAGTCGATGATATCGACGCTGCTGCCGTTCCAGCGCATCAGGAACACGGCCTTGCTGGCTGCGCCACCCTGCAATTCACCGCCTATCACCAGTACGCCCTCAGCGAGCTGTACATAGCTGCCGTAGCCCATGGCGGCAGGCAGTTGTCCAGCGTAGCGCCATTGCTCGTGGACTTGGGCATAGATCTCGGCACGCCAGGTCTTGCTCAGGCCCTTGTGCGCGTACAACTGCCCATGGTTGAACTGCCGCCATGCGCCGGGGAAGTTGGCGCCACCGGCAACGAGCAGGGCGCCATTGCTGTAGCCGGCATATGCGCCGGCGATGCCTTCCTGTCGAGACTCACCTGTAGGCGGAGGCAAGATGGCCGGGTTATCCCAGGCGAGCTGTTCGCCGCTGATGGTCAGGCGCTTGACATGGGGAGTACGCAGCCCGGGCTTGATCTCGCCGCCAATCAGCGTGATCCTGTTGCCATCCACGGCAAGCGCACTGCCGGCGGTGGCGGGCGACGGATCGATGCCCAGACTGCGCCATAGATTGCGGGCCGGGGTGTAGCTGATGATCTGCGCCGTGAACAGATAGTCTTGCGGACGGCGGTTGAAATAGCGCTCGTTGACGGCCGCCTGTGCCGCCATGCCCGCTGTCCCGGCATTTGCATAGTCGACGAAATAGCCGTCGAAGATAGCCTTGTTGACGCCGCCGAAGAACAGGATGTTCTCGCCGTCCACGGTTGTCGCAGCAGCGCCCAGTCCGCCCATAGGCGAGCGTGTCGCAAGCTGGCTCCAGACGTTGCTGACGGTATCGTACTTCCAGACAGTGTCGAACATCATCAGCTTTTGGTCAGCCGGATCCGCTTTTCCCTGGCCGTTGAATACGTAAATGCTGGAACCGATGGCGACGGCATTGGGGTTATCCCTTTGCTGGCCGGGAAAGGGGGCAAGTGCTTCCCATTGTGCCTCGGCTTTCGTCAGGTCGAGTGCAAACCAGGCCTGGCCTGCCGTGCCCAGACCGGCATATATCCGGCCGCCTACTGCCGCCGCCGCTGTCATCTTGGCGGCGACGGGAAAATCCGCGTAGCGCGGGGCCGCCATGGCCGATGCCGCAGCAAGCAGTGCCAGGAACAGGGGGGGCTTGCAAAGCTGTTTTTTCATAGTTAGACCGGGGCGGCTCGAAAAGTGGCAGGCAGGGCCGCGATGTGTACAGCGCTGTATGCAATAAAAATATTGCACTTACGGTATGTTAGCGCGGAATCTGTTGCCCCTTGGTACAAATTAAGGTGTGGGGATATCGGCATGATATAAGATATCTGAACTGTTG
>Ga0187842_1000600_pt1 | contig 17762 bp, 18 predicted proteins | sample SpaLakP09_SKY_41_FD_134514 | JGI IMG/M metagenome (GOLD analysis project Ga0187842, IMG submission 134514) | Oligotrophic lake water microbial communities from Sparkling Lake, Wisconsin, USA - SP09_SKY_41 | ecosystem: Environmental > Aquatic > Freshwater > Lake | place: USA: Sparkling Lake... | reverse complement strand
TCTTTCCCCCGGACTGGCCTGGCCAGCTTAGCTGCTCTCGCCCCGCAGCGGGGTCGCCAGCTGCTGGCGCAAGGCCTCGCCACGCAAGCCCTGCGACAGCAACACCAGCAGCTTGGCGGTGGCGGCTTCCGGTGTCAGGTCTGCGCCGGCCACTGCTCCGGCTCGCGCCAGTGGCTGGCTGGCGGCATAGGCCCCGACTTCGACCGCGCCATGCACCACCTGACTGATATTCAGCACTGCACCACCAGCGGCGGTCAGCGCAGCCACGCCAGCAAGCAAGGCCGGATCAGCCGGCGTATTGCCATTGCCATAGCTCATCAGTACTGCGCCATCCAGTTCGCCCGCCTGCATGATCTGCCCTGCCAGCGTACTGGCATGGCCGGGAGTGAGGAAAAAGGTGGCCAGCTTGAGCGCAACATCCAGCTTTACCGGGGCAAAAGCGCCAGTACTGGTCAGCCAGTGCTGGCGCTGCCAGTCGGCCTGGATGCCAAAGCGGGCCAAGGCCGGGGCATTGGGGCTGGCAAAGCCGGCAAAGCTGGCGGCATCCAGCTTGCGTGCACGGCAGCCACGCAGCAGCAGGCGATTGAAGGCAATGCACACTTCGTGCAGATCGGGCTGGCTGGCGGCCTCCAGCGCATCGGCCAGATTGCTCCAGCCATCCGAGCGCGGATGCACCAGCGGCAGTTGTGAACCGGTGACAATAACCGGCTTGGCCAGGCCTTGCAGGGCAAAGGCCAGCACGCTGGCGGTATAGGCCATGGTGTCGGTGCCGTGGATCACCACGAAACCGTCGTAATCGGCATAGCGGGCGATCAGGTCGTCCAGCAATTGCTGCCACTGCGCCAGCACGATGGCCGACGAGTCGATCAGCTGCGGGTATTCCACCACGTCAAAGTCCAGCGCCGGAGTACGGAAGCGCTCCAGCAGCCGTGGCAGCAGGCCGGGAACGGGGGCCAGGCCATCCGGGGTGTGGTCCATGCCAATGGTGCCTCCGCTATAGAGGACAAGCAGGCGGGTCATGGTTGCATCCTTGGTCAACATCAAACAGCCGGCATGGTAGCGCAAAACCGGTCGGTTGGCGGCAAGCTGCCCGCCAGGCAGCAAAACCCCCCGCGACAGACCGGCTGTGGCGGGGGGCTCGGAACCAAGAGGGCTTAGCGCAATGCTTCGTTGATGGCGTCATTCACCGCATGCTGGGCGACACCGATCTGACCGAGGATGTAATGTTGCAGGCCACGCAGATAGGGATCGTCCTCTTCATGGCTGGCATCCTGCTTTGCCTTGTCCAGCAGGCGCAGGGCCTGGTGGAAGCGGTCATCCGGACGGTAGCTGGCATCCGGCGGCTGGCGCTGGAAGGGGTCTTTGCCATCATCGATAGCCGCATCATGCATGGCATGCAGGGCCTGGTTGATGGCTTCCACGGCACGGCGCTCGCCCTGCTCCACCCGTGGCTGGTCCGGACGGGACAGCAAATCGCGGGCGATGCGCAGGTCAGTCATGGCATGGCTATAGTAGGGATGCTGCTCCGGCTGCCAGTGGTGCTGCTCGAAGCGCCAGGGCATGCCTTCATGCCACTCCCCCTGGCGCATGTCGGGATGCCAGTCATTGCCGTGCCAGTCATCGGCCATGGCCGATCCGGTTGCCAGCAGGGCCACACCAGCCAGCAGCAGGCTGGCGACAGATTTCTTCAGGATCAACATGGTTGCTCTCCTTGATTACAAGCGGTTTTTTTATTGTTGCGGTAAAGCGGTAGCACAGCCTGGTTCAGCGCAGTGCGTCGGCAATGGCTTGCTGGGTGGCACGATGAGCATCGTCGATGTGGTGCAGGATGCGTCCCTGCAAGTCACGCACCCAGGGGTCATCCTCGCGGTGGCTGGCATCGCGCTTGGCCTGATCCAGCAATTGCAGGGCCTGATGGAAGCGGTCGGTCGGGCTGAGGCGTGCATCGACAGGCTGCGGCTGCCAGGGGTTCTTGCCGTCTTCGATGGCTGCCTGTTTCATTTCATTGAGGGCCGCATCGATGGCACCGACTGCCCAGCGCTCGTCATCCTGCACCGGTTGTGCATCCGGCCGCGCCAGCAGAGCGCGCGCCTGGCGCAGATCGCTCATGGCATGGCCGTAATAGGGATGTTCGGCAGGATTCCAGTGCGGGGCGGCAGCCACCGGGGCCGGCTTGTACACCACCTGGGTGCGGGTCGGAGTCACGACGCAGGCTGTCAGGCTGCTGGTCGCAGCGGCCAGCAGCAGCCAGCCGGCCAGGCGATGGATTCGGTTTTTCATCAGCATTCTCCGGTGTTGTTATCGTGATTGCAGCATGAACCAGGCAAGCATCTCAGTCTGTACCGGGGCTGTATCACTTGGTAAGCATTTGTAATGGAAATGTGTGCAATTGTTAATTCATGACAAAAATGACAAATAATTCACACGTTAGCCCATTGGCATGGCAGTAATGCCCAGATCGCCCGGCTCGGTCGGCAGCTGGCTGTCCACCGATAGCCGGATGGCATCGTGCCGCCAGTACTCGACATCACAATCGATGATGCGCTGCTGCTGGTCGTAATTGATGCGGGTGATGCGCAGGATGGGGCTGCCATCGGCCAGCATCAGCGCCTGCGCCACCTCACCGCGTGCGGCCGTGGGGGTGATGTCGAAGCGTGAACGGCGGTAATGCAGGCCGTAACGCGTCTGGTACAGCTCGGTCAGCGATTGCGACAGGTCTTCGTTCATGATGCCGGGAAAGCATTCCGGCTTCAGATAGTGCTCGACATACATCACCACCCGGCCATCCAGGCTGCGCTGGCGGCAAATCTGCAAAACCCGCGCCAGTGCCGACAATTGCAGCCGCTGGCACATCTCCGGCGTGGCCACCATGCTGCGCGCCGACAACACCCGGGTATCCACGCGCCGTTGCTGCTGCTGCACCATCTGCTGGAAATGCACCCGGTATTGCGGGTTGTATTCCAGCCGGGGCGGGGCGACAAACCAGCCACGCCGGTCCTCACGGTAGATGCAGCCTTCGGCCTCCAGCGCCAGCAAGGCATCTTTCAGGGTGATACGGGTGGTATCAAACAGCTCGGACAAGCTGCGTTCGGACGGCAATTTACCGCCGGGAGGCAACAATCCCCCCTCGATCTGCGCCAGCAGGGACTGTCTTATCCGGGCGACTTGTGTCTGGTTATTTTCTTCTGACATGCTCTGGACTAGTCCACGTTGATTTGATTGCAGCTGGGAGCCGCTAACAAAGCCCTGCAGCAGCATCAGGCCGGCTTGCCGTACTGCTGGTATTGCCAGCATCGGCACAGCTTGCCTCAGGGACGCTGCGCTATTTTGTTAGCCGCCATGACTGTTTAGCAAACTCAAATGACAAGCCTGCGACAGCATGTCGGAATATGGCCAAAACAGGTCGTACGCAAGACTTCACACAACAGACATGCAACTGAAACTTCCCCCACATCATTTCGTCATCTGCACTGCCTATGATCGCCCTGCTCAACTGACCTAGTCCAAAGGATGGAACCAATGAACAAGAAGCTGATGGCTGCAGTAGTTTTGTCCGCACTGAGTGTAGGTGCTTCCGCTGTACATGCACAGGATCTGAACAGCCTGATCAAGGCGGCCAAGCAGGAAGGCGAGCTGACCACCATCGGCCTGCCGCATGACTGGTGTGGCTATGGCGACCTGGTAGCCGGCTTCAAGGCCAAGTACGGCATCAAGGTGAACGAACTGAATCCTGACGCTGGTTCCGGTGATGAAGTCGAAGCCATCAAGGCCAACAAGGGCAACAAGGGCCCGCAGGCACCGGACGTGATCGACGTTGGTCTGTCCTTTGGCCCGCAAGCCAAGGAAGCCGGCCTGATCCAGCCGTACAAGGTGTCCACCTGGAACAGCATTCCGGCTGAGGTGAAGGACAAGGATGGCTTCTGGTACGGCGACTACTACGGCGTGCTGGCCTTCGAAGTGAATACCGACATCATCAAGAAAGTACCGGCCGACTGGGCTGACCTCCTGAAACCGGAATACAAGAACGCCGTGGCGCTGGCCGGTGACCCGCGCACCGCCAACCAGGCCATCATGGGCGTGTACGCTGCCGGCCTGTCGCAAGCAGGTGGCAACCCGGCCAAGGCCGCCGATGCCGGCCTGAAATTCTTCTCGCAACTGAACAAGAACGGCAACTTCGTACCGGTGATCGGCAAGGCGGCCTCGCTGGCCCAGGGCACCACCCCCATCATCGTACGCTGGGACTACAACGCCCTGGCCGACCGCGACACCCTGAAGGGCAACCCGAAAGTGGCCGTGGTAGTACCGAAGTCCGGCGTGGTGGCTGGCGTGTATGTACAGGCGATCAGCGCCTACGCTCCGCACCCGAACGCCGCCAAGCTGTGGATGGAATACCTGTACTCCGACGAAGGCCAACTGGGCTGGCTGAAGGGCTATTGCCACCCGAGCCGTTTCAACGACCTGGCTGCGCGCAAGAAAGTACCGGCTGACCTGCTGTCCAAGCTGCCGGCTGCCGCCAACTACAAAAAAGCCGTCTTCCCCACCCTGGAACAACAGGAAGTGTACAAGGCCACCATCACCAAGCAGTGGGACAGCGTGGTGGGCAGCAACGTCAAGTAAGCCCGTCAGCATCTGAGCACCCAGACCTCATGGCCGTGCAAGCGGCCATGACGGTTTTTGATCCCACCCATCAGGGACCCGACCCGAACCTGCCCCTGCGGCAGTACAACAGCAAGGCAGCGGCAGCCCACCGGCCCCACCACTGCTGATGCCGGGCACTCCCTTGTACACGAGGCTGCACCACGGATGAGTACTTCACCCGATTCCCTCACGCACCGCCCCGAGCCCGGAGCCGGCCAGATCCGCAAGGGTCTGACACTGTCTTCGCTCAACTGGCTGGGCGTGGCACCGTTTTTCCTGTTTGCATTGCTGTTTCTGATCCTGCCCACCGCCACGCTGATGATAGGGGCGTTTCAGGATGCCGACGGCCACTTCACCCTGGGCAATATCGCCAAGCTGTTCGACGACAGCATCCTGTCGGCTTACTGGATCAGCTTTGAAGTCAGCGCGGCTTCGGCGCTGGGTGGCACGGTTATCGGCCTGGCGCTGGCGCTGGCCGCCATTCAGGGCGGCTTGCCGCAATGGATACGCCCGACGCTGATGACCTTTTCCGGCGTCGCCTCCAATTTTGCCGGCATCCCCTTGTCCTTCGCCTTTCTGTCCACCCTGGGCCGCATGGGTCTGGTAACGGTATTGCTGCGCAACTATGCCGACTTCGACCTCTACGGTACTGGCTTTTCCATTCTCAGCTTTCTGGGCCTGACGCTGACCTATCTGTACTTCCAGATTCCGCTGATGGTGCTGATTGTCACCCCGGCCATCGATGGCCTGCGTGCCGAATGGCGCGAAGCCTGCGAAAGCCTGGGCGGCAACAGCGTGGCCTACTGGTGGCATATCGCCCTGCCCATCCTGTGGCCCAGCATCATGGGCTCGGCGCTGTTGCTGTTCGCCAATGCCTTTGGCGCGGTGGCCACCGCCTATGCGCTGACTGGCAGTTCGCTCAATATCGTGCCCATCCTGCTGTATGCACAGATTCGCGGCGACGTGCTGCACGACCAGAATCTGGGCTACGCCCTGGCACTGGGCATGATCGTGGTGACCGGCCTGTCCAATGCCGGCTATATCTGGCTGCGCAGCCGCGCCGAAAGGGGGCGTGAATGAAATCGACATCCCGACTGGGCGCCTGGGTGGCCATTGCCATCGGCACCCTTTATTTTGTTCTGCCGCTGATCGCCACCTTCGAATTCAGCCTGAAGATGAACCGCGACGGCTACAGCTTCGAGGCCTACAAGGTGGTGCTGGCCGACCCCGGCTTCCAGGCCACCTTTGGCTACTCCACGCTGATGGCGGTGCTCACCATCATCGTCGGCATCCTGCTGGTGGTGCCCACCGCTTACTGGATTCAGCTGAAGCTGCCACGGCTGCGCCCGCTGGTGGAGTTCATCACCCTGCTGCCGCTGGTGATTCCGGCCATCGTCATCGTGTTTGGCTACCTCAAGCTGTACAACAGCAGCTCCTGGCTGCCGCTGACCGGCAATGAACGCGCCACCGACCTGCTGTTGATGTGCAGCTACGTGACGCTGGCCCTGCCCTATCTGTACCGCTCGGTTGATGCCGGCCTCAGGGCCATCGACGTGCGCACGCTGACCGAAGCGGCCGAGAGCCTGGGCGCCAGCTGGCCCAGCATCCTGCTGCAGGTGATTTTTCCCAATGTGAAATCGGCCATCCTCTCCGGCGCCTTTCTTACCTTTGCGGTAGTGATTGGCGAATTCACCATGGCCAGCCTGCTGGGCCGCCCGGCCTTCGGCCCCTATCTGCAGCTGATTGGCGCCAACCGGGCTTACGAGCCGTCGGCACTGGCCATCATCGCCTTCATGGTGACCTGGGCCTCGATGGGGCTGATCCAGGTATTCGCCCGCAATGCCCGCCCGGCCCGCAAGACGGCCTGAGCACAGACAGAATTCAAGGAACCAGCATGGCCTATCTCACCATCAATAATCTGCACAAGCGCTTCGACGACCACGTCGTGGTGCACGACTTCAACATGAGCATCGAACAGGGCGAGTTCGTGACTTTCCTTGGCCCCTCCGGCTGCGGCAAGACCACGGTACTGCGCATGATCGCCGGCTTTGAAACCCCCACCTCCGGCCGCATCTGCGTCGGTGGCGAGGACATCACCCAGCAGGCCGCACAAAAGCGCGGCATCGGCATGGTGTTCCAGAGCTATGCGCTGTTTCCCAATATGAACGTGACGCAGAACATCGGCTTTGGCCTGAAAATGCGCAAATGCCCGGCCGACGACATCAAGCGCAAGGTGGCCGAGGTGATCAAGCTGGTGGAGCTGACCGGCAAGGAAGGCCACTACCCGCACGAATTGTCCGGCGGCCAGCGTCAGCGCGTGGCCCTGGCGCGCGCCCTGGTGGTGGAGCCGCGCATCCTGTTGCTGGACGAGCCCTTGTCGGCACTGGACGCGCGCATCCGCAAGAATCTGCGCGAACAGATCCGCGACATCCAGCGCCGCCTCGGCCTGACCACCATTTTCGTCACCCACGATCAGGAAGAAGCGCTCACCATGTCCGACCGCATCTTCGTGATGAACCAGGGCCGGGTGGAGCAGGAAGGCCGCGCCGAAATCGTCTACACCGAACCGGCCACCGAATTTGTTGCCCGTTTCATGGGCAATTACAATCTGCTGGGTGCGGCCGACACCAACCGCCTGCTGGGGCTGAACATCAGCGGCCACCTGGCCATCCGCCCGGAATCCATTCACGTACTGGACGGCCACAGCCAGCAGGACGGCACCCTGGCCGGCACCATCCGCCAGCACCAGCTGCTGGGCAATATCATCCGTTACCAGATTGAAAGTGCCGGCATCACCCTGCAAGTGGACCGGCTGAACCGTACCGCCAGCGACCTGATGCCGGCCGGCACCGAAGTACGGTTGCAGATCAGCCGCGACGACATGCGCGAGGTACGCTGATGCTGGCCATATTCGATCTGGACGATACCCTCACCGACGGCGACAGCTCCAGTCTGTGGCTGCAATTCATGGTGGAACACGGCCTGGCCGCTGCCGACATGCTGCCGCGCGAGGCCGAGCTGATGGCCGCCTACCGCCGGGGCGAGCTGCGCATGGAAGACTATATGGAATTCACCCTGCAACCGATGCAAGGGCGCAGCGTGGAGGACATGGCCGAGTGGGTGGAGCGCTTCATCGCCGACAAGATCGCGCCCATCGTCTTTCCGGCCGCACGGGAAACCCTGGCGCGCTACAAGGCTGAGGGCCGCACCCTGCTGGTGATTTCCGCCACGGGCGAGCATCTGGTGGGGCCGATTGCACGCTTTCTGGGAGCGGACGACTTTCTGGCCATCTGCCTGGAAACCCGCGATGGCTGCTATACCGGCCGCACCCACAGCGTGCTGACCTATCAGCACGGCAAGGTGCTGCGCCTGCACGACTGGCTGACGCAGCATGGGGCCGCGCTGGCAGGCAGTCATGGCTATAGCGATTCCATCAACGATGTGCCGCTGCTACAGGCGGTGGAGCAGGCTTATACGGTGAATGCCGACCCGAAACTGGCCGCCGTGGCAGTACAGCACGGCTGGACCCAGCTGAACTGGCAGCGCTAGCCACGGCGGGCCGCCCTGCTGGCGCGGCAGGCGGCGGGCTGCGGCCAGACCCATCAGCGATAATGGCGCAACATGCGCTGGAACACGCCGTCTTGCTGCATGGCGGCCAGCGCCCGGTCCAGCTCGCTGCGGGTGATCAGGCTGCGCGGTGACAGGGCGCAGCGGTTGCGATACTGGCTGATCACCAGTGCCGGCTGCAACGGCGGCAAGCGCAAGCCATGCGCCAGCTGGTAATCCAGATACAGCCGGTTGGTCACCACATGCTGCACCCGGCCAGCTGCCAGCTTGCGCAGGTTGTCATACATGCCGTGGGCGTCATCGCGCACAAAGCCGCTGCCCAGTTGCTGCAGCATTTCCGGATAGGCAAAACCCAGCACGGTGCCCACCGGCTGTCCGGCCACATCCGCCAGCTTGCTGCGCGGTGCTGCCTGCCGGCTGCTGAGCAGCAAGTCCTGGTTGTCCAGGAAGGGCCGGCTCCAGCGCAACGTGGGCCCCGGCATCCATTGCGGCAGGGCCAGGCAGACAACATCACCCTGCCCTTGCTCCAGCGCCGCAATCAGCCGCTTGCGCGGCAATATCCGGAAGCGCACATCCAGCTGCAGATGCGCCGCCAGCTCCAGGCCGATATCGCGATGCAGTCCGTCTTGCAGCTGCCCGTTGACGATATTGGCCTGCGGCATTTCGGTACTGTCATCCACCAGCACCACCAGCTCCCCTGCAGCAGCCGACAGCGCCAGCAACAGACCGGCCACCCCGGCCAGCCATGTTTGTGGCTTTACCATGCTCACTCTTCCCCGAGTGTCCCTGCTGTGCCGCCGCTATTGGCCGGCGGCCTGGCCATCATCCTGCCATCGGTGTGGCATGAGGATGTCTCGCTTGCCTAATGAAATCCCCCGCGTGCCATGCAGCTCTGATAGCGACCATCCACCCGGCGGGCAAACCACTCGGTGGTGAGCTGGTGGGTGAACTTGGGGCTGACCAGCACGATCTGCGGAATGATCTGGCGTGGCGCAGCCTTGCCGGACTGGTCGGCCAGCGCAAATACCCGCTTGTACAGCTCGGTCTGGCTGAAGCCGGACAGCTTTTCCTGGCGCAAATCACGTGCCATCTCGTCCGGACTCATGCGCAGCCGCCCAGCCAGGCCATTCAGCGCACGCTGGGTATCGCTGGTAGCGCCGGACAACACGCGGTTCATCTTGTCGCTGTACAGCATGATGTCGCCATCCAGCGCCAGCTTCTGTCCGGACAGATGCTGCACCGCCAGCTGGAAAGCCGCATTGCGGCTGGCATAGCGCCCGGCATTGTAGTCGGCAAAGCGGTAGACCATGTCAGGATAGCTGATGGGATATTGCAGCAGGATGGCAGAACCGAAATACACACTGCCACGCAAGCTGAACACTTCGTCGCGCAGGCTGCTGTAGCTGTAGGGATAGGGCCAGGCGCGCACCTGGGTTTCGGCAAAGGCCACGCTCACCTGCATCGGCCCGCCATCGCGGATGGGGTTCTTGTGTTCGAAGATGGTCTGGCCGAAGGGCAGCTCGCGGATCATGTCTTCGTACAAGGCATTCATCTGCTTCTTGGTACGCAGCGCATTCACCCGCTCCTTGTAGCTTTGGCCATTGGGCGACTTCTTCAGCATGGCGGCATCCACCACCAGCGAGGGAATGAAGTACTTCTGTCGCCGCTCCTCGATCTGCCCCCAGACGATCTTGGACAGATTCGGCACCACCGGGTCCGGATTGAAGCCGGATTCCTGCTCGGCCACCGCCAGCACCGCGCAGAAATACTGCGGTGCATAGGGAATCTTCAGATGGCTGAAGGCGCTCATGATGTCGCCATGCCATTCGCGGCGGGCGGGAATGCCGCGCGGCAGCAGGCGCTCCAGCAGGGCTGCGCCTTCCTGCTCATTATTGTAGGCAGGCAGCAGCGGAGCCGGCACCGGCTTGCTCACCGGCACACTGGCAGGCGCTGCCGGCGGGAGCGCGGCCGGCTGCGGCGCGGGCAGCAGGGTTTGCGGATCGGGCATCGGCGCCGGGCGCACGGCCGGTGACACCACCGGCGCAGGAAGTGGAGCCACGCTGCTGGCGCAGCCGGCAAGGGCCAGCAACAAGCCGGCAGACAAATAACGGTACATGCGGATCAACCTCGAAAGCCACCGCCCCACAGAAGGGCAGGCGGGCAAGAATGCGGCAGCCCTCGACTGTAAACAATGGCGGCAGCTTTGCCCAGCCACTTGTCTGTTGCCCAGGCTGCCCGCTGTCAGTGTTTCAGTTTGCTACTGGGAGCCGGTGTAGGCAAAAAGCCCTGACTGAGCAGATGGAACACCAGCCAGCCCAGGGCGCACACGCCAATCAGCACGGCAAGCCCCAGCAGCAGCTTCACCAACAGGGCAAGGCCGGGCGAGGCCAGCAGGCCATCCTTGCGTGGCGGTCGCGCTGCACTGACGGCAGCGACTGGTTCGCTGCGGCTGGGCGCAGTCGCCGCAGGGGCGGCCTCGGCCATCTGCTGCGCTGCGCTGCCGGCCTGAGCGGGAAGCAGCGCGGGCGCGCCAGCCGCCGGCAGGGCATGGCTCACGGCCACGGCTTCACCGACTGCTCCGGCAGGCGCGGTCGCCAGCATCGCCGGCTCATGACTGCCCTGCGGGTCGGCATGCACAACCGGGCTGTCCAGCGCCATCTGCGGCGTGGCACCCGCCTCGCCAATGCGTGCCAGGCGGCCCATCAGGCCTTCCAGCCAGCCCAGTGGTGGTGGCGGGGTGAGTTTCGCCGCACGTTCGCGGATGATGCGGCTTTCCACCAGCACGAACACCACGCACAGCAGCGGTACCACCACCTGCAGTGCCGGAGCCTGGGTATTCACCCAGTCGGCCAACAGCGGGTCGCTCACCGCGATCTGGCCGGCCACCCAGCCCAGCAGGGCGCCGCCCAGCGGAATCAGCAGCGGTATTTCATTCAGCAGGCGGGCAATGAACAGGCTGCCGTACATCAGCAAGGGCACGCTGAACAGCAGGCCGAGTATCAGATACAGCACGCTGCCCTGCGCAGCCGCCGCCAGCGCCACCACATTGTCCAGGCTGAGTACCAGGTCGGCCATCACCACCACCGATACTGCCGACCACAGCTGTCGACTGTCGGCAGCACTGCCGGGGAGCGCATCGCCGTCGTCATCGCCCAGCAGCAGCTTGATGGCAATGCTGATCAGCAAGGCCGCGCCCAGCAGTTTCAGCAAGGGCACTTGCAGCAGGAAACCCACCACCGTGGTGAGCAAGACCCGCAGCAAAATGGCAAAGCCGGTGCCCAGCAGCACCGCCTTGCGCATCAACTGCGGCGGCAGCGAGCGGCAGGCCACCGCAATCACCAGCGCATTGTCGCCACTGAGAATCAGGTCGAGGAAAAACACTTGCAGCGTCATGCCCAGCGCATGCATCAAACCATCCAGCTCCATCACAGCCTTTCATTCAGCACAATCGCGCCCGGTTCAGCCATGCAAGGCCCCGGTCACCCCGGCGTACAAACCCAGCCCGCCAGTCAGTAAAAACAGTATCCCCACGGCCACGGCATAGCGCCCCTGCAGCCGCAGCCCTGGCGGCAGCTCGCTGCGCGCCAGCCAGAACAGAAAACCCAGCACCAGTGGCAGCAGCACCGCATTGAGCACGGCGGTGGCAATGGACAGCCGCACCAGGCTGTGACTCAGCACCACGGTCAGCGCTGCGGCCAGCAGCAACAGGGCAAACGCACCGTAGAACCACGGCGCCTGCAGCGGATGCTGCTCCAGCGAATGACGGGTGCCGCGCATCTCCCCCAGCGCCCAGGCCGCCGACAAACAGACCACGATGGTGGCCACCAGCGCGCCGCCGCTGAGCGCCAGCGCAAACAGCAAACGGCCGGCCAGCGGCCCCAGCACACGACCGAAGGCATCCGCCAGTTCGGGCACGGTATCCAGCACCACCCCGCCATGGCCGGCAAACACCGCAGCCGCGGCAATCAGCACGGCGGCGGTCACCAGCTGGCACAGCACCGCCCCCAGCATGGTATCCAGCCGTGCCGCACGCAGGTCGCGCAGGTCCAGTCCCTTGTCGATCAGCGCCGACTGCTGGTAGAACACCGTCCACGGCATCACGCTGCTGCCCAGATTGGCCGCCAGCAGGTAGAGATAGCTGGCATCGTGCAGCGGCATGTCCAGCGCCTGCTGCCGGATATGCTGCAGATCGGGCCGGGCATGCCAGGCCATGTAGAGGAAGGCCAGCTCGGCCACGCCAAACAGCATGGCCACGCGCTCCACCGCACGGTAGCTGCCGCTGCACACCATCAGCAGGATCAGCCCGGCCACCAGTGCCACGCTTTGCCATACCGGCACGCCATAAAGCTGGCCGACACCGGCCAGCCCGCTCATCTCGGTCAGCAGCGCACCAAAGCAGCTGGCCACCAGCGCGGCGCAGGACAGCTGGGCCCAGCAGCGGCCAAAGCGCTGCAGGATCAGCTCGCTATAGCCCTTGCCGGTAGACAGCGCCAGCCGCACCGTCAGCTCCTGCACGATGAACAGCAGCGGAATGATGAGGAACTGCAGCAGCAACAGGCGATAACCCCATTGCGCACCGCTTTGCGCCGCAGTCAGCACGCTGCCGGCATCGGTATCGGCCAGCATCACCACCAGCCCCGGCCCCAGCGTGGCCGCCAGACGGCGCAGCCGGCCGGCGGACAGCCACTGCGCGAGTACCAGCTGGCTCATGGCTTGCCGGTAGCCGGCCCGTTGCGGAAGTCATGCAGCAGCGCCGAATCCGGCGTCAACAGCAAGGTGGGGGCCGAATCAGACAGTGCCTGACGATAAGTCTGCAGCGAGCGGTAGAACTTGTAGAACTTGGGGTCCTTGCTGAAGGCCGCCGCCAGCACCTTGTTGGCCTGGGCATCGGCCTCGCCATGAATGATGGCGCTCTGCCGCTGCGCTTCGGACAGGATTACCGTGCGTTCGCCATCGGCCTTGGCCTGGATTTCCTGGGCCCACTGCCCGCCCTGGGCGCGCAGTTCGCGTGCTTCCTGCTGCCGCGCCGACTTCATGCGGTCGTAAATCGCCTGGCTGGTTTCCAGCGGCAGGTCGGCGCGGTGCAGGCGCACTTCGGTGACTTCGATGCCCAGGGAACGGGCACGGGTAGCGGTTTCCTGCTGGATCTGCTGCACGATGCGGGTACGTTCTTCAGATAGCAGGGATTTGAGCGGCACCTTGCCCAGCTCGCGCCGCAGCGAGGTACTCACCAGTTGGGTGAGCTGCAAGCGGGCCTGGTCTTCCGTGCGCAGCGCCTGATAAAAGCGCAGCGGATTGGCAATGCGATAGCGGGTGTAGGTTTCCACTTCCAGCCGCTTTTCATCACCCAGAATGATCTGTTCCGGCGGCGGTGCCAGCGTTTGCAGCCGCACATCATAAAACTGCAGGCTGTCTACCAGCGGCAGCTTGAACTTGAGTCCGGGTTCGGCATCCACGTCGATGGGGGCACCCAGGCGGATGATCAGCCCCTTCTGCCCTTCGCTGAGGGTATAGAAGGAGGACGACAGCAGCCACAACACTGCCAGTGCGCCGAGGATGCCGGCGCCTTTGTACGAGCGGGCCATCAGCGGGTCTCCTTCGCCGGCTTGGGTTTGTCCTTATCCTGCAATTGCAGCAGCGACAGCACGCCGCCATTGCCAGCCTTGCCGGATGAATCCACCACCACCTTGCTGGCCTTTTTCAAGACTTCGTCCATGCTGTCCAGATACAGCCGCCAGGCAGTGACATCCTTGGACTGGGCATAGCTCTGGTAAACCGAGTCAAAACGCTTGGCCTCGCCCTGCGCCAGATTCACCACCTGGCTCTGATAGGCCTGGGCTTCCTGCAGGATGCGGGCGGCATCGCCACGCGCCTTGGGCAGGATATCGTTGCTGTAGGCCTGGGCTTCGTTGCGGGCGCGTTCCTGGTCGGCACGGGCGCGCTGCACATCGTTGAAGGCGTCGATGACGGCGGCCGGCGGGTCTACCCGCTGCAGCTGCACCTGGGTGACGATGATGCCGCTTTCGGCATCATCCAGCCGGCTTTGCAGCAGGGCGCGGGTTTCTTCGGCCACCTGCTGGCGGCGGTTGGACATCACCGCCTGAATCGGCGTGCGCGACACCACCTCGCGCATGGCGCTTTCTGCCGCAATGCGCAGCGAGGTTTCCGGATTGTTCACCTTGAACAAAAACTGCCCGGCATCCTTGATGCGCCAGAACACTGCGCAATCGGCCTCGACGATGTTTTCGTCGCCAGTCAGCATCTGTTTTTCGCGCGGGTCGCTGGAGTCGGTGGCCGCACCGTCAAACAGATTGGCCAGTTTCAATTGCTTGATCTGGGTGACCTTGGGCAGCAGCACGGTTTCAATCGGCCATGGCAGGTGATAATGCAGCCCGGCCTGGGTGGTATCCACCCAGCGGCCCAGGCGCAGCACCACGCCCTGCTCGTCCGGCTGCACCTTGTAAATGCCGGCCATGATCCAGCCGGTGGCCAGCAGGCCGCCCAGCAGCAGCAGGCCCTTGCCGCGCATGCCCATTACATCCAGATAGTAATCCAGCCGCTGCGACCAGCCATGCTGGCCCCCGGCACTGTCCGCTACCGCGGCCGGAGCGTGTTGTCCGGCTTCGTCTTGTTGCACAGCCTTGCCTCTCTCACTATTGGGCGACGGTCGCCCTCGCTTGCCCGGCAAGCGACCTGGGTGCCGGCCCCTGCCCTGCACCCGTCATTGTCTACAACGCAGCAGGGTTATTACGGATGACACACCGCCCCTGCCACGGCTCAAAACCAGCTGCTTGCCGCCAGGCCGATGCCACCCAACGCCGACAATATCGACACGGCCAGCAGCCAGCGGCGCTGGGTCAATACCGTGATGGAGGCCATGGCCACGGCAATCTGGATCAGCGTCATCGCCAGCGCCATGCGCTCGTGCGGACGCAATACGCGCTCCGATTCCTCGCTCAGCCGGCGCGACTCTTCTTGCAGGGCTTCCGCTTTTTTCTGCTGCTCCAGCTTCTGCTTTTCCTGCTTTTGCAGATCAGCCTGGAACTGGGCCTTTTGCGCCGGATCGGTCACCAGCACCAGCGCCAGCTGATCCAGATGCGCCTTGGTCGATTTGGCCTGGTAATAACCCCAGGCATCCGACGCCTCCGACTGCTTGAGAATGCTCTGATTCTTCAGGAACAGCGCCTCGTTCTGCTTGGCGCCGCTCTGGTAACTGAATACCGCACCGATGGTCGCCAGAATCGCGGTCAGCAAGGCAATCTTCTGTGCCAGCTGGCCTTTTTCCGCCTCTTCCTCCAGCAGCTTTTCATGCAGGCCCGCGATTTCGTATTCCTCTTCCGCCATCACCATCCCTCCCTTGCTCGACACGGCTGCCCGCCAGCACACGCACTACCGTCAGATTATTCCGCGGGCATCCTGCGGAATACTCTCCTGCCAACAGGGGTAAAACAAGCTAAATTTTGTGCAGATTTTGTATGCACAGCGCTTGCCAGCAAGCGCTGCAGACACGGCGGGCAGCCCGGCAGGGCCACCCGCCGCAAGCGGGCGTAGAACGGCAGACAAAATAACGGAGCCCACCCAAGCCAGCGGCGCCGGCGCGACAGCATCAGGGCAGGGGCGGCCGGCGCAAGGCCACAGCAGGGTTGTTGGCAGTGGCTCTTAACGCAGTTTTTCCAGCAGCTGGTAGTAGCACATGCCCAGCGCCAGCAAGCTCTGCCCCAGCTTGTCCCCCAGCGGCAGCCGAACATGGCGGAAGTGCTGGAACACATCAAACTGCTCCATGCTGCCGCAAATCGCCTTGGCCATCACCTCGCCCACGATATGCGAGGTAGCCACCCCGTGGCCGGAGTAGCCCTGGGCATACCAGACATTGGGCGACAGTTTGCCCAGCTGTGGAATGCGGTTGATGACGATGCCCATATTGCAGCTCCACTGGTAATCGATTTTCACGCCCTTGAGCTGTGGAAAAGTACGCTCGATACAGGGGCGCAATTCGGCGGCGATATCACGCGAGGCCTTGCCCGAGTAATTGGCACCACCGCCAAACAGCAGCCGGCCATCGGCCGTCATGCGGTAGTAGTCCAGCACAAAGCGGCAGTCGTAGACCGCCACATCCAGCGGATTGAGCAGACGCGCCAGCGCCCCCAGCGGCTCGGTGGTCACAATGCCGCCAGCGGCAGGGAAAATCATGCCACTCAGCTTGGCGCGCTCCAGCTGATGGTAGACATCGCCCGCCAGCAGCACCTGATCGGCACGGATGCTGCCGGTGGCGGTACGCACCAGCGGCACGGCACCGTGGCAGATCTCCAGCACCGGCGAGTTCTCGAAAATCAGGCCGCCCAGGCTGGCCAGGGCCCGCGCCTCGCCCAGACACAGATTCAAGGGATGCAGATGCATGCAGCGCTGGTTATAGATGCCACCAAAATACAGCGGCGTATCCAGAAAGCGCCCCAGCTCGGCCGCCTCCACCAGCTCGACGACATCACCCATGCCATGCTGCTGCGCCTCGGCGAAAGCACGGCGCAATTCCACCATATGAGCCGGCTTGTAGGCGGTATGCAGGTGGCCGAACTTCAGATCGCAGGCGATACCATAGCGCTCGATACGCTGGCGGATAATGTCATGGCCACGCCAGCGCAAAAACCAGATGAAATCGTCAGCCGCCTGCTCCCCCACCTGGCGCGCCAACTGGCGGCGGATGGCCCCATCACCGGACAGGCTGCCGGTGACCTGCCCACCATTGCGCCCCGACTGCCCCCAGCCAATGCACTGTGCCTCCAGCAAAGCCACTTTCTTGCCACGCTCGGCCAACTCCAGCGCACTGGCCAGGCCGGTAAAACCACCGCCAATCACCACCACATCCACGCGGACATCACCCGCCAGCTGCGGGTAAGGGGTATCGCCAAGCATGGTGGCACTGTAATAGGAATGAACACGTTGACTTGTCATTGCACTGATCCGTAACGAAGCTGATGAAATCCTGCCTCCGCAGCGGGAGACAGCGTGATTTACCGTCAGGTCTTCAGCAAGCGTCCCGACACCGGCAGCGCCATGACGCCATCCACGGCAATACGCGATGCGGACAGTGGCGGGCAGTGTGAGGTGGCGAATCCCGGCAGCCTGTCAGGTAGGCCCTGCAGACCACCGCAGTCTAGCGACAAGCACGACCAGCGCTCAATATCAATTTGATCAAAACATTAAACAAACACTCACCAAACCCACAGAATCCATCAAAAAAACCCGCACAACCGGCATTTATGCCGGCCAGCCACATTCGCCGCACCGTAAGATTGATCACACAAACAAAAGCACGACGACTAATCGCCACCCGAACCCCAGCACCCCGCCCCCTGCAGCCACAAGCAACTACCCAGCCACGCAAAAGCCGGTTACAATGCCACCCTTCGCGGGCGTCGTATAATGGTAATACCCAAGCTTCCCAAGCTTGTGCCGTGGGTTCGATTCCCATCGCCCGCTCCAGACCGAATTCCCGCAGATCCTTGATCTGCCAAAGAAAAAGCCAACCGTCACCGGTTGGCTTTTTTCTTGTCTGTTCG
>Ga0187842_1000599_pt1 | contig 17768 bp, 14 predicted proteins | sample SpaLakP09_SKY_41_FD_134514 | JGI IMG/M metagenome (GOLD analysis project Ga0187842, IMG submission 134514) | Oligotrophic lake water microbial communities from Sparkling Lake, Wisconsin, USA - SP09_SKY_41 | ecosystem: Environmental > Aquatic > Freshwater > Lake | place: USA: Sparkling Lake... | reverse complement strand
GACAGGCCGTCAATTTGCAGGCTGTCACCATTCAGGGTTTGCTGCAGCTTGCGTAGCAGCCAGGCCTCCTGCAGGGATACGCCATCGCGGTGCAGGATGGGGCGCTGCTGCCAGCTGTCTTGCAGCCGGCTGGCCCAGGATGTGCTCATAATTCAGGCAAACAGCGTGCGTGCGCCCTCAAAGCGCGCGGCGAAGTAGCTGTTGTCCAGCCGGTCGACGCGGATGGCGCTATTGGTGCGCGGCGCATGGACGAACTTGCTGTCGCCGATATAAATTCCCATGTGCGAGAAAGAGCGATTCATGGTGTTGAAAAACACCAGGTCGCCCACCTGCATCTGGCTATTGCTGATGGGGCGGGCCAGGCTGGCGATCTGGGCCGCATTGTGCGGCAGCTTTACGCCAACGGCGTTCTGGTAGATGTAGCTGACCATGCCGCTGCAATCCAGCCCGGCTTCCGGGTTGGCACCACCAAACTTGTAGTCCAGATCCAGCAAGCCCAGCGTGTACATGAGAATCTCCCGGCCCGCCCCGTCTGCCTTGAGCGCGGACAGCGTTTTGTCCTGTGAAGGATGGGGGCGCACCTGACTGGTTTTGCGGGGAGGTGTTCCGCAGGCGCTCAGCCACAGGGCCAGCGAACCGAGCAGGGCACCGCCAAGAAAACGGCGGCGTTCGGGCGAGGTGGGCCGGTGGATACTCATTTCTGTTTTGCCTCCAGTTCTTCCCAGCGCGCCAGCTTGTCCAGCAGCAGTTCATCGATGGCCTCGATGCGCTGTTGCCAGGCAATGGCGTCCTTGGGGTGGTCGCGATAGCAATTCGGGTCCAGCAATTGCTGGTTCAGGCTGGCCTGCTCGGTTTCCAGTGCGGCGATTTCGTCTGGCAAGGCCGCCAGCTCACGACCTTCATTGTAGGAAAGCTTGCTGCGAGCCGGTTTGGCTTTGTCCTGACGCGCCGGTGCGGCGCTGGGAGCTGCGGCCGGCTTGCTGCTTTCCGCCGGTTTCATCGCGGCCATGCGGGCACGGGTGTCGATCCAGTCCTGATAGCCGCCCGGATATTCTTCCAGCTGGCCTGCGCCTTCAAAGGCAATCACCTGGGTGACCACATTGTCGAGGAAGGCGCGGTCGTGGCTGACCAGGAAGACAGTGCCGCTGTATTGGGCGATCACATCTTCCAGGAGTTCCAGCGTATCGATATCCAGATCGTTGGTCGGTTCATCCAGCACCAGTACATTGGCCGGACGGGTAAACAGCCGGGCCAGCAGCAGGCGGTTGCGTTCGCCACCAGACAGCGAGCGGACCGGGCTGCGCGCACGCTGTGGCGAAAACAGGAAGTCTTCCAGATAGCTCATCACATGCTTCTTGACGCCGCCGATCTCGACGAAGTCGTTACCCTGGCTGATGATGTCGGCCACGCTGGTGTCTTCATCCAGCTGCTCGCGGAACTGGTCGAAGTAGGCGATATCCAGCTTGCTGCCTTGCTTGATGCTGCCGCTGTCAGCCTCCAGCTGGCCGAGGATCAGCTTGAGCAAGGTGGTTTTGCCGGCACCATTGGGGCCGATCAGGCCGATCTTGTCGCCACGCAGGATGCGGGTGGTGAAGTTTTTGATCAGCGTGCGCCCTTCAAAGCCCTTGCTCACGCCTTCCAGTTCGGCCACCAGCTTGCCGGAGCGTTCGCCCGGGTCCAGCTGGAAATTGACCTGGCCCACGCGCTCGCGGCGGGAGCTGCGCTCACGGCGGATGGCCTCCAGCCGGCGTACCCGGCCTTCATTACGGGTGCGGCGCGCCTCGATGCCCTTGCGGATCCACACCTCTTCCTGAGCGTGGAATTTGTCGAAGATGCGGTTCTGTTCTTCTTCGATGGCAATTTCTTCGGTCTTGCGTACTTGATAAGCAGTGAAGCTGCCCGGGTAGCTGCGCAGAATGCCACGGTCCAGTTCGATGATGCGGGTGGCTACGTTATCCAGAAAGCGCCGGTCGTGGGTAATCAGCAATACGCTGCCGGCAAAGTTCTTGATCAGGCCTTCCAGCCATTCGATGGCGGAAACGTCCAGGTGGTTGGTTGGTTCGTCCAGCAGCAGCACTTCCGGTTTGGCTGCCAGTGCGCGGGCCAGCGCCACCCGTTTTTTCCAGCCGCCGGACAACTCGCTGATCAGCGTGTCCGGGTTCAGGTTCAGGTGGGACAGGGTGGTGGCAATCAGGGCGTCGAACTGCCAGCCGTCGCGGGCTTCCAGCTCATGCTGCAGGGTTTCCAGGCGTGCCAGCGCAGCGGTATGGTCGGCATCGGCCAGGGTCAGTTGCTGGGTGATGTGATGATATTCGCTCAGCAGCGCTTGCAGATCACCCAGACCTTCGGCAACCGCTTCGAATACGGTTTGCTCTGGATTGAATTCCGGCTCCTGCGCCACGTAGGCCACGCGCACATCGCCCTTGATGTTGATGCGCCCGTCGTCCAGGGTAATGGCACCGGCAATGCCCTTGAGCAGCGACGACTTGCCCGCACCGTTGCGGCCGATCAGGCCGACTACTTCGCCAGGCTCCAGTGCAAAATCCACATTATCCAGCAGGGCGTGGTGGCCAAAAGCCAGGCAGGCCTTTTCAACAGAAATCAATGACATTGAGGCATCTTGTAATCGGGTGACAATGGCCGCAATTGTAGCATGCGGCGTGCTGGCCCTTGCCGACTTGGGTTACAATGCGCGCCAACTCGGAATGGAAAGGATTACCATGTATTTTGTTGACCGCTCGGTGGCTGTGATCAAGCCCAAGCAAGCGTTTCTGGACTGGCTGAATGCCGTGCCCGGCAACGATATGGTGGATTTGACTCTGGACAGCCTGCGCAGCGACTGCACGGTGATCCTGCTGCCGGAATTCAACGAGCCGGAAGAGGCGGTAGCCCATATCGACGAGCAGTACGAGCAGCTGTTCAAGATTGAAGTGGCTTCGTGGTATGACGACGAAGACCTGTGGCCCAAGGATATGTCGCTGAAGGCCTTCTGGGAGTGGTTTGACGTGGAGATCCACTCCATCGTGCTGGATACCGTCGACGCCGACATCAGCAATACCCCGACCAGCGAGCTGTAAGCGCGCCGGCCATGCGCGCGCGCCAGTTGCTGCCACCCTTTGCCCTGAGCATTCGCCCGTCGCGCTACTGGCTGGGCTTGTTGTCCGGCCTGTTGTTGCTGTCTGCGGTGCTGGTGTTGGGGTATGTCGAGAATTTGTGGTGGCTGCTGCCCTTGCAGTGGGTGCTTGGCTGGCTGGCCTTGCGCGCCAATGGCTGGTGGTGGCGCGGCCGATTGCAAGGTATCGCGGTGGATGGCGTGGGGCGCATGCATTGGCACTATGCTGATCGCACGCTTGAGGTATTACCCAGGGACGACTGCTTCATCTCGCCGTTGTTCATTATTGTCAATGTGATGGCCGCAGGCCGTCGTCACAGCTGCCTGTTGTTGCCAGATAGTGCTGAAGCAAAAGCATTGCGGCAGTTGCGGGTTTATCTGCTGTGGTTTCATGCAGGCGCGGAGACTGACCCGTCTGCTGTCGTAGAGCATCCATGACGCAAAAAACAACTCTGAACGAATGGCTGAACTGGCTCGAGGGCCTGCACGCCAGCGCCATCGACATGGGGCTGGAGCGGGTACGCCAGGTGTGGGATGCCATGCAACTCAAGCCGGCCTTTCCCGTCATCATGGTGGCAGGCACCAATGGCAAGGGTTCGGTCTGTGCCATGCTCTCCACCATGTACCAGCGTGCCGGTTTCAAGGTGGGCTGTTACACCTCACCGCACATCCACCGCTACAACGAGCGGGTGGCCATCGACCTGCAGCCGGTGAGTGACGAGCGCATCATGCAGAGCTTCGCTGCCATCGATGCCGCCCGTGGTGATACCTCGCTGACCTATTTCGAATTCGGCACGCTGGGCGCCATGCACAGCTTCATCGAAGAAAAGGTCGATGTGGCCATCATGGAGGTCGGTCTGGGCGGGCGGCTGGATGCGGTCAATATCTTTGAACCGGATGTGTCGGTGGTGGTCAGTGTGGATATCGATCACGCGGCCATTCTGGGGGACAACCGCGAAGACATCGGCTATGAAAAAGCCGGTATCTATCGCCCAGGCAAGCCGGCCATCTGTGCGGATCCACAGCCGCCGCAGCGTTTGCTGGAGCATGCCGCTGCCATCGGTGCCGATCTCAAGCTGGTCGGGCGGGATTACAGTTACCAGCGCATGGAGAACCAGTGGTCTTTCCAGATGGGTACTTCACGGCGACATGCCTTGCCGATGCCGGCCCTGCGCGGCGGCTATCAGCTGGGCAATGCCGCTGCGGCATTGGCGGTGCTCGACTGCCTGCATGAGCGCCTGCCGGTCGGCATCGGTGCGCTGAAGCAAGGTTTGGTCGAGGTGGACTGGCCGGGGCGTTTCCAGGTATTGCCAGGCCGTCCGCTGGTGGTGCTGGATGTCGGCCACAATCCGCATGCGGTCAAGGCCATGGTGGCCAGCCTGCGCCAGCTGCCGTTTGCCGAAAACCGCTATGCAGTGTTTTCCATGCTGGCCGACAAGGATCTGTCGGCTGTGGCAGAACTGGCGCGTGGCGAATTTGACGGCTGGTTCGTTGCCGGGCTGGATATGCCGCGCGGGCAGAGTGGGGCGGATATTGCCGCACGCCTGCAAGCACTGGGTATTGGCAAGGTGCAGGCTTTCGTCGATGTGGCCTCGGCCTGGCAAGCTGCCTTATCGGCAGCGGGTGAGAATGATAGAATTACCGTTTTCGGCTCTTTCCACACCGTGGCCGAGGTGATGGAAGCCCGTCAGCAACGAATTTGAGGATTGCATGGCTCTGTCTGCTCACGATGAACTGATTCTGTTGCGCAAGCGCGCCAGGCGTCGCCTGGTGGGGGCGGTTGTGCTGGTCACGGTTTCCACCGGTGTACTGTGGAATGTCGTTGGCCACCTGCCCGAGCAGCAAATGCGCCCCGAGTCGGTGGAGATCGCCAGCGAGGCCTCCGGCACACCGGCTGAGGCAGCCCTGCCGCCGGCAGAAACCATAGTGGGCGCCAGCTCGGCACCGCTGGCCAGCAAGGTGCAGGCCTCGGCCGCCCATCTGGCGGCAGCTTCTGCTCCGGCGGCTAAGCCAGCCGGTACCCAGTTGCCGGCAGATCTGGCTTCGGTCGAGCCCGACAGGCCTGCCGCTGCCGCCAGTCATGCCGCACCGGCAGTGGCGGCAGTGGCTGCTGTCGGCGCCGTGGCCGCAGTACAAGCCAGCAAGCCCAAGCCGGCTGAAACAGCCAGCCAGCCGACTGTACATGAGCCGGTGAAGAAAAAGTCTGCCAGCAAACCGGCGGAAGCCAAGCCGCTGGTGGCGCATGCGGAAAAACCGCCCAAGGCTGACAGCAAACCACTGAGCAAGCCGGAGCAGCCCAAGCGCAAGCAGGCTGATCCGGCCGCAATTCTGGCTGGGCACTTCGACGAAGAACCGGCACCCAGCAGTGCGGCCACAAAGAAAAGTGAGTCCAGGTCGGAAAAAGTGGATAATGTCGCCGGTGGCAAGGCGGTGATCCAGCTGGCAGCCTTGTCTGACCCGGCCAAGGCCGACGCGCTCAAGAGCAAATTGTCCGGTTTGGGCGTATCTGCTCACTTTAGCAAGGTGCAGACCAGCAAAGGTGAAGTGACCCGGGTGCGAGTGGGGCCGTTTGCCTCGCGTGCTGAAGCGGAGGCCGCATTGCACAAGCTGTCGCAGGCCGGCGTATCCGGCATCATCGTCAACAAGTAAGCGCCGATGACCGTCTTCGACTACATTGTGATAGCCATCGTGCTGGGTTCGGTGCTGGTGGCGCTGGTACGCGGCCTGGTGGCCGAAGTGCTGTCGCTGGGTTCCTGGCTGCTGGCTTTCTGGTGCGCCAAGGAGTTGTCGCCCTTGCTGGCAACTTTCATGCCGAACGAGCTGCCCAGCCAGGGCTTGCGTCTGGTGGCCTCGTTTGTGCTGCTGTTTTTCCTGTCGTGGCTGGCCACGGCTTTATTGCGCATCACCCTGACCAGTTTGCTGGACTCGACCGGCCTGGGTGGTCTGAATCGATTGATGGGTGCCGTGTTCGGTCTGGCTCGCGGGCTGGTGCTAGTCACGGTGCTGGTGCTGGTGGGCGGCCTGAGTGATCTGCCGCGCCAGCCTATGTGGAGGAATGCGGTATTGGCCGCTCCATTTGAATCATTGGCCTTGTCATTAAGGCCCTGGCTGCCGGCAATGCTGGCAGACAACCTGCATTACACGGGATAGTGTGATGAAACAGGCGGAATATCTTGATATCTTCACTTCAAGATTTCCGCCTTTTTCTTTGGCTGTATGTTTTGTCTGAAAATCCAGGTAGTTGGGAAGAGAGAGTAGAGCAATGTGTGGAATCCTAGGCGTGGTAGGGCAGTCTCCCGTCAACCAGTTGTTGTATGACGGACTGCAAGTGCTGCAGCACCGTGGACAGGATGCGGCGGGTATTGTCACTTCCAGTGGCAAGACCTTTCACATGCACAAGGGCAGCGGCATGGTGCGCGACGTGTTCCGCACCCGCAATATGCGTTCGCTGATGGGCAATGCCGGTATCGCTCATGTGCGTTACCCCACGGCAGGCTCTGCTTCCAGTCTGGCGGAAGCCCAGCCTTTCTATGTCAACTCGCCGTTTGGCATCGTGCTGGCGCACAACGGCAACCTGACCAATACCGAAGAGTTGAAGGCGGACATGTTCCGTCACGACCTGCGCCATATCAACACCAACTCCGACTCGGAAGTGCTGCTCAACGTGTTTGCCCACGAGCTGGCGGCGCGCGTGGAAGGTTTCGAGCTGAGCGTGGAGGCCATCTTTGGTGCCATCGAGGCCGTACACCGTCGTGTACGTGGGGCCTACGCCGTCGTGGCGCTGATCGCCGGTTATGGCCTGGTGGCTTTCCGCGATCCTAACGGCATCCGCCCGCTGGTGATTGGTAGCACACATGTTACGGGCAAGGCCGAATACATGTTTGCATCTGAATCCGTGGCGCTGGATTGTTCCGGCTTCAGCATCTTGCGTGATGTCGAGCCGGGTGAAGGGGTGTTCGTCAGCTTCGATGGCGATTTCCACGCCCGCCCGTGCGCCAAGGAAGTGCGCCATGCGCCCTGCCTGTTCGAATATGTTTACTTTGCCCGCCCGGATTCGGTGATCGACGGCGCTTCGGTTTATCAGGCGCGGATCGTGATGGGCGAGAAGCTGGGCGAGAAGATCCGCCGCGTGCTGCCGCAGCTGGATATCGATGTGGTGATGCCGATTCCGGATACCAGCCGCCCCAGTGCGCTGGCACTTGCCAATAGCCTGGGTCTGCCGTACCGCGAAGGCTTCATCAAGAATCGCTACATTGGCCGCACCTTCATCATGCCGGGCCAGGCAGTGCGCAAGAAGTCGGTACGTCAAAAGCTCAACCCGGTCGCTTGCGAATTCAAGGACCGTAATGTGCTGCTGGTGGATGACTCCATCGTGCGTGGCACCACCTCCAAGGAAATCGTGCAGATGGCACGCGATGCCGGTGCGCGCAAGGTGTACTTCGCCTCGGCAGCCCCGGCCGTGCGTTTCCCCAATGTTTACGGTATCGACATGCCCACCCGTGCCGAACTGCTGGCTACCGGGCGTACCGAACAGGAAATCGCCGAAGAAATCGGTGCCGATGCCGTGATCTACCAGGATCTGGCAGCCCTGCAAGAAGCAGTGCACTCGGTTAATCCCGCGCTGCATGAGTTTGAAACTTCCTGCTTTGACGGCCAGTACATCACCGGCGACATTACTGCAGCCTATCTGGATGCCATCGAGTGTGCGCGTGGCGATGGCGGCAAAAAGGATGAAAACCCGGTCAGCACCCAGATGATCGATTTGAACCTGAATGTGGCAGAACAAAACCTGATGTAAATCAGGCTTAGTAAAAAACCGGCTGCGGCCGGTTTTTTCTTTGTGGCTGCCGTACATAGCGCTGGCAGCTGACATCCATATGCCGCAATTTCATTTAAATAATGCCGGGTGATCAGGCAATATAGACAGCACAAGGCGGTGGCTGGTCATGGTGACCCGCAGCCGACAACAAGACCCGAGAATCATCATGTCAGTTGAAAATACCCCGGAGCAATATCACGCCGAGACGCTGGCGATCCGTGGCGGTCGTGAAAGCAGCGACTATCGCGAGCACAGCCAGGCGCTGCACCTTACCTCCAGCTTTTGCTATGAATCGGCCGAGCAAGCTGCCGCCATGTTCATGGGCGAAATCGAAGGCTATACCTATTCCCGCTTCACCAATCCCACGGTGACTGCCTTTCAGCAGCGTCTGGCGCTGATGGAGGGCGGCGAGCGCGCCATTGCCACCGCCACCGGCATGGCAGCCATCCAGGCCATCATGATGAGCCTGCTGAAGGCGGGCGATCATATCGTTTCCTCGCAAAGCCTGTTTGGTTCCACTACCAATCTGTTTGCCGGTTTGCTGGCGAAGTTCGGCGTGGAAACCACCTTTGTCAATGCGACCGATCTGGCGGCCTGGGAGGCTGCGGTCAAGCCGAACAGCAAGCTGTTTTTTCTGGAAACACCCTCTAATCCGCTGACCGAAATTGCCGATATTGCAGCGGTGGCCGCCATTGCTCACCGCCATGATGCCTTGCTGGTGGTCGATAACAGTTTCTGTTCCCCGGCGCTGCAGCAGCCGCTCAAGCTGGGGGCTGATCTGGTCATGCATTCGGCCACCAAGTATCTGGATGGTCATGGCCGGGTGATGGGTGGGGCGGTGGTGGGTAGTCATGCGCTGGTCGAGCAGGTCTATCTGCATGTGCGTACCGCAGGCCCGACCCTGGCACCGTTCAATGCCTGGGTATTGCTGTCCGGTCTGGAAACGCTATCGCTGCGCATGGAAAAGCATAGTGCCAACGCGCTACAGCTGGCCCAGTGGCTGGAAGCGCACCCGGCGGTGGAGCGTGTCTATTATCCCGGGCTGGCCAGTCATCCCCAGCATGAGCTGGCTGCCCGTCAGCAGCAGGGTGGCGGGGCCGTGGTGTCTTTCGTGGTAAAAGGAGGACGTGCCGGCGCCTGGAAACTGGTGGATGGCGTGCAACTGATCTCGCGCACTGCCAACCTGGGCGATGTAAAGAGTACAATTACCCACCCGGCATCGACCACCCATGCGCGCGTCGCGCCGGAGGTCAGGCTGAAAGCCGGTATCGAGGAAGGGTTGATCCGCGTTGCGGTCGGGCTGGAGAACGTTGCCGATCTGCAGGCCGATCTGGCACGTGGGCTTGACTAAACATTAATACCTGCGTTTCATTCAAACGAACGGCAGTCTAGACTTAGACTGCCGTTTTCGCGATGGTAGCAAGGAAATCCGTCATGGAATGGCAGATGATTTTCTTGACACTGATCAAATTAAAACGTAAGTTTGAAACGCTTGTTCGAAAGCTGAGATGGACAAGACCAAATACCCTGCAAGTACAAAAAAGGCACAAGAGAACATGGAAGCCAGCCGCCCGGATACGGCAACAAGAATTCTTGACGTTTCCGAGCGCTTGTTCGTGGAGCACGGTTTCGAGGCTACCTCGCTTCGCATGATTACTCAGCAGGCCGAAGTCAACCTGGCCGCAGTGAATTATCACTTCGGCTCAAAGGATGCACTGTTTGAAGCCGTGTTCATGCGCAGGCTGGCGCCCTTGATTGCGTCCTGCCTCGCGGAGCTGGATGAGCTGGAGACAAGAGAAGAGAAGCTGTCAGTGGAAAGCCTGGTCACGACGTTCATCCGTCCGTGTCTGGCGCTGTCCAAGGACCCTGCGAGGGGCGGGGCCCTGTTTGTCAGACTTCTGTCGCGTACGCTGGTGGAAAACCACCGCCTGCTGCGCGAAACCATCTCACAGCAATACAGTGTGTTCGTGCAACGCTACTCGCGCGCTTTTCATCATGCGCTGCCCGAGCTTGGTGTTGAGGAGTTGGCCTGGCGGATGCACTTTGCATTCAGTGTCATGTTCAACGCCTTTGCCGGAAACGATGTGCTGAAGATATTCACCCGCAGCCAGATTGTTTCCGCGAGGGATCCTGACATGATTGTGAAGTATCTTGTGCCGTTTGTGGTTGCCGGGTTGGTCTCGCCTGTCGAAGGTTAAGCAGGGTCAACACGAGGGTAAATCACAATGTTAGCTGCTGTTCTTCTCATCGCACTGATTGGTGCGTTGGCGTATTATCGCGCGCCGGTGCTGGCGTGGACTGTAGTGCTGGCGGGCTGGCTCGCTGTGCTGCAGTTTGCGTTTGGCTGCCCGGTTTCCGTTGTTGTCTGGAGTGTTGCCGCCATCGTGGCGGCGGTATTGAATATCGTGCCTTTGCGCCGTGCCGTGTTTACCGGTCCGGTTTTTGGCATTTTCAAAAAAATCACTCCGGCGATGTCGCAGACCGAGCAAGAGGCGATCAATGCCGGCACGGTATGGTGGGATCGGGATCTGTTTTCCGGCAAGCCGGATTATCAGCGCCTGCTGTCCTTTCCTGATGCCAAGCTGAATGCAGAAGAACAGGCTTTCCTGGATGGCCCCACCGAGCAACTGTGCTCGATGATTGATGACTGGAAGATCACCCATGAATTGAAGGATCTGCCGCCCGAAGTGTGGCAGTTCATCAAGGATAATGGCTTCCTGGGCATGATCGTCAAAAAGAAATATGGCGGTCTGGAGTTTTCCAATTATGCCCACGCCAAGGTGGTGACCAAGATCGCCACCCGTGGTGGTACGGCAGCAGTATCGGTGATGGTGCCTAACTCGCTCGGCCCGGGCGAGTTGCTGCAGCACTATGGCACTGAAGCACAAAAAGACTACTACTTGCCGCGCCTGGCCAAGGGTGTTGAAGTGCCATGCTTTGCCCTGACCAGCCCGTATGCGGGTTCCGATGCCGGCAGCATTCCGGATTACGGCATTGTCTGCCGGGGTAGCTATACCGATCCGCGTAGCGGCGAGCGCCATGAAAACGTGCTGGGCCTGCGCGTCAGCTGGGAAAAGCGCTGGATCACCCTGGCGCCGGTGGCCACCATCCTGGGGCTGGCATTCAAAATGTACGACCCGGACCACCTGCTGGGTGACAAAGAAGAAATCGGCATCACCTGCGCACTGGTGCCCACCGAGCATGAGGGCGTATGCATCGGCCGTCGTCACTTCCCTGGCGGTGCCGCATTCATGAACGGCCCCACCTGGGGCAAGGATGTGTTCATCCCGCTGGAGTGGATCATCGGTGGTCGCGAGTTTGCCGGTCAGGGCTGGCGCATGCTGGTGGAGTGCTTGTCGGTTGGTCGCTGCATTTCCCTGCCGGCCATGTCGGTGGCGTGCGGCAAGGTTACCACTTTCACTACCGGTGCTTATGCCCGCATCCGCGACCAGTTCGGCCTGCCCATCGGCAAGTTTGAAGGTGTGGACGAGGCGATGGCCCGCATCGCTGGCTACACCTACCAGATGGAGGCCTCGCAAGATCTGGCGCTGACCGGTCTGGACATGGGTGAAAAGCCGTCCGTGCTGTCCGCGGTGCTGAAGTATCACAACACCGAGCGCATGCGCAAAACCATCAACGACGCAATGGACATCCATGGTGGCAAGGCGGTGGTGCTCGGCCCGCGCAATTATCTGGCTCGCGCCTATCAGTCCATTCCCATCGGTATTACCGTGGAGGGCGCCAATATCCTGACGCGTTCCATGATTATTTATGGTCAGGGTGCCATTCGCTGCCATCCCTTTGTGCTGCGTGAAATGAAGGCTGCGATGGCCAATGATGGCGCCGAGTTTGATCGTGCCATTACCGGTCACATCAACTTTGTCATCAGCAATATCTTCCGTTCATTGTGGCTGGGCCTGACCGGGGCACGCTTTGCTGGTGCGCCGCGTGGTGGCGAAACCGCACGCTATTACAAGCAGATCACCCGCTTCTCCAGCGCGTTTGCCCTGCTGTCTGACATGGCCATGTTCAGCCTGGGTGGCTCGCTGAAATTCCGCGAGAAGTTGTCGGCCCGTCTGGGTGACATGCTGTCCAATCTGTATATCGCTACCGCCTGCCTCAAGCGTTTTGAGCGCGAAGGCGCGCAGAAGGAAGATCTGGCCGTACTGCGCTGGACAGTTGAAAACGCGCTGTTCGACTTGCAGGCGGCCATGGATGGCTTTCTTGCCAACCTGCCGAGCCGTGGTCTGGCCGTGGTACTACGCAAGATCATCTTCCCGTGGGGTCTGACCCTGAAGCCTGCATCCGACCGCATTGGCACCAAGGTGGCCCGCGCCATGATGGAACCGGGCGGTATGCGTGAGCGACTCACGCGTGGCATGTATGTGCCGCCTTCCGAAGAGGATGCTGTGGGTGTTCTGCAGCATGCGCTGACGGCGATTCTGGCTACTGAGCCGGTTGAGCAGAAGCTGCGCAAGCTGGCGCGCGATGGCAAGTTCCAGGCCATTACTGCCAAAGAGCGTCTGGAAGAGGCCTTGCGTGCCGGTCTGGTGACGCAAGCCGAATTCGATGCGGTAGCGCGTGCGCGTAAGCTGAAACGTGATGTCATCATGGTGGATGATTTCGACATGGCACTGGAGCGCCATGACGATGCGCTACTGCAGCGTCACATTTTCTGAAGCAATTCTCTACACTGAATGAAGTGCCGGATGGAAGCATCCGGCCGTTCAGTCAAGAAGCTGCCTGGCGGCTTCTTTGCTGAGCGATCACCAGGAGCGCCATATGGATAACAATGCACAGCGTTTTCCCACTTTGCGGGTGCGTGCCCTGCCGACGGCTACCAATGCCTACGGCAAGGTGCAGGCCGGCTGGCTGATGGGGCAGATCGATCTGGCGGGCAGCCTGGATGCCGAGCGTCTGGCGCGAGGCCCGGTGGCGACGGTGGCGGTGAATGCTTTCCAGTTTACCCACCCCATTTTATTGGGGGATGTGGTCAATCTATACGTAGAAAGGCTGCGGGTGGGGCAGAAGTCGGTCACGCTGAAGATTGCCGTGGAGGCGGAAAGGCTGGATGGCGAACTGGTGTTCGTGACTGAGGTGATTGCAACATTTGTGGCTGTGGATGTGGATGGTAAATCGCGTAATTTGGCTGAAGTTTGCTGATTTTGTGCGCTGTTGTTGTCTTGATGCGAATTGAAACGGACGTTTGGAACAAACGCTCTTATTTTAGTGGACATGCTCTAATTCTCTGGTAGTATCCAAAATGATCCGTAGCAATACGGACATAAAAAGCGACTAGGACTACATACAGATATATTCGCAGAGAGGGATAACATGAAACTCAAGCACCTCAGCCAATCCGTGATGCTCATGGGAGTTGCCGTCGGGGCGTTCTCTTCCACAGCACTGGCTTCCGGTTACCACTTCGGCTCGCAAAGCGTTTCTGCTCAAGGCACGGCATTTGCCAACGGCGCAGAAGCAGCTGATGCATCGACCATCTTTTATAACCCGGCTGGTATGTCGCGCTTGGTTGGAGATAATTTTTCTGGCGGTCTCACGGTTGTAGTGCCTGACTCAAGCTACACAGACAAAGGCTCCAAAACGAATGAGGGAGCCTCTACCGGCTCCGGTGGTACCAGCGGCTATGCACCTGACGCTGTCGTGGCTCCTTCCTTGTATGCCACGCACCAGATCAATGACAAGTGGACTGTCGGCATGGGTATTTTTGTGCCGTTTGGTGCCGAGTTGAATTATGGAGAAACCTGGACTGGCCGCTACGCTCTGGAAAGTATCAAACTCGAAACCTTGAACTTTAATCCTTCGGTTTCTTACAAGCTGGACGATCATCATTCCTTTGGTTTTGGTGTTTCCGCCCAATACATGAAGGCATATTTGTCCAAAGCTGTTGATCTGTCTGCGGTAGGGGCTGGTGATGGCCATGCGGCATTGAGTGCCGACGGCTGGGGTTATGGTTTCAACTTGGGCTATTTGTATCAGCTTGATGATGCAACCCGATTTGGTGCTGCCTACCGATCCAATATCCGTCAGAAGCTGGATGGTCAGGCATATTGGGATTTGTCCAGCATTACGAACAATGCACTGTTGCAATATGTTCAGAACACTTACCACCATGTAAATTCCGATGGTTCGGTGACGGTTGATACGCCTGAGTCAATCTCGGTCAATGCTTTCCACAAGCTGAATGACAAAGTCGACCTGATGACCGACCTGACCTGGACGCGTCATTCGCGCATGGATCAGATTGATATCAAGTTCAGTCAGCCGGGTGAGGGCGATCTGGTCATCAAGCAAGGCTGGCGCGATACCTTCAAGTTGTCGCTGGGCGCCAATTACCATTACAGCGATAACCTGTTGCTGCGTACCGGTGTGGCTTGGGATCAGTCGCCGGTCAAGAATGCCGACGAGACCCATCCTGCCTTGCCGGATAGCGACCGCTACTGGTTGTCTTTTGGTGCCAATTACAAACTCAGCAAACAGTCGTCGATTGATTTTGCCTATTCTTATGTGTTCTTCAAGAATGCCAATATCAATTACACCGATGGTTGCTCGCCGACATCAACTACCTGCACCGGTAATGGTGAAACCACTACGGGTAGCTACAAGACCAATCTGCAATTCCTTGGTCTGCAGTACAACTACAGCTTCTAAACAGATAATCAAGGTTTAGAGGCGTGGCAGGTTGATGACGGTGCAAGCCGTCATCAACCGACAGCAAGGCAGGCATGAGGGGCCTGCCCCATGATTGATGAGTTTCAACATAACGAGGAAACCATGTCTCAAACCAAGTTCAACGTACGCAAAGTGGCGGTGCTGGGTGCTGGCGTGATGGGCGCGCAGATTGCCGCTCATCTGGTCAATGCCAAGGTGCCGACCATTCTGTTCGACCTGCCGGCCAAAGAAGGTAATAAAAACGGCATCGTGCTCAAGGCCCTGGAAGGCCTGAAAAAGCTCAAGCCGTCACCACTATCCAACAAGGATGCCGTTGGCTATATCGAGCCGGCCAATTACGAAGATCATCTGCACCTGCTGAAGGATTGCGATATCGTCATCGAAGCCATTGCCGAGCGCATGGACTGGAAGGCGGATCTGTATCACAAGGTGGCGCCTCATCTGGGCGAACACACCATTTTCGCTACCAACACTTCCGGTCTGTCGATCAACAAACTGGCCGAGAGCTGTCCTGATTCGGTGCTCCCGCGTTTCTGCGGTGTGCACTTCTTCAACCCGCCGCGTTACATGCATCTGGTCGAGATCATCCCGTGCGTAACGTCGGATGCGGGCATTCTGGATAATCTGGAGCGTTTCCTGGTGACCACCCTGGGTAAGGGTGTGGTCCGTGCCAAGGATACTCCGAACTTTGTCGCCAACCGCATCGGTGTGTTCTCCATGCTGGCGACCATTGCCAATGCCGAAAAATTCGGCATCCGTTTTGATATTGTCGACGACCTGACCGGCCCGCGCCTCGGTCGTCCCAAATCCGCCACCTTCCGCACGGCCGATGTCGTGGGTCTGGATACTTTCTCGCATGTGGTGAAAACCATGGACGACACCCTGCCGGGTGATCCGTGGCATGGCCTGTTCAAGTCGCCGGAATGGTTGCAGAAGCTGATTGCCGCCGGTGCATTGGGTGCCAAGAGCAAGGTGGGTATCTACAAGAAAGACGGCAAGAAAATGTTCGTCTTCGATGCTGCCAGCGGTGAATACGTTGGTGCCGGCCAGAAGGGTGATGACGCAGTCAAGGACATCCTGAAAATTGCCGATCCGGCTGAGAAGTTCCGTCAGCTGCGCGCCAGCGAGCATCCGCAGGCGCAGTTCCTGTGGGCCTGCTTCCGTGATGTATTCCATTACATCTCCTACCATCTGGCTGATATTGCCAACTGCGCCCGTGATGTGGACTTTGCCATTCGCTGGGGCTTTGGCTGGTCGGTAGGTCCCTTCGAAACCTGGCAAGCTGCCGGTTGGCAACAGCTGGCACAGTGGATTGATGAAGACATCAAGGCCGGCAAGACGCTGTCCGCGGCTGCACTGCCGGATTGGGCCTTGCAGGCCGATCGTGCTGGCGTGCACTTTGCCAGTGGCTCCTACAATGCTGCCGGACAGAATCTGGTAGGCCGCTCGACACTGGACGTGTACCAGCGTCAACTGGCACCTGCCCGTGTACTGGGCGAAGCCTCGGCCCCGCTGGGTGAAACTGTATTCGAGAATGATGGCGTGCGTGCCTTCACTACCGGTGATGAAATCCTGGTGGTGTCGTTCAAATCCAAGGCACACGCGATTGGCCCGGATGTGATTGATGGCCTGAACAAGTCGCTGGATATTGCCGAAGACCGTTTCAAGGGCCTGGTGATCTGGCAGACCGAAGAGCCGTTCTCGGTTGGTGCCGATCTGCAATCCATGCTGCCGGCCTTCATGACTGGCGACTGGGCGGCCATCGATACCACGGTGCGCCGTTTCCAGGATACCTCGATGCGCCTGCGCTATAGCCAGGTGCCGACTGTTGCTGCAACCCAGGGCTATGTCTTCGGCGGTGGCTGCGAGTTTGCCATGCACTGCGACAAGACCGTGGCCGCGCTGGAGTCCTACGTTGGTCTGGTTGAAGTGGGTGTCGGCCTGTTGCCGGGCGGTGGTGGCTGCAAGGAGTTTGCCCTGCGTGCCGCACAGGAAGCCAAGGGTGATGTGCTGGCCGCGCTGAAGGACTACTTCATGGCGGTTGCCACTGCCAAAGTGGCGACCAGTGGTCAGGAAGCGCAGGAAATCGGTTTCTTCCGCAAGGGCGATCCGGTGGTATTCAATGCTTACGAGCTGCTGTATGTCGCCAAGCAACAAGCGCTGGCCATGGCCGAATCCGGTTATCGCCCGCCGCTGAAGGTGAAGGGCTTCCCGGTGGCTGGCCGTTCAGGTGCCGCCTCGATCAAGGGCTCGCTGATCAATATGCTGGAAGGCCATTTCATCTCCCAGCATGACTTCTTCATTGCTTCGCAAATCGCCGATGTCATGACCGGTGGTGATGTTGAGGCCGGTACGCTGGTGAACGAGCAGTGGATTCTGGATCTGGAACGCAAGGCCTTCATGACCCTGCTGCAAAATTCCAAAACCCAGGATCGCATTGCCAATATGCTCACCACCGGCAAACCGCTGCGCAACTAATACGAAACAATGCATCAGACCGACGGCCGCGAGGGGCGGAGCCGTCGGCTGCAAGGAGATTGAAAAATGGTCAAGCAAGTACAGGAAGCTTATATCGTCGCTGCCACCCGTACTCCGGTGGGCAAAGCACCGCGTGGCATGATGCGCCATGTGCGCCCGGATGACATGCTGGCGCATGTGATTAGCGGCGCGCTGGCCCAGGTGCCGACGCTGGACCCCAAGCTGATTTCCGACTGCGTGGTGGGTTGTGCCTTCCCGGAAGCGGAGCAGGGCCTGAACATGGCGCGTATCGGTGTATTGCTGGCTGGTCTGCCCAATACCGTAGGTGGCATCACCATCAACCGTTACTGCTCGTCCGGCATCAATGCCGTGCAGATGGCGGCTGACCGCATCCGTCTGGGTGAGGCTGACGTGGTGATTGCTGCCGGTGCCGAGTCGATGTCGCTGGTGCCGATGATGGGTAATAAGGTATCGCTGAACCCGGAAATCTTTGCCAAAGACGAAAATTTCGCCATTGCCTATGGTATGGGTCTGACTGCAGAAAAGGTGGCCCAGCAATGGGGTGTGTCGCGCGAAGATCAGGATGCCTTTGCTGTCGAATCGCATCGCCGTGCCATCGCCGCCATTGATTCCGGTGCTTTCAAGAGCGAAATCACCCCGCTGGAAGTG
>Ga0187842_1000595_pt1 | contig 17854 bp, 19 predicted proteins | sample SpaLakP09_SKY_41_FD_134514 | JGI IMG/M metagenome (GOLD analysis project Ga0187842, IMG submission 134514) | Oligotrophic lake water microbial communities from Sparkling Lake, Wisconsin, USA - SP09_SKY_41 | ecosystem: Environmental > Aquatic > Freshwater > Lake | place: USA: Sparkling Lake... | reverse complement strand
TTGTAGAACACCAGCGACATCGGGTCAGCGTGACGTGGCTCGACGACGAGCACGTTCGGCAGGTTGCGCGATGCCAGCAGCAGGTTTTCTTCAAGATTGTCGGTGATGATCATGACCGATTCCAGACCCATGCCAGCCAGTTTTTGCGACAGCAGCTTGGTCTTCGGAGCATCGATGCTCAGGCCTTCGACCACAACCAGACGCTCTTCACGTGCCAGCTGGGACAGGATCGAGCAGATACCTGCGCGATACATCTTCTTGTTGACTTTGTGGGTGAAGTTTTCGTCAGGCGAGTTCGGGAAAATCCGACCGCCGCCGCGCCACAGTGGCGAGGACGACATACCAGCACGCGCGCGGCCGGTACCTTTTTGGCGCCATGGCTTTTTCGTCGTGTGATGGACTTCTTCACGGTCTTTTTGCTTGCGGTTACCCGAACGGGCATTTGCAGCGTAAGCGACCACGATCTGGTGAATCAGGGCTTCGTTGTAGTCACGGCCGAAAACGGTATCGGCGGCGGCAACATTCGAACCTGCTTGTCCTTGCTCATTCAGAAGCTTGAGTTCCATAATTAAGCTCCCTTCTGTGCTTTGGATTTAATGGCAGGCGAAACGATGACCTGGCCATTTTTCGCACCTGGTACGGCGCCTTTGACCAGCAGCAGCTGGCGGTCGGCATCGATACGGGCGATTTCGAGATTCTGTACGGTACGGTTCACGTCACCGAGGTGGCCGGTCATGCGCTTACCAGGGAAAACACGACCTGGATCCTGCGCCATACCGATCGAGCCTGGTACATTGTGCGAACGCGAGTTACCGTGGGTAGCACGGCCGGAAGCGAAGTGGTAACGCTTGATGACGCCAGCGTAACCCTTACCGATCGTGACGCCTTGGACGTCGATCTTCTGACCGACTTCGAACAGGGAAGCAGCGACAACGTCGCCAGTTTTCAGTTCGGCGGCTTTGGCAGCATCGACGCGGAATTCGCGCAGCATGGTGCCGGCTTCCACGCCAGCTTTGGCGTGATGACCCGCTACAGCCTTGGTCACGCGGGATGCACGACGTTGACCGAAAGCGACCTGAACAGCGGTATAACCGTCTGTTTCAGGAGTTTTGATTTGCGCAACACGGTTGTTCGACACGTCGAGCACGGTAACTGGGATCGAATCCCCGTCATCCGTGAAGATGCGCATCATACCAACCTTGCGACCGAGAAGGCCCAGGCTCATTTTTTCTCCATTCCCACCTGCGATTGGGCGGGGCTGATGTTTAACTACCAAGTAAAGGACAGATTCAAAAAGGACGAATCCATACCGAAGCCGGCTAGTATAACGTGCAAAAGGGCTTGACGCAACAACTGTGTGGGGGTATGTCGACTGTTTGTGTGGCGGATTCGCCGATTCCGGGCGCCAGGCCTCGTCATTCCCGCGCAGGCGGGAATCCATGCCCCCTATGAATTGATGTGCCATAGATTCCCGCCTGCGCGGGAATGACGGCGGGGAGAGATTACGGCGCGAGCACGCGCTTGCCGTGGGCCGCGGCGCGCACGCGCGACCACAACCGCGCCAGGCGCGCCACCAGCGGGCGCCGCACGGCCCCGCTGCGCAGCTTGTCTTCCGCCGCCAGCGGCACCGCCAATTCCCAGCGAAGCGGGATGGTGTCGGCGACTTTGGTATAGTGGCTCAACATGGTTGTCGTTTCTACACCACCAAAATCCAGGTGGTGCTCCTGCAGGAACAGGAACATCGGGGCGACCCGTTGTTTTTTTTCGCCGACGGTCACCTCGGCGCAGGCAGGAAGACGGCTGCCATCGTTTAAGATTGCAGTTGCGGCAACGATATACTGTCGAGCCGAACCGGCCGGAATGCGGTCCAACTCGGTGGGACGGATCAAGGATTCGCCCTGCCCGTCCGCCTCGTCCTCGTTGAGCGCCCACTCCCATACGGGATAAGCCTGCAGGTCGGCGCGCGTTACCTTGCGGATGGGTCGGCGGCTGGCGAGGTCGGTGGTCATGAGGAAAGTGGAGTTGCGGAGGGGAACAATGCCAGTCTACGGGATGGGGCTGTTTTCTGTCCAGCCACTACCGGTTTTCCGTTGCTAAGCGGCTAAAATATATTGCTTGATTGATTACGATTCGATCCCATCTATCGATGTTGTCACGTCCGCCCGGCCAGCGCCGGGTCTTTCGCAGTTCACACAAGGAGATATGTATGGCAATCAGTTTGCAAAAAGGCGGCAACGTCAACCTGAGCAAGGAAGCCCCTGGCCTGACCAAGGTCATCATCGGCCTCGGCTGGGATCCGCGTGCGACCGACGGCGCCGCCTTCGACCTGGACGGCAGCGCCTTCATGCAGAAGGCCGACGCCAAGGTGCGCGGCGATTCCGATTTCATTTTCTATAACAACCTGAAATCGACCGACGGTTCCGTGGTCCACTTGGGCGACAACACCACCGGCCAGGGCGAAGGCGACGACGAGAAGCTCACCGTCGACCTGTCCAAGGTGCCGCCCGAAGTCGACAAGATCTCGTTTTGCGTCACCATCCACGATGCGGAAGCGCGCAAGCAAAGCTTCGGCATGGTCAGCAAGGCCTTCATCCGCTGCGTCAATGCCGACGGCGAAAAGGAAATCGTGCGCTACGACCTGTCGGAAGACAGCTCGACCGAAACGGCCATGATTTTCGGCGAACTGTATCGCGCCGGCGCCGAATGGAAATTCAAGGCCATCGGCCAGGGCTTCAAGGGCGGCCTGGGCCCCCTCGCCCGCTCGTTCGGCGTCAACGCCTGATCGACGCTGCGGCGGTCCTGTCGGGCGGGGCTTGCCCCGCCCGCTGTCATTGTGCCTGATCATGCATACATATATATAGATAGGTTCACCATGGAACAGCTCTCGAAAGGGCAACGCTTGCCGCTCGCCGGCATCGCCGCCGACGGACGCGTCACCGTCAGCCTGGCCGCCAGCGGCTTGCCGCTGGACTTCGCCTGTTTCGGCGTCGACGCCAAGGGCAAGTTGCTCGACGAGCGTTACATGACCTTCTTCAACCAGCCAAGAACACCGTGCGGAGGGGTCGAACTCCTGGCCCAGCAAGGCAGCACGATCCGGTTCCGGGTCGACACCAATGCCTTGCCGCCGGCCATCGACCAGATCGTCATCACCGCCAGCGTGGACGGGTCGGGAAACCTGTCGCAACTGGCCGCCAGCGACCTGACGCTGGACGACAAGGCGCGCTTTGCCTTCGCCGGCGGCGACTTCGCCCAGGAGCGCGCTGTCATGCTCGGCAATTTCTACCGGAAGGATGGCCAGTGGCGCTTCATGGCCGTCGGCCAGGGCTTCAACGGCGGCCTGGACGCGCTGGTGGCCCACTTCGGCGGCGCCGTGGCGGACGCCGCGCCCGAGGCCGCTACTACGCAGGCCCGCGTATCCCTGGAAAAGCGCATCGAGAAGGAAGCGCCGCAGCTGGTCAGCCTGGTCAAGCAGGCCGGCGTGTCGCTGCAGAAAGTCGGCCTGTCCACCCACCGCGCCAAGGTGGCCCTGGTGCTGGACATTTCCGGTTCGATGAGCGCGCTCTACAGCAAAGGCCTGGTGCAGCAATTCGCCGACCGCATCCTGGCGCTGGGCTGCAAGTTCGACGACGATGGCGCGATCGACGTGTTCCTGTTCGGCGCCAAGGTGCACCAGCCGGCGCCCATGACGCCGTCGAACGCGGCTACCTATGTGAAGCAAGCCATCAAGGCCCACCCGCTCGAAGGCGACACGCGCTACGGCCGCGCCATGGAAGCGGTGCGCCAGTTTTACTTCCCCGACGGCGGCGAGCGCAAGGCGCCCGTGCGCGGCACGCTGCCGGTCTATGTCATGTTCGTCACCGACGGCAGCACGTCCGACCAGCCGGTCACGGAAAAGCAGCTGCGCTGGAGCAGCTACGAACCGATCTTCTGGCAATTCATGGGCATCGGCAAGGGCAAGAAATCGAAGAACAAGAAGCTGGCCGCGTTTGCCGACTCGGACTTCCCCTTCCTCGAAAAGCTCGACGAGCTGAGCGGACGGCTGATCGACAATGCGAACTATTTCTCGGTGACGTCGCCCGACGAACATAGCGATGCCGAGCTGTACGATCTGCTCATGGCAGAATATCCAGCCTGGCTCAAGCTGGCAAAGCAACACGGCGTACTGGCATAAGGCCGGGCGCTTCATTTAACGGTTCATAGAAAGTTTTTCATGCGTGTCTGGTTCAACAGGACGTTTTCGTCCGTGTATGCTGCTATCGAGCTCATCCGTGAAGCGGATGTCGATGGCCGTTTCCACATCATCTACAGCAATGCCAATCCGCACGCCACGGCAGGGCGCGTCGCGCACGAATTCCACGAAGAGCCCACCGGCATGGATACCGACACCTATATTCAGTGGTGCCTCGACTTTTGCCGCGAACACAAGGTGGACATTTTTATCCCCGGCAAGGAATCGACCACGCTGGCAGGCAAGCACGCCCTGTTCGAAGCCCAGGGCACGCGCGTGCTCAGCGCAGGCACCCCGGCCGCGCTGGAACTGATCCACGACAAAGCACGCTTCTACGCCGAAACCGACCTGCCCGGCGCGCAGGTGGCCGACTTCCGCATTTTCGAAAACGTGGCCCAGTTCGATGCGGCCTACGCCGAACTGCGCCAGCTCCACCCCAAGCTGTGCGTCAAGCCATCGCACTCGGTGTTCGGCCTGGGCTTTGCCATCCTCGATGAAGAACGCAGCAGCGCGGCCCTGCTGCTGGCCGGCGCCGAATACCATATCGGCCTGGCCGACATGCGGCGCGGCCTGGCCGAGCTGGGCGAATTTCGCACCATGCTGCTGATGGAATACCTGGACGGCCACGAATTTTCGGTCGACTGCGTGGGCGACAACGGCCGCCTGGTCGCTGCCGTCGCGCGCAAGAAGCCGAAGAAGGCCGGGCGCGGCCAGCTGATCGACATGCGCCAGGACATCATGGACGCGACCGCCAAACTGACCCGCGACTACGGCCTGAATGGCTGCTTCAACGTCCAGTTCCGCGAGGGCGGCGAACAATTGCGCCTGCTGGAGATCAACCCTCGCATGTCGGGCGGCATTGGCATGGCCTGCGTGGCCGGCCCCAAGCTGCCATGGATCGCGCTCAAGGGCTTCGCCGACGGCTTCGATACGGTAACCGTGCCGCCGGTACGCAACGGCATCCGCGTGGCCGAACTGACGTCGCCCACGGAGCTGGTGTGAGCGCCCCGCAGCGCATCGAACTGCCGACCGGCAGTCTCGAGCTGACCATCGACCACGGCAGCTTCGCGCAGGACGACCTGCTCGGCTTTGCCGCGCGCGCCAATACCAAGCGTGGTTTCCTGTTCCTGTCCAAGGTGCTGGGCAAGCACTGGCCGGTCAAGCCGTCGCTGATGCAGGCCATCCACGCCAGCATGGCGGCCGACATCCCCGCTTTGGCAGGCCCGGTGGTCTTCATCGCCATGGCCGAAACCGCGATCGGCCTGGGCCAGGGCGTGTTCGAAGCCTGGCTCAAGGCCAACCCGGGGCGCGAGGCGCTGTTCATCTACACCACGCGCTACCGCGTGGGCGAGGTGCCCATCGTCGAATTCGAGGAAGCGCACAGCCATGCGCCGCGCCAGTTCCTGCACATGCCGCCCGACGCCCACAAGCGCGAACTGCTGCTGACCGCCAGGTCGCTGGTCCTGGTCGACGATGAAGCGAGCACCGGCAACACCTTCCTGAACCTGCTGGATGCCTGCCGCAAGCTCAATCCCGGCATCGCGCAGGTGCACCTGGCCACGATCACCAATTTCATGGGCGCGGAAGCGACCGAAGGATTGAGCGCGCGCTTCGGCCTGCCGGTGACCATGGGCGCGGCCATCAGCGGTCAATACCGCTTCGCGCCCGGCCAGCTGGCCGACGGCGGCGCCCCGGCGCAGCGCTTCGACGCGGGCGCCGACCGCGGCGCCAATGGCGACTTTGGCCGCTTCGGCGTCGACCGCCCTCTGACTGTGCCTGCAGAGCTGGCCCAGCGCCTGGCCGCCGCCATCGCACCCGGCCAGACCGTGCTGGTGCTCGGCACGGGTGAATTCATGCATCCGTCCTACCTGCTGGGCAAGGCACTGGAGGAACGCGGCATCGACGTGGCGGTGCAGTCGACCACCCGTTCGCCCATCCTGACCTGGGGCGCGGTGTCGGCCGCGCTCACCTTCCCGGACAATTATGGCGAGGGTATCGCCAATTTCCTGTATAACGTCACCCCCGGCCAGTACGATCACGTGTTCATTTGCCACGAAACCGCGCCGGGCGAGGCCCTGTACCAGCTTGCAGGCACGCTCAAAGCGCGCCTTTTCCATTTCCTTACCGAGAATCACGTTGAAGAAGTTTCAGAAATTCCTGTTCGCTGACCTGGACGACACCCTGTTCCAGTCGCTCGAAAAATGCGGCGACCGCGAGGGGCTGCAGCCCGCCGCCTTTTTGAAGGACGGCGCGCCGATCTCGTATACCACGCCGGCGCAGCGTTCCTTCATCGCGTTCGCGCAGGACGGCATGACCATGATCCCCGCCACCGCGCGCAACCTCAATGCCTTCGGCCGCGTGGACCTGCCCTTCCAGAGCTGGGCCATCATCGACTACGGCGGCGTGGTGCTGCACCCGGATGGCAGCGCGGACGAAGCCTGGCTTGACCGCATGCGCGGCGCCATGACGGCCGCCCTGCCCGGCCTGCAGGAACTGGCCGCCCTGATCGACGCCTGGGCCGAACGCACCGGCTACGGTGCGCGCGCGCGCCTGATCGAAGACTTCGGCATTCCCTTCTACCTGGTCATCAAGGATCCGCAGAAGATCGGCGAACGGCTCGAACCGATCGAACGCGAGGTGGTGCAGCCGTGGATAGACGGCGGCCGCGAATACTTCATTCACCGCAACGGCAACAACCTGGCGATCCTGCCGAATGCCTTGAACAAGTCGCATGCGGTGGCCTACGTCACGGAAATGCTGCGCGCCGAACATGGCGACATCATCACCTTCGGCATCGGCGACAGCAAGTCGGACGCGCGCTTCATGGCCGCCTGCGACTACGCCATCGTGCCGCGCGGTACCCAGCTGGCCGGCCTGGCCCTGGAGCCGCTATGAATTTCTCCGGAAGCTACCGCGCCGGCGACGTGCGCTTTTTGCTCAAGCCGCTGCCCATGGCCGATTTCGTCGACGTGCAGGAAAAGGAAAAGCTGATCCAGTCCGGCCAGCGCCACTACAGCGAAATGCTGTCGCCCGAATCGCTGCCGTCGGACCGCTACCTGGACGTGTTCCGCGAAGCCTGCGCAGCGAACCTGGACCGCATGGCGCGCGACTGCCTGCACCTGGCCGCGCTGATCGCGGCACGCCGCAGCGGCGCCGTCACGCTGGTATCGCTGGCACGCGCCGGCACGCCGGTGGGCGTGGTGCTCAAGCACCTGCTGCCCGGTTCCACGCACTACTCGGTATCGATCATCCGCGACCGCGGCATCGACCAGGTGGCGCTTGAACACATCCTGGCGGCCGGCCACGCGCCGGAATCGATCGTCTTCGTCGACGGCTGGACCGGCAAGGGCGTGATCTCGCGCGAACTGGCATCGGCTGTGGCCGAATTCAACGCCCGCCGCGGCACGAATATCGACGGCGGCCTGTACGTGCTGTCCGACCTGGCCGGCACCGCCGCCTGCGCCGCATCGTGCGACGACTACCTGATCCCGTCGAGCATACTGAACGCCACCGTGTCGGGCCTGATCAGCCGTTCTATCCTGAACGACGCCATCGGCCCGGATGACTTCCACGGCTGCGTATACTATGAACAGTTTGCGCCGCAAGACCAGTCGCAGGCCTTTGCCGACGCACTGGTGGCGCGCGCCCGCGCTCTGGGCCCCCTGCCCGACGCGGCGCCCATGGACAAGGAACGCGCCGCGCAGGTATCGCGCGACTACATGCAGGCCGCTTTGACGCAGCATGGCATCGTTGACGTGAACATGGTCAAGCCGGGCATCGGCGAAGCGACCCGCGTGCTGCTGCGCCGCGTACCGCGTTTGCTGATCCTGCGTGACGAACACGCGCCCGAAGTGGCGCACCTGAAATTGCTGGCCCAAGAAAAAAATGTACCGGTACTGGTCGACCACGCGTTGCCCTACCACGCGGTATCGCTGATAAGGAGTGCACTGGATGGCTAAGTCGATGGGGGCATCGCTGTACCTGCCCGCGAACCACAAACATTTGATGGAGGTGGCCGACGGCCAGCGCTTGGGCCACACCCGCTCGCTGATCTTTTGCACCGAGGACGCCGTCGCCGACGCCGACCTCTCCTGGGCCTTGTTCAACCTGTCGGTTGTGCTGGCCAATATGCAGCGCGACATCACCGCCGACCGCTTCGTGCGCGTGCGTAATCCCGAAGTGATGGCGCGCGTGCTGGCCATGCCGGGCGCGGACAAGCTGACCGGCTTCGTGATCCCGAAGTGCACGCGCCATAATTTCGACGCCTACTTTCGCCAGGTACGCGGCACCGACCACATGCTGATGCCGACGCTGGAAACGGCCGACGTATTCAACGAAGCCGAGATGATCCTGTTCCGCGAAACGCTCGAAGCGCCGGGCGTGCGCAGCCGCATCCTGGCGCTGCGCATCGGCGGCAATGACCTGCTCGCGCTACTTGGCCTGCGCCGTCCGCGCAACATGACCATCTACCGCACGCCGCTCGGTCCCGTCATCGCGCGCCTGGTGACGACCTTCCGTCCCTATGGCTTCGTGCTCACGGCGCCGGTGTTCGAGCACCTCGACCTGCCCGAACTGCTGGACCAGGAAGTATCCGAAGACATGGCCTATGGCATGGTCGGCAAGACCGCGATCCATCCAAGCCAGATCGCGCTGATCGAACAGCACTACCGCGTACGCGCCAACGACCTGGAAGCGGCAAGGGCCATTCTCGACGAAGCCAGTCCGGCCGTCTTCCGCATGCATGACTCCATGTGCGAAGTGGCCACCCACCGCGCCTGGGCCCAGCGCATGGTCGACCAGTCAAAGATATTCGGCGCACACCAGAACGATACCGCAGCACCCTAACTGAAAAGGAAAGCATCGTGAATATTTTCTCGCGTGGACAAAAAGGAAAGCTGGCGGACCTGGGCATCAATTCACCGTTCACGGTCGCACTCGACCTGAACGGCATCTCGCTGGACGTGTCCTGCTTCGGGCTCGATAGCGCCGACAAGCTGTCCGACGAACGCTACATGGTGTTCTACAACCAGCTCGCCGCGCCGTCCGACGCCGTCAGGCTCGACCTGGGCAGCCCGGCGCGTTTCGCGGTCAACCTCAATGCGCTGCCGGACGCCATCGTCAAGCTGGTGTTCGTGGCGGCCATCGACGGCAACAGCACCATGCGCGCCTTGAGCCAAAGCAGCCTGACCATCGGCGACGTGGTGCAGTTTCCGATCAGCGGCGCCGACTTCCAGGACGAGAAAGCCGTCATCCTGGGCGAGGTGTACCGCAAGGATGGCGTGTGGCGTTTCGGCGCGGTGGGCCAGGGTTTCAATGGCGGCCTGTCGGCCTTGCTGAAGCACTTCGGCGGCCAGGAAGCGGCGCCTGCTGCGCCAGCCGCGGTGCCTGTGGCAGCGGCCGCCGGTGCGGTGAACCTGTCCAAGGTCACGCTGGAAAAACGGGGCGACAAGGTATCGCTCGACAAGCGCAGCGGCAGCCGCGGTTTCGGCCGCATCCACGTGAACCTGAACTGGAACCAGTCGGGCGCGGCGCCGGTGGCGCAGAAACAGGGTTTCCTGGCCAAGCTGACCGGCGCGTCGGCCGACACCGGGGTCGACCTGGACCTGGGCTGCATGTACGAAATGGCCGACGGCCGTCCTGGCCTGGTGCAGGCGCTGGGCAATGCCTGGGGTGATTTCGACCGCGCGCCCTTCATCAAGCTGGAAGCGGACGACCGCACCGGGCAGTCGAAGGATGGCGAAAACCTGCTGATCAACGGCGACCACTTCAACGACATCAAGCGCGCCCTGATTTTCGCCTTCATTTACAAGGGCGCGCCCAACTGGGCCGCGACCGACGGCGTGGTGACCATCAACATGCCGGACCAGGCGCCGGTGGAAGTGCGGCTCGACCAGGGCGGCAACCAGATGATGTGCGCGATCGCCATGATCGAAAACCGCAGCGGCAGCCTGCAGGTGACCAAGCTGGCCGAGTATTTCGCCCAGCAAGGCAAGGAAAGCGCGCACCAGCTGATGGACCGCCACTTCGGTTTCGGCCTGCGCTGGACCACGGGCCGCAAGGAATAATCAGGCCGACTCCGGCTTGGTGATCTGGTACCAGTCGACCTTGCGGGTCGCGACCATCACGGCGGCCAGCACGGCGAACAGCAGGATGCTGCCCATGATGAGCGCATTGTTCTCCGAGATCAGCAGGCCGTACAGGGCTGCGTACAGCATCGTCAGCCCTGTGCCGAACGCCAGCCCGCGGCGCCAGTCGCGCATCACGAACGACAGGTAGAAGCCGATCAGCACAATGCAGCCGGTGCTGGCGATCAGGTAAGCCAGGGCAAACTCGATATGTTCGGACAAGCCCACCAGCAGCAGGAAGAACAGCATCAGCGCCAGCCCCACCAGCAAATACTGGATCGGGTGGATCGGCAAGCGCTTGAGCATTTCGAAGACGAAGAAGGCGGCGAAGGTCAGCGCCACGAACAGCAGGCTGTACTTGATGGCGCGGTCGGCCATCGAATACACATTGACCGGCTCGATGAAGCCGACGCTGAAGCGGTCAATCCCGGCGGCCATGCCCTCTTTCGGGACCACGCCCGCTTGCAGGTCCGTCAGTTGCTGCTGGGCGTTGGTCGACAGCGATGAAATATCCCAGGTGGCGCTAAAGCCGGTATCGTTGATGACGCGGTTGCGCGGCGACGGCAGGAAGCGGCCGCTGAACTGGGGATGCGGCCAGTTCGATTTCATGTTGATCTTGTTGTTTTTCCCGATGGGCACGAAATGCTGGCGTTCGATGCCATCGAGGACGAGCGCGAACGAAAACTTCACGCGCTCGGGCGCCTGCAGGGTCATCGCTTCCAGCGGCGCGTGCATGCCGCTGGCCATCGCGCGCAAGCTGGGACTGCGCTGGAATTCGATCATTTTCCCGCTCCAGTCCAGTTTCGGTATTTTCTTGATGCCGCGGACGTCTTCGATACCGAGCGACAGGCTGGTCCGGCCGATCGTCAGGCGCGATTTCGGATTGCTACGCTGCAGGTCACCAATGGCCGGCAGCAAGAAGTCGCCACTGAAATGGTGCTGCCCGCCGTACACCAGCACCTGGTGGATGCCGCGATAGCGACGGTCGGTGATCAGGCTGCCTTCAATGTTCAGCTCGTTCGGAAACACCAGGTGGTAGCGGGCAGTGGACTGCGTGACCAGTTTCTGCTTGCCCGTCGCATCGCCTTCGACCGCGACCAGTTCATCGTATTCGTCGGTGTAGTTGATGACGAGCACAGGCCCGGTGATGGTCTGTTCGCGCACGGAATCGTTGGCGACGCTCTCGACCGCCTGGTCCCTGAATTTGGTGCGCTCTTCGATGACGGCGTTGATGAGGCCCATCGGAATGCAGATGAGCAGCGTCAGCGCCCCGATGATCAGCATTTTGAATAGCAGTGCGCGTTGCATGGTGGTTCCCCCTGTGAAAAGATGTCCCAGTGTAGGAAGCACGCATGCGCTCAGTATGCGTTTTGTGTGAAGTACTTACGTCATCGGCAATTCGAGGGTGGCGACGACGCCGCCTGCTTCGCCATTGGCGACGCTGATGGCGCCGCCGTGCAGTGCCATCACTTCGCGCACGAAGGGCAGGCCAAGGCCCGTGCTGCGGGCGCCGTCGGGGCGCGGCAGGGAATAGAAGCGTTCGAACAGGCGTTCGCTGGCGAAGGCGGGAATGCCGGTGCCGGCATCGACGACGGTGATCACGGCCTTGTCCGCGCGGCGCACGGCGGACAGGGTGATGACCGAACCGTCCGGCGAGAAATCGATGGCATTGTCGAGCAGGTTGCCCAGCGCCTGGCGCAGCAGCAAAGGGTCGCCTGGCAGGGTGATGTCCTCGACATCGAGCGTGAGCGTGCGCGCGGCAAGGCGGGTTTCGCAATCGTCGCGCGCCTGTTCCGCAAGCGCGCGCAGCGCAACACGTTCCGGCGCGGCCAGGTGCTGCTGCTTCTCCACGCGGATCAGCGCCAGCAGCTTGTCGATCAGCTGCTTCTGGCGCGCGTTCTGGCTCAGGATATTGCCCAGGAAGTGGCTGCGCTGTTCCGGCGCCATCTCTTCCAGCAGCAGCTCGGCCGAACCCTGGATGGCGGCGATCGGGCTTTTCAGCTCGTGCGCCATGGTGTGCATCAGCTGCTCGACATATTCCTTGCCTTCGAGCCGTTCGCGCATCGATTCGAGCGCCCGTCCCAGCGTGCCGATTTCATTGTGGCCCAGCTTGGGCAGCGCGACCTTCTTGCCTGCTTCCACATCCGTCACATACTGCATCAGCTTGCGCAGCGACTGCGACAGCCACCAGGCGAAGGTGCCGCCGATGATCAGCGACAGCAGCAACAGCAAGGCGCCGCGCTGCAGGATGATGCGCTGGCCCCGTTCGATGAAGTGCTGCACCGTGGAGTTGGCCTTGGCCACGGTCAGCACGCCGATGATCTTGTCGCCGTCGCGGATGGGCGCGGCCACGTGCATCACGGTGCTCGATTCGTCTTCGGCGATGGCGCGCGTGCTGCGGGCGCCGTATTTGCCGCGCAGGGTCAGGAGCACGTCGTTCCAGCGCGAGTAATCCTTGCCGACGTCAAGGCCGGCCGAATCGAAGATGACGATGCCCAGGTGATTGGTGATGTAGACCCGGTAGTTGTATCCGGCCTTGAGGTAGCCATCGATTTTTGCGTCGACGCGGTGGGTGCCGATCGACTTCACCCGTTCGAGCATGGGCGAGCCTGCGACCTTGCCGTCCCTGACGTCTTCGGCCACCAGCACCGCCAGCAGGTTGGCGGTATCGACCAGGGTGTCTTCCAGCGTGGAGCGCACGCCCGGCTTGACCTGCTGCGCGAACACGGCCAGCAGGAACCAGGCTGCCAGCGCCACGATCAGCAGGTAGCCCAGCAGGATGCGCAGGCCGATTTTCATGTAGGCGACAGGCTGTAACCCATGCCGCGGTGGGTCTGGATCGGATCGGTGGCGGGGTCGATCGAGCGCAGCTTGGCGCGCAGGGACTTGATGTGGGCGTCGACGGTGCGGTCCAGGGTATCGGCGGCGTCGGCCCAGACCCAGTCCATCAGCTGCGCGCGCGAGAGCACGTGGCCGGGATGTTCGATGAGGACCTTGAGCAGCAGGTATTCGTAGCGCGTCAGGTCCAGCAGCTGGCCGCGAAACAGGATGCGCGCTTCCAGGTCACGCACTTCGAAACGGGCAGCGGTGACCGGTGGCGGGGTGAGGCGGCGCAGGACCACGCGGATGCGGGCCACCAGTTCGCGCGGGGAAAACGGCTTGGTCACGTAGTCGTCGGCGCCGATTTCCAGGCCCACGATACGGTCGATCTCGTCGCTGCGGGCAGTGAGGAAAATCACCGGCACGTTGCAGAACTGGCGCAGCTGGCGGCACACTTCGAAGCCGTTCATGTCGGGCAGGCCGACGTCGAGGACGATGAGGGCCGGGACTTCGCCGCCGGCGCGCATGGCGTCGAGCGCTTCCTGGCCAAGCGCCACATGACGCGGCGTGAAGCCGTCGGTGCGCAGGGCGTAGGAAATGCTGTCGGCGATGGCCAGTTCGTCTTCGACGATCAGGATCAGCTTGTGATTATTTGGCAAGGTCATGCGCGAAGTATCGCCAGTCTTGATCCCAGCGTCAATCTGGAAACAATTTTCAGCGCTACAGTAGCTTTCGGAATTCGGACACCGTCAGACCCGCATCCTGGATAATTCCCCCGAGCGTGTAGGCATTGACGGGATTGTGGCGGGGGATGGTAACAATGCGGCCGGCATTGGTCATGACCACGTGCTTCCCTTGACGCGCGACGATGAACCCGGCCTTTTCCAAGGCACGGACAACAGCGAGATGATTTATTCCCGATAACTTGACCACATTCAGCGAATGATATCGATTTCGCGCACATTCCTGCCGCGAACCTGCTCATCGACAACTTCGAGATATTCCACGATAGCCGACCTGATATTGTCGATCGCTTCGGCCTCGGTGCGTCCTTGGGAGTGGCATCCGGGCAGCCCCGGAACCGAGATAGCAACGCCTTCATCTGATGTATGGAGAACAACACGATAGCGCATGGGAACCTCCAAAAAGGAAATTATAGTCCTCCAGGAGGCGGCGCTTCCGACTTCGCTCAAGTACGAGCCGCTTGCTGCGCCCTTGCGCGGCGCGGGGGCACCAGCACCCAGCTGAGGACAACCAGAAGGCCGAATATCGAGTACGCGACGATGAATACCACTGGTGGGGCCTGGTAGAACAGGATCTTGTTGAGCCAGTAGGCGATGAAATCGCCCTCGTAGACGGCTTGTCCCGCGCGTTCGCGCAGCCACAGTTCCAGTGTGGTCAGCGGGCAAATGATGCCCAGCCAGGCTTCCGCGGCAATGTAGGCGATGCCTGCCAGGTGGACGGCGCGGAAGTAGAAATTGCGCACCCACTGCCATTTCAAGGGGCCGCCGGCCAGCGTCAGCACCAGGCCGAGGATGATGAACAGGACGATGGCGACGTGCAGGATCAGCACGGTATTGGCGAGATATTGATAGATCATGTTTTCAGTGCACGCATTATCATCGACGGCTGGTCGACGAACAGGAACAGGTAGCGTGGCGCCTTGCGCTCGCGTTGCCAGCTGGTCAGCTTCACGCCTGCCGCCGGGTCGATTTCCAGCATGATGGTGGCGCTGTCGGCAGGCGTGCAAACGAGCATGTCGTCGCCGGCCACCCCGTGCTGCTTGCACCAGGCTGCGGCGCCACCCTCCCCGGCCGGCTCGCAGCGCAGGATCGCCGACCTGGGCAGGTGCGCTTCCAGCCGTCCGGCAATCCGGATATGGACGTCGGTGGCGCCGACCACGCAGTAGCTGCCCTGCATCAGGTAGCGGTCACCGAAAACCCAGACCAGCGAGTAGATGGCCAGCACGCTGAACACGATATGAATGCGGGTCTGGATGACGGGATCGGGCGACATCACGGTCGCGATCATGGCATTGAGCGGCAAGTCCACGAAGGTACCGAACATGACCATGGCCACGGTGGTCGAGTATGAACTTTTCTCCAGGAAGCTGATCGCTTGTCCCGGCGGCGCCGGCGCATGCGGACGGCGCATGATCCAGTGGGCGCAAGCGCGCAGGTTGGCCTGGTCCATGCGCGCCCAGGCGAGCACACGGGCGGGCAGCTCGCGCAAGCTGATGCCTTGCGCCAGCATCTTGGCGATGATCAGCAGCAGCGCGGCCTTGACGGCCAGGGATGGCATGGCGTGGCGCACGCTGCCGCGTTCCGCGCCGATCGACACGATGGTAGCGACGCACACGGCGAAGAACATCAGGCCGAACACGTAGGACCAGCTGGTCTCGTTCAGCCAGCGCCGGGCAGTGTTGGCCATTATTTGGTCAGGGCCTTGTGCGCCTTCAGGTAGGGCGCCACGGCTGGCAAGGCCTCGTTCCAGCGCGGGGCCGCCGTATCGTTGGCCAGCATCATGACGCCCAGGGCGACCATGCGATTAACCTTGGCAAGATTGTCAAAATCGATCTTTTGCCAGTGATCGCCGACCTTGTGATAGTCGGGAAACTCGTACAGCACGCTCAGCGTATGGGCAGGCACACCGAGGCGCGCCATGGCCACGTTGTCGCTCTGCGCGAAGTACTGGTCGCTCAGCAGCGGATCCTTGTGGACCACGATGCCCGTCGCGGCGCCGGCGGCGGCCATGGTGGCGGGCAGGTTGGAGAAATCGAAGCCGGTCAGCTGCGCCTTGCCGGCGCCCGAGCCATCCTTGCCGTCGGTACGGCCCAGCTGCTCCAGGTTCAGGTTGGCCACGGTCCTGGCCACCGGCACCAGCGGATGGCGGCCGTAGTAGGCCGAGCCGAGCATGCCCAGTTCTTCGCCGAATACGTTCAGGAACAGCACGCTGCGGCGCGGACGGGTTTTCATGGCGGCCATGGCGCTGGCCACTTCGATCACCGACGCGGTGCCGCTGCCATTGTCGTTGGCCCCGTTGTAGATGTGATCGCCCGGCATGTCGGGGCGGATGCCCAGGTGGTCGTAGTGGGCGCTCAGGATGACGTAGGTGTCCTTCAGGGCGGGATCGGAGCCGCGCAGCAGCGCCGCCACATTGCGCAGCTTGACCGGCTTGGTGATCGCCGCGCCCATGGCCAGGTCGAGGGTGGCCCCGGTCTGGCCCGCCGGCAGCGCGTTGAACAGCTGGGTGGCGACGTCGCCATGCACGGCAAGATAGGCGCCGGGACTGGCCGGCGCTTGCGCGGGGTCGACCAGCTGGCCGCGGCCGCCACCGTCGCCGGCCGGCTTGTTGCGGTCCAGCGCCAGCACCAGCAGCGGCTTGAGCGCAAAGATGCGGGCCAGCGCCGCCTTGCGCTTGCCCATGATGGCATCGTATTCCTCTTGCGTGCGCGGCTTGCCGATCGGCAGTTCGAGCATGACGACCTTGCCGGCCACGGCCGCGCCCAGCGCGTCGAGCTTGCCGAGGTCGTTCCAGTCGGCCTTGACCACGGCAGCGCCGCGGGCGGCGAGCGCGGCCCCGGGCTTGAAGCTGAGCTGCGTGGGCGGCAGCGCCATCGCTTGCTGGTCATGGCGCAGGTTGAAAGAAAATCCGGCCAGGTTGGGCTCGACCCAGTGCCAGTTCGCGGTCTGGAAGTAGCCATCGTCGCCCATCGGCTCCAGTCCCGCGCGGCGGTATTGGGCCGCGATGTATTCGGCCGCCACATCGAGCCCGCGCGACGGCGAGCCGCGCCCTTCGAGCAGGTCGGATGCCAGGAAGGACAGGTGGCCGCGCAGGGAATCGGTGGAAACGTGGGCCAGGACGGCAGCTTGTTCAGCGGTGGGGGACGTTGGGGGTGCGGCGGATGCGGAGAGGGCGACCAGCGCCAGCAGGGCGAACAGTTTGTGCATGGAGGGAGCTTTCGTGATCGGAACGGCAAGCTTGATGGTCCGCGAAAAGTAACTGTCCGTCAATGACAAAAGGGCCGGGACTATCCGCTGTGAAGCGGACCGTCCCGGCCCTTTCTAGCCGGCGGCTTACCCCGCCGGCGACAGCAATAGCATTATTGCAGTTTGATTTCGACGTCTACACCTGCTGGCAGGTCGAGCTTCATCAGCGCGTCAACGGTCTTGTCCGTTGGGTCGACGATGTCCATCAGACGCTGGTGCGTACGGATTTCGAACTGGTCGCGCGAGGTCTTGTTGACGTGCGGCGAACGCAGGACGTCAAAACGCTGGATGCGGGTTGGCAGTGGTACTGGGCCTTTGACAACAGCGCCGGTACGCTTGGCGGTGTCAACGATTTCCAGGGCGGACTGGTCGATCAGCTTGTAATCGAAAGCCTTGAGGCGAATACGGATTTTCTGGTTTGGTGCGGACATGATATTCCCTTAAAAAGAGCGAACCGGTTGATAGACCGGCAATATGAATTTGCCACGGTGAAACTGGTGGGAGCGAGAGTATAACCCTGTTCCCACCATTTTGCATCTAATTACTTGCCGGCTTCCGACAGGATCTTAGCAACAACACCAGCGCCAACAGTACGGCCGCCTTCGCGGATTGCGAAACGCAGGCCTTCTTCCATCGCGATCGGGTTGATCAGCTTGACGGTGATCGACACGTTATCGCCTGGCATAACCATT
>Ga0187842_1000594_pt1 | contig 17868 bp, 14 predicted proteins | sample SpaLakP09_SKY_41_FD_134514 | JGI IMG/M metagenome (GOLD analysis project Ga0187842, IMG submission 134514) | Oligotrophic lake water microbial communities from Sparkling Lake, Wisconsin, USA - SP09_SKY_41 | ecosystem: Environmental > Aquatic > Freshwater > Lake | place: USA: Sparkling Lake... | reverse complement strand
GCGGCGGGCTGGTGGCAGGCCAGCAGGATGCGGGCTTGCCGCTCCGCGGGCAGCAGGCTGGTCAGCAGATCGATTTCGCGCTGGCTTAGCGGTGCCAGTTCAGCCTGGCCGACCAGCAGCGGTACCCGCTGCATCTGGCTGGCCAGCTGCACGGCCTCATCCGCACTCACGGCCGGCTGGCCCGGGGTTTGCATCACGGTGCGCAGCAGCAGGTCTTCGTTGTTTGCTGCGGGCAGCTGATCGCCCAGCTGCCGGTTCACTTCTTCGATGCCCAGCCCCAGCCGGCTTTCTGCCAGTACGCGCAGTGCCAGGTTTTGCGGGTCCTGCTGCAGGCCGGTGAATACCGCCTCGGTCAGTTGCTGGCGGTCCAGCAGGCTGCGTTCGTGCAGGCGCTCCAGCATGTCGCTGTAGTCGTCTATCCAGTGCAGTTGCAGATAGAGTTCGGCCAGGCGGCGGATGTGGGCCGGTGCATTGCTGGACGGGCCATCGACATAGGTGCGCAGGGCGAGGGCGGCCTGTTCCAGATAACCGAACTCAAGAAACACGTCGATTTCAGCCAGGGCATCCAGGTCGTCCACCTCGTAGGACAGGGTCTGGTCTTCGCTGTCTTCGGCCTCGGCAGGGGCGCTGACCGGGGTGCTGACCGTGGTTTGCGGCTGGCTGAGCGGGCGGGGTGGCTGACGGATGACGGCTTCGGGCAGCAGATCCGGTCGGCGCGGCATGGTGCTGCTGCCGGGTTGGCGACGCAGCAAGGTGCGCAGCATCATGCCGATGAGCAGCAGCAAGACGGCCACGGCGGCCAGCGCCTCGGGCGAGGCGCTCAGTTGATCAAGCAAGGGGGCGAAACTGTTCATGCGGGTCGCCGCTCAATCCAGGGTGAAGTCGGCGGCGGTGATCAGGTCCGTGCCACACTCCAGGGTTTCAAACCAGTCGAGGAAGCGCTTGACCATGTCCTTGCCCTTGAACGAGCCACCGTGCTGCGGCACGATCCACTCCACATCCAGCTGGCGCACCATCTGCACCCACAGTCGGCAGGCCTTGTTATTGGTCATGTAGCGCTTGTGAAAGCCCAGCATGTGGCTGTCGATCAGGTGGGCGTCGAAATCGCTGACCGGTTTGCCGGCTTCGTGGCCATCCATCAGCGAAGCGCCGATGTCGCCGGAAAACAGGATCTTGCTGATGGGGTCGTACACCTGGAAGAAGCCGACGGTATGCAGATAGTGGGCCGGTACGACCTTGAGGGTGGATTCGCCCAGCGTGACATTCATGCCGCGCGGCGGAATGGGAATCAGCCGGCCTTCGGTCACGCCGCGAATGCAAAAGTGCGGCAAAAAGCGCACCCATTCCTGGGCGATGATGATTTGCGCATCGGTGATCAGCAGCCAGCCATTGGCCGAGGCAATGATGTCCGGGTCCTGGTGCGAGGCAAAAATATAGCGGGTGTGCGAGGGCAGGAAGTAATCGGCCAGTTCGGCGATCAAGTGCTTGTAGGTGAGGTTGCCACCGGGGTCCAGCAGCATGCCGTCACCCTTGTCGATGATGGCGAACTGGTTGGACTGGATGCCTTCACCCTGTACCAGTTCGGTAAAGGCGACGCATTTGTGATTGCCATCATCGTAAAGCACCAGAGCCATGGCTGTTCCTTGCGTGAAAATTGCCGGCAGCAGGGAAATCCTGCAGGCAATTCTGCTGACGCGGCCCGACCCGGCTAGAGTCTGCTGTCCGCTGTCATCAATACTTGTGAGAAGGTGTTTATTATTTTCATTTCGATATAAATCGTTTTGATATGAGTCAAGGATGGCGGAAATGCAGGCTGAATATTCACATGGAATATAAGTTTTGCACAGCAGAGCAAATGTGCATTGAATATCAGGGGCTTCTGACAAGGCGGCTCACCGCGACCCGCTGCGTGGCTTTGCCGCTGGCATGAGGAGCGCAGGCAGCTGGCCACCGGGGCGGCGGCAGCCGGCTAACGGATTTTCAGCTGGCGCATGGCCTCGGTGATGAGCCGGACGATGGCCGGGTCGGTCTGCGGATTGGCCGCCAGGTAGAGTTCCTCGCCTTGCGGCATGCTCAGTACCGGCTGGAATTGCTCGTCCGGCAGCTTGAGGCGCGCCAGCTGGCTGCGCAGCTGCTCGGGGTCGGCAATCAGCAGCTGTGCGGCACCGCTCAGCAACAGTCGCGGGCACTCCTGCTGACTATTGGTGGTGAGGAACTGGCTGTTTTGCACGAAGCCGGCCTTGATCAGGAATTCTTCCTGCACGTCGTGATTGCCGACGCAGACCTTGCAGCAGCTTTTCACCTGTTCCAGCGACTGCGGGGCCACCGTGGTTTCGCTGCTCAGCCGATAGAAAATCCGTTGCATGTGGCCAAGGGGGCCCAGCCAGACAAACTGCTTTTCGCGGGTGCTGGTGCGGGCAATGGAGTAAATCAGGGTATTGGGACGAGTGGCCGCGATGCGATAGGCGCGGGCCCAGGGCAGGACCTGGATATCGGCCTTCAGCCCGGCTTGCGCCAGGATGTCCTTGACCAGCTGGGTATTGCGCCCGGCGACATTGCCCTGGGCATCGATGGTGCTGAGCCAGGACGAGTTTTCGGTCACCACCAGCAGCTTGCCGTCAGCCATGGCCGTGCCAGGCAGGCAGAAGCACAGCGCCAGCAGCAACGCGTGGCAGAGCCGGGCAAGGGGTGAGCGGCAGTTGGTCATGGTCAGGCTCTCCGGTGATCGCTCATTGCGAGCAGCTAACAAAACCCCTGGTGCTGTCTTTGTCGGCAGGCCTTGCGCCAGGGGCTGCGCTATTTTGTTCGCCGCGCTTGGTGTGTAACAAAGTATAAACGCTGCAAATGACAAAAGCCGCAGGGTAGGCCCCCGCGGCTTTATTCTTGCAGGCAGTCGGCTGCTTACAGCTTGCCGTCCAGCCAGGCCGGCAGGCCTTCCAGCGCGGCAGCCAGGTTCTCCGGCTGCGTACCGCCAGCCTGGGCCATGTCCGGACGACCACCACCCTTGCCACCTACTTGCAGGGCCACCTGATTCACCAGCTCACCGGCCTTGACCTTGCCGGTCAGGTCCTTGGAGACGCGGGCAATCAGGCTTACCTTGCCATCGGCCACGCAGGCCAGCAGGGCTACGCCGCTTTCCAGCTTGTCCATCAGCTTGTCGCTCATGTCGCGCAGGGTGGCAGCATCGATATCCTCGATCTTGCTGATCAGGCAGGACACTCCCTTGATGCTTTGCTGCTGGCTGGCCAGCAGCTGGTCGAGCTGACCCAGCGCCAGTTGGCCCTTCAGCTGCTGTGCCTGTTTCTGCGCGGCCTTCAGTTCGGCCTGCAGTTTTTCCAGCTTGGACAGCAGTTCGCCCGGCTGGGCCTGGGCGATTGCGGCAGCAGCTTTCAGTTCGCCATCCTGTGCCTGTACCAGGGCCACGGCGCCTTCGCCGGTCACGGCTTCGATACGGCGCACGCCAGCAGCCACGCCGGTTTCGGCGATGATCTTGAACAGGCCGATGTCACCGGTGCGCTTGACGTGAGTACCACCACACAGTTCGGTGGAGAAGTCGCCCATCTTCAGTACGCGTACGGTGTCACCATACTTTTCGCCGAACAGGGCAATCGCCCCGGCCTTGATGGCGTCGTCGTAGGACATGTGGCCCACGCTGACTTCCACATTGTGGATGACCACGCGGTTGACGATGCGCTCCACTTCGGCGATTTGCTCGGCGGAAACCGGCTCGTTGTGGGCGAAGTCGAAGCGGGCACGCTCCGGGTTCACCAGCGAACCCTTCTGCGCCACGTGTTCACCCAGTACATGGCGCAGAGCGGCATGCAGCAGGTGGGTAGCCGAGTGGTTGCGTGCGGTGGCTGCGCGCTGGTGCAGGTCGATGGTGGCGGTCACGCTGTCGCCCACCTTCAGGCTGCCACGGGCCAGACGGCCTTTGTGACCGAATACGGCAGCTTGTACTTTCTGGGTGTCGGCCACGTCGAACAGTGCCGCCACGCCGCCCTGGGCGGAGATTTCACCCACATCGCCTACCTGACCACCGCCTTCGGCGTAGAAGGCGGTGTTGTCCAGCACCACGATGCCTTCGTCGCCGGCTTCCAGTTGCTGTACGGCTTCATTGCCCTTGTACAGTGCCAGTACCTTGGCATCCACGCTGGTGGATTCGTAGCCGTTGAACACGGTATCAGCACCGCTGTAATCGACATTGCCAGCCATCTTGAAGGACGAGGCGGCACGGGCGCGTTCGCGCTGGGCTTCCATCGCCTTGTCGAAGCCGTCCTGATCCACTTCCACTTCGCGTTCGCGGCAGATGTCGGCGGTCAGGTCCAGCGGGAAGCCGAAGGTGTCGTACAGCTTGAAGGCGGTTTCGCCATCCAGCACCTTGCTGTTGGCCGCCAGTGCGGTTTCCAGCAGCGCCATGCCCTTGTCCAGGGTTTCGGCAAAGCGCAGCTCTTCCTGGCGCAGGCTGTCTTCGATTTCGGCCTGTTTCTGACGCAGCTCCGGATAGGCATCGCCCATTTCAGCGGCCAGATCGGCTACCAGCTTGTGGAAGAACAGCCCTTTCTGGCCCAGTTTGTAACCGTGACGGATGGCGCGGCGGATAATGCGACGCAGCACATAGCCACGGCCGTCATTGGACGGAATCACGCCATCGGCAATCAGGAAGGAACAGGCGCGGATGTGGTCGGCAATCACCTTGAGCGAGGGGGTATCCATGCTGAAGGCCACGCCGGTTTCGCGGGCAGCAGCTTTCAGCAGGTTCTGGAACAGGTCGATCTCGTAGTTGGCGTGTACGTGTTGCAGCACGGCCGAGATGCGCTCCAGGCCCATGCCGGTGTCCACCGACGGCTTGGGCAGCGGGTGCATGGTGCCGGACTCGTCGCGGTTGAACTGCATGAACACGTTGTTCCAGATTTCGATGAAGCGGTCACCGTCTTCTTCCGGGCTTCCCGGCGGGCCGCCCCAGATGTGGGCGCCGTGATCGTAGAAGATTTCGGTACACGGGCCGCAGGGGCCGGTGTCGCCCATCTGCCAGAAGTTGTCCGAGGCGTAGGGCGCGCCCTTGTTGTCGCCGATGCGGACGATCTTGTCGGCCGGAACGCCGATTTCCTTGTTCCAGATGTCGAAGGCTTCGTCGTCGGTGGCGTATACCGTCACCATCAGCTTGTCCTTCGGCAGTGCCAGCCATTGTTCGCCGGTGAGGAATTCCCAGGCGAAGTGGATGGCGTCGCGCTTGAAGTAGTCGCCGAAGCTGAAGTTGCCCAGCATTTCGAAGAAGGTATGGTGACGTGCGGTGTAGCCGACGTTTTCCAGGTCGTTGTGCTTGCCGCCGGCGCGTACGCATTTCTGGCTGGTGGTGGCGCGGGTGTAGGGGCGCTTGTCGAAGCCGAGGAACACGTCCTTGAACTGGTTCATGCCGGCATTGGTAAACAGCAGGGTGGGGTCTTCCCACGGTACCAGCGAACTGGAAGCTACTACCTGGTGGCCTTTGGAGGCGAAGAAATCCAGGAATTTCTGGCGAATTTCTGAGGTTTTCATGTCGTTTTCGTCGAGATTGAATTCGTTGGCATCGGCGTGGGGGCTGATGCTGAGCATGCTGGATTGTGTCAAGCCGCAACAAGGCTGGCAAGGGCTTCGGCTCCGGCCACGCTCAGTCTGCGTTGTCCGGCGGAAAATCTTCATCCATGGGGCTGCCTGCCATCACCTGGCGGATGATGTCCATGCCAAAGCCGCGCGCGGCCAGAAAACGCATCTGGCGGGCTCTTTCCTGCGGGGTGTCGGCTACGCTGCCGAATTTTCTTTCCCACTGGCTGCGGGCCAGGCTCAGGTCGTCGCGATCTTCCAGTACCTGGGCAATGTCTTCCTTGCCCACGCCGCGCTGGCGCATTTCCTGCTGCAGGCGGCGGCTACCGTATTTCTGGCCCTTGATGTCGGCAAACTGCTGGGCAAAACGGCTATCTGACTGCCAGTTGCGCTCGGCCAGCTCGTCCAGCAGGGTGGCGAGTTGTTCCGGGCTTTCGGCAAACGGCGCGAGCCGCCGCTCCAGTTCCCGCCGGGTGTATTCCCGGCGGGACAGGAGATCGACGGCTCGCGCCTTCAGGCTTTTTTCCATCGACAAGCCGGTGCGTTTCACGCGTCCAGCATGTCGTCGGCCAGCTCTTCGTCGTTCTCGGTAATTTCTACCTTGATGCCGACGGCGTCACGGATCTTGGCTTCGATTTCCTGGGCAATGGCCGGGTTGGACTTCAGCCATTCGCGGGTATTGTCCTTGCCCTGGCCGATTTTCTGGCCGTTGTAGGCATACCAGGCACCGGACTTGTCAACAAAGCCATGCTTGACGCCCAGCTCGATGATTTCGCCTTCGCGGCTGATGCCTTCGCCGTACAGGATGTCGAAATCAGCCTGACGGAACGGGGGCGATACCTTGTTCTTCACCACCTTGACGCGGGTTTCGTTGCCGATGACTTCGTCACCCTTCTTGATGCCGCCAACGCGACGGATGTCCAGACGCACCGAGGCGTAGAACTTCAGCGCGTTACCACCGGTGGTGGTTTCCGGGTTGCCGAACATCACGCCGATCTTCATGCGGATCTGGTTGATGAAGATCACCAGGGTGTTGGTGCGCTTGATGTTGGCGGTCAGCTTGCGCAGGGCCTGGCTCATCAGGCGGGCTTGCAGGCCAACGTGGCTGTCGCCCATTTCGCCTTCGATTTCTGCCTTGGGTACCAGGGCAGCCACCGAGTCGATCACGATCACGTCCACGCCGCTGGAGCGGACCAGCATGTCGCAGATTTCCAGGGCCTGCTCGCCGGTGTCCGGCTGGGAAATCAGCAGGTCTTCCACTTTTACACCCAGCTTCTGGGCGTAGATCGGGTCCAGTGCGTTTTCTGCGTCGATATAGGCGCAGGTGCCGCCCAGCTTCTGTGCTTCGGCCACGGCCTGCAGACACAGCGTGGTTTTACCGGAAGATTCCGGGCCGTAGATTTCCACGACACGGCCACGCGGCAGACCGCCGATACCCAGCGCCAGGTCCAGGCCCAGCGAGCCGGTGGATACCACCTGCAGGTTTTCATTGATCTGGTTGTCGCTCATCCGCATGATCGACCCCTTGCCGAACTGCTTTTCGATCTGGGCAAGGGCAGCCGCCAATGCGCGGCTCTTGTCTTCTGACGCCATGCTGTCTCCAATTGCGTGTGGTGGGACCAATAGATGGGGGATTATCGCACAAAGCCAAGAGCCGACAAATGCGAATGGCAGCTTGAAATGACGCCAACACGCGCAACATGGTATTGATGGAGAGGCTGGCCGGAATCGCCTGGTCAGGTAAAATGAGAGCATGATGAACGAGCGCGCACAACGTCTGCTGAAAACGCTGATCGAACGCTATATTGCCGATGGTCAGCCGGTGGGATCGAAAACCCTGTCCATGCTGTCCGGCATGGAGCTGTCGTCCGCGTCCATCCGCAACATCCTGGCCGATCTGGAAGGCATGGGGCTGATTGCTTCGCCGCACACTTCGGCCGGACGCATTCCCACGGCCAAGGGCTATCGCCTGTTTGTCGATCACCTGCTCACCATCCAGCCGCTGGAAGAACTGGCCATGCGCGAGCTGCAAAGCAGCCTGCAGCCGGACAGTCCGCAGCGCATTGCCCAGGCGGCGTCTACCTTGCTGTCCGATCTCACCCATTTTGCCGGGGTGGTGGTGACGCCGCAGCGTTCCGACGTGGCCTTCCGCCAGATCGAATTCCTGCGGCTGTCCGAGCGGCGCATCCTGATGATTCTGGTGACGCTGGATGGCGATGTACAGAACCACCTGCTGTCCACCGAGCGCGACTACAGCCCCAGCGAGCTGATCGAAGCCGGCAATTTCATCAGCCAGCATTACGCCGGGCAGGGCCTTGGCGCGATTGCCAGCCTGGTGGCCAGCGAACTGCGCGAACTGCAGGGCAATATCACCGAGCTGATGGCCGCTGCCGTGCGCTTTGGTCAGAACTCGCTGGGCAGCCCTAGTGATGCGGTGGTGATTGCCGGCGGCATGAATCTGCTGAATGTGCGCGACCTGTCGGAAGACCTGTCGCGCCTGCGTGAGCTGTTTGCCACTTTCGAGCGCAAGACCGAACTGCTGAAGCTGCTGAACCAGGGCCAGGAAGCCCAGGGTGTGAACATTTTCATCGGCGTAGAGTCTGGTGTGATGACGCTGGACGAGTGTTCGGTGGTGACTGCGCCTTATCGCATCAATGGCCTGGTGGTCGGTACACTGGGTGTGGTCGGCCCCACCCGCATGGCCTATGAGCGGGTGATTCCCATCGTGGACATCACCGCCAGACTGGTCTCCAGTGCGCTCTCCTATTAAGCCGCCACGACGGCACCTAACGGAAACCCCTGATGAAACGATTGTTGATGGCCGCCGCCCTTGCCGGCGGTGTGATGTCTTCTCTGGCGCAAGCCGATGCAGCTTTTCTGGCCCGCCCCGATGTACAGCGCTATATCGACGAGCAGGTAGCCAGCGGCGTGTTCAATCGCCCGGAGCTGGAAGCGGTGTTTGCCAATGTGGAAATCAAGCCCAATATCATCGCCATTCTCGACAAGCCGTCCACTTCGCGGCCGTGGTACCAGTTCCGTTCCAGCTTTTATAACGAACGCCTGCTGAAGAGCGGCGTGGCCTTCTGGCAGCAGCATGCCGCCGCCTTGCAGCGCGCCGAGCAGGTATATGGCGTACCGCCGGAAATGGTGGTGGCCATTCTGGGCATCGAAACCAATTATGGCCGCAATACCGGCAGCTTCCGCCTGGCCGACGCGCTGTCCACCATTGCCTTCAACTACCCGCGCCGCGCCGAGTATTTTCGCGGCGAGCTGACCGAATTCCTCAAGCTGGCCAAGGAAGAAGGTATCGACCCGCTGTCGCTGAAAGGCTCTTACGCCGGGGCGATGGGCCTGCCGCAATTCATGCCGTCCAGCTTCCGCAAATGGGCGGTGGATTTTGACGGCAGCGGCCATCGCGACATCTGGAACAACGTCGACGATGCCATCGGCAGCGTGGCGCATTACTTCCAGCTGCAAGGCTGGCGCCATGGCGACGACATCATCATTCCGGCGGCAGTGCAGCCGGGGGTGGATGTCAGCGGGCTGGTGGCCGACAAATTCAATCTGCACCTGACCGTGGGCGAACTCAAGGCGCGGGGCGTGTTGCCGCAGGCCCAGGTGGCCGACCATGTGCAGGCGGTGCTGGTGCCGCTGGAAACTGCGCCGGGTGTCACCGAATACTGGCTGGGGCTGAACAACTTCTACGTCATCACCCGCTATAACAAGAGCACCCTGTATGCCAAGGTGGCACAGGAACTGGCCGATGAATTACGCCTGCGTTATCTGAATGCCCAGGCGCTGCAAGCGGCCCAGCCGGCTGCCACGGCAGCAGAGCCGACCCCGGCCCCGTAAGGCCGGGCCAGCCGCCAGGCGGCTCCAGCCAAAAGGAGTCGCCTTGCCGGCCAATTGCCATTAAAATCCGCCCCCATGAGCTATCAAGTCCTTGCCCGCAAGTGGCGCCCCAAACGCTTTGCCGATCTGGTCGGTCAGGAGCACGTGGTGCGCGCCCTCTCCAATGCCCTGAATGAAGAGCGGCTGCACCACGCCTATCTGCTGACCGGCACGCGCGGGGTGGGCAAGACCACCATCGCACGCATTCTGGCCAAGAGCCTCAACTGCGAAACCGGCACCACCGCCGAGCCTTGCGGCGAGTGTTCGGCCTGTCGCCAGATCGACGCCGGGCGCTTTGTCGACTTGCTGGAAATCGATGCCGCCTCCAATACCGGCATCGACAATATCCGCGAGGTGCTGGAAAACGCCCAGTACGCGCCCACCTCCGGCCGCTTCAAGGTCTACATCATCGACGAAGTGCACATGCTGTCCAAGAGTGCCTTCAACGCCATGCTGAAGACGCTGGAAGAGCCGCCGGCCCACGTCAAGTTCATCCTGGCCACCACCGATCCGCAAAAAGTGCCGGTCACGGTATTGTCGCGCTGCCTGCAGTTCTCCCTGCGCAACATGACGCCGCAGCAGGTGGCTGGCCATCTGGCGCATGTGCTGGAAGTGGAGCAGCAAAGCTTCGAACCAGCCGCGCTGGCCTTGCTCGGCCGTGCCGCTGCCGGCTCGATGCGCGATGCGCTGTCGCTGCTGGATCAGGCCATTGCCTATGGCATGGGCGAGGTACGGGAAGAGGGCGTGCGTGCCATGCTGGGTGCGGTGGATCGCCGCTATCTATTCGTGCTACTGGACGCACTGGCGGCCGCAGATGGCCCGCGCCTGATGGCCGAAGCGGAACAGCTGGCACAGCGCGGTATCGGTTTTGACAGCGTATTGGCCGAAATGGCCGTGCTGCTGCAGCAACTGGCCATGGCGCAGACCGTACCTGCGGCCATTGCCGATGACGAGCCGGAGCGCGAAGCGCTGTTTGCACTGGCCAGCCTGATCGCACCGCAAGATGTGCAGCTGTACTACCAGATCGCCATTCATGGCCGCAAGGATCTCGCGCTGGCACCCGATGAGCATGCCGGCTTCAACATGACCCTGCTGCGCATGCTGGCCTTTCATCCGGCGCATGCCCAGCCCGACAGCGTAGCCGCGCCGCGCAGTACTGCTGCTGCGGCGGCCACTCGGCCAGCGCCAGTGGCGATGCCGGCACAGTCCGATGCCGGGGCGGATGGTTCGGCTGCCGCCCGCGCCTTGTTGGCTGGCCTGGGGAATCGTAAGCCAGCCAGCCGACCGGCTGCGCAAGAGCCTGCCGCGGCGGCTGACGCCGAACCCGAACCTGCCCCCGCGCCGCTAGCCGCTCCTGCGCCAGCGCAGCCTGTCACGCCTGCTGTATCTGCTGTACCTGTTGCGCCAGCCGAGCCAGTGGTGACTGCGCCAGCTCCGGCAGCCATTGCACAGGCTGCCCCGTCTGTCGCCGCAGATGACGACGAGCGCGACGACGAGGATGAGGCCGAGCTCGACAATACCGCTCCGTGGGATGAGACCGAGGCAGAAGAAGCCATGCCGGCCTACGCCATGGCCGAAGAGTCCACGGCGGTGGATGCAGCGCCTTATCAGTTTGATGGCGACTGGGGCGCGCTGGTCACGCAGCTGGGCACCCGCCTGGGCGCCTCGCGCATGCTGGCACACAATGCCGTGCTCAAGGGCTGGAGCCAGTCGCGGCTGGAACTGGCGGTGCCGGATAGCTTCCGCCACATGGCTACCCGCGATTATCAGGAAAAACTCAAGGCTGCGCTGACCGAGCAGTTTGGTCAGCCGGTAGAACTGGTGGTGACGATAGAAGAACTGGGGCTGGAAACACCGGCCATGCAGGGCGCTCGCCACCGCCAGGAACAATTGGCCCAGGCCCGGATTTGCCTGGAAAACGATCCGGTGATTCAGCAACTGGTGCGCGATATGGGCGCTACGCTGATCGCTGAAACGATTCAACCTGTTCAGGAGTTGTGAAATGTTCGGTAAAAACGGTATCGCTGGTCTGATGAAGCAAGCCCAGCAAATGCAGGAAAACATGAAGAAGGCCCAGGAAGAGCTGGCCACGGTGGAAGTGGAAGGCCAATCCGGTGCCGGCCTGGTGAAAATCGTCATGACCTGCGGCCACGATGTAAAGCGCGTGTCCATCGACGACAGCCTGCTGGACGATGCCAAGGAAGACAAGGAAATGCTGGAAGACCTGATCGCCGCCGCTGTGAATGACGCCGTGCGCAAGGTGGAAGCCACTTCCCAGGAAAAGATGTCCGGTTTCACCAATGGCCTGAATCTGCCGGCCGGTATGAAACTGCCCTTCTAATCCAGCCCGCACGACCAGCCGCATTGCGGCCCGGTCGTGACCCATGGCGGGGCTTGATGGCCCTGCTGCAGCCAGGGAGCCGTGATGGAGCAGGTATTGCATGGCCATTGCCTGTGTGGCGCGGTACGGTACCAGTGCCAGGGCCGGCCTCTTGGCGTGTCTTACTGCTATTGCAAGACCTGCCAGCTGGCAGCCGGTGCACCGGTTTATCTGGGGGTGCTGTTTGCCCGCCACGCCGTCAGCTGGCAAGGTGCGACCACAGCCTATCGCTCGTCACCGCTGGGGTTGCGGCATTTCTGCCCGGTCTGTGGCAGCACCCTGTTTTATGAATGCACCGATGGCAGCCAGCGGCTGGAAATTACCGTCGCCACGCTGGAGCAGCCGGCGTCGCTGCCGCCTGATTGCCACGAATGGACCGACAGCGCCATTCCCTGGTTTCACCTTGACGATGCCTTGCCGCGTTATCCGCAGGGCGGGCCGGACTGAAGCCGGCTTACCTTTCCTTATCCTTTCCTGCCTGTTTGCCGATGAAAAACCCACCCGCGCTCGACCAGTTGATTGCCGCCCTCAAGGTATTACCCGGTGTCGGCCCCAAAACCGCCCAGCGCATGGCCTTCCATTTGCTGCAAAGGGACAAGGCAGGCGCCGACAAGCTGGCACGGGCGCTGGATAGGGCCTTGACCAGGCTGACCCATTGCGAACGCTGCAATACCTTTAGTGAAACCCCGCTGTGTAGTATCTGTGCCGATCCGGAACGCCGGCCGGATCAGCTGTGCGTGGTGGAAATGCCGGCTGATCTGATGACGCTGGAGCAGGCCAAATGCTATCAGGGCTTGTATTTCGTGCTGATGGGCCGTATCTCGCCGCTGGACAATATCGGCCCCAAGGATGTCAATCTGGACAAGCTGATGGTGCGGGCACTGGATGAGGTGGTGGAGGAGGTGGTGATTGCCACCAACTTTACCGCCGAGGGTGAGGTCACCGCCCATATGATTGCCGAACTGCTGAAAGAGCGTGGCCCCAAGGTGTCACGCATTGCCCGTGGCATGCCGGTGGGTGGCGAGTTGGAATATGTCGACCTGAGCACGCTGGCGCAGGCGGTGTACGAACGCAAGTCGCTCACCCCGCCGGCTGATCCGTCTGCCCCGCCGGGCTGAGCGGTTTATTCCTGTGCCTGGCGCAGCAGAGCCCCCAGCAGCGCCACGCCCTCGCGCTGATGCAGCGGATCGAAAAAGCTGAAGTTCAGCCGCAGCGCATTGCTTGGCCCGTGCTGCGGGTAGAACAGCGTTGATGGCGCGTAGTGAATGCCTTGCTCGATAGCCATGGGCAGGAGCGCTGCACAATCCAGCCCCTCGGGCAGGATCACCCACTGAAAGTAACCACCCTCCGGCTGCAATAGCCGGCTGCCGGCTGGAAAACTCTCCTTTATCTGCTCCTGCATGGCATCGCGCCGGCTGCGCAGGCTGGCGCGCAGCCGTGTCAGCATGTCGCCGTGCTGGCCGGAGGCCAGCAGCCGCGCCAGTGCCATCTGGCTGGGCAGCGGCGTGCCCAGCGAGCTGCACAGTTTCAGCCCGCGCACGGTATTGCTCAGCCGTCCGGCGGCGATCCAGCCCACCCGGTAGCCCGGCGCCAGCGATTTGCTGAAGGACGAGCAGTGCAGCACCGTGCCGCTGCGGTCGTAAGCCTTTAACGGCGCTACGCCCTGTGTGCCGAAGTACAGTTCGCGGTAGGTGTCGTCTTCGATGATGCACACGCGATGGCGCTCGGCCAGTGCCACCAGGGCGCGCTTTTGCGCTTCCGGCAGCAGCAGCCCGGTAGGGTGCTGGAAATTGGCCATCAGCACGATGCCGGCCGGGCGTTGCTGTTGCAGCAGCTTGTCCAGCGCCTCCAGATCCAGGCAGCCCTGCTCGGACAGCGCCAGTGGCAGCATGCTGATACCCAGGTGGCGTAGCTGCTCCAGCGCAGCCGGAAAAGCCGGTGTCACCACCACCATGCTCTGGCTGCCAGAGGCGCTGACCGCCGCGCGCATGGCCAGCGTCAGCGCTTCCATACCGCCGCAGGTAATCAGCAGTTCGTCCCCCGCCAGGGTGATGCCCTGGCTCAGATAATGCAGGCCCAGTTCACGGCGCAAGCCCTCGAAGCCTTCTATCGGCGTGCTGGACAGCGCGGCGCGGTAGTCTTGCAGCGCGCGGCTGAGGGCACGGTTCATCTGGGTGGTGTTGATCAGTGCCGGGTTGATGAAGGGGCAGCCCCAGGGCATGGGCAGGGCGGTGGTCAGGTGCTCCATGCGCAGCACACCGTCGCTGGCCGGTTCGGCCGGGCGCAAGGCGGCCGCCGGTGTACAGACGCGAAAACCGGAGCGGGGCAGGGCTTGCAGCAAGCCCTGTCTTTCCAGTTCGGCATAGGCGCGCTGGGCGGTGGTGAGGCTGACGCCATGATCCTGGCACAGCCGGCGCAGCGAGGGCAGGCGGTCGCCGGCGCGCAGCTGGCCCTGTTCGATGGCATGGCGGAACAATTGTGCCAGCTGCAGGGTTTTGCTCATGAATGAAGGACTCGCATGGTGTGGGGCTCAGTCGCCGATAAAGCTGCTTTTTTCCTGCAGCACATGGCCGGGCTGGTCGAGCGAGCGGATGACAAAACGGATGTCATGCGCGCCCCTGGCAGCGTACTGCGGCTCTACCTGCACTCGCAAGCCTATGGTTTCGGTGGCGGTAGCCGCCAGTGCCACCGGCCGGTTGGCGGTTGCCAGGCGGATGCCCGGCAGGCCTTCCACGCTGATGACAAAGCGTTGCGGCAGCTCGCTGCTGTTGATCAGCCGCACACTGTAACTGTTTTCCAGCCAGCCATCGTCGGTTTCCCGCACCAGGCTGGCGCGGTCGCGCAGGATGTCGGCCTTGAACGGAATGCGGTTGAGAAAGCTCACCACCGACAGCACGCTGATGCCCAGCAGCAGACCGCTGTAAAACAGCACACGCGGACGACGCCAGGCCGGCTTGATGTCAGTCTGACCTTCCAGTGCCGCAGCGCTGGTGTAGCGGATCAGCCCGCGCGGGGCATGCAACTGGTCCATCACCTGATCGCAGGCATCGATGCAGGCGGCGCAGCCAATGCATTCGTATTGCAGGCCATTGCGAATGTCGATGCCAGTGGGGCAAACCTGTACGCAGATGCCGCAGTCGATGCAGCCACCGGCGGACTTGTCCGCCTGCTTGCCGCGCGGTTCGCCACGCTGGCCGTCGTAGGAGATGATCAGCGTGTCGCGGTCGAACATCGCACCCTGGAAGCGGGCATACGGACACATATGTGTGCACACTTTTTCCCGTAGTTGCCCGGCCAGCAGGTAGGTAAACGCGGCGTAGAACAAGATCCAGAAGCTTTCCCACGGCCCCAGCGTTCCCTGCCACAGGCTGCCTGCCAGCTGGTTGGCTGGGGTGAAGTAGGCCACCAGCGAAAAGCCGGTCCACAGTGAAAACAGCAGCATCAGGCCGTGGGCCAGCCCTTTTTTCGTGAGTTTGCCGGCGCTGTTGGGGGCGGCGTCCAGCTTGCGCCTGGCTTTGTGATCGCCCAAGACCAGCCGCTCCAGCCACAGCATGATCTGGGTGTAGACCGTTTGCGGACAGGAATAACCACACCACAATCGCCCGGCTAGCGTAGTCCACCAGAACAAGCCCAGCGCGCACAGCACCAGCAAGGCTGCCAGATACACGAAATCCTGCGGCCAGAAGCTGGCACCGAAGATGAAAAACTGGTGGCGATCCAGATCAAACAGCACCGCCTGGCGCTCATTCCAGCGCAGCCAGGGCAGGCCGAGGAAAAGCAGTTGAGTCAGGACAACCAGTGCCACGCGGATAGTGTTGAAGCGGCCACGGGTCAGGCGCGGATAAATCTTGATGGGAACGGGCTGGGTCATGGTGCGGGGTCCGGAAAGATAACCCGCACTTTGTAGGCGCTGTCACCATGACAGACAATGCACAGTTGTCTGTCTGTTTGTGTGTACAGATGCCGGATGTTCTTTGTATATCAATGAGTTGATCTGCTATGCCAAAGTCTGCTCATGGCCGGGTAATGACAGATTCGATACAGATGGTTTGCGCCAGATCAAGTGCGCCAGATGCGGCCAATCAGGCGGGCACTTTAGCGTGACAGCTGCGGAAACAGCCGGTACAGCCCGTCAACAATGATCTCCACCGATACCGCAGCCAGCAGCATGCCCATCACCCGGTTAACGATATTGATGCCGGTCTGACCCAGCAGGCGGCTGATGGGCGAGGCCAGAACCAGTGCGCCATAGCAGGTGACGGCCACCAGCAGGCTGCTGATCAGCAGATACACCACCTGCACCCAGGAGTGGGCCGTGGAGGCATAAATGATGACGGTGGAAATGGTGCCTGGGCCGGTGAGCAGTGGAATGGCCAGTGGCACGACCGCGATATTGGTCTTGGCTTCGGCTTCCGACTGTTCTTCCTTGGTGGTCTTGGTCGGTGCCGGCTGCGCGTTCATCAGGGCGATGGCAATCAGCATCACCAGCAAGCCGCCCCCCACCTGGAAAGAACCAATGCTGATGCCCAGAAAATGCAGCAGGGTTTCGCCCACCACGGCAAACAGGCAGAGCACCACTGCCACCGCCAGCGTGGTGGTTTTGGCAATGCGCTTGCGCTCCAGCTGGTTGGCGTTGGGCGTCAGGCTGATGAAGATGGGAATGGCCCCCAGCGGATTAACCAGCACCAGCAGGGCAATGAAGATTTTGGCGATTTCGAGTTCCATGGTGGCCTTATGGTAAGTCAGCGGGAGAGGGTTGGCATTCACGCCCGGGACGCAAAGCTGCAGGCTTGCGCCAGTGGCCGGGTGCCCGGTGTTCATGTCTTGCCGGCTGGGGCCGCCAGCGCGGGCAGTCGGTCCTGAAAGCGCAGCAGCCGTCCGGCATTGGCCATCACCAGCAGGCTGCTCAGGTTATGCAGCAGTGCCGCCAGCAAAACCCCGGCCGAACCCAGCAGGCCCAGCGCCGCCAGCAAGGTGAGCAGGGCGGTCCAGCCCAGGCCGAGTGCCACATTGAGCGACAGGGTGCGGCGACACTGCCGGCTCAGGCGGATGGCGGTGGCCAGCCGGCGCAGATCCTTGCTGATCAACACCACGTCGGCCGCAGCCACCGCGATATCGGCCGCCTGCGCGCCCATGGCAATGCCGACGGCACCGGCCTTGAGCGCCAGCGAGTCATTGATGCCATCGCCCACCACCAGCGGGCGGTAGCCGGCGCTGATTTCCGCCTGTACCGCGGCCAGCTTGCCGGCCGGCAATACCTGGGCGACTACGCGTTCTATACCCAGCGCCTGCGCCAGCGGCTCGGCTGCTGCGGCGTGGTCGCCGGTCAGCAAGAGCTGGCGTTGCAGGCCCAGCTGCCGTAGCTGCTGCATGGCTTCTGCCGCTTCCGGGCGCGGGGTGTCCGCCAGATGAAACCAGGCCAGCAAGCGGCCATCGAGTGCCAGCCCGACCAGCGAAGCCGCGCCACGCGCCGGTGGCAGATGGCTGATGCCCATCTGCTGCAGCAGCGCCGGCCGGCCCAGTACGGCCTGCCCCCAGGCGGTGCCGGCCTGCAAGCCCATGCCGGCCATCTCCTGCACGGCAGTCAGTGGCAGCAGCGGCTGTGTGCCGGCCAGCGTGGCCAGCGCCCGGCTGACCGGGTGGCTGCTGCTGGCTCCCAGGCTGGCTGCCAGCAGCTGGATGTCCGGCCCCGGGCCGGCGTCGAGCACTTCCACCCGCTGCAGGCTGAGCTGACCGCTGGTGAGGGTGCCGGTTTTGTCGATGACCAGTGCGGAGACATCGGCCAGTTCTTCCAGAAAAGCCGTGCCACGAATCAGGATGCCATGGCGTGCAGCCACCGCCACGCCGGCGACGGCTGCAGCCGGTGTGGCCAGCACCAGCGCACAGGGGCAGGCGGCCACCAGCACCGCCAGCATGGCCTGGGTATCACGGCTAATAAACCAGCTGAGCGCTGCCAGCGCCAGCACCAGGCCGAGATAAGCGCCGGCATGGCCTTCCACCAGCCGGGTGATTGGCGG